>Ga0172382_10001410_pt1 | contig 42922 bp, 46 predicted proteins | sample Leawel138RmetaG_FD_122245 | JGI IMG/M metagenome (GOLD analysis project Ga0172382, IMG submission 122245) | Leachate microbial communities from a municipal landfill in Southern Ontario, Canada - Leachate well 138R metaG | ecosystem: Engineered > Solid waste > Landfill > Unclassified | place...
CGAAGCGTCCCGGACGCAGGGCGAACCGGGGCCGTGCGAAGCACATACTTGTCCCGAGCCTGAATGTCGCCGGGTTAACTGGGATGTTACGCGGCGACTTCATGAGGGCCGGGACACGCTTGTCGATATCGGATTTTTGCCTGCATGCTGATCGACTGGTCTTCCAATAAATACCGCCTCGGCAACGCCGGCATGGACGCCACCCACGCCGAGTTTGTCGCCTTGGTCAATCGGCTCGCCACCGTGGAAGGACGGGAATTCCAGACGCTGTTTCTGGAGTTGCTTGACCACACCAGCGACCACTTCGGGGCGGAAGAGGCGCTGATGGAAGAAACGGACTTTCCGGCTATCGCCGAACATCGCGCCGAGCACTGGCGCGTGTTGGGTGAGCTGCGTGCTTTGGGCCAGCGTGTAGTGCAGGGGCGCATCAGCATGGCGCGCAGCTACATCACCGAGCAGCTCCCCGGCTGGTTCGCCGTGCACGCTGCTACCATGGACAGCGCCCTTGCCGCCCACCTGGCCACGCAGGAAAATCGCTCCACCGTCGCATAGGCCGGAAGCCCGTGGATATGAAACCCAGAGAACTCTTCGTTTACGGCACCCTGCGCCAGGGCGGGGCCAACCCCATGCACGATTTCCTCGCCCGCGAGGCCGACTTCCTCGGCAAGGCCACCTGCCAGGGGAGGCTGTATCGCATCGACTTCTATCCCGGCGCGGTGGACTCCACCGACTGCAACGACGTGGTGCACGGCGAGGTCTACCGCCTGCACCGCCCACCCTTCGCCCTCGCCGAACTCGATCGCTACGAGGCCTGCGGTCCGGGGTTTGCCCAACCCACCGAATACGTGCGGGAGCTGCGCCAGATCCGCCTGCACAATGGACATGCCATCGCGGCGTGGGTCTATATCTACAACCGGCCGGTGGAAGGATTGGAGTTGATCCCGGGCGGAGATTTCTTCGCTGCGCGCTGAATGGCGCCGCGCCGTTGCTTCTCCCTCACGCATGTCGGGTAGGGGCGTAATGTCACATCCCCTCCAACACGCCCGCCCGATCCGCGTAGCCTTCCCCACAAATCCGCCTGCGTCAGGCGATATATTTGCGAAAATACAATGAGTTAGCATTCAGGCACGGCCCTTGCACTACCCAAGGCAAAGACCAACGGGAGCAATGTGATGGCCACCACCCCTATCGAGATTGGCAAGAAGAGCGGTTGCAGCGCGTCGTCCTGCGGCAGTACGTCGGATCAGATGTCCCATCTGCCCGAGTATATCCGGCAGAAGGTGTTCAACCATCCCTGCTATTCCGAGCAGGCCCATCACCACTTTGCGCGCATGCATGTGGCGGTGGCGCCGGCGTGCAACATCCAGTGCAACTACTGCAACCGCAAGTACGATTGCGCCAACGAGTCGCGTCCCGGCGTGGTGTCCGAGGTGCTGCATCCGGAGCAGGCCATCAAGAAGGTCATCGCCGTCGCCGCGGCCATTCCGCAGATGACGGTGGTGGGCATCGCCGGTCCCGGCGACCCGCTGGCCAATCCGGAGCGCACCTTTGCCACCTTCCGCGGCATCGCCGAGTACGCGCCGGACATCAAGCTGTGCGTGTCCACCAACGGCCTCAGCCTGCCGCAGCACGCCGAGGAGCTGTCGCGCCACAACATCGATCACGTCACCATCACCATCAACACCCTGGACGAGGAGATCGGCGCCGAGATCTATCCCTGGGTGTTCTGGAACAACCGCCGCATCCGCGGCCGCGCCGCGGCGCGCATCCTCATCGAGCAGCAGCAGCGCGGCCTGGAGATGCTCACCGAGCGCGGCGTGCTGGTGAAGGTCAACTCGGTGATGATCCCCGGCGTCAATGACGAACACCTGAAGGAAGTCAGCCGGGTGGTGAAGTCCAAGGGCGCCTTCCTGCACAACGTGATGCCGCTCATCGCCGAGCCGGAGCACGGCACCTATTACGGCATCATGGAGCAGCCGTCGCCCACCGCGCAGGAGTTGCAGTCCCTGCAGGATGCCTGCGCCGGCGACATGAACATGATGCGCCATTGCCGCCAGTGCCGCGCCGACGCCGTCGGCCTGCTGGGCGAGGATCGCGGCGCCGAGTTCACCATGGAAAAGATTGAGGCCATGGAATTCGATTACGAGGAGATCCGCGCGCGCCGCGCTGCGGTGCAGGCCTCCATCGCCGAGGAGATGGCCAAGCCCAAGGTGCAGGTGGCCACGGTTTCCCTGTCCTCGCTCAAGCGCCGCGTCGCCGCCACCCCGGCGGTGCTGATGGCCGTGGCCAGCAAGGGCGGCAACGTGGTCAACCAGCATTTCGGCCACGCCACCGAGTTCCTGGTGTACGAGGCCTCGGCATCCGGTGTGCGCTTCATCGGCACGCGCCGCACCGATCAGTATTGCGTCGGTTCCGACCATTGCGACGAGGGCGAGGACAAGCTGGCCCATGCCATCACCGCCCTGGACGGCTGCCGTGCCGTGCTCTGCGCCCGCATCGGCATCACGCCGTGGGAGGCGCTGGAGGCGGCGGGCATCAAGCCCGACAGCGACCACGCCATGGAGCCCATCGAGGAGGCGGTGGCCGCTTTGTATGCCGCCATGGCCGAGGCCGGCGAGCTGGAAAGCGCCGCCAGTATCGACGCCAGCGTCGCGTGACCGGAGGAGAAACATCATGGCACTGAAAATCGTTGCTGCGTGCGTCAACTGCTGGGCCTGCGAGCCGCTCTGTCCGTCCAAGGCGATCTCCGCGGCGGTGCCGCACTTCGTCATCGACGCGAAGAAGTGCAGCGAGTGCGACGGCGACTATGCCGATGCACAGTGCGCCAGCATCTGCCCCATCGAGTGCGCCATCGTCGACTCTGCCGGCGTGCCGCTCAATCCGTTGGGCTCGCTCACCAACATCCCGCCGGAAAAACTGGCGGCCCTGGCCTAGGAGAAAACGTCATGTGGATGCACTGGCTGAAAATGTGTCTGCCCGGGATCGATTGCGGCGACTACGGCTACCTGCCGCAGCGGATGCGGGCGCGCCACAGCGCACTGCTGCACTACAGCCGCCTGCGCTGAGCGCCATGCGTGTGCTGTTCTACGAAAAGCCGGGCTGCGTCAACAACACGCGGCAGAAGGCCATGCTGCTGGCCGCCGGGCTCGAAGTGGAGGCATGCAACCTGCTCACCGAGCCGTGGACTGCCGCAACGTTGCGCAGCTTCTTCGGCACGCGGCCGGTGGCCGACTGGTTCAACCGCAGCGCACCGGCCGTCACCGGCGGGCGCGTCGACCCGGCGGCGGTTGAGGCGGAACAGGCGCTGGCGCTGATGCTGCAGGACCCTCTGCTGATCCGCCGTCCCCTGCTGGATGTGGACGGCGTGCGCTCAGTGGGCTTCGAGGCGGCGGACGTGATGGCGCTGCTGGGCATCGATTTGAATACGGCACAGGCGGATGAGTCCTGTCCGCGCAATGACGGGCATCGTTGCCCCTAGGAGGCCGGTATGAACGCCATGACCATGAATGCGGAAGCGGCAATGACCCTGGACGTGCGCGACCTGTATGCGGAGCTGAAATCGCAGGCCGCCGGCCTCGGCAACGACGAAACACTGGCGCGCATGCTGGCCAGCCGGCGCGCCGGTATCGGTGCGATGCCCTCTTGCCTGGGGCTGTCGCAAAAACAGTTCGCCGCCATGATGCGGCTGCATTTTCCCGGCGCCGACGCGGGGCAGTGGATGCACGGCCCCGAACTGGATCTGGCGCGTGCGCCCGAGCGCGACGATCTGCGCACCCTGTTTCTCGCCAACAGTCCCAAGGTGACGCCGGAGAAGGAATGGATGGCCGACATCCTGGTCGCCGGCTGCATGGGCGACGATCACCTGTGGCAGGACCTGGGGCTGTGGTCGCGGCAGGACCTGTCCGCCCTCATCGAGACCAACTTCCCGGTGCTCAAGGCGCGCAACGACCGCGACATGAAGTGGAAGCGCTTCTTCTACAAGCAGCTGTGCAACCAGGAAGGTGTCTATACCTGCCGCGCGCCGTCCTGCGAAGTGTGCGCCGACTATGGGCGCTGCTTCGGGCCGGAAGACTGAAGGGAAGGCGTTAAACGCAAAGACGCAAAGGACGCAGAGTTCGCAAAGGATGCACATGCAGGATAAATCGGGCGGAGCTGTTCCGGGATGAGTGTCAGAAATATTCTTGGAAGCTTTGCCTTGACTTCGGATATCGAAGACCGCGCCGTTGCCGCCTACCTGGGACTCGCCATCGGCGACGCCCTGGGCGCCACGGTGGAGTTCATGACGCCGCGCGAGATACGCGCCGAATACGGTGTGCACGACACCATACGCGGCGGCGGCTGGCTGAAGCTGCGCAGCGGCGAGGTTACCGACGACACCACCATGGCGCTGGCCCTGGGCCGGTCGATCCTCGAGCAGGGCAAAGTGGATGCCGTGGCGGCGGCGCAGGCCTTCGACGCCTGGATGCGCGCCAAGCCGGTGGATATCGGCAATACCGTGCGGCGCGGCATCCTGCGCTTCCGCCAGAGCGGCGAAGCCGCCACACCGCCCGGCGAGCACGACGCCGGCAACGGCGCCTGCATGCGTGTCCTGCCGGTGGCCCTGGCCACCTACGGACAGGACCGCTCCCAGGTGCGCGCCGCGACGCTGGCGCAGGCGCACGTTACCCACAACCATCCCCTGTCCGATGCCGGAACCCTGTGTGCCGTTGAAATGGTGCAGGCCTTTCTCGCCGGACGCAGCCGGGTCGAGGTGCTGCACGAGCATACCTACCGGCTCATCGAACAGCATCCGCAATTCCGCTTTCGGGGCGGCAAACCGCGGGAAAATCCCACCGGCTACATCGTCGACACCATGCAGACGGTGTTTCAGTGTTTCTTCGATACCGACAGCTTCGCCGATTGCCTGGTGGAGACGGTCAACCGTGGCGGCGACGCCGACACCACCGGCGCCATCGCCGGCATGCTGGCGGGCGCCTGCTTCGGGCTGAAGGCCATCCCTGCCGACTGGATCGACGGGCTGGCCCGCCCGGTACGGGAGGCCTGCGAAGGTCAGGCGCGGGCGTTGATCCGTCTCGGTGGTGAGGCGGTGCGCAGTGCGCACCCTACATAGACACAGCACCGTCCAGGACGGTTGACGGTCCATGGACGTAGGGTGCACATCGCGTACCGCATTCCACCGGCCGCCAAATCCGCCTTCACTTGCCGCCCAGCGGATATCTCATGTCGCAGCAAATCACATGCAACCGTCCATCCCGCGGAACCGCCACGGACAGGGTGATGTTCATGGCGGCGTCGGTGATGGAAAAATAGGGACGGGTGACCTGCACGGTGCCGGGTTCGGCCACGGCACGACGGAAGTAGGGGCGGCCGCTCCAGTCACAGCCGGTGGTCGCGTCCAGCGGTGCGTAGCGCGGATGCAGCGTGCGGCTGTTACCGGACGACTCGACGTTGCCGCCCAGCTGGATGCCGTTGTTGTCCAGGGCGTAGCAGCGCAGGACATCGGCGTTGCCGAGCAGGTCTCCGGCAGCGGCAGCCAGATCCACCCCCGCGCCGTAGCTTGCGGCGCAGTGTTCGAAGGCGCGGATGCAGGGCTGCAAGGCTGCGGCGCGCCGTGCCGACTCGCCATGCAGGCCGGCCCGCGCGGTACGGCTCAGGCTGTCGAAGGCCGCGGGCGGAAGGTGGGCGATGAGTCCGGCCGCCGCCGGGCGGGCGAAGTAATAGCCCTGCGCGAAATCGGCATCGGCCTCCATGGCGAGCAGCGCCTCGGTCTCGTCCTCGATGCCTTCCATCACCACCAGGCTGCCGGCCTCGTGCAGCAGCGTCACCAGTCCCGGCAGCATGCGGCGCGCGGCGGGATTGTGCCGCGCATGCTGCATCAGTCCGCGATCCAGCTTCACCATGTCCGGTGCCAGGCGCAGGATGCGATCGAAATTGGAATGGCCGGCGCCGAAGTCGTCGATGGCCACCAGGCAGCCCAGTTCTTTGTAGTAGCTCACCGACTCGGCCAGCAGTCCCTCGTCGGTGATTTCGTTCTCCAGAATTTCCACCACCACCTGGGACGGGCGCAGCGCACTGCGGGTCAGCAGTTCGGCGAAGAACGGACCGTACAGTTTTCCTTCGATCACCACCCGCGGGTTGATGTTGAGGAACAGCCAGCGATCCGCTGCCGCCAGCGGGCGGTGATTCTGCGTATGCAGAATGCGGCAGGTGCGATCCAGATGCACGATGCCCTCGGTGGTTTCCGCGCTGGCGAACACCTGTAGCGGCGAGACCGCCGCGCCGGCGGCGTCGGTGGCGCGCAGCAAGGCCTCGTAGCCCACGGCACGGCGGTGGGCCAGGCCGAAGATGGGTTGATAGGCGCTGGTCAGCTGATAGCCCTTGAATGTGGCGGTGGCGCGGCCGCCGTCGTGGCGCACTGCGTCGTGCAGCATCTGGGTGAGAAAAGAGGTGCGGGCCGGTTCCGGCTTCACGCGCGGCAGCTCCGGGCCCGTGTCACGGCGGAGGGTGTCGCTCACAGCCATGGAGGGGAGGACGAATTCAGTGGGAGCGTTCATTCCGGGCAGCATTCACTTTCTTGCTCACCTTGGCGGCGAGATAACCAAGGAAGTCGTCCATGTTGTCGTAGTCCATGTCGAGGGCGAAGGCGGTGACGGCGTCGGTGAGCTGACGCAGGCGCGCGATTTCCTCATGGGAGCGGCCGCAGGCGCGGCAATGGGTGCCGTCCTCGGTGCAGGCGGTGCGGTTGACGCAGGTGGTGAATTTCATGTCGTGGTCCAAATCAACGGCTGTGTGTCGTGGCACTTTGTGGGAGCCCGATTGGGCGATAGCAATCTATCCAGCGCCGTCATCGTCCCGATGAATCGGGCTCCCACAACCTTTGTCAGGCTGTGTGCGCCTGCTGCGGCATGGCGCCGCCGAGCAGCGCCTCGATGTCGGCATCGATTACTTCGATGCCCAGCTTGGCGCAGAAGCGCCGCTCCTTCGCCGTCGCGTTGGGGATCAGAGCCCAGCCGGCGGGCTGCGCCGCGTCGTAGACGATGTTGGACAGCACCATGCGTTCGGTATCGCGCGTCAGCGACAGGCCGAGCAGCAGGTAGCGCATCCCCTTGCGCTGCTGTTTGAGGAAGGAGGGGATGGCGAAGCCGCCTATCAGTTCGGTGATGTAATCGACGTAGTCGGCGTCGGCGGCGATGTAGTTGGCCTCCGGCCGCGGGCAGCCCATCGGCTTGAACAGCACCGGCAGCGAGGCGTCGGCCTCTTCCTGCGTCACCTCGCGGTAGGCGCTGCCGTCCCACTGATAAATGCGGAAGCGAAACCCGCCGACCATGCGGGCAAAGCCCTGGATCAGCAGATGCGGCGTGTCGCGGTAGCTGTCCTGCAGCTGGGTGTCGCGATTGATGTCCACCACGTAGCGCGGCTTGATGGCCGCCAGCCAGTCGTGCAGCGGCGCGCGCGTCCACTCGGTGTCGCCATAGGTGCGGGTGAGAAAGCGGTTGACGAAGCTGCGGCCCTTTTTCAGTTCCAGGTTCATGGCGGCGCGCGGGAATTCATACATCAGCTTGGGCGCCATGGGCCGGCCGCCGTTCATGGCCAGGATCAGGCTTTCGCCGTCGGCGGGGATCGGCGCGCCGGCGGCATCGACGGCGCCGCGCAGGGCGCCGGGGCCGAGGTAGGCGGCGATGCTGCCGTCCTTGAGGCCGGCAATGATTTCATCGAGGTGCAGAGTGGTCATGGAAGGCTCCTTGCGTGCATGTATGCATAAGCATTGCAATTAGCGGGCCTACCGCTGAAGTGACTGTATTACTTGGTTTTACCGAAGCGGGTGGAACAGCGTATGCACTACATTGTTGCAAACGCGACATTGTGGCGCGCTGCGGGCACGGCAAATATATGGACACGCGCCTCTCGCAGGACTGCGTAGGGTGCGCACTGCGCACCTCGGGGCGGTGCCGCCCGCATGGTGCGCGATGCGTACACTACTTGAAGCTTCGCCGAGGTGAGGCGCAGTCAGTCCATGGCCTCCTGATCGATGAAGCCGAGCCGGCGTGCCGCAGGGAGCAGAACCTCGTCGGCATAGGGACAGCCGGTACGGCCGGGGTCGGCCTGCTGTTGTTTGTCGGCATCATGGGGGGCATGGCCGTGGCCGGCGTGCAGGCGTTCGAGCAGGGCGGCGTAACCCGGCTGCCAAGCATCAACTGCGCCGAAGCGCTGGCGCAGGGCGGCGAGGATCGCCATGCCGGCGAAGTCCAGGTCGCCGAAGAAGTGTAGCGGTCCAGGCGCCGTGGCGCCGTCGAACCACCAAGCCTCGAAGGTAGCTGCGTCACGGTGGCTGCCCGCATAGTGCAGCAGGGTGGCGCCGCGCTCACGGATGCGCTCTGCGCCACCGCGGAAGCCGGCGGCGTAGACCAGGGCGAGGCCCGCTGCGGCGGGCCAGGTGCCGGCGAGGGCGGCGGCGTAGCTGTCTTGGTTCTCGATGAACAGCACGCCGCGGTACGTTTCCGGCATGTACACTGCCACCACCAGCGGGCGCGGTTTGATGGGTAGTTGCGGAAACAGGGTGCGGATCAGTTCCTCGCGCTCGTCCAGGCATTTGGAATCGCCGCGGAATATCCGGGCGCTCAACTGGCGCAGGGTGAGCGGTTCGCGGAACGTGCCGCAGCGCGCTAGCGCCGCCACCACCTCGATATCGCTGTGGCTGGGGATGGCGATGCGGCGCTTGAGCAGTGCAGCGATGCCGCCGGGAAAGGCCGCCGCGTGCTGTGCCACTGCGGCGCGCCAGGCGCGGATGGCCGGCTCCTCGCGCGGGCGGTCGAGCCAGGCGCGCAGGGTGTCTTCCGCCTGCGGTGCGAAGGCGAGGCGGGCGCTCTTCCATTCCGGGTCGTAGGGGCCGCGCCTGCCGGGCTTGACGGCACACAGGCCCAGCGCCGCCAGTTGCCGCACCAGGTGCCAGAGTTGGTCGGCCGGCGCGTCCATGTTGTTGAGCGACGGCAGCTCCTTTTCGGCGCTGAAATACAGTTGCTGGCGGCGCTCCTCGCCCGGCTGCTGGTCGAAGCGATCGAGCACCCGGCCGAGCAGGACGCGCAGTTCGTCCTCGTCGTTCAGCCATGGCGGCAGCGGCTGCACGCTGTCAGGCCTCGCCCAGCACGTCGCTCATGAAGTCCAGCTCGGCCTGCTGGTAGACGGTGCGGCGGTGCTGCGCCCACAGCTCCTGGATGCGCTCGCGGTTGCACACCTTGCGGTCCACCAGTACGCGGGTGCGCAGCTGGCCGCGCGGGGCGCTCGGCACCTTGGCAAAGACGAACTCGTTGCTGATCAGGTCCATGAACGGGCCGCACTTGCTGGTGGGCATGATGAAGGTCAGTTGCAGGCCCAGGCTGCCGGTGAGGTAGCCGATGACCTCGCGCGAGCGCTGTTCGTCCATATGCATAAAGGCCTCGTCCACCAGCACCATGCGCAGGTGATTCTGCCCCTCGGCGAAGCGGAAGGCGGAGGTGATGGCGGCGGCGCGGATGATGTAGGCCGGCGTCTCCAGCTGGCCGCCGGAGCCGGTGCCGTATTCGGACAGCGGGATCGGCGCCTTGCCTTCCACCTCCTTGTAGATTTCGTAGCGGCGGTAGTGGCGGTAGTCGGCGAGGCGTTCCAGTTCGCGCAGCGCCTTGTGTTCGTCCTCTTCCAGCAGCAGCGCCATCAGCTCGTCGCGCACCGCCGCCGAGCGCGGCGTGAGCCTGGCGTTGAACAGCAGCGTCTCCTCGCCCAGGGCCGGGATCTTCATCACCTCCTCAAAGAAGCGCGCGTAGTCGCGGTACTCCGGGATCCACTCGCTGGCGAAGCGGAAGGTCTCGCGGTCGGCGCCGAAACGGTGGTGTTGCAGTTCGCGGTTGAGGATGTCGATCTGTCGCTCGCCGTCCTTGATGGCCTGGTGGATCTGGTGGCACAGGTGGGTGACGAAGGTGCTGTTGAAGCTTTCCTTGAGGTGGTGCAGCTCGGCGTGCTTGTCCACCAGAATGTTGTTCTTGAGCAGGTTGTAGACGCGATCCAGTTCCTGGCGCACCTGGCGGATGGCCTTGAACAGCGCGGTGTCGTAGTGGCCGTCGAAGCCGGTGTAGAACACCGCGTCGGCCGGGCGGCACTGGCGGTTGTGCTCCTGGATCGCCTCGTCCAGTTCGTGTTCGCACTTGCGCAGGCGGGCGGCGTTGTCCTCGCGCTGCGCCGCGGCGTTCTTGCCGTCGAGGTGAGCCGCGGCAGCGTCGGCGCTGTCGAGGCGGGCGTCGAGATCGAATTCCGGCCACAGGCCATGCAGTTCGCGCAGCGCGTGCTCGCACTGCTCGGCCTTGAGGTTGGCCTGTTCCTGCATGTCCGCCAGAGCGGTGACGGCGCGGTCGGCGGCGGCGAGCTGGTTGCCGATGCTGCCCTTTTCCTCGCGCAGCCGGCCGTGCTGCTCGCGCCATTGCGCCTCTTCCTGTTTCAGCCGTTCCAGCCGTGCTTCCAGGTCGCGGTGCTCGCCCAGGTCCAGGCCGGCGAGCAAGGCGTCGAGGCGCGCCGATTCGCGGCGCGACTCCAGCATGGCAGTGACGGTGTCGGCGTGGCTCACCGCGGCGAGGGCGTCGACGGCGGCGAGCAGGCGGCCGCTCTCCTGCATGCGCTCGCTGGCCTGCTGCCAGTCGGTGACGATCTGTGCCAGCTCGGAGCGCTTGGCCTTGAGGGCGCGCTCGCGCGCGGCGGCGCCGAACACCAGCTCGCCGTCGGACAGGTCGCAGCGGAACAGGGTGTAGCCGCCGGAGCCCATGCCGTCGGCGGTGAGGCCGCGGCGGGTGTGGCGCAGCTCTTCCGCCGAGCGCACGCGCTCCACCGCACCGTAGCTGGCGACGAGGTAGTCGCGCGCCACGGCATGGGTGAAGTCGAGTACGTGAACGATGGAGTCCTTGTCCAGGGTGATCTTCGTCGCATCCTCGGCGGCCTTGTGGCCCTGAATGACGCGCGCCCTGTTGTCGCGGCCGGGCAGGGCGCGCACGATGCGGATCGCCTCGGCCTCGTGGGCCGGCTCCACCAGGATGCCGAAGCGGGCGCCGCCCAGATAACCTTCGATGGCCATCTGCCAGGCCGGGTCCTTCACCTCGACGTGGTCGCACAGCACGCGCGGGTCGGCCTGCGGACAATGGGCGCGGATCGCCGCCAGCGCCTTTTCCACGTGAGGCGGGTAGCTGACCTGTTTGCCTTCCAGGCGATCTATCTCGTTCTGCTTCCTGCGCTGCTGCTCCTCCAGTTGTTCGTAGCGCCGGCGTCGTTCCAGGTGCAGCTCAGCCAGGGCGTCGCGGCGACCCTCGCCGTGCAGGTGCTCCACCAGGCGGTTCTGCGCGCGCTGTGCGTCGCGCGCCTGGTCCAGGTACTGCTCCAGCGCGGCGAGGTCGCCGGTGAGGTCGTGTTGCAGCAGGCGCGCCAGGTCGATGTCGCCGCGCCGGCCGCGCTCCACCGCCTCGCGCGCCAAGGCGCGGCTCTCCATGTCGGCCAGCCGCGGCAGTTCCTGCACCAGCGTCGCCCCTTGCAGCCCCTCGGCAATGAGGCGGATGTGGCCGCTGTTCTGTTGTACACGGTTATCCTGGGCCAGCAGGTCGCGGCCCAGTTCACTCAGGCGCTGGGCCTGGCCTTCGCGCTGGCGCTCCAGCTGGTCCTTCTGGCGCAGGGCATCGACGCCTTGACGTTGCGCCTCCAGCTGGATGCGCTGATCGTGTACCTGCTCCTGGCGCTGCACTGCCAGGCGGATCTCCTCGTCCAGCTCGAGGGCGCGACGGCGCAGGCGCTCTTGTTCACGCTTGGCGTTGAGATAGTCCTGCTGCCGTTGCAGATAGTCGTGGCGCGCCAGGGTGTAGTCGAGGGCGGTGAGGTCGAGCCAGTGTTCCAGGTAATTGCGGGCGTGGGTGCCAGCCTGCTCCAGGCGGGCGATGCCTTCCACCAGGCGGGCGGCCTCGCGCTCCATGCCGTGGATGGTCTTGAGCTGGCCGGCGACGGTGCGGATCGCCTCGCCCATGTCGCGCCGTTCGAGGATTTCCTCGGCAACGAACTGGTCGATGCTGCTCACCGGTTTGTAGGCCATGAAGCGGGAGAAGGCGCGCGCCGCTGCCACCGCCTCGCGTTCGGTGACCTGTTCGCTGCGCCCGCGCAGGGCGGCGTAGAGGCGGCGCAAATAGCCCTTCTTGGTGTCGTAGCGCTCGATGGCGCGCTTGCCGAATTCGGTGATCAGGTGGCCGGGGAGGTCGTGCAGCGGTGTGACGTAGTGGCCGCCGCCGTCCTCCCGTTGCAGGTGGCGCAGCTCAAGTTCGACGTTGGGCAGGATGAAGAACACCGCCTCGTCCTGGCGCGCCACCGGCTGGCTACCGCCCTGTTCCAGCCAGGCACGCACGCCGATGAGGGCGGTGAAGGGCTGCGCCGTCTCGCCGCGGGTGGGATGGAATACCGCGGCGAGATAGCCGTCGGCCGGGTCGAGGCGGGCATAGCTGCCGTCGTCGCAGCCGAGCACGTAGGAGGCGAGGGTGCGCACGCGCTTGCCGCCACGGCCGCGCTGGGTGGTCTCGTCCTGGCCCGGGTTGTACTGGAACAGGTTTTCGTGCGCCGCGGTCATCACCGTCTGGATGGCGTCGGCGGCGGTGGTCTTGCCGGAGCCGTTGCCGCCGGAGAACAGGTCCACCGGGCCGAGATCGAATGCGCCGTTGGGCAGGTTGCCCCAGTTGACGTAGATGAAGCGCTTGAGAAACATCAGGTTCTCCAGAAAAGAAACACATCTGCCGCAGAGACGCAGAGGCGCAGAGATTTGTAATGTGGGGTCATGGTCGTTGCCGTGAAGCCCGTGCGGACCTCGGTGAGTTGTGGAGCATCACTCATCGCCTTCCTCTGCGTTCTCTGTGTCCTCTGCGTTGAAGGCCTTTGACTCTTCCAGCGCTTCCAACGCCCCCGCCCCGACGAAGTCGACGATCATCGGGTGGATGCGCAGCCAGGATTCGCCGCTATCGATGTCTTCGTCCTGGCGGAAGTCGATGAGGCGCAGTTGCTTGAGACGCTGGAACAGACGCTTGCGCTCGGTGATCTTGTCCGGCAGCGGGCGGCCGAGCAGGTTCATCATGGCGATGCCGAGGGATTCAAAGGACTCGGTGACGAAGCCGCGCTCGTCCAGCTTGCCCTCGCGCAGGGCCTTGTCGTACTGCATGCGCAGCACCAGCAGCAGCGCTACCTCGTTCTGGCTCAGGCGCGCGCGCAGGCTGCCGGCGAAGGCCTGTTCGGCGGCGTCCTCCATGCCCGGCAGCTGGCTGCCCGGCGGCAGCAGGCGCAGGTATTCGAAGCGGCGATCCAGCTGCACCTGGAGGCCGAACAGGTCGAGCAGTTCGCGCACTGGCTGCTCGGCGCGCAGGAAGCGGTCGTACAGCTCGCGCTCGGTCTGGCTCTCGTCACGGCACAGGATGCCGTAGTTGAGCAGCCGCACCAGCAGCTCGCGCAGTTCGTCGTTCGATACCGCGGCCGGTTCGAGTCGCTGTTCCAGATAGTCGTTGAATGTCTGTTCCATTTCCTGATGATCCAGAATCAGTCCGCAAATGAACGCAAATGAACGCCAATAACCAGAGCGGTGATGGAGCGAAACCACTTCCCGCGGGCAAGCGGGGCTCGCGCGGAAGCCGACTGCGCAAAAGAGCATTTGCGTTTATTCGCGTTCATTTGCGGACCCGGTTTCATTGATTTTCATCTACCAACTCGATGACGAATTCGTCGCTGGCCTCGTAGTAGTCGGTACGCACCACCTGGCCGGTGGGTTCGACGCGGAAGCGCAGGCCGCCGTCGGCGGCGGTGCCGGCCTCGATGGCGTGGGCGGCGCGCAGCAGGTCGCGGGCGTCGCGCACCGGCAGGCTGCCGGTGCGCACGCTGTGGCCGCCGGCCAGGGCCTCCACCAGGTAGTCGCGCAGTTCGCGGTTGTTGAGGGCGAAGGCCCGCTCCAGTGCCTGCTGCACGAACAGCTTGCGCCGCTCCAGCGGGTCGTCGGCCTGCTCCCGTTCCACTGCGCTGTTGACGGTACGGCGGCTGCGCGGGCCGTGCAGCCGCAGCGCCTCGGGGTCGGCAAAGCCGACGTTGAGGGTGGCGAGCCGCTCGCCCACGGCGGCAAGGGCGCCGGCGTAGCCGGCATCGTCCAACGCGGCGAGGCGGCGGCAGGCGCCGAGCAGTTCGTTGCGCGCCGCGCCGCTGAAGCTGAGCTGGCGGATGATGATGTCGGCGCGGCGGGTGAAACCGTGCAGGGCGCGGCGCAGCGCCGGCAGCATCACCTCGCAGGCGGCGTGCAGGCGGGCGTCGATGCCGTCGAGGATGGCGAGGTAGAGCGAGCGCTGGCGGTCGCTGACCAGCTCCGGCGCGGCACGGCGCAGCTCGCGCTCGGCATTGGCCTTGAACTCGCGTTGCTTGCGCCGCGCCTTACCGATGAGTTCGGCGATCTCGTCACGGTATTTCTCCACGCTGTCGGCGGAGAGGCGCACGGCGAGGTCGGGCATGAACTTCTTTTCCATGAAGTCGAAGAATTCGTCGGCGGCGCGCTGCACGATCTGCTGCGCTTCGATGTCGCGCACCAGCTGGCGCTTGCGCTCGTCCAGCTCGGTGATGATGTCGGAGAAGTCGGCGACTATGCGCTCGGAATACTCGTAGGCGTCGAGCAGGTCGTATACCTCGCCGCGGTCGAGGAAGGCGCGCAGGGCATTGCGGGTGTTGCGCGTGTTGCGGTGGCGGGTGCGGAAGCGGCCGCCGGCGGTCTCCACCATGGGCTGGGTGAACAGGCGGCCGATGCGGGTGAAGGCGTAGCTGCTTTGCAGCGTGGCCTCGTCGGTCTGCCGCTCCAGCCAGCCATGTTCCAGCAGCAGGTTGAGCACCCAGTTGGCCTGCTCGCGCTCGCCGCGCGGCGCCGCCTCGTCGTCGCCGTCCAGCAGCGGCGTGCGGGTGATGGCCTCGCTGAATACCTCCAGCACCTGGTCGCGGTCGCACAGGCGGCTGTAGTCGGCGTGCGAGGTATAGAAGCGCGCATACAGGGCGCTAAGGCAGGCGACGACCTGTTCGCGGTATTTGCCCGTCAGGGGACGAAAGAAGTGCAGGTGATCAGCGGTGAAAAACATCTACTGCGCCCAGTTTTCCACCCGCAGCCCTTCGATGCGCCGGAATTCGCGGCCGTTGTTGGTGACCAGGGTGAGGTCTTCGGCCAAGGCGTGGGCGGCGATCCACAGGTCGTTGGCCCCTATGGGTGTGCCGGCTCTTTCCAGATCCGCACGGATGGCGCCGTAGTGGGCGCCGGCCTGCTCCGGCAGGTCGAGGATGGTGATGGCGTCGGTGAGTGTCGCTAGTGTGTCGATGGCCTTGGCGCGCCACTGGCTCTTTTCAGCGCCGTGCCGCAACTCGCCGTAGGTCACCACTGACATGGCCAGTTCACCCGGTTGTGCCTGCTCGAAACGCCGGCGCAGGGCGGGCGGGTGGTGTTTGGCGATGTAGATGCAGATATCCGTATCCAGCAGGTAACGCGTCATTTCACGACTTCCCTTTATAGCGGCTCTCTTTCCTGGGGCGGCAGATCCTCGCGTCCCTCGGCCATGAAATCTTCGGGAAAGCTGGCGAGGATGTCGAAGATGTCGGCGGCGGTGCGCTTTTTCTCGCGTAGCACGATCTCATCGCCGCGGCGGAATATCTCCACCTCGCTGGCGTCGACGCGGAATTCCTTGGGTAGGCGGATGGCCTGGCTGTTGCCGGACTTGAACACGCGGGCGGTGGCCATTGTTTGGCTCTCCTGGGAATGTATATACATCGAAGTATATACGCGGAGGCAGGGCTTGTCACCGGCGGCGGTCAGGCCGCCGTGCTGACCTCGTAGACCCCGCCGATGACGATGTACTCATCCTCGCCCTTGAGTCGCCCCGGCAACAGGCGGCTGTAGGCGAGTATCTTGGGCAGGGGCACGTCCACTTCCAGGATGTAGTCGCCGAATTCGTCGGCGCGTTCGCGCTGATCGGTGAAGGAGGTGGCATTGTTGAGCAGGAGGACGGCGTGGTTCTTGTCGCGCTGCGCCAGCACGTCGTGTTGCTCCAGTCGATTGACCCCGCGGTACAGGCGCAGGTGTTGCGTGTCCGGATGTTGCCGTGCCAGTTCGTACTGGCAGTAGGCATAGAGCAGATCAAGCTGCGCCTCCAGGGCGTTGGTGCTGTACAGGCCGTGGGCGCGCGCGTCCATATAGGCGTGATAGGCCTCGTCGCCGGCGTCGCGGATGGGCGTGCCGTGATGGCGCGGCAGCAGGCCGAAGCGCGACTCCACCCATCCCTTCAATACCGCCGCCTCGCGGCCGTCCGCGTCGAAGGACCAGCCGCGCAGCACGCGCAGGTAATCGGCCTTGTCGCGGTGCAGCCGCGAAGACGGATCCAGGCCGGCCTCTTCCAGGGTGTCGAGCAGGAAGTGGGCGGCGAGGTAATCCATGAACAGGTGGGCACGGTGTTCGGGACGTTCCAGCGGCGTCAGCAGGCGGTACAGCTCGCGGTGCAGTTCGGCCACGCCGTCGATGTGCAGCGCGGTGGGATGGTGCTGGAAGGTGAGGCTGCCGAGGATGACCGCCGGCAGGTTGCAGCGGTTGATCGGCAGGCGCGCGCAGGCCGGAAGAGTGGGGCTCCCGTCGGTTCCGGTGGCTTTGTCGCTAACCATACAGCTGCTGCGCCTTTGTCGTACATGACACCGCCTGTCCGTGCCGTGTCGAAATAAAAAATCCTTGTAAATCCAACGGTCTAGAGCGTGTTTTCGATGTTGGCATGGGCGTTGCTCATACCTGTTCGACAGCAGTATCCGTGTCCCAACGCAAGGAGAACATACCATGGCACTACGTCAATGCGCGATTTACGGCAAAGGCGGCATCGGGAAGTCCACCACCACCCAGAACCTGGTGGCGGCTCTGGCCGAAGCCGGCAAGAAGGTAATGATCGTCGGCTGTGATCCCAAGGCTGACTCGACCCGTCTGATTCTGCACTCCAAGGCTCAGACCACTGTAATGCATCTGGCCGCTGAAGCCGGTTCGGTGGAAGACCTGGAACTGGAAGATGTACTTTCCGTCGGCTACGGCAGCGTGAAGTGCGTCGAGTCCGGTGGCCCGGAGCCCGGGGTTGGTTGCGCCGGTCGTGGTGTTATCACCGCCATCAACTTCCTGGAAGAGGAAGGCGCCTACGACGAGGACCTGGACTTCGTGTTCTACGACGTGCTGGGTGACGTGGTGTGCGGCGGTTTCGCCATGCCGATTCGCGAGAACAAGGCCCAGGAAATCTACATCGTGGTGTCCGGCGAGATGATGGCCATGTACGCGGCCAACAACATTGCCAAGGGCATCGTGAAGTACGCCAGCTCCGGCGGCGTGCGTCTGGCCGGCCTGATCTGCAACAGCCGCAACACCGCGCGTGAAGACGAGCTGATTGAAGAGCTGGCCCGTCAGCTGGGTACCCAGATGATTCACTTCGTGCCGCGTGACAACGAAGTGCAGCGCGCGGAAATCCGCCGCATGACCGTCATCGAGTACAACCCGAAGGCCAAGCAGGCCGACGAGTACCGTGCCCTGGCGCAGAAGGTGATCGCCAACAAGATGTTCGTGATCCCGACCCCGCTGTCCATGGACGAGCTGGAAGACGTGATGATGAAGTTCGGCATCCTCGAAGAGGAAGACGAGTCCATCGTCGGCAAGACCGCGGCCGAACTGGCCACGGCGTAACACGAGGCAAACCGCGAAGGGCGCGAAGTTGCACAACGGCCAAGGTCGGTGACTTTGCGTTCCTTTGCGAGCTTTGCGGTTAAACATTCTTTTACTTCGTCCGCCGGATTGGGCGGCGAGAGGAGAAAACCATGACGACGATGACCCGTGAAGAGACCGAAGCCCTCATCAATGAGGTGCTCGAGGTCTATCCCGCCGAGGCGCGGGAAGATCGCGCCAAGCATCTGGCGGCCAACGATACCAGCCTGGACAAGTCCAGCAAGTGCATTACCTCCAACCGCAAGTCGCTGCCCGGTGTGATGACCATCCGCGGTTGCGCCTACGCCGGTTCCAAGGGCGTGGTGTGGGGTCCGATCAAGGACATGATTCATATCTCCCACGGCCCGGTCGGCTGCGGTCAGTACTCCCGCGCCGGACGCCGCAACTACTATGTCGGTACCACCGGCATCAACACCTTCGGCACCATGAACTTCACCTCCGACTTCCAGGAGAAGGACATCGTGTTCGGCGGCGACAAGAAGCTGGCCAAGCTGATCGAGGAAGTGGAAACCCTGTTCCCCCTCAACAAGGGCATTTCCGTGCAGTCCGAATGCCCCATCGGCCTCATCGGCGACGATATCGAAGCCGTTTCCAAGAAGGCTGCGGCCGAGCTGAACAAGCCGGTCGTACCGGTACGCTGCGAAGGTTTCCGCGGCGTGTCCCAGTCCCTCGGCCACCACATCGCCAACGACGCCATCCGCGACCACATGCTGGAAGGCGTTGAGAAGAAGGAAGGCGGCCCCTACGACGTATCCGTCATCGGCGACTACAACATCGGCGGCGACGCCTGGTCTTCCCGCATCCTGCTGGAAGAGATGGGCCTCAACGTGGTTGCGCAGTGGTCCGGCGACGGCACCGTGGAAGAGATGAAGGCCTGCCCGCAGGTCAAGCTCAACCTGCTGCACTGCTACCGTTCCATGAACTACATCTCCCGCTTCATGGAAGAGAAGTACGGGATTCCATGGCTGGAGTACAACTTCTTCGGCCCGACCAAGATTGCCGAGTCGCTGCGTGCCATCGCCGCGCACTTCGACGACAAGATCAAGGAAGGCGCCGAGCGCGTCATCGCCAAGTACCAGCCCCTGATGCAGGCTGTAGTCGACAAGTACAAGCCGCGTCTGGAAGGCAAGAAGGTGATGCTGTACGTCGGCGGCCTGCGTCCGCGTCACGTCATCGGCGCCTACGAAGACCTCGGTATGGAAGTGGTCGGCACGGGTTATGAATTCGCCCACAACGACGACTACGACCGCACCATCAAGGATATGGGCAACGCGACCCTGATCTATGACGACGTCACCGGCTACGAGTTCGAGGAATTCGTCAAGAAGATCAAGCCCGACCTGATTGGCTCCGGCATCAAGGAAAAGTACATCTTCCAGAAGATGGGCATTCCCTTCCGTCAGATGCACAGCTGGGATTACTCGGGTCCGTATCACGGTTACGACGGCTTCGCCATCTTCGCCCGCGACATGGATATGGCCATCAACAGCCCCACCTGGAGCAAGATGAACGCTCCCTGGCTGGCAGCTGGCGATGCCCCGGCCGCCAAGGCCGTGAACGAGTAAAGGAAGAGAGACCAGTTACCGCAAAGTACGTGAACTTCGCGAGACGTTGCGTACTTTGCGGTTAAGACAGACTTTGAGCCGTTGTCCACGCATGAGTGGCGCGGCAGGAGAAATGCAATGAGCCAGTCTGCTGAAAAAGTGATGCCTTGCTATCCCTTGTTCCGCGAGCCGGAATACAAGGATTCCCTCGCCAACAAGAAGGCGAAGTACGAAAACGTCGTGCCGCAGTCCAAGATCGACGAGGTGTTCCAGTGGACCACCACCAAGGAATACCAGGACCTCAACTTCCAGCGTGAAGCCCTGACCGTCGATCCGGCCAAGGCCTGCCAGCCCCTGGGTGCCGTGCTGTGTGCGCTGGGTTACGAGAAGACCCTGCCCTACGTGCACGGTTCGCAGGGTTGCGTGGCCTACTTCCGCAGCTACTTCAACCGCCACTTCAAGGAGCCGATCGCCTGCGTATCCGACTCCATGACCGAAGACGCGGCAGTGTTCGGCGGCCAGAAGAACATGCACGCCGGCCTGGAAAACGCCAAGGCGCTGTACAAGCCGGACATGATCGCCGTGTCCACCACCTGCATGGCCGAAGTTATCGGTGACGACCTGAACGCCTTCATCGGCAACGCCAAGAAGGGCGGCAGCATCCCGCAGGAGTTCCCGACCCCGTTCGCGCACACGCCGTCTTTCGTCGGCTCGCACGTTACCGGCTGGGACAACATGCAGGAAGGCATCCTGCGCTACTTCACCCTCAACGACATGGAAGGCAAGGCTCCGGGCAAGAACGGCAAGATCAACTTCGTGCCGGGCTTCGAGACCTACCTGGGCAACTTCCGCGTCATCAAGCGCATGATGGGTGAAATGGGCGTCGACGCCACCCTGCTGTCCGATCCGACCGAAGTGCTGGATACCCCGGCCGACGGCCAGTTCCGCATGTACGCCGGCGGCACCACCCAGGCCGCGATCAAGGATGCGCCCAACGCCATCACCACCGTGATGCTGCAGCCGGCCCAGCTGGAAAAGACCCGCAAGTACGTCGAGACCACCTGGAACCACGAAGTGCCCAAGCTCAACATCCCCATGGGCCTGCAGTGGACCGATGAGTTCCTGATGAAGGTCTCCGAGCTGACCGGCAAGGCTATCCCGGCGTCCCTGACCCTGGAGCGCGGCCGTCTGGTGGACATGATGACCGACAGCTACGCCTGGCTGCACGGCAAGAAGTTTGCCCTGTACGGCGACCCGGACTTCGTCATGGGCCTGACCAAGTTCCTGCTTGAGATGGGTGCGGAGCCGAGCGACATCGTCTGCCACAACGGCAACAAGAAGTGGGCCAAGGCGATGAAGAAGATGCTGGAAGAGTCGCCGTACGGCAAGGAGACCCAGGTGCACATCGGTGCCGACCTGTGGCATCTGCGCTCGCTGTGCTTCACCAACAAGCCGGATTTCCTCATCGGCAACAGCTACGGCAAGTTCATCCAGCGCGACACTCTGTACAAGGGTGAGGATTTCGAGGTGCCGCTGATTCGCCTCGGCTTCCCGATCTTCGATCGCCACCACCTGCACCGCATGACCACCCTGGGTTACGAGGGCGCGATGTACATCCTCACCACCCTGGTCAACGCCGTGCTGGAACGTCTCGACGAAGAAACCATGGGTATGGGCACCACCGACTACAACTTCGACCTGGTGCGGTAAAAGACAGTTTCGAGTTTCGGGTTTCGAGTTGCGGGCATGCCCCGGATTCGAAACTCGGAACTCGCAACTCGAAACAGAGGTTATAGCGATGCCCAGCGTAATGATTCGACAGACGGCGGACGGAAAGCTTTCGTTCTATGTCGCCAAGAAGGATCTGGAAGAGACCATCGACACGATGGAGTTTTCCACGGCGGAGAAGTGGGGCGGTGAGGTGAAGCTGACCGATGGTTCGATGTTCTACATCGACCCGATGCCGGCACCGAAACTGCCGACGACCATACGCGCAAAGAAACTGTAGGAGCCCGGATCTGCCGGGCGATTTCGCCCGATAAATCGGGCTCCCACCCTACGAGGGAATATGATCATGGCCTTGTATATCGTTAAAGAAGAGTGCACTTCCTGCGGCGACTGCGAGCCGGTTTGCCCGACCCAGTCCATCGTCAAGAAGAAGGGCTTGTACGCCATCAACGCCGACACCTGCACCGAGTGTGAAGGTGATTTCGACGATCCGCAGTGTGTCGATGTATGTCCCATCGACAACTGCATCCTGCCGCTGGAGGCGTAAGAAAATGAACGCGCAGGGACTCTCCCGGGAGGCCGCGCTGCGCATCGGACTGGCGGCACGGAAGCTGCCGGACACCGATACGCCGGAGCTGATGCAGGTGCTGGTACAGACCCTCGGCATGCCGCTCACCGAGGAAAAGCTGGCGCAACTCACGGTGCGCACCCTGCGCAGCGCGGCCGACGGCCGTTACGGCAACGTGGCGATGCCGGAAATGAAGGCCGCCATGGATTGCCTGTGGGGCAAGGCCACGCCCGTGGTCGACGATCCGGATCTGCCGCAGCCGGTGCCGTACAAGGCGGGCGACATGCCCGGTTCGATCCGCGTCGCCATCGCCTCCAACAGCAAAGAAAACCTGGACGGCCACTTCGGCAGCTGCCTGCGCTTCCTGATCTACCAGGTGGCGGCGAACGAGCTGCGCCTGGTGGACGTGCGCCGTGCCAGTACCGACGGTGAAGGCATCGACAAGAACGCCGAGCGGGCGACGCAGCTCGATGACTGCCAGCTGCTGTGCGTGGTGTCCATCGGCGGCCCGGCGGCGGCCAAGGTGGTCAAGGCCGGTGTGCATCCCATCAAGTATCCGCACGGCGGTGAGGCCCAGGCGATCCTGGCCGATCTGCAACAGGTGCTGGCCGGTTCGCCGCCGCCCTGGCTGGCCCGCATCATGGGCCACCGTGCCGATCTGGAACGCTTCATGGCCGACGCCGAGGAGGCCTGAACCGTGGCCCTGCAACCGGGACAGCTGGATCTTATCGCCGCCGCGGTCGACGATCCGGCCGCGCCGGATCTGGCTGCACGGCTGCGGGCGCAGTTTCCCGGCCTGAGCTTCACCGTGTGTGCCGACGACGACATCATCGGCGGCCGCCCGGCCCTGGAACGCGACGGATTCAACCTCTACCTGGTCGACGGCAGCAGCCATTGCATGAGCCTGACCCGCGACGCGGACGTGGCCTGCGGGGTGGTGGTGGCGGAGGTCACGACGGAGGAATAAACCGAATAGCGGGAAGCCCAGCCAATAATAATAAGGAGGAGTCAGTGGTTCCCATCAACATGTCCATGGACGCGCGCATGATGCTCACGCGCATGAGCCTCATCTATGAGCGCGAACAGGGCCGGCGGGTGCGGATGAGCCGCGACGAAGACCTCGTCGCCATCATCAATTTCGCCCTGCAGTCCCTGAACAAGGAATACCGGCGTTATTACGACGCCTTTGTCGCGCTGCTGAGCGCCGGCGAGATTCGTGAACTGGTGGCGCAGGGGGCGCAGATCTATCGCGGCGCGAAGGTGGGCGATACGCCTGCGGCTCCGTCCGATGCAGCCCCGGTCACCGCGCGCACCTACCGCGGCGTGACGCAGGAGCTTACGGCCGCAGTACCGGTGGATCGCCGGGAGGAGGCTGTGAAGCCCGAGGCGGCGGCCAAGCCGAAGCGCATCTATCGGGGCCGCGTGGTCGAGGATTGAAGCGGTAAATCTGGCGGGGGCGACCGGGACCGGTTGCCTTTTCACCTTGAACACCGTTATATACAAATGAATATAACGGTGGGGAGACAGGGCATGGCGCGGCGCAAGGCGGACAAGGTGGGGATTTCGGGGCGCTTCTGGCTCAACCGGGGCGAGCAGCCGTTTCTCGGCCACGGCCGCATCGAACTGCTGGAGCAGATCGCGGCCACCGGTTCCATCTCCCAGGCGGCGCGCGCCATGGGCATGAGCTACAAGGCGGCGTGGGATGCGGTGGACGCCATGAACAACGTCTCCGACGAGCCGCTGGTACGGCGCAGCACTGGCGGCCGCCATGGCGGCGGCACCCTGCTTACCGACCACGGCCGCAAGCTGATTGAGGTGTACAAGGCGGCGGAGCAGGAGTACCGGCTGTTCCTGCGCCGCCTCGGCATGGGTGTGGACAACTTCGACCGTTTTTACCAGTTGATGAGGAGGCTTTCCATGAAGACCAGTGCGCGCAACCAGTTCCAGGGGCGCATCACCCGACTGACCACCGGACCTGTCAATGCCGAAGTGATCATCGGCCTGCCGGGCGGCGACGAATTGGTGGCCATCGTCACCAACGAAAGCGTGAAGGGCCTGGGCCTGGAGATCGGCAGCGAGGTGTTCGCCCTGATCAAGGCCTCCTGGGTGATCCTCACCGCCGGCGATGAAACGCTGCGCACCAGCGCCCGCAACCGCCTGTGCGGCACCGTGTCGCGGTTGCAGGAAGGGCCGGTGAACTGCGAGGTGGTGATCGAACTGCCGGGCGGCAAGTCCATCGCCGCCATCGTCACCCATGAAAGCGTCAAGAGCCTGGGCCTGCGCGTCGGCGTGGCGGCCTGCGCCCTGATCAAGGCCTCGCACATCATCCTGGCCGTGAGCGAATGACCCGGCGGTCATTTTGTTCGGCGTTATATACAAATGAATATAACGCCGGGCAGGAGAGCAACGTATTACCCGTAAACCTGAAGGAGCAAGGCAAATGCAGGCAGAGCTGAAAAACATGGTAGTGGGACTAGCGGCCCTGGCGGCCGCGACGCTGGCACGGGCGGAGCAGGTCAACGTCGCCGTGGCCGCCAACTTTACCGCGCCGATGAACGTCATCGCCGCCGAGTTCGCCAAGGATACCGGCCACGAGGCCAAGCTGGCCTTCGGTTCGTCCGGCAAGTTCTACGCCCAGATCAAGAACGGTGCGCCGTTCCAGGTGTTCCTCTCCGCCGACGACGCCAAACCGGCCAAGCTGGAGCAGGAAGGCATGACTGTGGCGGGGTCCCGCTTCACCTATGCCGTCGGCACCCTGGTGCTGTGGTCGGCCACGCAGGGCTTTGTCGATGCCGAGGCGGCGGTACTCAAGCGCGGCGCGTACAACAAGCTGGCGGTGGCCAGTCCCAAGCTGGCGCCCTATGGCGCGGCGGCGATGGAGGTGCTTGAGGGCATGGGATTGACGGCGGCGGCCACGCCGAAGCTGGTGCAGGGCGAGAACATCGCGCAGACCTACCAGTTCGTCCTGAGCGGCAATGCCGAGCTCGGCTTCATCGCCCTGTCCCAGGTGATGAAGGACGGCAGGATTACCGGCGGTTCGGCCTGGGTGGTGCCTTCCAATCTGCACCAGCCGATCCGCCAGGACGCTGTGATCCTGTCCTCCGGCAAGGACAATGCCGCCGCCGCCGCGCTGCTGAAGTATTTGCAGGGCGACAAGGCAAAGGCGATCATCCGTTCCTACGGTTACGACATCTGAAGGATAACGGAACGACACCATGGGCTTTAGCGACGCCGACCTTGCCGCCATCTGGCTGACCCTGCGTCTGGCCGGCATCACCACCGTGCTGCTGCTGATCATCGGCACGCCCATCGCCTGGTGGCTGGCGCGCACGCGCTCGTTCTGGAAGGGGCCGATCGGTGCGGTGGTGGCGCTGCCCCTGGTGCTGCCGCCCACCGTGCTCGGCTTCTACCTGCTGCTGGCCATGGGGCCGAACGGCGCCATCGGCCAGTTCACGCAGTGGCTCGGTATCGGCACCCTGCCGTTCACCTTCTGGGGCCTGGTGGTCGCCTCGGTGTTCTACTCCATGCCCTTCGTGGTGCAGCCGATCCAGAACGCCGTCGAGTCCCTCGGCGAGCGGCCGCTGGAGGCGGCCGCCACCTTGCGAGCCGGGCCGTGGGACACCTTTTTCTCCGTGGTGCTGCCGCTGGCGCGGCCCGGCTTCTTCACCGCCGCCATCCTTGGCTTTGCCCATACCGTCGGTGAATTCGGCGTGGTGCTGATGATCGGCGGCAACATCCCCGGTGTCACCCGCGTGGTGTCGGTGCAGATCTACGATCACGTGGAGGCGCTGGAATACGCCGAGGCGCACTGGCTCGCCGCCACCATGGTGATCTTCTCCTTCCTGGTGTTGCTCGCGCTCTACACCCTCAACCCGGCGGCGCGGCGCAAATGACCATGAGCAACGACATACTCGCCCGCTTCAATCTCCACTGGCCCGGCTTCGCACTGGGCGTGGACCTCACCCTGCCCGGCCGCGGCGTCACCGCGCTGTTCGGCCACTCCGGCTCAGGCAAGACCACACTGCTGCGCTGCGTCGCCGGACTGGAGCGTGCCCCCGGCGGCTATCTCGCCGTCGGCGGCGACGTCTGGCAGGACGGCAGCCATTTCCTGCCCACGTACCGCCGTCCGCTCGGCTACGTGTTCCAGGAGGCCAGCCTGTTTCCGCACCTGAGCGCGCGCCGCAATCTCGAATACGGTATGAAACGTGTGCGCGGCGCCATGGGCCGCACGGCGCTGGAACACGCCGTCGATCTGCTCGGCATCGGCGCGCTGCTCGACCGTCGCCCCGATCAGCTCTCCGGCGGTGAACGCCAGCGCGTCGCCATCGCCCGCGCCCTGGTGTTGCAGCCGCGCCTGCTGCTGATGGACGAGCCGCTGGCGGCGCTCGACTTCAAACGCAAGCAGGAAATCCTGCCCTACCTGGAACGCCTGCACGATGAGCTGGAAATCCCGGTGCTCTACGTCACCCACTCCCCCGATGAAGTGGCCCACCTGGCCGATCACCTGGTCCTGATGGAGAACGGCAGCGCCCGCGCCGCCGGTCCGCTCAGCGAACTGATGACCCGTCTCGACCTGCCCCTGGCCCGTGCCGAGGCGGCGGAATCGATCATCGAAACCGTCGTCGCCGGACACGACGACAACTACAACCTCAGCTACCTCGACTTCCGCGGCGGCCGCTTCGCCGTCGGCCGGCTGCAACGGAAAATCGGCAAGCCCGCCCGCGTCCGCATCCACGCCCGCGACGTCAGCATCGCCCTCAAGGAACACCGCGACAGCAGCATCGTCAACATCATCGCCGCGCAGGTACAGGAACTCGCCCCCCTCAACGACTGGCAGATGGTCGTCCGCCTCGGTCTCGGCCCCGAAGCCACCGTGCCGCTGCTCGCGCGCATCACCCGCCGCTCCGCCGACCTGCTCGAACTCATCCCCGGCAAGCAGGTGTTTGCCCAGGTGAAGAGCGTGGTGCTGGCGGATTGAGGCTGACTCCTCAAATGCAGGAAGAGAGCAGGTCGGACTGACGCAGGAAGCCCAACAGGCCACTCCCGATGTGTTGGGCTTCCTGCGTCAGCCCAACCTACCATGCTTATCGGTCGCGCCAGTGAAGCCGTCAGCCACAGCCCATCCGTTGCAGCCCACACTTCGTATGGGTATTGTCCGTTCTATTGGGCGTGCGCGGGATGCCCACGTAGCTGTCCGAGTGGTAGGGGAAGACCATGTTTGACTTCATATATATCGACACGCTTGCGGCACTGTTGCTTGTCGTCGCCGCACTCAACGCCAAGCGCATCACAACCTTCAACCTCTCCAAGGTTCGGCTACGTTCCTCCGAATGGGAACCGGTAGGCCGCAACGAAGTTCCCATCCACGCCGCCCATTTGCTGGCCTGCGCCGAGTCTTCCCTGAATAGGTTGGGTTTCCGGTTTGCGAGCGCCCTGGCGGCCGAACCACCAATCACTGTCGACCCACGGCCCCGGATATTCGGTACCCTGCATTGGCATCCCCAAATGGCTGTCCTGGCAGCGGTCGAACTGGCCGAGCCGCTCAGCGGCCAGGCCACCAAGGTGCACTTCCTCACCGTGTTCACCGACGGGATGCTGCTTCTCACGACAAACCGGGAACAGTTCATGCTTTTTCCGCTGCCGGGGAAGGTCGTGGTGGTAGACCCCTATGCGGACGACCTCGAACACCAGTGGCAGGCACATCAGGAAGCAGTTGCCCGCGAAGGGGCACACAGCACCATCGTTCGCGAACCGGGCGAAGTCATTCGGCACCACGCGGCAATCGGCGTGGTGGGCAGCATCGCCCACATGCAGCAACTCGGTTGGACGCGCAAAGAAAGTGAGAAACACTGGCGCCTCACACCCAAGGGCGCCTGGCATTACGCGGGACAATTGCTCAAACCACCAAAGGTGGCGCGCAATGCGATAGCCCGTGCCTACCGTCATGAGCCTGCACCCGACGTCAAGGCGATGCGACTGGCCGAAATGGACACCGTTGCCGCCAACATCGCCTTGGCCTCCGAACCGACCCCGGCTTGGCTCAAGGCCACACTGCTCACCTTGACTCTGCTGTTGTCTACCCTCCTGTTTGGCTGGGGATTCGGCCTGTTGCAGGCCGTCGCCCTGATCCTGGTGTTGATAATCCACGAACTCGGTCATCTGGCTGCAATGTGGGGATTCGGCTACAAAAATCTTTCGATCTTCTTTCTGCCTTTTCTTGGGGCCGCAGCCTCCGGCCACAAACCACATGCCACGCCATGGCAGGAAGCGATTGTCCTGCTGGCCGGCCCAGTCACCGGATTGATACTGGCGTTTGCCGCCATCCAGATTCCATCCGAAGCGCTGCCGCTTTCCTTCATCGAGTTCGTCCGTGCCTTCGTCTGGTTCAGCCTGGTGCTCAACCTCTTCAACCTGCTGCCCTTCGGCGTACTGGACGGCGGGCGCCTGTTCGAGCTGGCCGTGCTTGGACGTTTTCCCTATGCCAGGGCCGTCTTCGCCGTCATCGGTGCGGCCATCGGCCTTCTCTATGCGCTAGAAACCCGCTCCGTGCTCTTCGGCTTGGCGATGGTGTTTTTGCTGGCCTCCACCGGCCTCCAATTCAAGGCCGCCCGCGTCATACGCGCCATTCGCGCCCGCGCCCGATCCGTGGGCAAGAGATCGCTGAAGGGCGCGACGATCATCACAGCCCTGGGGCGGGAGTTCACTCAAGGCGAATATGGTGATAACGGCCCCCACGGCTGGACGCAAAGGATGAACCTCGCTCGTCTGGCCTACCCACGACTGCTTCAGGGAATTCCGGGGTTAGGTGTTACCGTGGGCGTCTTGGCTACACAAGGCACTGCCCTGCTACTGCCCCTGGTATTCGTCGCATCGCTTTGGGGTTCCCCGGAGGCGCTGCCGCTGATGCGCACCACGGCCGAAGAACGTCAACTCGCCGAGCAACAGCACGGCACAAGCCCCGAATCCATCCAGGCGAAGGCCGCGTTGGATGAATTCGCCGAGCATTACCGGGCACAGACCGGTGCCGAGGCCAAATGGACGATGCTCGACCGGCGCGAACAGGAAATGGTAGAAAACGATGACTATGAGCCGCAGACCATGCAATGGATCATGCAGCAACGAACTGCACTGATCGAGCAGCTTCCGCCCAATCACCCGGCCAGACTCAAGTACCAGCTGGAGATGGTCAAACACGGTGCTCCCGATGCCACCCAAGTGATTCTCGCCGTAATCGGGGAGTTGACCGCGCATGGCACGAAACCCGTTGCGGAACTGGAGGAGGAACGACTCCTTCTACTGCTCAACGCTTATCGCCGCCTGATCGGGGAAACGCCGCCGCACATCCTCGAAGCGCAAGCTACCACTCTCGACGCACTCTGGACCGCGCTCGAATCTCCCAACCACACTCTGGTGGCGCAACGGCCGTTCGTAACCTCCCTACAGGCACACATGGCTTACCGCGCCGGTCACCTCGACGAAGCAGAAACTTGGATGAAACGCGGCTGCGACCCTTATAGAGAACATTGGTGCCTGGATCAAGAAGATGGACGATCGGGGTGTCCGGGTGCATGGAAACCCGCTTCAACCACCTGGGGCGGCAACAACCGTGCGAATTCGTAAAGAGAAATTGGCGATAACGAAAGGCCCGTTTGCTAAATCCAAGGAAAAAATGTGTGCCTACGAACTAATTGAGTGCTCGAGTCAGGAAGAAGCCATCGAGGTCGCAGCCCTGCATCCCATGGCAGAAGCGGCCACCATTGAGGTACGCCCGGTATGGAGCGAGTTGGTTGAGTGAATCCGAAAATGCGGCATAGCCATCGGCATCAGGCGACCCGTAAAAGCGGCGCGGGTTTGGTATCTTTCCTTACTTCAGGTGGGTCGCTTTTGCGGTCGGCCTGAGCCGAGCCGTACATGGACTCCCACTGTGTCAGGCAATAACGCCCCAATGGTGTAGGCGCCCCGGACGCCGCTGCGCTACATCCGGGCAAGAGATGGATAATTCCCAGTCGGTGTTCCCCATCCTATCGGCCGGAAATTCCTTAGGAAGAAGCAGTTCCCTCTGGTCTTTCTGTGGCTTGTTGAGCCTCTACCAATCGCCGCGCCATATCGGCCTTGCGTGCAATCATCTTTTCGGCCAGTGCGTGGCCGCCGCCGTAGTCGAGGATGGCCTGACGAATTTTCTCGTCGGGGATGCGCGCCACCACCATGATGGCCTGTCGGATGTTGTCGGCGCTCATGTCGGCAAAGAGCCTGGCGGCATGCAGGTTTTCGGCATCGCCGCGCAGCACATCGATTTCATCCACGCGGGTGCCGAATGCCTTGCCCTTGGGGTCGCCCTGCGCCCGGAATGCCAGTGCGCCGCCCACATCGAGTGTCAGCACCCTGCCATTGACCACGCCCTGGTTGTCGCCATCGAAACCGGCGGCGTCCCAGTTGGCGGTCCAGGCATGCACGCCGAACCATTGTTGCGCTTGCTTACGCTCGGAACCGTTTAGATGGGCGCAGCATTTCTTGTCGAGCTCGACCCATATGGTGGCAATTTGGTCGGGGGCTTGCGTGCGCACATAGCTCAGGGTCGGGGCGCCGGCCAATCGGTAGAGCATCGCGGCGATGAACTCGTTGCGTGCATGGGCCTGCGATTCCAGCGTTTTGACGTAATAGCGTTTACCGCTGGCGTCGTGAAAGATCCCGGCGGGATTGGTGCCCAGTTGTCCGCCTATCCGCTGTAAGGCGGTGGTATCGAGCAGTGGTTCGTCTGCGCTTATCGCCATGCTCCGGCTCAGTCGATGGGGACGGTACGGCGTACCAGCGCCAGTTGCGACGGTGTTTCTATGGCGCCCTTGCGCGCCTGGCGCACGGCGCGGATCGCTTGGGTAGGTTCCATGCCCAGTTCCACCAGCAGTCGTGCCGCAATCATGCCTGCCCGGCCCAGGCCGCCCTTGCAGTGCACCAGTACATCATCGCCGTTGCGCAACAGCGCGCGGATCTCGCGTCCTTGGGCGAGCCACTCCTGTTCGAAGGCGTCGGTCGGGACGGAATAGTCGGCAATGGGCAGATGGCGCCAGTCGATGCCACGGCTTCTGATTTCATGCCCAAGATGCGGCACCTTGAGCGCCTTGAGCTCGGCGGGTTCCACCAGTGTCAGCACCAGCTTCGCACCCCATGCCTTGATGGTGTCCAAATCGATTCCGAGATCGCGCTCCCAGGCACCCGTGTGAGAGAAATGGTCTTGTTTGCCAGGGCAGAAGGTGATCCCGATCCGTCCATGCGACGGGAGCGCACGCACTTCCGCGATCTGAAGAGGGTGTGTGTGGCTTGTCCGTATCATTACCATGAATTCAACCTGACGAAATGCGCAAAGTCGATCGCGAGTTTATCACGAACAACAAACGCAGCTGGTTGGAGTCAAACGAACTCCTGGGGACATGTACGTGGTAGCGTGGCCATCACGGATTCCGCTATGCTGCGTCCGTTTACTGAAAGTTCCGCGCTACATTAGACTGGTTCGGTTCGATGGGGAGTTGATAATGGCGACCACCGCCGAGTTCATGGAGTATGTGCACGAGCAGTCCGGGCTGGGCAGGGCGCTCAGTTATCGGAAGATGTTCGGCGAATATGCGCTGTATGTGGACGGCAAGGTGGTGGCGTTGGCGTGCGACAACAGTCTTTTCCTCAAGCCGGTCGCGGCAACCGCCGAACTTACCCAGGTGTTGAATACGGCGCCACCTTATCCGGGCGCCAAACCGCATTGGGTGATCGACGAGTTGCTGGATGACACGGAGCGGCTGCAAAGCCTGCTGTTGGCGACTGCGGCTGCGTTGCCGACACCCAAGGTCAAGGTCAAGAAGACGGCAACGAAGCGGCGTTAGCCATTGGCGCGAGTTGAAATGAGAAAAGGGTGACAGAGTTGCTTATTGGTCTTACTGAGGTTGGAAAATTTATCTGTCACCTTTTCCATCGCTAAGCCACGACCTCATGCGCGCTTTTTGTCATATGTTGCGTGTTTTTTGGAGCCCTTCTTGGCTGCTGCGGCTTTGGTTGCGTGCTTTATGGCAAATGGCGCTGCACCCTTTTGATGCACATAAAACAGCACTGCTTCGTTGCGAAACCGCGAGCGGTTTGATGTCGCTGCATCGATCACGCGCAGCATTGAGCGCGGCAGGGTGATGTTGACCCGCTCCACGCGCTCATCCCGGAACGTCTGCAGTGATCATCACCACGGCACCAGGACTCGTGGTGCGGCAGTGGCCGCTGCCTTTTCCAGATTCAGCAGGCCGGGAATGTCCTCGCCGTCTTCCGCCATGCCGTCGATGTGGAACTGCAGTGCTTCGGCGCCCATGGCCAGAGCCTCTTCGATGGTTTCGCCGGCGCTCACGCAGCCTGGGAAATCAGGAAAGCTGATGCCCCAGTCGCTGTTGTCTTCTTTGTGAATGATCGCGGGATAGATCGCCATAGGGCACTCCCAGCCCGCGTCGCGGGCGATGTTTTCACTCCGCTGCCAGCAATCCCTTCAGGTAGTAGATCAGTTCCAGCGCCCCGCGCGGGGTGAGAGTGTCGGGGTCGAGCCGGCGCAGCTCGACCACCACCGGCACGTCGGGCGGCGGCGGCAGGGACAGGGCCATCTGGTGGGCCGGGTTGTCGTAGTCGCGGTGGGCGGCGTTGTCCGTTTCCAGTTCGATCAGCTTGCGCCGCGCCGCCTCGATCACCGCGCGCGGCACGCCGGCCAGCTGCGCCACCTGCAGGCCGTAGCTCTGGCTGGCGGGGCCGTCCTTCACCGCGTGCAGGAAGACGATGCTGTCGCCGTGCTCCACCGCGTCGAGATGGACGTTGACCACGCCGTCGACCAGTTCGGGCAGCGCGGTGAGTTCGAAGTAGTGGGTGGCGAACAGCGTATAGGCGCGGACGCGCTCGGCCAGGTCGCGCGCCACCGCCCAGGCCAGGGACATGCCGTCGAAGGTGCTGGTGCCGCGGCCGATTTCGTCCATCAGCACCAGGCTCTGGTCGCTGGCGTTGTGCAGGATGTTGGCGGTCTCGGTCATTTCCACCATGAACGTCGAGCGGCCGGAGGCGATGTCGTCGGAGGCGCCGATGCGGGTGAAGATGCGATCCACCGGGCCGATGACGGCACGTGTGGCCGGGACGCAGCTGCCGATGTGGGCCAGCAGCACGATGAGCGCGGCCTGGCGCATGTAGGTGGATTTGCCGCCCATGTTGGGGCCGGTGACGACGAGCATGCGCCGGCCGTCGCCGAGACGGATGTCGTTGGGCACGAAGGGGCTGTCGCTGAACTGCTCCACCACCGGATGGCGGCCGCCCTCAATGTCGATGCCGGGCGTGGCGGAGAGTTGCGGCCGGGTCCAGTTGAGCGTGTCGGCGCGCTCGGCGAGATTGGCCAGCACGTCGGTTTCGGCCAGGGCGGCGGCGCAGTCCTGCAAACCGCCGAGATCGGCGCAAAGCGTATCGAGCAATGCGTCGTACAGGCCCTTCTCCCGTGCCAGCGCCCGCTCGGCGGCGGACAGCGCCTTGTCCTCGAACTTCTTCAGCTCCGGTGTGATGTAGCGTTCCGCACCCTTGAGGGTCTGGCGGCGGATGTAGTCGTCGGGCACCTTCTCGCTCTGGGCGCGGGTCACCTCGATGTAATAGCCGTGCACGCGGTTGTAGCCCACCTTGAGGGTGGGGATGCCGCTGCGGGCGCGTTCGCGCGTTTCCAGATCGATGAGGTACTGGCCGGCGTTTTCGCGGATGGCACGCAGCTCGTCCAGCTCGGCGTCGTAGCCGGCGGCAATGACGCCGCCGTCGCGGATCAGCAGCGGCGGCGCCTCGATGATGGCCCGCTCCAGCAGCTGGTGCAGTTCGGGCCAGGCGCCGCTGCGTCCGGCGAGCGTGCGCAGCAGCGGGGCGTCGAGCAGTTGCAGTACCTGGCGCAGCTGCGGCAGGCGGCCGAGAGCGGTGCGCAGCTGCACCAGGTCGCGCGGCCGCGCCGATTTGAGCGCCACGCGGGAGAGGATGCGTTCGATGTCGCCGATGCCGCGCAGCAGTTCGCCCAGGGTCTGCCAGCTGCGTCCTTCCATCAATGCGTCGATGGCCTGCTGGCGTGCGGCAAGCACGGCGTGATCGCGCAGCGGGCGGTGCAGCCAGCGGCGCAGCAGGCGGCTGCCCATGGGAGTGGCGGTATGGTCGAGCACCCCGGCCAGGGTGTGCTCCGCCTTGCCGCCGAGGGCGTGCTCCAGTTCCAGGTTGCGGCGGCTGGCGGCATCGAGCAGCACCGCCTCGTCGCGCCGCTCCAGGGCCAGGCCGCGCAGGTGGGGCAGGGCGGCGCGCTGGGTTTCCTGTACGTATTGCAGCACGGCGCCGGCGGCGCCGAGGGCGGTGGTCAGATGGTCGCAGCCGAAGCCGGAAAGGTCGCGGGTGCCGAACTGGGCGGTGAGCAGGCGGCGTGCGGTGTCCGGTTCAAAACGCCAGGGCGGCAGGCGTTGCAGGCCGCGCCGCTCCTGCCACAGCGGATGGGTCGGCAGATCGTCGGGCAGCAGCAGCTCCGCCGGGCGCAGCCGTTCCAGTTCACCGGCCAGGGCCTCGTCGCCGCTGACTTCCATGACGGTGTAGCGGCCCGAGGTGAGGTCCAGGGCAGCCAGCCCCCAGGTGTCGCCGTTGCGGGCCAGGCCGCACAGCAGGTTGTCGCGCCGCTCCTCCAGCAGGGCCTCGTCGGTGACGGTGCCGGGGGTGACGATGCGCACCACCTTGCGCTCCACCGGGCCCTTGCTGGCGGCCGGGTCGCCGATCTGCTCGCAGATGGCCACCGATACGCCCAGTTTGACCAGCCGCGCCAGGTAGCCCTCGACGGCGTGGTAGGGCACGCCGGCCATGGGGATGGGGGCGCCGGCGGAGGCGCCGCGGGCGGTGAGGGTGATGTCCAGCAACTGGGCGGCCCGCTTGGCATCGTCGTAGAACAGTTCGTAGAAATCGCCCATGCGGTAGAACAGCAGCAGGTGGGGATTTTCCGCCTTGATGCGCAGGTATTGCTGCATCATCGGCGTGTGGGCGGTCGGGGATTGCGCGGGTCGGGCCATGGTGCGGGAAGGATAACGAAAAAGCCGCCGGGCCGCGAAGGCTTGCATGATCCGGCGCCGGTCTGTTACCTATGCGGGGGTACCCGGTGGGAAAGATTCAGGGTCCGCAAATGAACGCAAATTGCCGCAAATGTGAGCCCACCGATTTTTTTGACTACGAGGAGGTATTCCTCGGGCAAGGTATGCACCAATAAGTCAGCAGATATTCGCGTCTATTTGCGTTAATTTTCGGACTGAACGCCTTAATGGGAGGTGCCGGAGCGTGAGCAGAGACTACGACGAGAAGCGCAACTTCATCCGCATGTGCATGGACTGTCCGATGACCTTCACCCGCTACGGCGGCGGCGTTCATGTCGCCACGGCGCGCGACCTGAGCGGCAGCGGGCTGGGTTTCGTCACCGATCAGGCGCTGACGCTGGGCGAGGTGCTGGCGGTGCAGGTGACGCCGCAGCAGGCGGTGGTGGCGCCGCTGCAGGCCGAGGTCGAGGTAGTGCGGGTGCAGCCGGCGAACCCCGGGGGCTACGATATCGGCGTCACCATCCGGCGCTTTCTTTGATCCCAAGATTGCCAGGTCGTGTCCATGGCGGGACAGCATTTGGTGGGAGGTTGGATGCCGAGAGCCATCAGCCCGACTTTCGTGTCCGAGTCCGTTGCCGATGTCGGGCAGAAGCACGACCCACAGGGTCATACCAGCTCGTCGATGCCTGGGCGCTGACCGGCGGTGGCTGGGATTTCACTGTTGGCCTGGTAGGCGGTGAGGGCGCGGGCAGCATAGGATGAGGCGGCGCCGGGGGTGCCGGGGCCGGCATGCAAGGTCTCGGCCCGCTGCTGGCGTGCCGCACGAATCAGTTCGCGATAGTCGGTGCTATCGTTTTCTTCTACCAGTTCGCCGCGGGCGATGTATTCGGTCAGGCCACTGTCGCGTCGTTGCTGAGGCAATCCCGTAGTGGAATCTGCTGCCTGTGATGCCGGCGTGCGCACGGGTTGTTGCGCGGGCGACGACGGCGGATACAGAGGGATGGGGGAGTGGCGGATTTCCATGATGTCGGGTGTTTATGGCAGCGCCTTTAACTGTACCGTTTAGCGGCGCAGCGTTCTAGTCGGTTAATGGCAATGACGGATCAGAAATTGGAATTACTGGTGGATCAGGTGGCGGCGGCCCTGCTGGCGCGGGGTTGGATGCTGGCCACGGCCGAGTCCTGCACCGGCGGCTGGGTGGCCAAGGTGTGCACCGACCTGGCCGGCAGCTCGCGCTGGTTCGAGCGTGGTTTCGTCACCTATACCAACGAGGCCAAGCAGGAGATGCTCGGGGTCGATCCCGGTGTATTGACAGAGCAGGGGGCGGTGAGTGAGGCGACGGTGCGGCAGATGGCCACCGGCGCCCTGGCCCGCAGCCGTGCCCAGGTCAGCCTGGCCATCAGTGGTATCGCGGGGCCGGGCGGCGCGACGCCGTTCAAGCCGCTGGGAATGGTGTGCCTGGCCTGGGCGGTGCGCGATGGTGAGGTGATCGCCTGTACCCGCCATTTCGATGGCGACCGCGAGGCGGTGCGGCGGCAGGCAGTGGCGGCGGCCCTGGCCGGGGTGCTCGATGTCGTCGCCGCTTCCTGAAGGGGGGCGCCTGTTCTTTGCCCTGTGGCCGGACGCGGCCCTGCAGCGGAACCTGTATAAGGTCGGCCGCACAGTGGCGCCGCCGGGTGGTAAGCCCATGGCGGTGCACAATCTGCACATTACCTTGGCATTTTTAGGCACGATCGGCGCCGATAAGCGCCAATGCATGGAGGCGCAGGCCGAGGCCATCCAGCTGCCGCGGTTTGAACTGATGCTGGACCGGACCGGTTACTGGGCGCGGCCGCAGGTGGTATGGCTGGGTTGTTCGGCGGTACCTGAGCCTTTGCAGGTCTTGGCTGCCCGGCTAAACGGTGCCATGGCTGCCTGCGGCCTGACGCCGGAATCGCGGCCATACAGCCCGCACCTTACCGTCTTGCGCAAGGCGCGGCAGGGACCGCGACAACTGGATATAGATCCAGTACACTGGGCCGTGGATGACTTCGTGCTGGTGCAGTCCTTGACCCTGCCCGAGGGAGCCCAATATCAAGTGGTGCGGCGCTGGCCGCTGGCGGGACAACTGTGAAATAATCCGGGTCCTGAATATGGGCGGCGGGGCATGGATGGTCCCGCCCTATGCATTTTTGGAGGCAGGAATGGACGACAACAAGCGTAAGGCCTTGAGCGCGGCTCTGAGCCAAATTGAGAAGCAGTTCGGCAAGGGGTCGGTGATGCGCATGGGCGATGCCGGCGTGGCGCGTGATATCCAGGCAATATCCACCGGCTCCCTGGGCCTGGACATCGCCCTCGGTATCGGCGGTCTGCCCCGCGGCCGTGTCATCGAGATCTATGGCCCGGAATCCTCCGGCAAGACCACCCTGACCCTGCAGGTCATCGCCGAGGCCCAGAAGACCGGCGGCACCTGCGCCTTCGTCGATGCCGAGCACGCCCTGGACCCGACCTATGCCCAGAAGCTGGGCGTCAACGTGGACGACCTGCTGGTGTCGCAGCCGGATACCGGCGAGCAGGCGCTGGAGATCGCCGACATGCTGGTGCGTTCCGGCGCCGTGGACGTGGTGGTGGTGGACTCCGTCGCCGCCCTGACCCCCAAGGCTGAAATCGAGGGCGAGATGGGTGACTCCCATGTCGGCCTGCAGGCGCGCCTGATGAGCCAGGCCCTGCGCAAGCTCACCGCCAACATCAAGCGCTCCAACACCCTGGTGATCTTCATCAACCAGATCCGCATGAAGATCGGCGTCATGTTCGGCAGCCCCGAGACCACCACCGGCGGCAACGCGCTCAAGTTCTACGCCTCGGTGCGTCTGGACATCCGCCGCATCGGCGCCATCAAGAAGGGCGACGAGGTGGTGGGCAACGAGACCCGCGTCAAGGTGGTGAAGAACAAGGTGGCGCCGCCGTTCAAGCAGGCCGAGTTCGACATCCTCTACGGCGAGGGCATTTCCCGCGAAGGCGAGATCGTCGACCTGGGCGTCAAGGCCAATATCGTCGAGAAGTCGGGCGCCTGGTACAGCTACAGCGGCAACCGCATCGGCCAGGGTAAGGACAACGCGCGCCAGTTCCTCAAGGACAATCCGGAAATGGCACACGAGATCGAGGCCAAGATCCGCGCCGCCGTGCTGCCCGAGGTGATTAGTGCCGGCAGCGACGACGTGATGGAAGAGGCCTGAGCCATCCAATATTGTGGGTCGGACTTCAGTCCGACAATACTCGGCGTCAAACGAAGTCAGCAGGCTGAAGCCCGCCCCACATTAGGATATGCAACAGCCGGACGATCCCTACCCGCGGGCGATAGCGCTGCTGGCGCAGCGCGAGCATTCCGCGCGCGAACTGGAACGCAAGCTGCGCGACAAGGGATTTGACGGCGGACTGGTCGCAGACTGCATCGCGCGGCTGCAACAGGAGCGCCTGCAAAGCGACGCGCGTTATGCCGAGAGCTATGTGCACATGCGCGCTGGCAAGGGCTATGGTCCATTGCGCATCCGCGCCGAACTGGCCGAGCGCGGCGTGGCCGACGAGCTCATTGCACCGCCGCTGGACGAGATGGACGGACAATGGAGCGAACTGGCCGAAGCGGCGCGGCGCAAGCGCTTCGGCAACAAGCTGCCGAAGGATTTTCAGGAGCGGGCCCGTCAGGCCCGTTTTTTACAGTATCGCGGTTTTGCCACGGAACACTTCCGCAATGTGTTCAGCGGCGATGAATAGTTATCGGTCGGAGCAGTTTTCTTGAGTCAGGTGATGATGAAAAGCGCAGAGCTACGCCAGGCCTTCCTGGATTTCTTCCGCAGCAAGGGCCACGAGGTGGTGGCCTCCAGTCCGCTGGTGCCGGGTAACGACCCGACGCTGTTGTTCACCAATGCCGGCATGGTGCAGTTCAAGGACTGCTTCCTCGGCCAGGACCAGCGCAGCTATACCCGCGCCACCTCGGTGCAGCGCTGCGTGCGCGCCGGCGGCAAGCACAATGACCTGGAAAACGTCGGCTATACCGCGCGCCACCACACCTTCTTCGAGATGCTGGGCAACTTCAGCTTCGGCGATTATTTCAAGCACGACGCCATCCACTACGCCTGGGAGTTTCTCACCCAGACCCTCAAGTTGCCGCGCGAAAAGCTGTGGGTCACCGTCTACAAGGACGACGACGAGGCGGCGGCCATCTGGATCAACGAGATCGGCGTACCGGCCGAGCGCGTGACGCGCCTGGGCGAGAAATCCAATTTCTGGTCCATGGGCGACACCGGTCCCTGCGGTCCCTGCACCGAAATCTTCTATGACCACGGTGCCGAAGTGTGGGGCGGCCCCCCGGGCACGCCGGAGGAAGACGGCGACCGCTACATCGAGATCTGGAATCTGGTGTTCATGCAGTTCAACCGCGACGCCGACGGCACCATGACGCCGCTGCCCAAGCCCTCGGTGGACACCGGCATGGGCCTGGAGCGTCTGGCCGCTGTGATGCAGCACGTGCACAGCAACTACGACATCGACCTGTTCCAGAACCTGATCAAGGCGGTGGCGGCCCTGGCCGGTAGCACTGATTTGACTAACCCATCGCTCAAGGTCATCGCCGACCACATCCGTTCCTGCGCCTTCCTGGTGACCGACGGCGTGGTGCCGTCCAACGAAGGCCGCGGCTACGTGCTGCGCCGCATCATCCGCCGCGCCATCCGCCACGGCCACAAACTGGGCCTGCGCCAGCCTTTCTTCCACAAGCTGGTGGCGCCGCTGGTCAAGGAGATGGGCGCCGCCTATGCGGAACTGGCCAAGGCAGAGGCGCAGGTGACGCGCATCCTCAACCAGGAGGAAGAGCGCTTCGCCGAGACCCTGGACCAGGGCATGCACCTGCTGGAGGAGGCCATTGCGGGCCTGTCCGGCCACGTGCTGTCCGGCAGCACCATCTTCAAGCTGTACGACACCTACGGCTTTCCGGTCGACCTCACCGGCGACATTGCCCGCGAGCGCAACCTGGAGCTGGACATGGACGGCTTCGACCGCGAGATGGAGGCGCAGCGCGAGCGTGCCCGCGCCGCCAGCACCTTTGGCGCCGCCTACGGCCACAAGCTGGAGATCGAGGGCAAGACCGAGTTCACCGGCTACGAGCGCGTGGCCGACCAAGCCAAAATCATCGCCCTGTACCGGGGCAGCGACGCCGTGCAGCAACTGGCTGCGGGCGAGCAGGGCATGGTGATCCTCGATCACACACCGTTCTATGCCGAGTCCGGCGGCCAGGCCGGCGACCATGGCCTGCTCAGCACCGCGGGTGCCATGTTCGAGGTGCAGGACACCCAGAAGCAGGGCGAGGCCTTCGGCCACATCGGCGTGGTGCAGCGCGGCAGCCTGACGGTGGGCGACAGCGTCGATGCCGCGGTGGACTTCGCCGCCCGCGCCGCCACCGCCGCGCATCATTCCGCCACCCACCTGCTGCACGCCGCGCTGCGTCACGTGCTCGGCGAGCACGTGCAGCAGAAGGGCTCGCTGGTGAATCCCGACCGCCTGCGGTTCGACTTTTCCCATTTCGAATCGGTCAGCCGCGAGCAGCTGCGCCGCATCGAACAGCTGGTCAACGACCAGATACGCGGCAATAGCGAAGTGCTGACCCGCATCATGGGTATTGAGGACGCCAAGGCCTCCGGTGCCATGGCCCTGTTCGGCGAGAAGTACGGCGACCAGGTGCGCGTGCTGTCCATGGGCGAGTTCTCCACCGAGCTGTGCGGCGGCACCCACGTGGGACGCACCGGCGACATCGGCCTGTTCAAGATCGTGAGCGAAGGCGGCGTGGCCGCCGGCGTGCGCCGCATCGAGGCGGTGGCCGGGCGCCGTGCCCTGGCGTGGATCGACGGCACCGAGGAGAGCCTGGAAGCCGTGGCCAGTGCCGTCAAGGGCAGCCGCGACGTGGTGGTGGACAAGGTGCGCCAGCTGCTCGAGCGCCAGCGCAAGCTGGAAAAGGAACTGGAGCAGCTCAAGGCGAAGCTGGCCTCCAGCCAGGGTTCCGACCTGGCCGGCCAGGCGGTGGAGGTGGCCGGTATCAAGGTGCTGGCGGCCAACCTGGAAGGGGTCGACCCCAAGGCGCTGCGCGATACCATGGACCAGCTGAAGAACAAGCTGGGCTCGGCGGCCATCGTGCTGGCGGCGGTGCAGGGAGACAAGATCAGCCTGGTGGCCGGTGTCACCAAGGACCTGACCGGGCGTCTGCAGGCTGGCAAGCTGCTGCAGGAGGTGGCGCAGCAGGTGGGCGGCAAGGGCGGCGGCCGGGCCGACATGGCCCAGGGCGGCGGCACCGAGCCGGCCAAACTGCCGGCGGCGCTGGCTGCGGTGAGCGGCTGGGTGGCGCGGGAACTGGGCGGATAAGTCCTCGCTCCCCTTTAATTTATGGCCAATTTAGTGTTTAATTTGCGCCCTTTATACCCAACCGGGTCAACACATCGGCAACCATGGCTTTAATCGTTCAGAAATACGGCGGCACGTCGGTCGGCAGCATCGAGCGCATCGAGAACGTCGCCAACAAGGTGATGGCTTTCCGTGAACGCGGTGACGATGTGGTGGTGGTGCTGTCCGCCATGAGTGGCGAGACCAACCGTCTGATCGATCTCGCCAAGGCGATCCAGAGCCCGCCCGATCCGCGTGAACTGGACATGCTGGTGGCCACCGGCGAGCAGGTGACCATCGCGTTGCTGGCCATGGCGCTGAAAAAGCGCGGCCAGGATGCCCGTTCCTATACCGGTGGTCAGGTGCGCATCCTCACCGACAGTGCGTTCAACAAGGCGCGCATTCTAGAGATCGATGAGAAGAACATGCGCCGCGACCTTTCCGCAGGACGCGTGGTTGTGGTGGCCGGTTTCCAGGGCGTGGACGAGCAGGGCAATATCACCACCCTGGGTCGCGGTGGTTCCGATACCACGGGTGTGGCCTTGGCGGCGGCGCTCAAGGCCGACGAATGCCAGATTTATACCGACGTGGACGGTGTCTACACCACCGACCCGCGTGTGGAGCCTGACGCGCGCCGTCTCGATCGCATCACCTTTGAGGAGATGCTGGAACTGGCAAGCCTTGGCTCCAAGGTATTGCAGATCCGCTCGGTGGAGTTTGCCGGCAAATACAATGTACCGCTGCGCGTGCTGTCCTCGATGCAGGATGGTCCCGGTACCCTGATTACCTATGAGGATGAAGGAATGGAAGAAGCGCTCATTTCCGGTATTGCCTTCAACCGGGACGAGGCCCAGATCACTGTGCAGGGTGTGCCCGATCAGCCGGGTGTCGCCTACCGTATTCTTGGTCCCATCGGTGAAGCCAATATCGAAATAGATATGATCGTGCAGAACACCAGTGCCGATGGCAGCACGACTGATTTCACTTTCACCGTGCACCGCAACGACTATGACAAGGCACTGGCACTGCTCAAGAAGCATGCCGGTGAAATGGGCGCGCGCGAGGTGACGGGTGACAGCAAGATCGTCAAGCTGTCGCTGGTGGGGGTGGGTATGCGTTCTCATGCCGGTATTGCCAGCACGATGTTCGAGGCACTGGCGAAGGAGGGGATCAACATTCGTATGATCTCCACCTCCGAGATCAAGATTTCCGTTGTCGTTGATGAGAAGTACCTGGAGCTGGGCGTACGTGCCCTGCACTCGGCCTTCAAGCTGGATCAGGCACCTGCCGCCTGAAACCGGGTATAGTGGTTCAGTCTGCCGACGGAACAGGGGAACGCGGTAAGCTGGTTATTTTTTTGTGGTCTATTATTTGTCAGCGCCCCGGGCCGGGAGAGGCCGAGACCGCGTTGGCATTTCGAATTGAATGTAAGGAGACGGGAAGATGTTGATTCTAACTCGCCGCGTCGGTGAAACGCTCATGATCGGTGAAGAAGTGAGCGTGACCGTGCTGGGTATCAAGGGCAATCAGGTACGCATCGGCGTCAATGCGCCGAAAGATGTGTCTGTGCATCGTGAAGAGATCTACGAGCGCATTCAGCGCGAGAAACAGGATGCAGGAAATCAGGGCTAAGACGGTTTTTCGTCTTTACGCAAATTGCCCGGGCAGGTATCCTTAGCGCCTGCTGAAGTTCAGGAGAGATGGCCGAGTGGCCGAAGGCGCGCCCCTGCTAAGGGCGTATGGGTCAAAAGCCCATCGAGGGTTCGAATCCCTCTCTCTCCGCCATATGACAGTGTTTTCTTGACAG
>Ga0172382_10001412_pt1 | contig 42894 bp, 39 predicted proteins | sample Leawel138RmetaG_FD_122245 | JGI IMG/M metagenome (GOLD analysis project Ga0172382, IMG submission 122245) | Leachate microbial communities from a municipal landfill in Southern Ontario, Canada - Leachate well 138R metaG | ecosystem: Engineered > Solid waste > Landfill > Unclassified | place...
ATATCACATGTACCGGCACTACTTCCCCATGATGGCTTTGGGGCGGGCCCGGAAGTTACTGGGAGACGCGGAGTAGGACAATTCCTTGGTTTGAAAAGGGAGTCTATTGAATCGCCGTCGCCCAGCATCTTCTTCTCCTACTCCGGAATCACCAAACTCAAGGTCTCGGCCCGAGCCCCTTTCGCCCGATCCTGGGCAAACCGAAATCTGAGACCCTTTTTCCCATAGGTGAGTGACTGATCGGCTTTTTCGTCGGGCGTTCCCAGCGCGGCCATAATCTCCTCGGAGGTAGACCCTACTCCTACCCCTTCGACGGTGCCCCCGGTGTAAGCGCTCCATTCCCCTGATTTGGCATGGAGTGTGATGACCTGAACCTTGTCGTCCTGCAAGGTCAACTCAATGCCCTTGGAGTGATAGAGAAGGTAGATTTGGCCCTCCACAAATTCGTTGACGTCCTGGCTGGTCGGGGGACCCAGGACCGGTTCGACTTCCGCCTGAGTCGCCCCCAGCTTGACTTCCTTGATTCCTACTCCGGGTTCAATCATTCCCGGAGTGAGGTCTACCGCCCCGATGGTAGGAGTTGCGGAACCTTCCGGGGCGGATTTTGTAGAACAGCCCGTAGCCAGGATCAAAAGCAGTGAAACAGTAATGACGAGATCAAATTTGCGCATGAAGGCCTTTTGGAACCCGCTCCAGGGTTTACCTTCCGACTCGACGCGGAAAAGAGAGTTCGTGGACACAATACTAAGATCTATACTACTTTATCTCTCCAGCGCGGGTTGGGCCCGCTACCTGGCTATGCGCTTTCCCCTGGCCCGAAAAGTGGCCGGTCGCTTTGTCGCCGGGGAAACCCTGGAAGAGGCTATCGATGTGGTGAGCAGGCTCCGGCAGGAGGGATTCTACGTCTCTCTGGACCTGCTCGGTGAAAACGTGGACGGTCTGGGCGAGGCCGAGAAAGCCGTGGAAGAGGTGCTGGAAGCGGTGCGCGCCCTCAAAGAATTGGAGTACGCCTGCAATATCTCGGTGAAGCTCACCCAGTTGGGTCTGGATGTGGACCCGCTAGCCACCACCGAGTATCTCAAGAGAATAGCAGCCGAGATCGGGGAAGCTCCCATCAAACTCCGAGTGGACATGGAGGGGTCGGATTACACCGAGACGACTCTAAACATCGTCAGCAGCGTGCACGAAGAGTATCCGCTGGTGGCCACGGTTCTGCAATCTTATCTCTATCGGACCAGCGATGATGTCAGGCGACTCAATGAGAAGAAGATCGCAGTGCGACTCTGCAAAGGAGCCTACGCCGAACCGGCCGAGGTGGCTTTTCAGAAAAAGAGTGCCGTGGATGAAAACTATCTTCGTTCGGCTGAAGATCTGTTGCTCAACGGCCACTACCCAGCCTTTGCCACCCACGATGAGGCCATGATCAACGGAGTGTTGGAGATCGTGCAGCGATTAGGACTCACGGCCGAGGATTTTGAGTTTCAGATGCTTTTTGGGATTCGCCAGGATAAACAGAGAGAATTGTTGGACCAGGGTTGGAAAATGCGACTCTACGTGCCCTACGGCCGATCCTGGTACCCCTACTTCATGCGACGACTAGCGGAGCGACCGGCCAACCTGTCGTTCTTTCTGACCGCGCTCTTCAGAGGTTAGAGAGGCCCTTATGCAAGACGATGTCCTTGGAACCAAGCCTGTGAAAAAACGAGTCGGCATTACTCCGCTGGTGGGGTGCGCGGGAGCCTTTTTGATCGCTCTTGTTTTCGGCTTCTTCGGTTTGTTGCTCGGAACCGTGGTGGGAGGCCTGGGGGGATCCAGTTCGGAGTCGAGCCTTCGGGAGGTGCTCCTGGATGGCGAAGCCGCAGCGGAAAAGAAGATCGCCGCGATCCCAATCAAGGGTCTCATTATGGAATCCATGGGGTCCGGGCCCGGCTCGGTGAGCCAGGTTAAAAAAACGCTGAAGGCGCTGGAAAAGGATGAATCGGTGGTGGGGGTCCTGCTGGTGATAGACACCCCTGGAGGCGGCGTGACGGCAAGCGATCGCATCTATCACGACCTTTCTGAATTTAAGAAAGAGAGCAAGCTGCCGATCCATTCGATCTTTTTGGATGTGGCCGCAAGCGGTGGTTACTACGTGGCCATGGCAAGCGATCACATCACCGCCCACCCCACGACCGTGACCGGTTCCATCGGGGTCATCTCCCAATTTTTCAACTTTTCCGATGCCATGGACAAAGTGGGGGTGTCGGTCAACGTGGTCAAAAGTCTCAACAGCCAGGGCGAGGTGTCTTTTAAAGACATCGGTTCCCCCTATCGACCGATGCGGCCCGAGGAGCGAGCGCTTTTGCAAGGCTTGATCACGGAAATGTGGGACAAATTCACCCAGGTCGTGGCCGACGGACGGAAAGGAAAGCTCTCTCCGGAGCAAGTGAAAAAGCTGGCTGATGGACGAGTTTTCACCGGGGAGCAGGCTCTGAAGGAAAAACTGGTTGATTCGGTAGGCTACATGGAGGACGCTTTCGCCAAAATCCGGGAAGCGTCAGGCCATGAGAAAGCCAAGATAGTGTCTTATCAGAAAGAGCCTGGTCTGGCCGAACTGCTCGGACTTTCGGCCATGATTCAAGAGCCGGGGGAAGCAAGGATGGCAAGAGAACTGTTGGCCATCCGGGGAGGATTTCACTATCTCTGGACTGCCGGTGGTTACTGAGGCCGGTGTTCCTTACCTAGGAGCGTGTCGGAGTAGTCGGACATGCTCCTAGAGGTTGAGAGCGTGGCCTGGGGGCCCGCCCGCTCGCTGAAAGCCGGAGACCCACCCATTCTGCAGGATCTCAGCTTGAGCGTTCCCGGAGGACGCTGGGTTTCAGTGACAGGACCTTCAGGAACCGGCAAGACGACTCTGCTGAGTCTCTGCGCCGGACTCCTCCAACCCAGTGCGGGCTCGGTGCGCCTCTTTGGCCAAACGCTTTCGGCGCTTTCCGACGACGAGGTGAGCCGATTGAGAGGGGCTAGTTTGGGGCTGGTCTTTCAAAATTACCATCTCGACGATAGCCGGACGGCCCTGGAGAACATTTTGCTCCCGGCGTATTTCGGACGGGGAAATTGGCACGAGCTGACCAGCCGCGCCCGGGCCCTGGCCGAGCGTCTAGCTCTGGCTGAGCATCTGGAGAAGCCTTCGAGCGTCCTTTCCGGAGGCCAGCGGCAACGGGTCGCCATCTGTCGCGCCCTGTTAAACTCTCCCCGCTTGATTCTCGCCGACGAGCCCACCGGAGCGCTCGACCTGGAGACCGCAGCCCTGGTGCTCCAGGTCTTATCCGAGCAGGTTGCCGGTGGTGGGTCGGTGGTCAGCGTAACTCACGATTCCGCGGTATTGCAACGTGCCGACCTCCGCTTTGCCTTCCAGCAAGGCCGATTGGAGGAAGTCTCGTGAGCCGATGGCGCTTTCTGGCCCTGGAAAAGCCCAGAGTGGGGAGCCGGTTCAGGATTCGGGACCGGATCCTGTGCTCGCTCGGCCTGGCTCTAGGAGTTTTCTTTCTCATCTTGAGCTGGGGCTTCATCGCTCCGGTAGAAGAGTTGGTAAGGACCAAGATCCTGGGAACTCTGCCGGATCGAATCCAAGTGGCAAAAAGCTCCGTTTCCCTAGGCCCGCTGGCCTTCGGGGGGCAGATCGATGAAGCTTCCATTGACCAGGTAAGAAAGATCCCGGAACTGGAAAACGTCTACCGCCAGGCCCACTACCCGGATCCCTGCCAGTTGCAAGCCAGTTATGCCGGTGAGGGGCTGGTCACGGATCTGGTCCTGGAGATGGTGGATCCCGGTCAGGTGGTCCACGAGATCGCCGCCGGGTACAAGTTTGAGGACCCGGGACCGGACCGGCCCATCCCTGTTGTGGTACCGAGAGCGATTCTGGACCTGGTCAACTCTGGTATCTCGGTCAACACCAGCTTGCCCCAACTCACGGAAAAAGCCATTCTGGGAAAAGGTTTTGATCTCTACCTGGGGACCTCGTCCTTCAGACCAGGTCCTTTCACCAAAGTTCGCTGCACCATCGTGGGAGTTTCCGACCAGATCGGAGCGGGTGGACCGGCCATCCCCTACGAGGCGGGAAAGCGGCTGGCCAAAGGGGAGCCGATCGTTCACGCCCTGACCTTGCAGCTCGCTGACCCCGCTCAGACTCAAGTGGTCAGCCAGAAGGTCGATAGCATGGGGTTGAGAGCGCCTCGCCAGGAGTTGGCCTCGAGGGTGACCAGCGTGGCTGCGGTGCTGAAGCTTTTCGGGGCGCTGCTTCCTCTGGCGGTCCTCTCGGTAACCTCGGTCGCCCTGGGCGCGGTCCTGGAACTCCAGGTGAGCAAGGAGCGACAGATCATCGCTCTTTATCGGGCCGTGGGGGCAACCCGGGGACAGATCACCCAGATCTATTTAGCTCGCGCCTTCTCGGTGGCCCTCATCAGCATCATCGTCGGTCTAGGCGCGGCCCTGCTGGGGGGTCATGCCCTGGCATACTACTTGCAGCAGAAGATTCCATCCGATCTCTTGCAGGGACAATCCCTCTTCGACCCTCCCCTTTTCTCAATCGTGCTGGCCTCGGTCTTTTGTATGCTGTTGACTGCCGTGGCCGGCTGGTACCCGGCTCGGTCAGCGGCCCGGTTAGAGCCTGCTCAAGTCTTTCGAGAACCCGCTTGATCGCAAAGTGGCTGGAAGGATTCGACATGGTCCAGTCGAACGGCCCAGCATAAAACCTACGTCGAGTTGGCGTGGATATAGTATGAAAGGGGGTTCTCAGTGGGGACTCAAAGAGAAGGATTTGGATTTTTTTTCGGGCTGCTGGTCGGCAGCCTGGTAGGCGCTTCCGTTGCCATTATATTAGCTCCTCAATCGGGGGATGAGACCCGAGAGATGATCAAAGATCGGGCCAAGGATGCCAAGGACAAGGCTTCCGACTTTGCCAAGGATCTGAAAGAAGATTCTAAAGAGTTGTTGGAGCGAGCAAAAGCCGCTCGAAAATCGAAAGAGGCCGATGGCGATGAAGCGGCTGATGATTCGGAAGAGGTCGAGGGTATCGCCGCTATCGATAAAGTCGCCGAGGAAATAGCTCAAGACAACTCGGACAACGAAAAAAAGAAAAAAGCATAGCCACCTCTCGGTTGCTGTAATAGGAGAAATTTGTGGATATTAAAGTAAGTACCCGGGATCTTGACGGGAAGGCTCAGGCTGTTGAGATTCAAGGAGAGATCGACGTATACACCTCTCCCCGTGTCAAGGAAACGATCAATGAACTGATCGAAAAAGAGCATTATCAACTGCTGATCAACCTGCAAAAGGTACGCTACATCGACAGTACCGGACTCGGTGTCTTGATCGGTGCCCTGAAGAAAGTCAGAGAGCACAGTGGCCGGATACTCCTGGTTTGCACCAATCCCCAGATTAAGAAGATTTTTAACATCACCGGACTGGTCAAGATCTTCGAAATTTTTGATTCCGAAGAAAAAGCTCTGGACGTGCTGGCACCCGCCGGCTAGATCGAATCTAGGAAGACTGGACGAGAAAAAAAGTTAACATTCAACTCTGCATACCGAGCGAGCCTGAGTACCTTGCTATCGTTAGACTAACAATAGCCGGGATCGCGCACCGACTCGAACTAGACCTGGAACGCACCGACGATCTGAAGCTCGCAGTCACCGAAGCCTGTGGCTTTTTGCTGGAGCATACAAAGGACGGACAGCCGATAAGCACCGACTTTACCTGGGAAGGCGATAAGCTGACCGTGACCGTCGAGATCAAGTGTGACGATCCGAGCAAGGTCACGATCCCAAGTTCGGAAGACGATCTCGGCCTTTTTCTGATACACGCCCTGATGGACGAAGTTCAATCGTTAAATCAGGGCCGCACGCTGGTTCTCGGAAAAAACCTGTCCCGGAGAATCGATGAGTGAAGGCCGCTCGGAGAGCAGATGGGATAAAGAGAAAGCCCGAAAACTTCTCGTAGAGTATTCCCAAACTCGGAATAGCGAACTCAAGGACGAGCTGGTTACTCAGCACCTCAACCTGGTTCGCTATCTAGCTGGAAAGTTTAGCAATCGAGGCGAGAACCTGGAGGACCTGATCCAGGTTGGTTGTCTCGGTCTGATCAAGGCTATCGAGCGCTTCGACCCCGAGCGGGGTACGGAGTTTACCACCTATGCCACCCCTACCATCGTGGGAGAGATCAAGCGTCACTTCCGAGATAAGGGTTGGGCCATCAAGGTTCCGCGAAGACTGCAAGAATTTAACGCATCTGTAGCAAAAACCACGGAGGAGTTAACAGCCTCTCTTGGTAGAGTGCCTACAGCAGACGAGTTAGCTAAGAAGTTGGGGGTCACCGCGGAAGATGTTTTGGAAGCCCAGGAGCTGGGTCAATCGTATAACCTTCTCTCCATCGACACGGAGTTGGAGTCAGAAGACAGCCGTAAGACTTCCAGCCTACTTGACTATCTCGGAAGAGCCGACATGCAGTTGGAGTTGGTCGAAGACCGCCTTGCACTGCATCGCGCGTTCAGCTCCTTGCCCCCAAGAGAGAGACTCTTGATGTATCTGAGATTCTTTGAAAATCGGTCCCAAAGTGAAGTGGCCAAGGTTCTCAATATCTCTCAAATGCATGTTTCTCGTCTTCAAGCAAGGTCTTTGGAAACAATGAGAAAAGCACTATCTCTGGCCAATCAAGAACGGCTTCAAAAAGCCAAAGATTAGCCGGATCTTCGTTGCGAATGAGGTTGCCTGTGTGATATACTTCAGCCTCTTCACCCAGCGAGTTCAAGCCTCTCGAGGCCTTATTATATTATTTGCATGGAGGTACCTATGCCCGGGGTCCCACCCTCTAAAAATCGACTCAGTCGACGCCAAGAACAAATTCTGTTTTTTATCCGCGAGTCGGTAGAGTCTCGAGGGTTCCCGCCTTCGATCAGAGAGATCGGTGAAGCCGTTGGGCTGTCTTCAAGCTCCACCGTGCATGCCCACTTGAGATCCCTTGAGAGCAAAGGCTACTTAAAACGAAACCCCTCTAAGCCACGTTCCATAGAGTTGCTCGACGTCAACGGAAATCGGCCGCGGCTGGTCGATCTTCCGGTCTCCCCTGCCCCGGGTACTCTTTCCGAGAGCGTAGCCTCCGATAACGGCCAGAGACCTGAGAGGACCCTCTCTCTGCCCATGGAGTTGGCCGGGAGTCGTGAAAGCTTTCTCTTTACCGTGGAAAAGAACTATCGCCACGAGTCGATCGTGACCGGAGATATGGTCATCGTCAATCGTGCTGCTGAAGCGAGTCGAGGCGATATGGTCCTCACTCGAGGGCCCCAGGGGGTGGACCTCACTCGGCTCGCCTCCCCACCCGAAGACCCCGCCGCCATTTTGGGCCGTGTAGTGGGGGTCATCAGAAAGTTGGACAACGCTTAGGCGTTAGGAAAATATCGTGGAAAGCTCGCTGTCTCCCGAAGCAACCGTTGAATCGTTTCTGTCGGCCAATCCACTTTTCTATTCCCTCAACGACTCAGTCTTGAGTTCCATCGCCGAGAAGGTGCAGGTGGTATCCTTTACACCCGGCCAGGACATCGTGCTGGAAGGTGAGATCGGCGACAGCTTCTATCTCATCAAGAGCGGCCGCGTGCGGGTTTTGAAGCGTACCGAGGAATCCGAGTTAGTCCTTTCCGAACTGGGCCAGGCCGAAGGGTTTGGAGAGATGTCCTTGATCATCGATCAGCCCCGGTCGGCCACGGTTCGAGCCATCGGCAACGTGACCGCCCTGAAGCTCACCAAGGATGACTTTCAAGGTCTCATGCGCACCCATCGTGGCCTGGCCACCAAGATGCACATGCTAGCGGGTGAGCGAGTCTCCCTTCTGGAAAGCCTGGATGCCGACGCGGAAGCGATCCATAAATTTCGGTCCGATCGGGCCTTTTCGCTGGAGTACGCTGATCTCGCCCTTATCATGGACCTCAATGTGGCGGCCGGTGGCACCGAACAGATGGAGCACTGCTACGAGGTAGGGCAGTTGGCCCGGGAGATGAGCCGTATCCTCTGCCCTATGCTGAGCGAAGAGATTTTGTTCGCAGGGTACCTTCATGAGATTGGCAAGGTGGCTCTCCCCCGCCAACTAGTGGTTCGTCAGCGCAAAGGTGAGGAACTCACGGAAGAAGAGAGACATTCTTTTTCCAAGATCTTCGAACACGCGGTGGAGATCTTGGAGCCCAACCGAGATCTTCATCAGGCTCTTTCTTTTATCGGCTCTCTGGCCGAGACGGACTACCAGAGGATGCCTCTGGAGGCCCAGGTGTTGAAAGTGGCCGACGACTATCTAGAGCTCAGCTCTTTTCACTGTCGAGGGCTGGACATTGAAGAGTCCCTGAAGCGCATCAAACGTGGCGCGGGTTCAACGTACAACCCCAGGGTCGTGGCGGCGCTGGAAAAGAATGTGCGGATGTATCGGGACGTCCGGGTGGAAAGCCAACTCAACGTCATGCGCATGATGGTCCGTGCCCTGGACATCAAGGATAACTACACCTACCGCCACTCCATGGACGTTCGGGACATGAGCTTGAAGATCGTGGATAAGCTTGGCAACCTGGGCCGCTCAGAGCGGGAGTACATGAGGATCTCCGCCGAGTTGCACGATGTGGGCAAGATCTTTATCGATGAAGAGATCCTAAACGCCCCGCGAAAACTCACTGATGAAGAGTTCGAGATCATGAAGACTCACGCCGCTCGTTCGGCCGACCTCTTCCGCAACGTACCCGGCATGGATCGTCTGGTGGCGATCGTGCGAGCTCACCACGAGAAGTACAACGGAACCGGATACCCCGATGGATTGAAGGGTGAAGAGATCCCTTTCCTGGCCAGGATCATGACCCTCGCCGATGTCTGGAGCGCTCTTACCACTCCCCGAGTCTATCGTCTGGGTGAGGACGGGAAGGCTCGTCGTTTCACCCCTGAAAAGGCTTTGTCGATCATGGAAGAGATGGCAGAGGGCCACTTCGACCCGGAACTCTTTCCCGTCTTTGCCGAAATTGTTCGCGAAGAGTTTACTTAAGCTCGACTTTTCCCCAGTTCAAACCGTGACTGACTGCAGCGTGGGAGTAAGGCGGAGCGTTCGCCATTCTCTGCGGAGGTGATGTTCAGGGCGATTCGTCGGCCCGCTTCCCAGCCGCGGCTCCAGGCGGCCAGACCGAACCCACAAGCTACCTGGATTCGGGGCTCGCCGATCAGGGCTCCGAGAATGGGCAGTCCGTCACAGGTACCGTCAAATTCGATTCCCCAGCGCATGGTTTCTTCTTCAGTGGTAGCATCAAAATCGACGAAAAGGTCAGCCGCTCGGTTTAGAAATTTCGACATGGACTTGGGCTCGACATTCGTACCTGCCCCTCCCCCACCGCCGGACGGGTCCACCCCACAGCCCAGGAGTCGGTAGTCCTCATCGAATCGGTATCGTTCATACCCCCAGGAAGCGGTCACCCCGAGAACCGAGGAGCGGAGCTTTTCTTTGAGAGGCTGGGAACGAAAGGCCTGACCGCTGATGGGTATCAGGCATTTGTGAAATTTGTCCAGAAGGTCGCGGGTTTGCAAGCCCGCCGATACGATCGCTATATCGCCTCGAGCGCAGGTCTCGGGGGAAAGCATTTTGACCCCCTCCTGGTCACAGACTACCTTGCTTTGTAGCCAGTTTGGACCCACGGGAACTCCCCGATAGTTTCGGTTTTTGTTCAACGCCTGGGCCAGATGCTCCAACACCGGGACGGGGGCGAAGGCCACCGCGTGGGTCTCGAAGCTACCGAGAACAGCTGCGTGAACCGGGGCGAAGTTCGAGACAGCCGGTCCCGACATCAAACGGAGTTCATCGTTGACCGGTGGCCGCGAGCGTTTTAGAGCATCCTCGGAGAGCAACCGGGACTCCTGCTCAGTGCGGGCAACGGCCAGACGAGATCCCCGCTGTACCAGTTCCGGAGCCCGCCTCAGGAGGCTCTCCACCCCGGCCCGAGACCAGCGATGAAGCTCCAGGGCGATCTCCTCTCCGAGAGCGTATTCCAGTCTCTCCCAGGGCTCCCCCAGTTCCGGGTAAGCAAGGCCGATGTCGCGGGAGCTGCCGTGCAGGCCCAGAGGTTCAGGATAGGCGTGGTGAACCTGGATCCCGGCCTCCAGTAGTTCGAAGCAACAGCTGAAGGCAGCAGGTTCAGCACCCACGACCAGAACGACCCCGGCAGAGGTTTCGTTCATTTTGCTCTAAGTACGTCAGACCCGAAAAAAGGTTGGAGCGCCTTTGGAATGCTGACCGATCCGTCTTTCTGTTGATGGTTTTCGAGGATCGCCACCATGGTTCGTCCCACTGCCAGCCCTGAACCGTTGAGGGTGTGGACGAACTCTTTCTTTCCGTCCTGGCGTCTGAATTTGATATTGGTTCGACGAGCCTGGAAGTCGGTGCAGTTGGAACAGGAGCTGATCTCAATGAAACGTTTTTGGACCGGCGACCAGAACTCCAGATCGAACTTTTTGGCCGCGGTAAAGCCCAGGTCTCCCAGGCAGATATTCACGGTGCGGTACGGCAACTCGAGGAGTTCCAGGATTCGCTGAGCGTCCTTGACCATGGCATCGAGCTCTTCATAGGAGTCCTCAGGTTTGCAGAGCTTCACCAACTCCACCTTGTGGAACTGGTGCACCCGAACCAGCCCGCGGGTGTCTTTCCCCGCCGCACCGGCTTCGGATCGAAAGCACGGTGAAAAGCCACAGTAGGAGAGATTGAGAGCATCTTCCCCCAGGATCTCGTCGCCGTGCATCCCCGTGAGGGGAACCTCCGAGGTGGGAATGAGGTAGAGATCGTGGCCCTCGGTGCGAAAGAGGTCCTCCGCGAAGCGAGGAAGTTGCCCGGTGCCGTACAGGGTCTTGCCGACGACCAGCGAGGGAGCCAGGATCTCTTCGTATCCGTGCTGCTCGGTATGAAGGCTAAGCATAAAGTTGATCAAGGCTCGCTCCAGACGCGCTCCGGCTCCCCGCAGAAGCCAGAATCTAGAACCTGAGATCTTGGCCGATCGCTCGAAGTCCATGATGCCAAGTTCCGGACCCAAGTCCCAGTGGGCCTTCTCCCAGTCCTCGGCGGAACGAATCTCTCCCCAACGGCTGACTTCCAGATTATCCTGCTCGGTAAGACCAGGGGGCACGCTGGGGTGAGGAAAGTTGGGCAACTGCTCCAAGATCTCGGTTAGAGACTGGTCCAGTTGAGAGATCTCCTGGTCGAGCTCTTTGATCTGGTTGGAGACGTCTTTCATTCGGGCTGCCTCAGCGGCGATATCTCCCCCTTGCTTTTTCTTCTCCCCTAACGCCTTACTGACGGTGTTTCGCTCAGCCTTTTTGGCGTCAGCCTCTACGATGCATTCCCGCTTTCTGACGTCATACCCCACCGCCCGGTCGACCACCGAGGTGTCTCCCCCACGAGTTTTTAGCATCTCTTTCAGACTGTCGGGAGCCTCCCGCAGCACTCTAACATCCAACATGGTGCAACTTCCTTTGAGTCCTCCTAATAAGGGAGGGACATCATCTTCTTGAGAGCTTCCTGGTTGGTAGCTCGTCGATAAGCTTCTTCCTCAGTGATCAGGCGCTTCTTGACCAGTGCTCGCAGGGCCATCTCTTGAGACGACATGCCGTGTTCACGTCCGCCGGTTGCCATGATTCCTGAAAGTTGAGAGATCTTGCCCTCACGAATGGTGGTCTGCACCACCGGTACTCCGATCAGGATCTCGTAGGCGGCGACCAGGCCTTTGCCATCAGCTTTGGGCAGCAACGTTTGAGCCATAGCGGCGCGGAGTACGACCGAAAGCAAAGTTCGGGTCTGCTGGTGCAGGTGAGGAGGATAGAGTTCGATGATCCTTTCCAGGAAAACGATGGCGTTGGGCGCCGCCGCCGTACAGATGACCTTGTTTCCCTGGGCCGCCAGGTTCAGCACCTTGTCGATGACATCGAAGTCGCTAACCCCGGTCACCACGACCAGGTCGGGAGCCAGATTGGTCAGGGCTCGAAAGGCGTTGTCGTAGGTGAGCGTGTCGGTATGGATCTCGCGCTGGGAGATCACGCCTTTACGATTCTTGTGAAGAAAATCGATAGGATCCTCGATGGAAACGATATTGATGTTCTGGGTATCGAGGAGGTGTTTGATGATGGCCGCCAGGGTGTGGGATTTTCCCGAACCACGGGGGCCGGTTAGGAGAAAGAGTCCACTGGGCGCGTCCTGGAGCCTTTCCAGGAAACTGGGGGGTGGGGTCACGTCTTCCAGGGTGGGCGGTGCCGGAGGGTTGGTGGAGATGGTGATGCCCACGGTGCCCCGCTGCTGGTAACACACGATTCTAAATCGGGATAACCCTGGAACCGAGAAAGAAAAGTCCGCCTGGTACTTCTCGTCGAATTCGTCGAGCAACTGGTCTGACATGATGGTCTCGGAGATGTCTCGAGTGTCCTGGGGAGAAAGAATATGGCCATCCAAGGGCTCTAAGGCCGGTCCCTTTCTTATCATGATAGGACTTCCCGGCACCAGGTGCAGGTGCGAGGCCCGTTGATCCACCATTTTTGTGAAGAGATCTTCAACGTTCATTTAAAACTAACGGCTCCTTGGCTGGGTACTTCAAAGGCGAGGAGCACCTCGCCCCCCATCCTTTGCGCAAAGTAGCTGATTAACCTACCGAACAGACAGAAAGTTGGATGGTGCAGCACCATCCAACTTTCGCAGCTCTTTCAGGGAAAGGAGTTAGCCCGAGATCAGGCGGTTGAACTCTTCGGTGCTGGTCGATTTCGCCACCGCATCTTCGTACGTGATCAGCCCCTGTTGATAGAGGTTTCTGAGGGCCATGTCCATGGATTGCATGCCGTATTGGCTTCCGGACATGATGGCGTTGGGGATCTGGTGACTCTTACCCTCCCGAATAATGTTCCGTACGGCCGGGATAACCGGCATCAACTCCATGGCCATCACCCGTCCTCCGCCCTTGGCCTTGGGGATCAAGGTTTGACAGAGGATGCCTTCCAGGGTTACCGACAGTTGCATCCTGATTTGGGCCTGTTGGTGGGGAGGGAAAATGTCGATCACCCGGTCCACCGTGGTGGCGGCGGAGTTGGTGTGCAAGGTGGCGTAAACCATGTGACCGGTTTCGGCCGCCGAGATGGAGATGGAGGTTGTTTCCAGGTCCCGCATCTCGCCGATCAGAATGACGTCCGGGTCTTGCCGGAGTACGTGTTTAAGTGCCGCGCCGAAGGAGTGGGTGTCGAAGCCGACCTCCCGTTGGCTGATCACACAGTTCTTGTCTTTGTGCAGGAACTCGATGGGGTCCTCGATGGTCACGATGTGAGAGCGCTTACTCTCGTTGATGTGATTGATCATGGCCGCCAGGGTGGTGGACTTTCCGGAACCGGTAGGACCGGTTACCAGTACCAGACCCCGGGGGCGTAGGGCGAGGTCCTTCAAGATGGGTGGCATTTTCAGCTCATCGAGGCTGAGAGGACGAGCCGGTATCACCCGCATGGCCGCTCCCCAGGTTCCCCGCTGCAGGTAGATGTTGACCCGAAATCGCGACAGACCGGGTACCGAATAGGCCAGGTCCAGCTCCTTCTCGGCGATAAACTTGGCCTTTTGCTCGTCAGTGAGGATCGACTCACACATAGCCCGGACGGCATCGGCTGAAAGAATTTCGTAGGTGGCGGGTGTCAATTCGCCGTCCACTCGAATCATCGGCGCCGAACCTTGCTTAATATGCAGATCCGAGGCTCCCCTCTCCACCATCAAATGCAGCAGGTCGTCTATCGATAGAACGCCCGCGTCGATCGAGGCGTCACCACCACCGAAGCTATCCATGCTATGAACTCCTTTGTACTGCGACTCTTTAGCCAGCCGTCTGTATGAGACGTTTATTCTCCCCGAAGATCTTCGGGTCCTGTAACGGGCGGTGGAGGGTGGTCGTCGCACCTGGTCAAAAGGGTGGCCTCGCATCGTCGGAGATTATCAATAGTTTGTATGAAAGTTTTCACATAAAATGTTAATAGAGCAGCTTGAGGAGCTATTGAGATGGTATAGAACAAAGCGACGAGTTCTTCCCTGGCGTGAGACTCGAGAGCCTTACGCGATCCTGGTCAGCGAAGTGATGTTGCAACAAACTACCGTGGCAGCGGTCGTTCCCCGCTACCAACAATGGATGCGCCGATTCCCCACGGTGGAGGCGCTGGCTCGGGCGGAGGAAAGCGAAGTCCTTTCCCAATGGAGTGGACTCGGCTACTACCAACGTGCGCGCCGTCTCCATCAAGCGGCTCAAGAAGTGACCCGGCGAGGTGAATTCCCTGATAGCTTGGAGGGTCTTCAGGCACTGCCGGGGGTGGGAGCTTACACCGCCGCGGCTGTCTCCTCTATCTGTTTTGAGCGCCCGGAATTGGCGATCGACACCAACCTCATCCGGGTACTCTTTCGCTACTACGCTATCCGTAAACCGGCTCAGAACAGCGCCGTCCATCGCACGCTCAGGGAGCAGTTTCGGCCACTACTGGAGTTCTGTAGTCCAGGTGAGGCCAATCAGGCGCTTATGGAGTTGGGAGCCACGGTTTGTCGACCGGATCCGGTTTGCTCAGAATGCCCGCTCCAAAAGAGCTGTGCCGGACGCCAGGCCACCGGCGGAGCGACCATGTTTCCTCAGAACGTACCAAAAAAGCGGGCCCGCCTCACTCCAGGACGAGCCCTGGTCTTGCAGGATTCGCAAGAGCGCCGGACCCTGATGGTGAAGGGCACGTCGCTGGGACTGCTGGCTCCCCTCTTTCAGCCACCAATTATGTTTTCAGCAGAAGAAAGTTGTCAGCAGATGCAGCAGGCCTTCGAGGAGCTATACGCCGACTTACCCGCCTCGGATCGAAGTTGGCGGATCAGCTACAGCATCAGTGGAAGAAAGCTCGATCTGGACTGCCGCCAATGGTTCCTGGAAAGCGAAGTTTTTGGTCGTGCCGAGAGGCATCTCAGTAGCGTCCTTCAGGTAGCTTGCTACCGCTTCCAGGAAGACAATGGCCCGACTCCCCTGTCCTCGCTCAGTCGAAAGATTCTGAGGAGAGCGATGGAAAGCCCCTGAGATTCTCCCCTTGCGGATGATAGGTGCCAAGGGTTCGGGCCTTGATGGTGGCCCCGTCTGCCGAAACGTAGTAGAGGACCTCTCGCCACTCCCCTTCTTCGGCTGTGGAGGGAAACTCGTAGAACCAGACCTGGAAGCGATGAGATCCGTCGGCCCCTTGATTGGAGCGCAAAGGCTCCGGTCGAGCGCCTAGATCCTGGTGCATCCTGGCGCCTGTATAGACCCTTGTCCCCAGGAGTCCGTAGCTCTGTTGGAGCAGCGAGAGAAAGAGTTCCGAGCGGTCTGTCTCGGAGAGTTGAGAGAACCCTTGCTCCTTCAAGACCTGCCCCAGGCCCCGTAAGGGACTGTAAGCGGTACCTTTCCAAATCAGGCGACCGAGAGGGAAGGTTCCGTCGCTCTGCAGGAAACCTACGGCCTGGAGACCGTTGAACTGTTCGAGAGTGGAGGCCTTGAAGAGCACGTCCTCGGTCTTGAGTTCGATCTCCCGGCCTTCCTCACGATTCCAGCGCTGGATCCAGTCGGTGGTCGGTTGAGCGCCGGCCAGTAACCCACTCAACAGCAATAACACAGTTATACGTATAAAATTCTTGCTCACAAGCATCAACCTACAACTCACCAGCGCCCACAACCTTCTTTAGGAGTCTCTCGATCTGTCGTCGGAGTCGATCCGTATCGGTGTTTTTGTTCTCAACCACCAGGGCGTAGAAAAGATTTTTCTCCACCGTTCCGATGACCACCTCAAACTCTGGGGAGTCCCGAAACGGTGGACCGCCCAGGACCCAACTTTCCTGGGCGCCGACTGATAGCGACTCGGATAGCTCCAGAGGGGTATGGCCTTTCGAGGGTTGGTGATCCGATAGCAGATGCAACTCCGGCGAGGGGCGAATTCCCGATAGCCAGTACGACATCTCCAGCAGCATGAGCGGAGTAAGAAGCAGGCGGTCGTCGAGCATCAGGGCCGCCGACGATACCGGATAGCCGGGGTAAGGGTTGTCCACGAACCAGTTGTGCTGGGCCAAAGCCGCTGGCTCAAAGAGTCCCTGCCCGGCAGGGGCGGTCACCGGGTAGAGGCCGGAGCCCACCCGCTCGATGAAGGGATCTCCAGGGTCATTTCGGAGGTCTTGCCATTCCTCCCGAACCTGGTTGGAGTCGAAGGACGGGGAACTGACCGCAGCTAGAATTCGACCTTGATGGTCAGCCACCGCCACCGCTCCCACAACACCCTTCAGAGAATCGAAGATCTGCTCCTGGAGAGAGGCGTCTAGGGTCAGTTTCACATCGGGACCCCGCAACCGGGGCTTTCCCTCTCTAGCTTCACGATCCTGACGAAGAGCGGAAGTGAGAGAGTTGGGAGGAAGCGAAGGGCTGAGCCTTTCTTGAAGGGCAGCCTCGAGTCCTGACTGATTGCGTCCCCGAAGATGATACCCCACCAGGGACCCCACGCTTTCACCCTGAGGGTAGATGCGCTCGGTCCCCTGGACTAGGGCGAGGGGTCTGTCGGCACGGTCCAGGATGCTACCTCGAAGTCGGAGAGGAGCGACCCGCTGAGGGTTGTCGGGTCGTTCGTTGAGATGGGGCGCTCGGAGCCATCCGTAGAAAAGCAAACTGAGTGCCGGGAGGACAAAGAGCGCCAGGTGGTAGCGGCCCACTTTTTTTACTCGCCTGACGGTATCCTCGGGGGAGATGTCGATCACTCTTCGCATCGCTGCCCCTCCAATCCACAGCGAACGATCAAAGCCACCAGGATGGCATTGGCCAGTAGCGAGCTTCCCCCGTAGGAGACGAAGGGCAGGGTCAGCCCGGTCATAGGGATGATCTTGGTGATACCCCCCAGGATGATGAAGCACTGGACCGACCAGAGGCTGGCCAGCCCCGTCAACAATAAGCGGCGATACTCTCCCCTGCAGTCGGCCGCCATCTGAAAAAAACGCCAACTGAGATAGGCCACCGCGTAAATCAAGCAAAGGGCGGTCAGCCAGCCGAGTTCATGACTTACCGCCGTCAGAATGAAGTCGGTGTGGACTTCCGGAACCACCTGGGGTCGACCCAGAAAGAGGCCCCGGCCCCAGGGCCCCCCATCGGCTACCGCGTACAATCCTTGAACCAGTTGATAGCCATCGGTGTCATAAAATTCGAAAGGATCCCACCAGGCCCGAATCCTGATCCTTATGTGGTGAAAGACCGCTATGGCCAGAGCGCTGGCAGCAAAAAAGGCGCCGACCCCCAGAACCACCAGATCCTTTCGGCCCGTGGCGACATAGAACATGGTGAAGAAAACCCCGATCAGGAGAAGCGCCATACCCAGGTCTCGCTGCACCACCAGGATGACCAGGCCCAGGAACCATCCGGAGGCTAGAAACACCATCCCCCGGCGAGGCAGCCGTCCGGCCACCCTGTCCTTTGAAAAACGGAGCCAGAGTCGAAATCTTCGCCAGAAGCTGGCCAGTGTAACCACCAGGAGGATCTTTACGACTTCAATGGGTTGGAAAGAAACATCACCAAAGCGCAACCACAGTTTGGCCCCATTGACTTCCGTGCCCACTATCAAAGCCGAGAACAGCAACAGCAGGCCTCCGGCCAGGGTGACCACCCGGTAACGCTCGAGTTTGGTGATGGGCTGGAGCAGACGAAAAGTCAGGGAGGCTCCGGCTGCTGCGATGACCAGCCAGAGACTCTGTTTGCGCGCCAACTCAGGCTGTAGCCGGAGGAGCTCCAGCCAACCGACGCTGTAGAGAAAAATGAGCGGCAGAACGATTTCGGGGTGAGTCCTGGTGATCACAAAATGGATCAGGCCCCAGGAAAGCCCGGCGGCAAGCAGGCCCAGGATAAGAGTGAACAACAACTCCCGATGGTTCGTCAGCCAAATGGAAATGAGGAAGTGGCCAATCAGAAGCGAGAGGGCTCCAGTCAAGAGATAAACTTTTTTTTTTGTCCGGTCTCTGCCAAACTGACGCAGAAGGCGATGGACAGCAAGGCAAAGAGTGCCCTGCTCAAAAAACTCAGGGTAAACATCGGGTCACTTCATCCGCGGCTCGACGACGAGTTCGTTGGAAGACCCGTCCCATTGATAGGGAAAGCTCAAGGCCTTTAAGACCTCCCCGGCTGGATACCAGGCGGTCCCCCGGCTGAGGAACGCCCCGTCATTTTTTGAGCCCAGGCGCTGCTTTGAAGACGCTCCCTGGGAGGAGAGTTTGACCGACTGTTCGGCCAGCTGAAACTCCTGCTTCACCTCCAGGGCATCCAGGGTTGCTCCATCCAGGTACAACTTGCCCTCGATTCGGGCTGCGGGAAACTTACTCGTACCCACCCGTACCTTTGGAGTGAAGTCGACTAGGCGCTCACAGACTCCGCTCTTGCGCGCGAGTAGCCGGGAGGGATCCAGTCTATGATAGAACCCCTCGAGATCGAGTTCTCGGAAGTTGTCCTTCAACTGCCCCTCTTGATCAGCACTGCTGTAAGGATCAGGAAAACAGACGGCGTAGATACCGTCTTTCTCCAGACTCGCCCTGCTCGTTTCGTACTCGATAGTCACCGGCCAGCCCACCTCCACCATGTCGAAAACCCTGCGGGCGATCTCCGGATACATACGCATGCAACCGTGGGAGGTCGCCGAGCCGACGGAAGAGGGGTTATTGGTGCTGTGCATCCCCAACCCCGCCCAGGTCAACCCTATCCAACGATCTCCCAGGGGGTTATCCGGTCCGGCGGGCACCACGTTGTCCTCGCCCAGGCCCGCCCACTCTGGAGCGATCCACTGAGGGTCCACAACTTTTTCCAGGATCGAGTATTTGCCCGGGGGGGTCTGAAATCTCCCGGGTTCACCAATGGCGATCGGAAAAAATCTGGCTTCTTGGCCTTCTCGAAAGACATAGAACCCCCGCTCCGGGAGATTGATCACCAACCCATTTGCCGGGGGATTTGGAGGCAGAATGCGCCGACTAGGAACCAGGACCTGGTCGGTTTGGAGGACCGACAGGCTGACCGGTAAGCCGTTGGCCTCGGCCAGATGCTCCAGGGCAAAACCCTGCGCCCGCGCCACATCGTAGAGAGATTGGCCGGCCCGAACTTCGATCTTTTGATCGACCCCTACAAGTCGAGAATCGGCTTCCGACTCCCAACTCTGAGCGGTGGCTTCAAGGACTAGAAAAAGGACCCACCACAAGCAGTGAAGCCGACAAAAACGACTGGTCTTTGGGGGGCGATGTATCACCTCATCCGCGAGGCCGAAGCCCGCGATACTCCTTCTTGTCACCGAAGAGTTCGGCCTGGAGGGCACGGGTGAGTCCCAAAACGTTGTCCCACTTCAAGAAGACGTGCCGGACCGACTCTTCGGAATTGACGGCTTTATCAAACCAGGCTTTAGGCTCGACCCAAACGCCCGGTCGGTCAACCCCTACCAGTCTGCCCTTGAGTTGCCCCTTTTCGTGAGGCAACTCCAGAGAAGCGAGAGCGTCCACGTCGGCCAGGTACAAGACGACGTCATCCCCCACGCATTTGCCGAAATCACTCTTGGGCAATCTTTTGTTATCACTCATCTTGCAAACATTACCTTTCCATCTCTAACGGTTGGAAGGCAGTTCCCCGGAGAATTCCGCTTATCCTCGTCGGTGCGTCACTGCCACCCTGGATAAAGCTCCTTCAAGACCTGTTTTGTTTCGATCACGTTCGTTACGTAGGCTCTGGTCTCCACAAAGGCGATGCCCCGGCCCTCTTCTTTCCAACTTCTCACCACCGTCGGCCCGGCATTGTAGGCAGCGAGCACGTCCTCCTCGCTGGTAAAGCGCTCAAAGAGTTCAGCCAAATAGAGGGTACCCAGGCGGATATTGGTCTCCGGTTCATCCAGGGAGTCTATTTGAAAACTGGCTATCCCCGCCTTCTGGGCCATCTCTGCTGCGGTCTCCGGCATCAACTGCATCAATCCCCGGGCCCCGGCTTCGGAGCGAGAGCTGGTGCGAAAGCGACTCTCGTTGAAGATGAGGGCAGCCACCAGGTAGGGACTGACCCGGTTTCTTTTGGACTCTTGCAAGATCAGTGGAAGGAAGTCTACCCGGTAGTAAAGCCTGAGAACCGGCTCTCTTGCGACCACGAGGAAAGCCAGCACGACCAGAAGCAATAGCCCCAGTTTTCTAGACTTTGTTTTCATCGGAGCGACTGCGACCAGGCCTCTCTTACTCGCTCCTGCAGGTCCTCCAGGGTACCGGTGTTTTCAATCACGGTGTCAGCTCGGGCCACCTTTTCCGCCAGGGGCATCTGGCTTGAGATCCGGGCCTTGACTTCCTCGTGACTCCAGCCGTTTCTCGAACGAAGTCGAGCGAGCTGCAGCTCAGGTGTGGTGGAGACTACCCATATCGTATCGAAGACGTCCTGCCGCTGCTTTTCGTAGAGCAGCGGGACCTCCACCACAGCGTGCTGATGTTCGGCCCGACAGCACTCAACAAAGTCGCTCACCCGGGATCTGATCAAAGGGTGCAGGATCTGTTCCAGGCTACTTTTCTTCTCGGGTTCCGAAAAGACCATTCGACCCATAGCGGCACGGTCGAGAGTTCCATCGGAGGAAAGAATCGTGGGTCCAAACCGGGAGACAATTTCGGCCAGGCCCGGGGTACCTGCTGCCACCACCTCTCGAGCTACCTGGTCGGTGTCCAGGCGCGCCAGACCCAGAGCTTCCAGGGCCTTTCCCACTGCAGACTTTCCGCAGCCTATGCCACCGGTCAGGCCAATGATGATCGCTTGACTCAAGCTTGAACTCCCCCGGCAATAAAAAAAGGTTGGACAAAATCCAACCTTCTTATAACCATGCCTGTGGCCAAGTGGTTATTCGTTGTCGGCCAACATGTGTTTCAAGCTGTCCGGAAGCCTATCACCGATGGTGAAGCCGCCGGCCTGGCTGGAGGATGCGTTGTTGGACGTAACGTTGGGTGAAATTCCGGCCTCGGCTTGACGAACCGACAGAGTCATTCGGCGTTGGTCGGGCTTCAGGTCGATAACCCGAACCCGAACTTCCTGGCCCACGGTCAGGACGTCGGAAGACTTCGACACTCGGAACTCGGAGAGTTCACTCAGGGGAACCAGGCCTTCAATGCCATCCATAACTTCCACGAAAGCATAGTTCTTGGCGAGTTTGGTCACTTTACCTGGAACCACGGTACCCACGGCGAACTTGGTTTCCAGATCTTGCCAGGGGTCAGGGCGGGCCTGTTTCAAGGAAAGAGAGATGCGCTCTTTGCCGCGATCCACCCCGAGGACTCTGACGTCCACCGTCTCACCTACGCGCACGATCTCGCTGGGGTGCTTGATCCGCTTCCAGGACATCTCCGAGATATGCACCAGACCGTCCACTCCACCCAGATTGACGAAGGCACCGAAGTTGGTCAAGCGGGCGATTTCTCCCGATACGATCTGGCCTTCCGCCAGTTCGACCAGGGTTTTTTCCTTCAGCTTGTCGCGCTCTTCTTCCAGAGCTTTCTTACGGCTCAGAACAACCTTGCGGCGCTTTTGATCGACTTCTAGAACCTTGAGCCGCATGACCTCCCCGACGTAGTCCGAGAGATCGCTCACGGGGCGAAGGTCCACGTGGGAGGCCGGCACGAAGCCGCGCAGGCCGATATCCACGATCAGTCCACCTTTGACTTGTTCGACACAGGTGGATTCCAGAATTTCTCCACTCTGATGCGCCTCCAGGATAGAAAACCAGGCAGCCTCCACGTCGGCTTGGCGCTTCGACAGGAGCACCTGCCCTTCGGAGTGATTGACCTTTAAGACGACAACTTTTACGTCCTGACCCTCTTCGAGCAAGTCGCGGGGATGGACATCCTTGCGGTGGGTCATCTGGTTGAGTGGAATGAACCCTTCGGTCTTGTAGCCCACGTCGACCATCGCACCATCATCGTTGATCTGGATGACCCGCCCGGTCAGGAATTCACCTCGCTTTAGCTCGCGGAAGCTCTCCTCATAGGCGTCATGGCTTGCCATCAGCGACTCCATGGAGTCCTGGGCTGCTTCAGTCTTTTCCGCCGTTGGTTCACTAGCGATTTCGCTGGGTGCTGACGCTGCTTGCTCAGCTGGTTGCTCGGCCGCTTGCTCGCTCTGTTGCTCTGCCACTTGCTCGCTTTGTTGTTCGGCGTCGGTCGTTTCCGTCGGTTGTGCTTCGGTCATTGGACTCCTCGTGTTTCGCTCAGCATTCTGAGCACTTTCCTTTTTCTGAACTTGGATTCGGCCTTTTGGGCGTCAGGAGCTATATTCCTTCGATCACCGCAGGCCAAACCTCTATTTCTCTGATGATCTCTTAGCGGGCGCTTGAAGTCGTCAGCTTCAACTCTTCGGTGTCTGCCCAATCACGCCCGATTCGTGCTTCCGGGACGATGGGCACCGAAAGCTTGACGGTATCTTCCATCTTTTTCATAAGCTTGGCTGCGATCTGTTCCGCTGATTTTTTGGGAATCTCGAAGATCAGTTGGTCTCTTACCTGTCCAACAAGTTTTACCGAAGAAAGCGCTTTGTCGGCATCGGTTCGTACCTCTACTAGAAACCGCTTCAAAAGGTCGGCGGCCGAGTTCTGGATAGCAGCGTTTCTGGCTACCCGCTCGGCAGTGGTGCGGATGTCGGAGTTGCGGCTGGACATTTCGGGCACGAATCGCCGGCGTCCACCCATGCTGCTTACCCAGCCTTGTTCTCGGACCAGATCTTGTTGACCGGAGACAAAGCTCTCCATCTTGGGAAAACTGGCTAGAAACAGTTCCATGATCCCTTCGATCCGCTCCGCTGCTTCGCTAGGCGTTAGCCCGGTTCGACGCGCCAGACGATGCTCCCCGATAGACCCCAGAAGGGTATCAACCAGGTCTCGGCGGGCGTCGGGGGTGTCTTCCGGAGTGTTGTCAGGAATCAGTTTTTGGAGCAACTGGTGTTCCAAATCCTCCCCACGAATGAAGGCTTTCTGCAGGGCGGGGTCCTCGGAGAGGTGAGCCGCCAATCGCAACTGAAACTGATCGATTGAAATCCCGAGCAGTACGTTGGCCTTTCCTCTGGCTCTGAGCGAAGAGAGGAGCAGTTCTCGAAACATCAATCGCTGTTCAGCGTTGGGCAGATTGTCGACTTCACACAGCAATCGGTTGTAGGTGGAGACGGCTCCCCCCACCGAAACCGGGCCCATCCACAATAAGCGTTCCGAATTCAGAACACTAAACTGGGAGGCTCGGCGCAGCCATCCGCTTCGGGGAAACTCGAAACGCGGACGAGCGCTGAGGATCGAACTCTTGAGGGCCTTGAGCTCACGATGATCCCGGAGCAGGGCCCCAATCTCGTTTTGTTCGGCAATCTGGTTTAGAATATCCAAGCCGATCAGAGCGCCATTCTTGGGTCGGGCAGAAACCGCCAGAGCCATCTTATCGAAGAGGACTTCAGCAAGCTCTTTTTGATCCTCGAGGTCGAATTTCATATTCGCCTCCACGTGGACATCTTTTTCGAGTTGCTCCAGCAGTTCGTCAATCTTGGTAACGAAACTCTCGATGACACTCAAGTCCACCGCCATCTCCTCCCGCTCAGCCTGGGAGATGATGGAGATCAGGGGAAACTCGACATCCATGTACTGTTGCCACAGTTCCTTGCCCTCAAGTTCTGCCTTGAGGTCACTCCCCAGAGCGTTGAGCGAGCTTGCCCGGCGGGCCGACCAATCGGCCAGTTCTTCCAGCGGAACCTCCGAGAGCTTTCGATAACCAGACCCGTGCCCGAGCAACTCCCCTTCACCTGGGATATCGTAGCCAAAAGACTTGGCCACTTCGTCCAGCCAGGGGTTTCCTTCCCGGGCGTTGAGTAGATGGGAGGCTACCCCGATGTCCAGGATCTCCGCTTCAGCAGCTCCCAGACCAGAGCCATCCTCGGTCATCAGAAGACCACGAAGGTTGTGGGTGGTGAGCCGGATATTTTTGTCGCAAAGGAGAGGGCCGAGCAGCTTGATAAAGTCCTTCAAGCCGAAGCCTTCTTCGGTGAGTGCCACCATCATGGGCTTTTCGCCATCGGCTGACATGGCCACCCCTACCAACTCGTCCACTGCTCCCAGATGAAGCATGGCAAGCTTTTCCTTCACCGAGCCCAGGTATTTCTTCACTGCAGTCTTGGCTTTTTTGCCTTTGACGAGATCCACTTCCACCGGTTCTTCAGAGCTGAGGGAGCCAGGCTCCCCGGCTTCGGGAAGAGCCTCCAGGACCTTGTCGAGTTCAGTTCGGGAGTAGATCTCTCCGACCCGTTCTACCGGGATGCCACCAAACTCGCATTTGTCCCAGTCGACCTGGAGACCCAGGTCGGTGCGGATGGAGGCGCGGGTCTTGAACTCGATGGCTTCATCCCGGTGTTCGGTGAGAGGGTTTCGCCACTTGGCCGGGAGAGCTGAGAGGTTTCTCAAGAGATCTTCCAGGCGGCCGTGCTGGGCCAGTAACTTCTTGGCGGTGACCTCACCGATCCCGGGAACGCCGGTAATGTTGTCGGAAGAGTCACCGGCTAGGGCACGCAGATCCGCCAACTGTTCGGGCTTCAGATTGAACCGGCGTTTGACTTCTTTTTCGTCATAGATGACCATATCCGAAATCCCACGGCGAGTGGTCAGGACCTTAATACTGGGACTGACCAATTGTAGAAGATCGAGGTCTCCGGAGAGGATCAAAACATCCATATCGGCGGCTGCCCCTTGCTTGGCCAGGGTGCCGATGCAATCGTCTGCTTCGTGACCCGGAACGCGAAAAACCGGTACGCCCAGGGCCCGGACAAAGTCCTCGATCATGGGAAGTTGCAGAGCCAGATCTTCCGGCATCTCTACCCTCTGGGCGTTGTAATCTTGATAGGGGCTTACCCTTTCGGTGGGAATGCCTTTGTCGAAGGCCACAGCTACGTGAGTGGGCTTTTGCGACTTCAAAAGCCGAAGGACCATGTTGACAAAGCCGGCTAGTGCGTTGATAGGCACTCCGCTCTCTGTGTGAATCGGAACTACGGCATAAAACGCCCGATAGGCCAAGCCGTTGCCATCAATCAGAAATAGTTTCTTTTTGTTGGACTTTGAGTCTTTCTTGCTCTTTGACACCACTGACACCCTAAACTCGTAACTACTGCAAAGGGACCGGAACTCCAATTAGACGAGCCCGGTCCACCCCCAATATTTCAGCGCAACTCGGCGGTTACCCTTGCGCATCGTGGTTATTCTTACCGCGCGGATATCAGTTCTAAACCCCCAAAGAGGGAGCAAGCCTCAATTCGATATTCAATTAAAAGAGTTATTCTAGGGCGTCGGCCACGATCTCAGCGATATCTCGGGTTTGGATCTGGGCACCCAGATCTTTGCCTCCCACGGCGTCCGACATCATGGTCAGACAGAAGGGGCAGGAGGAGGCGATGACTTTGGGTTGCTGCGGGAGGGCCAGGGCATCCTCCAGACGCATGTCGTTGACCTTGGTGCCGTGTTCGTCCATCCACATGCGACCGCCCCCGGCCCCGCAGCATCGACCCTTCTCCCGGGAAAGCTCCATCTCTTGAAGCTGCATCCCGGCGGCCTCCAAAACTTTTCGAGGCTGCTCGTAGATATTGTTGTAACGCCCCAGATAGCAACTGTCGTGAAACGTTCCGAGGATCGGATCGACCTTTCCCAGGGTGATGCGCTTCTTGTCTAGCAGGTCGGCGATCAGTTCAGAGTGGTGGAGAACTTCGTACTCGCCCCCAAACTGGTGGTATTCGTTCTTGATGGTATTGAAACAGTGAGGACAGGCGGTCACGATCTTCTTCACGTTGTATCCGTTGAGGACTTCCACGTTCTGAGCGGCCAGGACCTGGTAGAGATACTCGTTTCCGATCCGGCGAGCGGAGTCTCCGGTGCAGCCTTCCTCTTGCCCCAGGATGGCAAACCGAAGCCCGGCGGCCTTCATAATCTTGACCAATGCGGCCGAGACCTGTTTGTTGCGGTCGTCGAACGACCCGGCACAACCCACCCAGAAGAGCAAGTCGAGTTCACCCGGGTCTTCGCTCATCAACTGAACGTCAAACTCCTTGGCCCAGTCGCCCCGGGTGGCAAAGCCGATACCCCAGGGGTTGGAGTTGTTTTCCATGTTGGTGAAAGCGCGTTGGACTTCTTCGGGAAAGCGCCCTTCGACCTGAACCAGGTAGCGTCGCATGTCGACGATCTCCTGGACGTACTCAATGAAGACCGGACAAGCTTGCTCACAAGCTCTGCAGGTTGTGCAGGCGAAGAGTGCTTCTTCGGAAACCGCCGGAAGGTTGTTCATCAAATGGCGCAGCCCTTCGGGGGGAGAGCCATCTTCCTGACTTTCAAGTTTCGCTCCGTTGCGCATGGCCAGAGCCAACACCTGACCACCTCCGTGCTCCACCAACTCTTCCCGCATCTGTTCGCTGATCTGCTTGGGATGCAGCGGCTTGCCGCTGTTGAAGGCGGGGCATTGGGCGGTGCAGCGCCCGCACTCGGTGCAGCTATACCAGTCGTGGAAGCGCTTCCAGTCGAAATCTCCCAGGTGGGACACCCCGTACTCTACATTTTCTTCGTCGTCGAGTTCGAGCTTGCGCAGCTCGCCGTAGGGGCGACGATTTTGAAAGTAGACGTTGGGAATACCGGTGATCACGTGAAGGTGCTTGGAGTACGGGAGGTAGGCCCCGAATGCCAGGACCAGGGCGTAGTTGACCCACCAGGCCACGTTTTGCAAGGTGCTCAGGGTTTGCTGAGGGAGGTCGTTCATCATCGACGAGAGGACCCCGGTGACTGGAAAGGCCCAGGCTGCGAATTCGTGGCGTTCTCGGATCAACTGTTGAACTTCAGCTCCGCCGTAGAGCAGTTCGACCAGCATCAGGCTCAGGATCATGGATAAGATGAAGAGCGCGTCCATGGAAGGCTCCGGGAACCGGGGCTTCCAGATCAGTCGACGGAAAAAGGCCATGCAGACTCCCACACAGACCAGGACGATGAAGACCTCCTTGATCATGTTGTAGGGGGCACCCAGGACCTGATCCGGGCCCAGCAATGGAAAGTTGAAAGTCCGACCCACGGGACCCCGAATGAGAAGAGTGAGGTTGGCTATGCTGAGCACGCAGAACCCCCAGAAGATCATGGCGTGCAGTGAGCCGCCGTAGCCTTTCTGAAAGAGACGCTTTTGGCCCAACGCGTAAATCAAAACCGCTTTCAGGCGAGCCGCTGGATTGTCGAAACGATCGATCGGTTTTCCCGCTTTGACATAAGAAAAGAGTTTGGTAGCTCTACGTAGGAAAAAGAAACCCGCGATCGCGAGTAAAACTATAGCTGCGATTTTTGATTCCATGGCTTGTCCTTCGTTCAAGCGCCCGGAATCGAGATCCTTTAGGAACGAGTGGGATCGCATGCAACCCTCGCGGGAAGGGAACTTTACCGCCCGGTGTGCAAGCATGAACAGGTGGCTAAACGGAGAAAGAGACCCGCTCCCCCGCTGGTCCTAAAGCCGCTTTTCGGGCGTTTCCCCGCCCAGAGTGGGGAGGCTGGTTTGCTGCTGGATTTGGCGGAGTTTTTGCGGCGTCGTGAGCTCTTGACCGATGGGGGGGGCAGGAGTCTTTCCGAAGGCTTGCTCGGTCGAAATGATTTCGTGAGCCTGGGGCTGCAAGATGTGAGATCCCACGCCCACGGCCTGGTGGTTAAACTACTCCTGCTCTCCTCCGATTCGTGGGCGGCCTGTACCGAGGAGTATTTCCAAACCTATGATAGAGGTAAGCCCCGGCGCCCGACCCACCTGCAAAGGCTCTATCTGCAATGGAGTAGCGATCTTGATTGGCCGGGGCTGCTGAAAGCCTGCCGCCATCATCCGACCCTGTGGCCGGAGATTGAGACCGCCTTGAGCCGATTGGAAGAGCCCTCCCAGGACAAAGCGATGCTGACCCTGGCGCTGCGCTGTTTTACGACCCCGGACGCCTGGCGAGAGGCCTTTGAGGAGGACGACGCGGATCGGAGTTCTCTCTTGAGACTGCTGCCTCTCCTGCCGGTGGATAGGGCTCAAAGCAGGCTGCTCTGGTTGGCCGATACCGCCACCAAGCACCCGACCGAGGTAGCCTGGGGCATCGAGCTCATAAGGGCATGCCACCTGGATTTTCTGGAAGCCCGAGCCCTCCGAACACTCGAATTTAATCGTGCGGCACTGGAGCGCATGGGGCTTTCGTGCCTGGGGCAGGAACGTTTCGATGCCGTCTTTGTGAGTGCGTTTCGAAGTTTTGTGCTGCACCGGGAAACCGTCGCTCAACTCTTTGCTGCCATCGGCACCGAGGATCCGTTGCGCCGGGCGGTCTTCGGACCTCGCCCAGGGGTCTTGTGGCTGGAGGCTCAAAAGGCAGAGATGCTACGTTTCACCGAGCTTCCGTCGCGGTAGTCTTCTCGGTGAGGTAGCGGGCGATCTCGTCATACGCTACGTAGCCTGAGCGATAGAGATCGGTGAGGGCCTTCTCCAGAGTCTGCATGCCGGTTCCGGTGGAGGTCGCGATCACGTTCAGGATCTGGTGAGTCTTGCCTTCTCGGATCAGGTTGCGGATGGCCGGGGTGGCGATCATCATCTCGAAAGCAGCCACGCGTCCTTCGGTGTCCGCTCTGGGCAGCAACCGCTGGGAGACCACCGCCAGCAAAGAGGCGGCCACCTGCTGTCGAACCTGACTCTGCTGGTGAGGAGGAAAAACATCGACGATCCGGTCCACGGTTTGGCAGGCGTCGTTGGTGTGCAAGGTCGCCAGGACCAGGTGTCCAGTCTCGGCGGCGGTCAGGGCCGAGGCGATGGTTTCGGTGTCTCGCATCTCCCCCACCACCAAAACATCGGGGTCCTGTCGCAAGGCGTACTTCAGAGCAGCTTTGAAACTCAGGGTATCGGTTTCGACTTGGCGCTGATCAATGGTAGAAACCAGACTCTCGTGGTAATACTCGATGGGATCTTCCACGGTGATGATGTGACAGGCCCGGCTGCGGTTGATGGCGTCCACCAGACAGGCCACCGAAGTGGTCTTCCCGGAACCGGTGGGTCCGGTGATCAGGAGTAACCCCTGGGGCCGGTGGGCCAGTCTCAAGAGAGTGTCGGGGATACCCAGATCGTGCGGGTCGGGGATCCGGTACGGGATCAAGCGCAGAGCCGCCGCCACGTTTTCCTTTTGAAAGAAAACGTTGAGACGAAAGCGGGTTCCATCGTCCAGGGAAAGAGAGCCGTCGAACTCGCGGTTCTTCTGCAGGTTGGCCCATTGGGCCGAGCTCATGACCGAGCGCAACATCTTCTCGATGCAGGTGGAATCGAGCAGGGGCAAGTTCAGCCTCTCCAACTCCCCGTGTACCCGGAAGATGGGAGGACGGTCGACCGACAGATGAATATCCGAGGCGTTGGTCTCCCGGGCCATCTGGAGCAGCAGTCGCAGGTTCCAGGGGTAGCTAGCGGTCCGGGTGGGACGGCCTTCGAGGGCTCGGATGAACTCTTCTTCCCGGGGAGCCTGAGAAAGGCCGATCTCTTTGGAGATGCGGTTCTCTTTGACCAGTTGAGCAAGACTCTCACCGAAGCTCCGTCGCTCACGCTCTTTGGAGACGGCCAGGCGGTCTCGCAACTGTTCGAAGTGTCGGGAGGCGATGAGGGGTACGATGTCAGGCCCGTTCTGCAGAAACTCCAGCGTAACGTGGCGCCGGCCGTCGATCCCGGGCACCAGGCGTTGAGCGGAAATGGCCCGGAGGGTAATACTGAGTTCATCGGCCCGGCTGGAGCGCTCTCGCTCGGGGAAGAGCGCGAGCAACCTCTCCAGAGAACTCACCACGTCACCTCCCATGAAAGTGGCGATGACGAGTTTGCCTTCCATAGCCCATGACATCACGGCTTCAGCCGCCTCTTTGCCGTAGATCTCATCGATCAAGATGATCTCTGGTGCTCGACGGTTGACCAATCCGAATCCCGCGCTCCAGGAATCGAAGTCGGTACCTAACTCTTGCTGAAAGACCGGGCTGTTGAACTTTTCGTACAGAAAGCTGATGCGATCTTGCAGGGTAATGACGTGGGCCTGTCTCTCCTGCAAGACATTGCGGAGAAAGGCACCGGCCGTCGATGAGCGGCCCGAACCCCGGTTGCCGGTCAACAAAAAGAGCCCACTGCGAAAAGCTGAAAACCTTTGATACGGCTCTACAACGCCCAGCTCTTCGAGGGAGGGCGGAGAGGGTGGAACCCGGGTGGCGGTGAGGGCGGGACGACCGGTACTGGAGAAGATCTCAACTGAATAGGCGGAGGCCAGGGAGGGGTCGGTGAAGGTGAAGAGCGCGGTGCTGTAGTCGTCTTCCAGATCGGCAAAAATGGGGCGCATCTTCACCCGGTTCGGATCGAGCGCGAGCCCTGAAGCCGGCAATTCAATCTTCTCAAAGCGGCCGTTTTCATGGCGAGCCAGGGGAGCTTCATCTTCCCGCAGGTAGAGTTCGTAGCCACCTACTTGCTCTAACTGTACAAGCCAATCCTGAAGTGTCATCGCTGCTGTTTCGCAAAGGAGGTGGGACTTCCTACGCCCCAAGCAGGGCGGAAAGGCTGGAGGTCTTTCATCGATTAGCCAGAACACGCCACCGCCCATGGCTTGTACCTTTGAAGATCTAACCCCCCTTGAAAAACGTCGTCCCGGCGGGCCCCGTCGCGGCCGCATCATCACTTCTCGAGGGGTCATCGAGACGCCGGAGTTCTTGCCGGTGGGTACCAGAGCTACGGTCAAGGCGCTCACTCCTCTCCAACTGGCTCAGATCGGGGTCCAGGGCTTGCTGGCCAATACCTACCATCTCTACCTTCGGCCTGGTGCCGAAGAGGTGCGCGCGATGGGCGGACTGCACACCATGATGAACTGGCACCGACCCATCATGACCGACAGCGGTGGATTTCAGGCTTTTTCTCTGGGAGCCGCGAAGGAGCACGGAGTAGGAAAGCTAGGGGGAGTTTTTCCCCACAAAGATGCTGAGCCTCCGGGCGGGCACCGCTCCGGAGAATCCCTGGTGAAGGTGGACAACGACGGTGTCACTTTTCGTTCGTACATCGATGGTAGCACTCACCGCTTCACTCCGGAAAGCTCGATCGCCATTCAGCGTACCCTGGGTGCGGATCTGATCCTGGCTTTCGACGAATGCACTTCCCCCCTGGCCGGTTACGATTACACCGCCGAGTCTCTGGAGCGGACCCACCAGTGGGCTCTGCGCTGCCTGGAGTCACCGAGGGATCCTCACCAGAGTTTGTATGGAATTTTGCAGGGAGGAGCTTACCCGGACTTGCGCCGGCAAGCCGTGGACTTTATGACCAAACTCCCCTGGGATGCCATGGCCATCGGTGGCTCCCTGGGAGAGACCAAAGAAGATTTTCACCAGGTCTTAGATTGGACGGTCCCGCACTTGCCACCCCACCTACCCCGTCATCTGTTGGGGATCGGCCAGATGGTGGATATCTTTGAAGGAGTGGAACGGGGCATCGATACTTTTGACTGCGTCATCCCTACCCGCTTCGCCCGCACCGCCAACGTGATGGTGGGACCGGAATTTTCCCACCGCACACGCCGCGGAACCTTGAATCTGAAACAAGCCCGCTATCGAAACGACCACTCCCCCATCGACCCTCGCTGCCCTTGCTACACCTGTACGAATTTTCACCGGGCTTATCTCCACTTCTTGTTTGCGAGCAAGGAGATCCTGGCCGGGACCCTCTGCTCCATTCACAACCTGACCGCCCTTTTGAGCCTGACCCGAGAGATCAGATCCGCCCTGGAACAGGGACGATTTCAGGCTTTGAAGGAGAGTTACCTGAGTGGTGTGGATTAACTCGCGGAAACTCATTCTAGCCGCCAGTTAGCAGGTCGGGGTCCACGCCCAGTTCCCGGAGCCGCTGAGCCAGAATTTCAACTTTTCGAGCTTCTTGTGTCACCGGGGATCAGGGTGGGTCCCTCTCGCTCAGCCAGGACGGAAGCTTTACTTACACCCCCCTCGAAGGCTTTGCGGGGGCGGAGTCCTTTGGTTACACCATCGCCAATTCGGGCGGCGAATCCACCGCCACGGTCACTCTTACCAGTAGCGGGTTTGGTCGCTTCGTGGACAACACCGCGGCCGACGGCGGCAGCGGCACTCAGAGTTCGCCCTTCGACACTCTGGCCGAGGCGGTGGCTGAGGCCCAGAGCGCAGACACCATCTTTGTAGCCCGGAGAGACGGTACTAGCAAAGGCATGACTGGCGGTTTCAATTTACCCGCCGGGGTGAAGCTCATCGGCGAAGGCTCCGGCCTCATTCTGGCTCAGACCGTCGTGCCGGTGGGCCAGGCTCCTACTATAGAGGGTCCCATCAACTGCGGCGGAGACAACCTGATCCAGGGCCTCACCATAGACGGCTCGACCGACGACCTCATTCGGATCGATGGGGTCGGCGACGTCACCATCAATGAGAACGCGTTGAGCAATCCGACTCAAAGGCACATCGCGATTGTAGAAGGTAGCGGAACCCTCACCATCACTGGCAATCGCTTTGATAAGCCATCCGACTATCCGTGCATAGGGATGGAGAATATATATGTCGATGCCACCGTCCATGCCAACGGGAATACCTTTTCGAATGATTCAGAACAACCACCCGATCTTTTGTGCTACCTCGGAATTGGAGGGACCAGTGCGTTGGATTTTAGCTTTAATGATAACGTGGCGAAAGGCAGTCAAGCCGTACCATTTCATTTGGGACTTGGTATCAACAATAGCAGCAGTGGCCCTGGCAAGGTTACGGTGACTGGCAATGAGTTTTCTTATTTCGATGAGGCGATATCGATCGATACATTTTTTGATGGGTCAGGAACGACCTCAGGAGCAATTGCCGATAACACGATTAGTGATGTTCAGGATGGCATTATCTTCGAGGGCCGCACTGATACCCTCACCATCTCAGGAAACACCATCGCAAACGTAGATAGCGGAGGGAGTGGGATTCGCGTTGACCTCTACGGTCCTGAGGGTGGCACGGTGGTGATCGAAAACAACAATTTTAGTAATGGTGGAAGGGCGGCGGTGGGTATCGGCCACTTGGATGACACAAATGCTAAGCTCGCCCTTCGAAACAACTCATTCAGCGGATCGGGCCAATATGATGCTCTAATTTTAGGAGGAAATGAAGGCACCTACTGTTTCGACATCACCGGCAACATCTTCAACCAGGATCTCTTTCTGGAAAGTGAAGGAGATTCTGGCGTTTTCACCGTCGAGCGTTTCGACCAGGGCCTGACCAACTTCAACACCTTCAACCCTCCCAGTGAAGTGCTAACCGAGGGCGAAATCACGGATGGCACCTGCAACATTCCTTGACTCGCGGTGTTCTGACGAGATGTGTTAGGGTTTAACTTTTCATTAACAAGCCCGGTGATAGGTGAACGTAGAATGCGTTAAACGACTATTTGAGGAACACCATGAACTACGTCAGTCATAAACCCGTCTATCGAGAATTCTTGCAGAACGGTACACCGGTACTGCGCCGAAAGGATCGTTATGTGGTCAAACGCAACGAAGAGGACGGTTGGGACTTTGTGGGCCACAAAGCCGGATCGGTGCCCAAAGACGAACTGAGTCAAAACTACGGTCTGTGGAGAGATAAAGAGATTACCGAGGGTGAACTCTGTTGGAAAAAGACCGTCCGTCCTTTAGACGGAAAGATTCAAGACGACGAGGTGTTCTCCATGGCTTGGGTGATGAGTCTCCACCACGATCAGCACGTTCATCGAAACACGAACGGAGATCAGGGCCTGTATAAGAGGCTGATGGCTGAAAACGTGACACTCAACATGCCCGAAGGAAGCAGCCTAGGCACGCTGGATACTCAGTGGCATACCTCACAAGAGCGCTGGTTCCGCTACGGCTATGGCCTATCGCAAGACAACACTTATCTCGTCCTCGCCTAAACGGCCATGTCCTGGCTACATAATACCCGACAGGTCCGCTCGAGCCAGAAGTTCTTCGGAATCCAGAATGGTGATCCGGTGGCGGCGGATGCTGAGCAGTCCGTTGTCTTTCATCTCGTTGAGGATCTTGGTCACGGTTTCTCGGGTGGTGCCCACCAGATTGGCGAGTTGCTGGTGGGTGAGCGGTCTGTCGATCAGTACGTGACCGTCGGGGGTGGGTTCCCCCATTTCGTCGGCCAGAGTCAAAAGCTTTCGGGTGACCCGACTGTAGGAGTCGAGAAACGCCATGGAGGCGATGTCGTCGGTCAAAACCCGGACCCGCCTGGTCAACTGTCTCAGCATGGGGATGCTCATCCGGGGAAAGGACTCCAGGATGCGAGCGAAGTCACGCTTGTTGAGGGACAAAAGTACTGATTGTTCCATGGAGATCACGGTGGCCGATCGAGGGACGTCATCGAGTAAGGCGAGTTCGCCCAGAAACTGAAAGGGAGTAAGGATGGTAAGGGTCAGTTCCTTTCCCTCCGTGTTCATCAATTCGACCTTAACGCTGCCTTCGGTGAGAATCATGAACTCGTCACCCGGATCCCCCTGATGAAACAAAGTTTCCTTTTTCCCAAACTCTTTGCGGGTTACAATGGATGAAAGCGTTTGGAGATCCTCGGTTTGCAAACCTGAAAAGAGCGGAACTTTTCTTAGTACTTCTACGATGTCGGTCACAAAGACCGGTTCACGAACGGTCCGGTCACTCCTCCAACCCCCTGGGAATGGGAGGGAGGGAATGTAACTCGCGGCCAATGCCGAATAAGTAATGAAAGGGCACATAGCACCCGATAGGCAGGGAAATCGTTGGGGCAAGGGTAAAGTAGATTCGACCCATTGAGGGGCGGGGCTCTACAGTTGTCGGGACGAATGTGGACAATCGACTTTGAGCGAACAAAAAGAAACTATGGCCGAACAGCTTCTCGATGTCGGAGATCTGGGGACGTTAAGAAGAGTCCAACGAGCACTCGCCTTATCCTCTCATCTCTCACTTGCGATCTTTCTTGAAAACCATCGCCAGTGTGTAATTGCAGCCAATCCGGCGGACCGCCTTCAGCCGCTCTACTTTCCTACGGAGTCTTTTCCCGATTGGAGCGCTTTACCGGTACCTCAGGTGCCGAAGGAGAACCGCTTCCACCGTATTACGGGGGCTGATGGGCTGACCTTTTTGATGCATCCGTTTGGTTCAAAGAACAAGGACCGAGGCTGGGTGCTGGCCGGGCCGGTGCCGGAGAAGCCCCTGGGGTCCGAAGAGGTTGCAAAGCTTGCTCATTCTCTGACCACTTCTTCTGATACCATCGAGTCGGCTCTATCCACCCACCCTTCTCCCGTTCCCCTGGATCTCGGTTATATCTCGGAGATCCTGGAGACCCTGGCCGATCTGGTGGTGCACCTGTGCCACGAGAGACGCCAACGCGCACGCGATTTCATGGTGCTTCGTTCCTTGTATGAAGTAGGAAGCGCCCTTGGCACCTCGCTGCGCCTGGAAGACGTCTTAAGAAAGGTGATGGACGAGGCGATCTCGCTTCTGGGTGCCGAGAACGGCAGTCTGATGCTGGTGGACGAAGTTCGCTCGGAACTGAAGATGCTGGTGGCTCAGGGGTTGGACGATCAGATCGTGACGACCACTCGGGTCAATCTGGGTGAGGGTATTTCCGGCTGGGTGGCCAAGGAAGGGCAGCCCAGGCTACTGTCTCGGGGCATGCGCGATTCGGAAAGCAACAAGACGTCTTATCAGGAGCTGGAATCGGCGATGTGCGTTCCCCTGAAGAGCAAGGACCGCTGTATCGGGGTTCTGAACCTCAGCGGCCGAACCGATGGGCAGGATTTCACCGAGGAAGATCTCAAGATCCTGAGCATCCTGGCCTCCCACGCCGCCTCGGCCATCGACATCGCGCAGCTTTATCAGCAGGTCACAAGCCAGGTCAGTCACCTGGAAGCGCTCTACCAGTTGGGTCGTATCTTGAACTCCTCTCTGAGCCTGGACGAAATTCTACCCACCGCCCTCACCCAGACCCTGGACCTGTTGCAGGCCCAGACCGCTTCGGTGATGCTCCTGGACGAAAAAGGGGAAGAACTGCGGATCAGGTTGGCTCACGGATTATCGCCCGAGATCGTGGAGAAGACCAAAGTCAAACTCGGCGAGCGAGTCTCCGGCCGGGTGGCGGCCACCGGAGAGCCGGTACTCATCAAAGGGTCCGAAGGAGACGACCTCGATTCTTCCATCTGTGTTCCTCTTCTGGCCAACCAACAGGTCCTGGGGGTACTCAATATCCGAACCAAGACCGACGGCAGCGATTTCACCCAGCAAGACCTGGAGTTGGCCAGCCAGTTGGCCAATATCGCTGCCGCGGCCATCGAAAACGCTTCCTTGCACGACGAACTTCAGGCCCTCTTCCTCTCCACCGTGAGCGCCATGGCAAACTCCATCGACGCCCGGGATCCGTACACCAAAGGGCACTCTGAGAGAGTGACGTCATACGCGGTTATGATCGCCGAGGAACTTAAACTTACCGGCGACGAATTAGAGAGGTTACGTTACGCCGGGCTATTGCACGACATCGGAAAGATCAGAATCCGGGACCATATCCTGCACAAGCCTGGTCGTTTAACCGATTCTGAATTTGATGAGATGAAGAAGCATCCTGAGTACGGAGTAGAGATCATGGAGCCCGTCAAGGCCTTTCAGACCATCTTGCCGGCCATGCTCCACCACCACGAGCGTTTCGACGGCCGGGGCTATCCATACGGGTTGGCCGGCGACAGCATTCCCCTATCGGCCCGTATCTTGTGCGTAGCGGACTGTTTCGACGCCATGACCAGTGACCGGCCTTATCGCAAAGGTATGCCGGTGGAGTCAGCGGTGCACGAGCTGTTTAAGAACAAGAGTTCCCAGTTCGATCCGGTTCTGGTCGATATCTTTCTGAAACTGGTGGATCGCGGCCGCGTCCAGCCGGTGCTGGCAGCCTACCAGGAAGAGATGAGCGATGGAGAAAAGATTAGCGAGAGTGGAACCAAAGGCAAGGCATTAAAACGTTGACCAACCCAGCTATGCTTTCTTTTAACCCTGTCCTGTCAGGGCTAGATATTTTGCAAAGTCATCGCTCCGCTCTGGAGTCATTCGGCAAAAAGGTGGATGAGAAGACCAAAACGCTTCGAGCCGCCGAGATCCTCTTCGCCGCCAAGAAGGCTGAGTGGGATACCATTGGAGAACTGGCCTCGGAACTCAAAGCAAACTCCGAGACCGTTCTGATCCTTGCCGAAGGTCTCTGTGAAACGCTGTTTCGTTCGGTTCTGGCGACCTGTTCCGGCTCTCCCACGGAGACAAGTCGGCCGGCAATCAAACTCCTTTCTTCGACTCTTCATGGTGAGTCGCTAGAGCAGTGGGCCCACTGGATGGTAGGCAAAAAAGTTTCCCTGATTTTAGCCTTTTACAACGCTCCCTCAGACCGGTTATTTTGGACCTTCCGGGTGCTGCTGAAGGCTCTCAGCCAGGGCCGACACCCCGATGAAGTTAAGCGGCGAGTGGTGGTGAGCAGCGGTGAGCCGGCCAGTGAATCGGAGAGTTGGGCCAATCGGAGCCGTTTTCGCACCATCTCGTTTCCGCCCCGTTGCGCTAACCGCTATCTGTTCTTCACCCAGCCCACGGCTTTGCTCCTGAGCCTCATCGGCGCCAACGCCTGGAGCTATGTCGAAGGGGGCCGTTCCTTCTTTCGCCAGTTTGATAAGAAGGTGGAAATCGAGGACCCGATTCTGGCCTACGCGGCGCTTCGGGAGGTTCAACTGGCCGAGCATCATCGGGAGACACTGGTGTTACCCGATGAGACTTACGCTGACTTTGGATGTTGGTGGAGACTTCTGACCGAGGACTCCCGCCAACTTTTTGCGGAAGAGTCCAACGACGGGCTGGTCTGGGCTGGACGAGTTATGAAGGAGAATGCCGGAGTCCAGAGGCAACACTGGGTCACCGAGATCGCCATCGAGTCCACCCATCCCCTCGAGTTCGATGCCGACTTGCAACACCCACCGCCCAGCAGCCTCCCCGCCATCTCCAACTGGGCGGAGGTCGAGCATCTTTACAAAAGGCGGGTTGACCAACAGCGGGAGGGGAAAGGGTACGCTCAGCCCAGTATCCGTATCGGGCTGCGCCGTCGGGATCCATTCTGCCTCGGCGGCGTATACTGCTTCTTTGAATCGGCGGTGGCAGCCAGCCATAAGTTGGGGGAGTCTTCGGACCTCTACTCCCTGCAAACGCCCCACGCCCTGGCCACCTCCGAGGTCACCGCTTGAGGGTTTGGATCTCTGACAACAAAAGTCAGAACGTGGCGTGCTTGTGCCTGAATCAAGGGCCCAACGGGGTAGAGATTGTCTGCCTGGAGGGTGAGCTTCCGGATGGGTTGACCGTCCAGGACCTGGCTAATCTGGGTATCGTGACCTACGAAACCGGCCAAAGAGGACGGCCCATTCCCAAGGTCTGTCCCATCGAACCTTCGGAGAATCTGGAGTACGTGAGGGCGCTCATCGAGGCTATGCCTCCGGGGTATTTTGTGAGCAGAGTCGAATCGGCCAAGATCGATGAAGAGCGAAAGAAAAAAGCGGAAAAGTTTCAGGAAGAACTCGAGAAGCTGGAGGCTGATGAAGGTTAAAGATCTACGGCTCCCCACCAGAGGTGGAAAGCCGTAGGAGTCTTGGTACGGAAGGCCGGACTCGAACCGGCACGCCCTCGCGGGCCCAGGATTTTAAGTCCTGTGCGTCTACCGATTTCGCCACTCCCGCCCGGGACCTGTGTGAGTTTAGCCTGAGGTTTGCCCTCGTGTCAACGCATTTTTTTCGGGTCAAACCGGCTCGACGGATTTTTCCTGAACATCAGGTCCGAACAGATGGCGGAGGATCCGGATCACCGTTCCACGATCCTTGTCGACTTCTTTGATCTTTTTCTCACCGTACTTAAGATTCAGGTCCTCGGATACCACGAACTGGGGCGGTGGCGGAGGAACGACGGCAAAAGCCAGTTCTCCCGGCTTCACCAGACCCAATTTTTCTCTGGCCACTTCCTCGACACCGGCGTCGGTCTTCAAGAGTGCTACCCGATCTCGTAAGCTCTGATTGTGAGCCTCCAACGCTTCGACTTCATCTTTGACCTGGTCGAGTTCAGCCAACTTGGCTTCAAACTGAGCTTGCCGGTCACTGCAGATCCTGTGTACCGCAAAGCCGAACCCGGCAAAGACACAGACCAGAAACAAAGACAGAAGGGAATTCTTCACCGTGGGCGACAGTCCCGAGCGCTTTTTGCTTTTAGACAGACTCATCCTTGATGTTTTTTCAAGAACTTGCAGAGTCCTTCTCAGAAAAAGGAGATTCTATCCAGTCGGTCCATCCGTGCCCAGGGTGCGCACCATGACTGTGTTGGTGCGGTGGCCCAGGGGCGTTCCTGCCACGATGACCACGCAATCACCGGCTCGGAGTCGGCCAGAGCCGATGGCTGCGATCATAGCTTCGGAAACCAGCTCATCGGTGGTCCCGTAGTCTTCAATCTTCAACGGAATCACTCCCCAGTTCAAGGCGAACTGGCGCAAGACCGGTTCTTCGGCCGCCACCCCAAAGATAGGTGCTCGGGGGCGGAATCCGGAGAGTGAGCGGACCGTGCGCCCGGTACGGGTACAGGCCAGAATCGCCCTGGCTTGCACCTCTTCAGCGATCTCACAGGCGGCCAGGGCTATGGCCTCCGGTGCCATCCCGCGGGGCAGTCGAATGTTATGGATCTGTTGATAGTCCAGCCCGGTCTCAGCCTTGACGGCGATTCGGTGCATGACTTTGACCGACTCGGTGGGGAAACGGCCGGAAGCGGTCTCGCCCGAGAGCATGACCGCATCGGTGCCGTCCAGGATGGCGTTGGCCACGTCATTGACTTCGGCCCGGGTGGGCCGATAAACCTCGGTCATGGATTCCAACATCTGGGTAGCCGTGATCACCGGGCGGGCGCTCGCCTTGCACTTCTCGATGATCCGCTTCTGGATCAGCGGTACGTCTTCCAGGGGGGCCTCCACGCCCAGATCACCCCGGGCGATCATGATTCCGTCAGCCTCTCTAATGATGGCCGACAGTTGGTCGAGGGCTTCGGTTTTTTCGATCTTGGCGATCAGGGGGACCACCCGGTCGAACCGCTGCATGAGGCTCCGAGCCTTCACCAGATCTTCAGGTTTGCGCACAAAAGAGAGGGCGATCATGTCGATCCCGAGCTTGAGGGCGAATTCCAGGTCGTCTTCGTCCTTTTCGGTGAGAGATGGGACCGAGAGTTGAACACCCGGCAGATTCACTCCCTTTCGGCTATAAAGACAGCCGTTGTTGAGAGCTTCGGTCACCACGACGTCCTGAAGGATGTCCGTGACTCGGAACTCCAACTTTCCGTCGTCTACCAGGATCCGTTGTCCGATCTCGATCTCAGAAGCCAGGTTCGGGTAGCTAACGAAGGCCTTCTCCCCATCCCCCTCAACCTTGTGAGTATGAAAGCAGAAAGTCTGACCCGCCTTCACTCCGGCCCCCTCGGCCATGGCACCAAGCCGGATCTTGGGGCCGCAGAGGTCTCCCAGAATGGCTATTCTCTTTCCGGTTTCTTCAGAGACCCGGCGAAGGGTCTCGAAGGTCTTGCGGTGAGAGCCGTGGTCGCCGTGGCTGAAATTTAATCGGGCCACGTTCATGCCGGCCTCGACCAGTTCCGTCACCCCTTCATAGCTACTGGAAGCCGGACCGATCGTGCAGACGATTCGTGTTTTGCGTTCTGTTCTGCTCAGGGTTCTAGTTCCGATCCTTCGACTTCACGAAAACGCCCCATAGTGCGATACTTTTGGTAGCGGTCTTCCACCAGTTGATTGGGGGTGGAGCGGCTCAGGTCGTTTAAGTTGCGAGTAATGGCCTTCTTCACTGTATCGAAAGTCTCGGCCGGGTCCCGGTGAGCACCTCCCAGGGGCTCCGGAAGGATCTGGTCGACCAGATTCAATTCCTTGAGCTTTTCGCTGGTCAAACCGAGGCTGTTGGCGGCCTGCTTGGCTTTACTCACGTCTCGCCACAGAATGGTGGCACACCCCTCGGGAGAGATCACCGAGTAAACCGAGTTCTCCAGCATCAATACCCGGTCACCCACGGCGATACCCAGGGCGCCCCCGGAGCCCCCCTCACCGATGACTACGGTCACGATGGGAGAACGGATCCCGGACATGAGCATGATCGATGAGGCAATAGCTTCAAATTGCCCCCGCTCTTCGGCCACGATCCCCGGATAGGCCCCCGGGGTATCGATGAAACTCACGATACTCAAGCCGAACCGCTCAGCCATGCGCATCAAGCGACAGGCCTTGCGAAACCCCTCAGGGTTCGGCATGCCGAAGTTTCGAATCAGGTTTTCCTTCGTCTCTTTGCCCTTCTGGTGGCCGAAGACGACACAGGCTCGCCCCTCGATCCGGGCCAGACCCGCCACAATGGCAGGATCATCACCCAGCAGGCGGTCACCGTGGAGTTCGGTAAAGTCGGTGAAGATGTTTTCCAGATAGTCGATGGTGGTAGGACGGCCTGAATGGCGAGCGATCTGCACTCGGTCCCAACCGGAAAGGTTTTCGTAGATGCTGGCCTTTAAAAGCTTGGCCTTACGCTCGAGTTGCCGGATCTCCGAACTCAAATCTACTTGACCTGTCAGATCAACCTCCCGGAGTTCCCGGATCTTGTCTTCCAGTTCCAGCAGGGGCTTTTCTACCTCCAGAATGGTGCTCATTGCTCGCCACCCTTTTTCTCGATCTCCAGATTCGCGCCCAGGATGCTCAAGATGTTGGATACGGTGGAACGCATCTCGGCTCGATGAACAACCCGGTCAATGAACCCCTTCTTGAGGTAAAACTCCGAGGTCTGAAACCCCGGGGGAAGCTTCTGACGAATGGTCTGCTCGATCACCCGGGCTCCCGAGAAGCCGATGATCGCCTGGGGCTCGGCCAGGACCACGTCACCCAGGGAAGCAAAGGATGCCGCCACGCCAGCCGTGGTGGGGTCGGTCAGGATCGTGATGTAGGGCAATCCGGCCTCGTTGACCAGTCGCACAGCCGCCGAGGTTCGGGCCATCTGCATCAGGCTCAGCATCCCCTCCTGCATGCGTGCCCCCCCGGAGGAGGTGACCACCACCGAAGGCAACCGACGTTCCACGGCCCGCTCCAGCAGGCGGCTGATCCGCTCCCCTACCACCGAGCCCATGGATCCACCCCGAAAACGAAAATCCATGATCCCGATGGCCAGAGGGCGTCCGTCGAGAGTGCATCGCCCGGTCAGTATGGCATCGGTCAGCTTGGTTCTTGAGCGGTCCCTGGCCAACTTTTCCATGTACTCCTGGCCAAACCCCAGAGGGTCCTGAGAAACCAAATTACGGTCCCATTCCTTGAAGCTATTCTGGTCCGAGAGCATCTCAAGCCGCTGCCAGGCGGTGATCTTGTGGTGGTGTCCACACTCGGGGCAAACCCCCGTCGTCTCTTCCAGAGTCTTCTTACGGAGTACGGCGGCGCACGACTGGCACTTGGTCCAGTTTGCTTCACTGGGCGCTCCAGCCAACACTTTCTTGTTGGGGTTGGCCACCTTGGGGCCTTGCTTTCTAAGCTTGTCTAAAAATCTCGCCAAGCGTTAGTCTCCTGACTATAGGATCGGGAGGCAACCGGCGGAACAAGACGCGACAAACGGCGAGCGGCCTCCGGGACGCCGCTTCAAGCGGAGGGGTCTAACTCCTGCAGCGATTCACTTTCGCCACCAGATCAGCACCCAGCCGCCTGGTTATTGTCACCGGAACTCTCCGATTGAGAACGGCAGGTCCAGCTTTGGCCA
>Ga0172382_10001413_pt1 | contig 42892 bp, 37 predicted proteins | sample Leawel138RmetaG_FD_122245 | JGI IMG/M metagenome (GOLD analysis project Ga0172382, IMG submission 122245) | Leachate microbial communities from a municipal landfill in Southern Ontario, Canada - Leachate well 138R metaG | ecosystem: Engineered > Solid waste > Landfill > Unclassified | place...
CCACGGAGCGGCCCCGGCCGCGACATCAGACCACGGAGCGGCCCCGGCCGCGACATCAGACCACGGAGCGGCCCCGGCCGCGACATCAGACCACGGAGCGGCGGATGGATTCACCGTGACGGTGCGGCCGGAGCAGGTCGTCGAGATCGCGTTCGACGGAATCCAGACGTCCTCGCGTTACCCCGGTGGGATGGCGCTGCGCTTCGCCCGGGTGCTGCGCTACCGCGACGACAAGACCGCAGCCGAGGCCGACACCATCGACACGGTGCGTGCACTGCACGAACGCGCGAACTGACCTCGCAAAAGGGAGTTTCCCCACATCTGTGCTTGCTCCGGTGCCAGTATCGACACAGGCACGGACAGGGCAGAAGACAAGGGAGACCGGGACGCATCGTGGCCACACCCACCGCCGCATCGGAACGCATCGAGGAAACCGTCGGAGACATCACCTACATCCGTACGGACAAGAACCTGCCGCCGGTGGCGATCATCGACAGATCGCCGATCACCGTCAAACACAGGATCATCTTCGCGGTCGTCGCACTGCTGGGCGCGGTCTCCTGGGCGATCATCGCGTTCTTCCGGGGCGAGACGGTCAACGCGGTGTGGTTCGTCTTCGCCGCGATCTGCACCTACGTCATCGGTTTCCGGTTCTACGCCCGCCTCATCGAGATGAAGATCGTCCGGCCGCGCGACGAGATTGCCACGCCGGCAGAGGTTTTCGACAACGGCACCGACTACATGCCGACCGATCGGCGGGTGCTCTACGGGCACCACTTCGCGGCGATCGCCGGTGCCGGGCCACTGGTCGGCCCGGTACTCGCCATGCAGATGGGTTATCTGCCGGGCACCATCTGGATCATCATCGGCGCGGTCGTCGCCGGATGCGTGCAGGACTACCTGGTGCTGTCGATCTCCGTGCGTCGGCGCGGTCGCTCGCTGGGTCAGATGGCGCGCGACGAACTCGGCGCCGTCGGCGGAGTCGCGGCCATCGTCGGCGTGCTGGTGATCATGGTGATCCTGCTGGCGGTGCTGGCGCTGGTCGTGGTCAACGCGTTGAGCGAGAGCCCGTGGGGCGTCTTCTCGATCGCGATGACGATACCTATCGCACTGTTCATGGGTCTGTACCTGCGTTTCCTGCGCCCCGGGCGCGTCTCGGAGGTCTCGTTGATCGGCGTGGTGCTCCTGCTGCTCGCGGTTGTCGCGGGCGGCTGGGTGGCCGAGACATCTTGGGGCGCCGAGTGGTTCACGCTGTCCAAGGTGGCGCTGTCCTGGTGCATCATCATCTACGGCCTGGCTGCCTCGGTGCTGCCGGTGTGGCTGCTGCTCGCCCCTCGCGACTACCTGTCGACGTTCATGAAGGTCGGCACCATCGCGCTGCTGGCGGTCGGGATCCTGCTGGCCCGCCCGATCATGGAAGCGCCCGCGATCTCGTCGTTCGCCGCCAGCGGCACCGGGCCGGTGTTCGCCGGTTCGCTGTTCCCGTTCCTGTTCATCACCATCGCGTGCGGCGCGCTGTCGGGGTTCCACTCGCTGATCTCGTCGGGCACCACCCCGAAGCTGCTGGAGAAGGAAAGCCAGATGCGGCTGATCGGCTACGGCGGCATGCTGACCGAGTCGTTCGTCGCGATCATGGCGCTGATCACCGCCGCGATCCTCAACCAGCATCTGTATTTCGTGATGAACGCCCCCACCGCGTCGACGGGCACCACCGCCCAGTCGGCAGCCGACTACGTCAACGGTCTCGGACTGTCCGGCGCACCGATCAGCGCGCAGGAGATCACCGACGCCGCCGAGAGCGTGGGTGAGGAGTCCATCGTGTCCCGCACCGGCGGCGCCCCGACCCTCGCGTTCGGGATGTCGGAGGTGCTGCACCAGGTGTTCGGCGGCGCGAGCCTCAAGGCGTTCTGGTACCACTTCGCGATCATGTTCGAGGCGCTGTTCATCCTGACCACCGTCGACGCCGGAACCCGGGTCGCACGGTTCATGCTCTCCGACGGGTTGGGCAACCTCGGCGGCCCGCTCAAGCAGCTGCGCAATCCCAGTTGGCGGGTCGGCGCCTGGATCTGCAGCATCATCGTCGTGGCGGCCTGGGGCAGCATTCTGCTGATGGGCGTCACCGACCCCCTCGGCGGGATCAACACCCTGTTCCCGCTGTTCGGCATCGCCAACCAGTTGTTGGCCGCGATCGCGCTAACGGTCGCGACCGTCGTGGTCATCAAACGCGGGCTGCTGAAATGGGCCTGGATACCGGGGGTTCCACTGCTGTGGGATCTGGTGATCACGATGACGGCCTCGTGGCAGAAGATCTTCTCCGGCGACCCCAAGGTCGGCTACTGGACGCAGCACTTCCAGTACCGCAACGCCAGGGACGCCGGTCAGACCAGCTTCGGCGCCGCCAAGGACGCCGGAGCGCTCGACGCCGTCATCCGCAACACCTTCATCCAGGGCACGCTGTCGATCGTCTTCGCGGTGCTGGTGCTCATCGTGTTCACCGCGGGAGTCGTCATGGCGGTCAAGGCGATTCGCGGCACCGGCCGTCCGCTGGCCGAAGATAACCCGATACCGTCGCGCATCTTCGCGCCGTCCGGCATGTTGATGACTTCAGCGGAGAAGGAGGTGCAGAAGCAGTGGGACGCACTTTCGAAGGCGCACGCCGGATCCTCGGCCGGATCGGCTGGTACTGGAAGTCGCTGATGGGCGACAACCACTACCAGCGCTACCTCGACCACCACACGCGCACGCACGCCGGCGAGCCGGCGATGTCGGAGCGCGAGTACTGGCGGCGTCGCCACGCGGCCGCCGACGCCGACCCGGGCGCCAGGTGCTGCTGAACCTGCGCGCTAAACTGTTGACCATACGGTAAGTGACTACAGGATGGGTACGACGATGAACCGTGAAGACATGATTTTGATCAGCGTGGATGATCACATCGTTGAGCCGCCGGACATGTTCAAGAATCATTTGTCGAAGAAGTATCTGGACGAGGCGCCGCGGCTGGTGCACAACGAGGACGGTTCGGACACCTGGCAGTTCCGTGATGTGGTGATCCCGAATGTGGCGCTCAATGCGGTGGCGGGTCGTCCCAAGGAGGAGTACGGGCTGGAGCCGCAGGGCCTGGATGAGATCCGCCCCGGGTGCTGGCAGGTTGATGAGCGGGTCAAGGACATGAACGCCGGCGGGATTTTGGGTTCGATGTGTTTCCCGTCGTTCCCGGGTTTCGCGGGCCGGTTGTTCGCCACCGAGGATCCGGAGTTCTCGCTGGCGCTGGTGCAGGCCTACAACGACTGGCATGTCGAGGAGTGGTGCGGGGCGTATCCGGCCCGGTTCATCCCGATGACGTTGCCGGTGATCTGGGATCCCGAAGCGTGCGCCAAGGAGATCCGTCGTAATGCGGCGCGGGGGGTGCATTCGCTGACGTTCTCGGAGAACCCGTCGGCGATGGGCTATCCGAGTTTCCATGATTTCGAGCATTGGAAGCCGATGTGGGATGCGCTGGTCGACACCGACACCGTGCTCAATGTGCACATCGGGTCGTCGGGTCGGTTGGCGATCACGGCACCGGATGCGCCGATGGATGTGATGATCACCCTGCAGCCGATGAACATCGTGCAGGCGGCGGCGGATCTGTTGTGGTCGCGGCCGATCAAGGAGTATCCGGATCTCAAGATCGCGCTGTCTGAGGGTGGGACGGGCTGGATTCCGTATTTCCTGGAGCGGGTGGATCGCACGTATGAGATGCATTCGACGTGGACCGGTCAGGACTTCAAAGGCAAGCTGCCCAGCGAGGTGTTCCGGGAGCATTTCCTGACGTGTTTCATCGCCGATCCGGTGGGGGTGGCCACGCGTCATCAGATCGGGGTGGACAACATCTGCTGGGAAGCCGACTACCCGCACTCGGACTCGATGTGGCCCGGTGCCCCCGAGCAGCTCGACGAGGTCCTCAAGGCCAACGACGTCCCCGATGACGAGATCGACAAGATGACCTATCAGAACGCGATGCGCTGGTATCACTGGGACCCGTTCACCCACATCCCCAAAGAACAAGCCACCGTCGGGGCACTGCGCAAAGCCGCCGAAGGCCACGACGTCTCCATCCAAGCCCTCTCCCACCACAAGGAGGGCGAACGTGGCGGCGGCGCAGGAAGTCTCGATGCGCTGAATGCCGCCGCCCGCGGCAACTCCGGCGCCGACTAGCCACCTACCAACCGTGCCGAAATTGCATTCCAGCAGTTACTCACTCGAACTTTCTCTGCTGGAATGCAATTTCGGCGGGTGGTTGGACTTCAGCGCGTCAGCGAATACCGGATCGGCAGGTGCTTGAGCCCGCCGACGAAGATCGTCGCGATGTGCTCAGGCCTGCCGGCCAACTCGACTGACTTCAACCGGGGCAGCAACTCGGTGAAGAAGCTGTTGATCTCCATGCGGGCCAGCGCTGCGCCCAGGCAGAAGTGCACCCCGTAACCGAACGCCACATGCTTGTTGGGATCACGGCCGACGTCGAACCGGAACGGGTCGGTGAACACGTCCTCGTCGCGGTTCCCGGACGGGTAGGACAGCAGAACCGACTCCCCCGCAGCGATTTTCACGCCACGAACCTCGGCGTCCTGCTGCGCGGTCCGCATGAACTCCTTGACCGGGGTGACCCACCGGATCATCTCCTCGACCGCCAGCGGCATCAGGCCGGGATTCTGCTGCAGCCGCTGCAGCTGGTCGGGATTCTCGATCAGCGCCTGCAGGCCGCCCGAGATCGTCGCGCTGGTGGTGTCGTGGCCCGCCGTCGCCACGATCAGGTAGTAGGAGACCGTGTCGATGTCGGACAGCGGCGCGCCGTCGATGCGCGCGTTGGCGATCGCCGACGCCAGGTCCTCGGTGGGCTGAGCGCGCCGCGCGGCGGTGATCTCGTTGAAGTAGGTGAACATGTCGAACAGCGCCAGTCCGCGCTCTTCCATGCTCTCACCGCGCTGCAGTTCGGCATCGTCGTTGCCGAACAGTTCCTGCGTGTACGTCAGCATCCGCTGGAAGTCGGACTCCGGGATGCCGAGCAGCGACATGATGACGTACAGCGGGAAGTTGACCGCGACTTCCTGCACGAAGTCGCACTCCCCGCCGCGCTCGTACATCTGGTCGACGAACGTCCTGGCGAGCTCGTCGACGCGAACCTTCAACGCCCGCATGGCTTTCGGTCGGAACCAGTCGGCGCCGATTGCCCTGACCTTGCGGTGCTGCGGATCGTCGAGATGGATCAGCGTGCTGATGCCCATGGCTTCGTGCTGAGCGTCACCCTCTGCCGTCGTCAGCACGGGCCGCGGCGAGTTGGTGAACACGAGGTTGTCCCGCTCGACGGCCATGATGTCGGCGTGCTTGGTGATGGCCCAGAACGGGTTGTACCCGGGAACCTCCACCCACGACACCGGCGCGTGGGCCCGCAGGTGCGTCATCGCCGCATGCAGCCGTGCCTCGTCGGCGTAGGCGCTGGGGTCGGCGAAGACCCCGGCGGCCTCGTCGGCAATTCGAACGCTCATCGGTGTCTCCTTCGTCATGCGCCAGTGCGCAAATCGGTGACCAGGTCGACGACCGTCGCCTCGTCGATGGACGGCGGAAAGCCCACCAGCACACGGTCGATCACGCCGTCGCAGCGCGCGCGGATCTTGTCCACCACGTCGTCGACCAGAGCCACGACGGCGAACTCCGCGAGCATCCCGTCGTCGATCAGCGAGCCCATCGTGTCCCAGTCACCCTCACGCGAGAGTCGGTGGAGTTCGGTCTGCAGATCGCCCCAGCCGTGCAACTCCAACACGCTGCGGTAGGCCGGGGTGGAGGCGTAGAAGGCGATCTGCTTGCGGGTCGCCACCGCGGCCGCCGCCATCTGTTGCTCGTCGAGGCCGGTCACGATGAACAGCGGGCTGGCCACCTCGATGTCGGCGCGCGTGCGTCCGGCCCGCTCGATCCCCCGCGTCAACGTCGGGATGGTGATCTCCCGGACGTAGCGCTGCGTCGAAAACGCGTGCGCGAGCAATCCGTCGGCCACCTCGCCGCACATCTCGGTCATCCGGTCCCCGACGGCGGCCACGAACACCCTGGGGTCCCCGTGCGGGTGTGGTGGCGGGACGAACATCGGGGTCATCAGCTTGTGGGTGTAGAACTCGCCGTCGAAATCCAGCCTGCTGCCGTCGCTCCAGCTTGCCCAGATCGCGCGCAGCGCCAGCACGAACTCCTGCATCCGGCCGACGGGCTTGCTCCACGGCATGCTGAACCGCTTCTCGATGTGCGGTTTGATCTGTGATCCCAGACCCAGGATGAATCGGCCCTGCGAGTAGTCCTGCAGATCCCAACCGATCTGGGCGACCGTCATCGGATTCCGGGCGAAGGCCACCGCAATGCTGGTGCCCAGCTCGATGGTGTGGGTGTGTTCGGCCGCCAGCGCCAGCGGCAGGAACGGATCGTGATTGATCTCGGCCGTCCAGCAACCGTCGTAGCCCCGCCGTTCCAGTGTCCTGGCCGCGGCCGGGACCTGGGACAGTTGACTGACGACGGCAGCGTCCACCTTCAGGCCGCCTCCAGCACCCATGCTGGACGAAGCTACAGTAAGCAATTCAGTAAGGTCAACGTTGCGAACCGCGCGCCGTCGGAGGACAGGAGTCTGCACATGGCCAGTGCCGAGGATTGGCAGGACACGCTCGACGAGCTCGGGCGCCGGCGCGCGGTGTCGAGGTCCATGGGCGGCGACGAGCGCCTTGCCAGGCACCACGGCAAGGGAAAGCTCGACGCGCGCGGCCGCATCGACCACCTGCTGGACAAGGGCTCGTTCCGGGAATTCGGCACCCTGGTCGGCGGCGACATCGCCGCCGACGGCATCGTCGCCGGTTCAGGTCTGGTCGACGGCAGACCGGTGCTGGTCGGCGCGGAGGACTTCACCACGCTGGCCGGCAGCATCGGACCCGGCGGCAACGCGAAGCGATACCGGCTCGCCGAACTGGCGCTGCGCGATCGGGTGCCGCTGGTGATGCTGCTGGAGGGCGCCGGATTCCGGCCCAGCGGAGAGCACTACGGCCGCACCCCCACCGACCTGCTGGCCCAGGCACAGTGTTCGGGCAAGGTGCCAACGGTCAGCGGACTGTTCGGGCCGTCGGCCGGGCACGGCGCGCTGGTCGCACCGGTCTGTGACTGGACGATCATGACGACCCAGGGCGCGATCTTCACCGCGGGCCCGCCCGTCGTCAAAGAGTCGACCGGCGAGGAGATTTCGAAAGAGGACCTGGGCGGGCCGGCGGTGGCGCTGGCCAGCGGGGTGATCCACAACCTGGGTCAGGACGACGCGGCGGTGCTCGACGAGATCCGCCGGTACCTGTCGTACTTCCCGTCCAGCGCGTGGTCCTATCCCCCGTCCTCACCCGCCGGCGACTCCACGGGCCGCCGCGCGACGCCGGAGCTGTTGGACATCGTGCCGCGCGGCAACCGGCAGGTCTACGACATGCGCGCGGTACTCGACGTCGTCTTCGACGACACCGACTGGTTCGAGGTGCAGCCGAAGTTCGGGCCCGCGATGATCACCGCGCTGGCCCGTCTCGGTGGCCACCCAGTCGCGGTGGTGGCCAACCAGCCCAAGGTGATGGCCGGTTCCATCGACGCCGATGCCGCCGACAAGGCAGCGCACTTCATCATGGTCGCCGACGCGTTCCATCTCCCGATCGTGTTCCTCGCCGACAATCCGGGGATGCTGCCCGGCAGCCGCTCGGAGAAGACCGGGGTACTGCGCAGCGGGGCCCGCATGTTCGCCGCGCAGACGGCCGCGACGACGCTGAAACTGCATGTGACACTGCGCAAGGCGTACGGCTTCGGGTCCATGGTGATGTCGCTGCTCGGCTTCGACAACCAGAGCGCGACGTTCGCCTATCCGGGCGCGACGATGGGCGCGATGAGTGCTGCGGCGCTCAGTCGTGCGTCGCACGCGACCGAGGACATCGAGGCGAAGCTGCGCCAGGCCGAGGTCGACGCGTCGTTCCGGTCCGCGGGTCACCTCGGCTTCGACGACCTGATCCATCCCGAGGAGACCCGCGACGTGCTGCTCGACGCGCTCGAGCGTGGCCTCTACAGCCGCCAGGCCGCCGCGCAACCGGTGACCCGCACGGTGATCACCCCCTAACCCCCCTGCGATTTCGGTGTACTTGGTCTACGTCAGCGTGACCAACAACACCGAAATCACGACCTGCCGGCGCGGTAGGCGGCGACGATCGGTTCGAGCTCGTCGGGGGTGGCGCCGTGCATGATCACCGCATCCGCTCCGTAGTCGAACTCCTGACGGACCCGGTCCGCGCACTGCTGCGGCGATCCGGTGGCAGAAGGCTCCAGCCATTCGTCCGGGATCAGCGTGGCGATGTGCTCGATCTGCTCGGCGGTGGCCTTGTGGTCGATTCCGCCGCCGACGGACTGGACCACCTTGTCGTCCCGGAAGCGTTGCAGCACAGCCGGATCCCAGCCGTTGGTGTTGACCAGCAGGTCGCCGTAGCCCTGCAGGTAGGTGGCCAGCCGGGCGACGGTCTTCTTCAGCCGCAACTCTTCGGGTAGGTGATCGCCGACGGTGGCGAAGCATGACCACACCCGCACCGACGCCGGGTCGCGGCCGGCCTGCTCGGCGGCGTCCTTGACCGTCCTGACCGCACGCTGAAGCGTCTCGGGGGTGAAGTAGGTGTGCAGGATGACGTCGTCGAACTCGCGGCCGCCCAGCGCGAGCGTCTGCGGCCCGAACGCGACGATCGCCAGCCGGATGTCCTCGCGGAAGTCCGGGTCGAGGAACAGCACCTGGTACTTGCCCAGCGGTCCGTCGTGGTTGAAGATCAGCTCGCCGTGCCAGAGCTTGCGCATCACCTGCGCGAAGTCCTCCATCTGCGCGGTGGTCACCGTCGGTATGCCGAACGCGTTGTAGATCGCGCCGATACCGCGACCGATGCCGAGGGTGAACCGACCCCCTGACAGTCGGTGCATGGTGGTGGCCCACGATCCCGTGATCAGCGGATGACGCGTGTTGTGGTTGGTCGCCGCGGTGGCGATCTGCATGCGGCTGGTCACCGCCAGCGCGGCACCGGTCAGCGACGACGCCTCCTTGACGTTCCACCGCTCGGAGATGAAGCCGGTCCCGAAGCCCAGCTCCTCGCCTCGCCGGGCCTCGTCCATCAGCGTGGCCGGCCCCTCACCACCCGCACCGGCCAACAGATAGAAACCCAGTTCGTCCAATACACGGGTCACGCCCAAACTCCTTGCTTGTAGCCGCAATTCCACACTTCGGTGATCCTGCCGTCGACGACGCGGAAGATCTCCATGCTCCCGACGGTGGTCTCGGTGCCGTCCTTGAGCTTCATCGGTGACTGGTAGACGATCGCCACGTGCTCGCCGTCGTCGCCGGCGACCACCAGGTTCAGGTCGAAGCGGATGGTCTCGAACATGTCCCAGTGGTCGACGATGCGGGCGACGGCCTGCTGGTGGGTCAGCGTGGTGGACTCGCCGACGTCGTGACGGATCACCGTGTCACCCATCAACTCCTCGGCGAGCGCGAAGTCGCGCTGGTTCCAGACGACCAGGTTGTACTGCTCGACCACCTCACGGGCAGTCCTGGTCATCCGAACACCTCCATGGCATCGATGTCGTCGGCCGTGGCGATGGCGCGAGCGGTGAGTTCCAGACACAGCGCCCGGGAACGCTCCGGCAGTGTGTCCCAGCCGATCAGCGTGATGACCGGGAGCACCATCAGATAGGCCACCGCGAACCGGTAGTGACGCCACGCGTCATCGAAGCGGTAGGACACCACCCCGCGATCGCGGAGCGCCCCGAGATACTGCCTCACGAGCGACTCGTCATGGCCTCGACGGACTTCGCTGGGCAGGCCCTGGCTGACGAGGTAGCCGATGTCGGCGACGCCGCAGCCGACCGACGCGAACTGGAAGTCGACGATCTTGAGCCGGTCGCCGTCGAAGAACATGTTGTCGGCCCTGATGTCGCCGTGCAGCAGCATCGAGTGCTCGGTCAGCGCCGACAGCGCCTGCGGCGCCATCTCGGCGAAGCGATCGGCGAATCGCGCGACACGGCGCGGGACGGCGGCACCGGATTTGTCCCGGTAGATCTGCCATCCCGGCGCGAAGGCGGGCACCAGCAGGTCACGGACCACCGATGTGGCCAGACTTGGAAAGCTCTGCAGTGCAACGGCATTGGCCGGTTCAACTGACCATGCGTGCAGGGCCGCCAGGTTCGCGACGGCCAGCCGTGCCCGGTCCATGGACAACCCGGCGAGATGGTCGGCGTTGTCCCAGTCCCGGAGGTCTTCGAGGAGCAGCACGAAATCGACGGAGTCCTCGGCCATCCGGGCGGCGTAGACGCGCGGGGTGTCCAGCGGAGCGCGACCGGCCACGTCCCGGTAGAACGCGATTTCGCGCCGGTAGCCGCCCAACAGCTCCATGGCGCCACGGGCCTCCGACTCCGCGGGCAGTTTCGCGATCAGGGTCGCGGGCAGGCCGTCGCCGCCGGTCAGGTGCAACCGGTAGAGCAGCGACGAGAATCCGGAATCCGCGGCGATCCGCTCGGCCCGGACCTCGGAGACGGTGGCGGTGTCGGGCAGGCCTGCGTCGGTGCGTAACACCGCGGTGAGCCACTGCGGCGTCAGTCCGGCGACACCGCCCGGCACCGCGGTCGCGCTGCCGGCGTCGGTCACATCACCCGAAGTCACCGCTGACCTCCCAAATTATTTGACGCTGCGCAACTAAGTTAGATGTCGGGCCTTTAACATGCAAGGGTGCCTTCCCCCACCCGCGGGCTGACGCAGCCCCAGCGCCTGGAGCTTTCGGCGCGCAGGCTGCTGGAAGCCGCCGTGGCACTGATCGGCGAAAAGGGTTGGGACGCAACGACTGCCGCGGAGATCGGCCAACGCGCCGGGTACAGCCGGGCCATGGTGCACGCCCGCTACGGCAGCAAGGACGCGCTGCTGGAGACGTTGTTCGCCAGCGAGTACGAGAAGAAGCTGAGCCCGTTGCCTGACCCCGGCTCCGACGGGATGACCCAGGCGCTGGCCCACCTCGATCGGATCGCGCTGCTGTATGCCGAAGACCCGGATCTGTGCCGCGCGGTCTTCGTGCTGACGTTCGAGGCGGCCAAGACGACGTCGCAGGCCCACCCGTATACCCGTATGTGGCTGGAACGTGCGGCCCACGCCGTCGAGGCGGGGCTTCGCAAGGGCATCGCCGACGGATCCGTGCGGCCCGAGGTCGATATCGCCAGGGCCGTCAACGATTTCGGGGCGGCGGTACTGGGCACGGCCTATCAGTGGATCATGCAGGCCTATCCGTACGACATCGCCGAAGAGCTGGCCTACGTGCGAGCGCGGCTGGTCTGCGACTACGGCGCCTGACAACCGGGACATCGGCTCAGGGCCGGTCCGCGGCGACGGACCGGAGGAATTCCTCCGAGGCATCCTGCACCCCGCCGGCGAACAGGTGCCCGACGTGGCTGCCGCGATGCCAGTACAACCGCCCGCCCCAGCGGTCGTGCAGCGCGAGCGCTGGTTCCCGGCGTGCCATCCGGTCGTGCCATGCGCCGACGATCAGCCTGCGCTCGGGCGGCGCGGACGGTGCGACGGAATGGTAATCGACCGCCGACGCCACCCGTTCGACGGCTTGGGACCGCAGCAGCGCGACGGTGTCGCCCACCGACGGCCCCCAGCGACCCAGGTGGGCCGCGATCATCCCGTTCAGCCCCGAGATCGGGGTGTACACCGCCACCGCGTCGACCGGCTCCAGGTGGGAAACCAGCCCCGCCACAGGGCTTCCCATCGACACGCCGGCCACCGCGACGGAGGCAGCCTGTGGTCGCAGCCACCGCACGAGCGCGCGGACTTCCGACACCGCGCGCATCATGCCCGCGACGTTGGCCAGCGGATCCATGCTCGGATACTCCGGCCACCTCCCGCGCCGGACCCCGCACCCGGGTTGCACGGGAAGCGCGACGTTGAACCCGAGTTTTTCCTGCAAGCGCCGCGCCCGCGAGAACAGCAGATCTACCGGCTGTCCCTGTCCGGCGCCGTGCACCCACACCAACCAGGGCCTGCGCTCGTCGGTCACGCGGCACAGGTGCACGACGGCGGTGGCCGGGCCACCGAAGGCGGCCAGGGATTCCGGCAGGTGGGGGTCGTGGTCGAAGCTCAACCGCTCGTAGGCCTGCCGACCGAATCGGCGTTGCCTGCAGGACCGCACCCGCAGCGGCTCCGGGTCGGCGTGGGCCCCGGCCACACCACGAGACGACAGTTCGGCCTCGGCGTCCGCACAGGAGTCCACCGAGCGCTCCAACTTCGGCGGCGCCGCCGTCAGCGTCATGCCCGTCAGCGCCAGCTCGTCGAGCGCGACCTCTCCGAATCGGCGGATACCACTCGGCGACAACGGGTTCCAGTCTCCGTCTGCGGCCACGGCGGCGTACACCCGTGGCAGCAGGCCCGCGAAGTCGCTGCCGGTCCGCCAGATCCGCTCCGTTACTCTCACGCCAGTTTGAACCCGGCGTAGCCCGCCTGCGCGATCTCGTCGCAGCGGCGGCGGTATTCGGGGATCCCCGCGGTGTAGCCCATGTACATGCGTTTCTTGCCGGGGACGTTGCCGCCGTTGTACCAGGAGTTGCACGACGGGTGGACGAGCACCGTGGGCGCCACCAGCGCGGTGGCATCGTCGATCCATTGCTGTTGCGCCTCGGGCAGCGCCTCGATGGTGCGGTAGCCGTGCTCGCGCAGGTAGGTCACGCAGGCGCCGATCCATTCCACGTTCTGCTCCAGCGCCGCGACGAAATTTGCTGCCGCAGAGGGGCTTCCGGGACCCTGAATGGTAAACAGGTTGGGAAAGCCGGCGACCGCGAGACCCAGGTAGCTCAACGGCCCCTCTTCGGCCCAGAACCGGCCCAGCGACGCCCCGCCGCGTCCGCGCACGTCGATGCGGCTCAGCGCGCCGGTCATCGCGTCGAACCCCGTCGCATAGATGAGCACGTCAAGCTCGTGAAGGGCGCGCTCGGTCTCCAACCCACCGGGCCGCACCGACACGATCGGATCGTCACGCAGATCGACGAGGGTGACGTTGTCGCGGTTGAAGGTCTCGTAGTAGCCCTGATCGATGATCGGCCGTTTGCACGCGAACGGGTGGCTCGGTGTCAGGGCCCTGGCGGTGTCGGGGTCGGTGACGATGCGGGCCACGGCCTGCCCGTACAACTGGGCGGCCATCTGGTTGGCTTCGATGTCGAAGAACAGGTCACCCCAGTTCAGCGCACCCATGATGCCGTTCTCCTCGACCGCGCGACGTCGCTCCTGCTCGGAGGCGGACTTCAGCGCCGGCTTGGCCAGCATCTCCAGCAGCACCGAGAACGCGCTCAGCCGCGCCGCACCGACGGGATGCTCGCGCTGGGCCGCGCGAATCTCGGGATAGCGGGCCTTGAGTTCGTCGAGCTCGCCCGGTTCGAACTTCCGCACCTCCCACGGCAGCGTGTAGGCCGGAGACCGTTGAAACACCGTGAGCTGAGCCGCTTCCCGCGCAACCACCGGGATCAGCTGCACTCCGGTCGAGCCTGTGCCGATCACCCCGACCCGCAGCCCCGTCAGGTCGACGCCGCCCTCGGGCCAGCGGCTGGTGAACAGCGAGCTGCCCCCGAAGGTGTCCATGCCGGGGATCGACGGTTCCAGCGGCACCGACAGGATCCCGGTGGCGGCGATGACGAACGGGGCGACGAACGTCTCCCCCGTCCCGGTCCGCACCTGCCACTCGTCGGCGTCCTCGTCGAACGTCATCGCGACGACATCCGTGCCGAACGTGATGTCGCGGCGCAGGTCGAGCCGGTCGGCGACGAAGTTGAGATACGCCTCGATCTCCGGTTGGGCCGGCATGGTCTCGGTCCAGACCCACTCCTGCTGGATCTCCTCGGAGAAGCTGTAGGAGTACTCGATGCTCTCGATGTCGCAGCGTGCCCCCGGATAGCGGTTGAACAGCCAGGTACCGCCGACGGCCTGCGCCCGCTCCAGCACCCGCACCCGCAGCCCCAGCTCACGCAGATGGTGCAACGCGTAGAGGCCGGAGAAGCCGGCTCCCACCACGAGTGCGTCGAAACGGGCAGCGCGATGTTCGGTCGTCACGGTTCCTCCGGGCTGGACATACTGTCGCTGTTACAGTATCGATGTCTAGAGCGGAACGTGGCCGATCCGCACGATCCGTTTCCACCACGCCCGCCGGATGGCCGTGGCAGCAGAGGAGTCGTCATGAAAGTCCCTTTCACCTGGAAGGTCACCGGGTGGTTCATGATCGGGTGGTCGGCGGAATACGAGGTCGGGGAGGTCAAGGCGCTCAAGTACTTCGGCGAGGATCTGGCCGCATACCGCGACGAATCGGGTCAGCTTCACGTCCTCGAAGCGCACTGCAAACACCTCGGCGCACACATCGGCCACGGCGGCACGGTGGTCGGCGACTGCATAGAGTGCCCGTTCCACGGCTGGCGCTGGGGCCCGGAGGGAAACAACACCTACATCCCCTACCAGCCGGACCGGCCCAACCGGGGCCTGCGGCTGAGGTCCTACCCGGTCAGGGAGCAGTACGGCTGCATCTTCATGTGGTACCAGCCCCAGGGCAAGGAACCCCAGTGGGAACTGCCCGACATCTTCCACAAGTTCCCACAGTTCGAGACCGACGCGAACGCCTACTACCGGCCGTATCCGGAGTTCTCCAGCCGTGCGGACGCCATTCCGGTGCACCCGCAGATCGTGGCCGAGAACGGGCCCGACAGCTCCCACTTCCGCTACGTCCACAAGGCCACCGTGACGCCGGTCTGCCTGCACTGGGAACACGTCGACGAGGAGTGGCGGTTCCTGACCGGATGGCCCGACGCACGCAGCGACGATCCCGACAGGATGGCACTGAAGATCCACAGCCACTTCTCCGGACTGGGGTTCGCGATGAGCGCGTTCGAGGGTTCGTCGAACCACCGGCTGATCTTCGCCTGCACACCGGTCGACGACGAGGTCTCGGACATGTTCTATTCGATCTGGTGGCCCAAGCTGCCCGGCGAGACATCCGACGTGCCGCCGCCGGAGGTGATCGAGAAGGTGGAGCGGCAGTTCCTCAAGACCGTGTGGGAGGACTGCGACATCTGGCGCTACCAGAAGTACGTGGAGAACCCGCCGCTGGCCAAGATCGACGCGAAACCGTACATGGCCATGCGCAAGTGGGCGCAGCAGTTCTACGACCTTCCCGCCACCCCACCCGCCAAGGTGCCGGCGCCGGCGACCACCGCATGAGGATTCCACTCGCCGAGCTCGTCGCACCCGGCCACACCGCGGTGGTGACACAGGAGTGTCAGGGTGCGGTGGTCGGACCCCACGCCGGCCTGGCCGCGCTGGCCGACGAGGCGCGCCGGGAGGCGCTGCCCAACATCGCCCGGCTGCTCCCGGTGGCACGCGCCGCGGGCGCATCCGTCGTGCACTGCCTGGTGCAGCGCCGCGCCGACGGGCGCGGAGCCAACCACAACGCCAAGATCTTCGCCATCGGCGCCACCGGGGTCGACATCACCCCGGGCCGCCCCGGCACCCAACTGGTTCCCGAAATCGACCCCCAGCCAACCGATCTCGTCCTGTACCGGTGGCACGGGCTGGGTCCGATGGGCGGCACCGACCTGGACGCCGTCCTGCGCAATCTCGACGTGCGCACGATCGTCGCGGTCGGGGTGTCGGTGAACGTCGCGATCACCAACCTCGTCATGGACGCCGTCAACGTGGGCTACCGGGTGGTCGTCCCCCGCGATGCGGTTGCCGGGATACCGGCCGACTATGCGGCCGCGGTCATCGACAACACGCTGTCGCTGCTGGCGACCGTGACCACCACCGACGAACTGCTCGACGCCTGGAGGTAGCCCGATGGGCATACAACTTTCGGCCATCTGTCCACTCGGCTGGCGCCGCCGTCTAGAGTCCATCGCATGACCGAGTCGATTCAGTTCACCGTCCCGGCCGCCGCAGACGCCGTCGCGGCCGCGATCGGCGACCGCGAGTTCATCGTCCAGGGCGACCGCCGGTACACCTACGCGCAGATCGTCGAGCGGTCGAACCGGCTCGCCGCCTACCTGCACGCGCAGGGCCTGGGCTGCCACACCGAACGAACGGCGCTGCCCGGCCACGAGGTCGGCCAGGACCTGCTGGGCATCTACGCCCACAACGGTCCGGAGTACGTCGAAGGGATGCTGGGCGCCTGGCGGGCCCGCGTCGCCCCGTTCAACGTCAACTACCGCTACGTCAAGAGCGAACTGCACTACCTGCTGGCCGATTCGGGCGCCACCGCGCTGCTCTACCACGCCGCGTTCGCCCCGCGACTGGCCGAAGTCCTGACCGACCTGCCCAACCTCAAGGTCCTGATCCAGATCGCCGACGACTCCGGCAACGAACTGCTGCCCGGCGCAGTCGATTACGAGTCGATCGTCGCCGAGGGTCCGGCCGATGTCCCGCCCGTCGAACCGTCGCCCGACGACCTCTACGTGCTCTACACCGGGGGAACAACCGGTATGCCCAAGGGCGTGCTGTGGCGCCAGCACGACATCTTCATGACCTCGTTCGGCGGCCGCAGCCTCTACACCGGGGAACTTGTCTCGACCTACGACGACATCGCCGCGCGGTGCGCAGAGTCGCCCGGCACCAAGCTGATGGTGCTGCCCCCGCTGATGCACGGCGCCGCGCAGTGGGCCGTCTTCACCGCGATGAACACCGGCCAGACCGTGGTGTTCTCGCCGGTCACCAGCCACCTCGACGTCGACGACGTGGTCGCCACCATCGAGCGCGAACAGATCCTGGCGGTCACCGTGGTCGGTGACGCGATGGCTCGGCCCCTGGCAGAAGCGTTCGAACGCACCAGCGCGGATCTGTCGTCGCTGGCGGTCGTCGCCAATGGCGGGGCGCAGCTCACCCCGACCGCCAAGCAGCGCCTCATCGACGCCAAGCAGAACCTGATGGTCGTCGACGGGGTCGGATCCTCGGAGACCGGCGCCCAGATGACGCACATGTCGGCGCCGGGCGCGGTATCGACCGGCAAGTTCAACGCCGGGCCCGACACGTTCGTCGCCGCAGAGGATCTCGGCTCGATCCTGGAACCCGGACACGACGGGATCGGCTGGCTCGCGCAGCGCGGCTATGTGCCCCTGGGCTACAAGGGCGACGCCGCCAAGACCGCGGCCACGTTCCCTGTCATCGGCGGGGTTCGCTACTCGGTCCCCGGCGACCGGGCCCGGCACCTCGCCGATGGCGCGGTCGAACTGCTCGGCCGCGATTCGGTCACGATCAACTCCGGTGGCGAGAAGATCTTCGCCGAAGAGGTCGAGTCCGCCATCGCGTCGCATCCGGCCGTCGCCGACGTCGTGGTCGCCGGGCGGCCGAGCGACCGCTGGGGTCAGGAAGTGGTCGCCGTGGTCGCGCTCGCCGACGGCGCACAGGCGACCGCCGACGAACTCGTCGAGCACGCCTCGTCGGTGATCGCACGCTACAAGCTGCCCAAGGCGGTGGTGTTCCGGCCGGTGATCGAGCGCAGTCCGGCCGGCAAGGCCGACTACCGGTGGGCCCGGGAGCAGGCCATCAGCGGTTCCTGAGCCGACGGCGGGTCCGGCGGCGCGCCAGACGCAACGCCAGCGTGGTCGTCATCTGCATCGAACGCGGGAACGGCGGCGCGGCGCGACCGGTGATCGTGAACGGCAGATCGCTGCCGACCACGGTGCGATAGTGGCTGAACGCGTCGAAACCTGCTTTTCCGTGATAGGCGCCCATGCCGCTGCGCCCCACCCCGCCGAACGGCGCCGCTGACGGAATCATCTGTGCGGCAAAGTCGTTGCGCGCGACCCCACCGCTGCGAGTGTGCTCGACAAACGACCGGAAGTCGGTGTCGTCAGGTCCGAACCAGTAGGCCACCAGCGGCGCGGGACGCGCGTTGACGTAGTCGACGACGTCGGCGAGCCGCTCGTAGGGCCGTACGGTGAGCACCGGCCCGAACGTCTCCTCGTCGGCGATCCGCATGCTGTCGTCGACGTCGAGCAGGATGGTCGGGGCGATCTTGCGGGACCTGCGGTCGGGCAGGGTCTCGCTCGGCGGGGCCACCGATTCGACCCGGGCGCCCTTGGCGCGGGCATCCTCGATCAGGCCGACGACGCGGTCGAAGTTCGCCTCGTTGACCGAGGAGCAGTAGTCGGCGTTGTCCACGATCGAGCCGAACATGCCACGCAGCGTGTCGCGGGCGACCGCGACGAATTTCTCCACCCGGTCGGCGGGCACGAACACGTAATCCGGGCACACGCAGACCTGGCCACCGTTGATCATGCGGCCCTGCGCAATCCGTGCGGCCGCGCGCCCGAGATCTGCGCCGGGCGCCACCACCACCGGGTTCTTGCCTCCGAGCTCCAACGTCACCGGCACCAGGTTGGCCGCGGCCGCCTGCTGGACCAGTGCACCTACGCCCGGGGAGCCGGTGAAGAACAGATGGTCGAACGGCAGCGCAGCGAAGTCCGCGGCCACCTCGGCGTCTCCGGTGATCACCGCGAGTTCCGTGGCGTCGAAGTAAGTCGGCGCCACAGACTGCATCAGCTCAGCGGTCCGCGGCGTCACCTCCGACATCTTGATCAGCACCCGGTTGCCCGCCGCGAACGCCGCCGCGGCCGGCAGCACCACCAGGTTGAGCGGGAAGTTCCACGGCCCGATGATCCCGACGACCCCCAGCGGTGACGGTTGCACCTCGGCCCGCAACCCCAGGGGCCGCGCCGGGCGCATCAGTTTGACGGGCTTCATCCATTGCCGCACATGGGTTCTGGTGTATTCGATCACCGAGATCATGCCCATGATCTCGGTGAACAGCGTTCCGGCCCGCGGCCGGGTGCCGTAATCCGCCGCCATTGCGTCGACGAAATCGTCGGCGTTGTCCAGCACGAGAGCCATCAGCCGGTCGATGCGGTTGCGTCGCAACGCCGCGTCGGGAGGCCCGTCGGCGATGAACGCCGTTCGCTGACGCTCGAGGAACTCCGCCATCGGTTCTCGCCGACTCGCGGTCATGCCGCCCGGCAGCACTGTCATGTCCGACCCCTCTGTCCGGCAACACCTGCGGTAAGGGCAACGGTAACACCCGGTGCGGCATTGTCGACCGTCGACGAGTTGTTTACAGTCGTCCTTACTGTCGGCCATTCGGGGAGTTGTGGGAAGTCGGTGCTCATGCAGGTTGAGAAACGCAGGATCGTCGTTGTCGGAGCGGGTTCCGGCATCGGCGCGGCGGTCGCCGCCCACTTCCACGACAACGGTGACCATGTTCTGGCGGTCGACCTGCGCCCCAACGACACTCCGGCCGCAGCGCACGCACGGTGCGATCTACGTGACCCGCAGAGCATCGCCGGTCTCCTCGACGACGTCGGCGCGGACTGGGATGTGCTCGCGCACGTCGCCGGGTTCCGGGCACCGCGCCGGCCGACGACGTGCTGACGGTCAACTACCTGGGCATGCGCAAGATGGTCGAGGGGATGTTGCCGCGCATGCGCCGCGGTGGTTCGGTGGTGGCCGTCGCCTCGATCGCCGGAATCGGTTGGGAGCAGCGCGTCGACGAGCTCTCCGGACTGCTGGCCGCCACCGACCCCGAGGCGGTCGCCGCCTGGCAGTCCCGCCAGGACCCGTCGTATCCGGTGTACACGACGTCCAAACAGGCGGTGATCCTGTACGCCAAGCGGTTGGCCGGCACCGCGCTGTCGAGATACGGGGTGCGTGTCAACACGGTCAGCCCCGGGCCGGTACAGACCCCGATCCTCGCCGACTTCGAACAGACGATGGGCAAGGAGATCCTCGACATGCTGCGCGACACCTACGGCAGACACGGCACCGTGGAGGACATCGTGCCCGTCATCGCATTCCTTGCCTCAGGCGCCGCGCAGTGGATCAACGGCCAGGACGTGCACGTCGATTCGGGGTTCGTCACGTCGATGACGGCGGGCACTCCGATCGCGCTGTAGCACGACGCTGTACACGTCAATACTGTAAGAGTTACAGTATTGGCGTGGAGACCCCGGTGCAGGACCTCGCGAAGGACGAGCCCATCGACCTGCGCGACCCCTACCCCATGTTCGCGCGCCGACGGGCCGAAGGCGGGGTGTTCCGCGGATCGGTGATGGACTGGTCGAAGACCCCCGACTCACTGCGGCCCGAAAACCTGTACGCGGCGGTCTCCTTCGACGCGGTCAACAGGGTGTTCCGCGACGGCAAGGTGTTCAACTCGCACATCTACGACTCAACCATCGGGCTGTTCATCGGCCCCACGATCCTGGCCATGGAGGGCAAAACCCACTGGGAACACCGCAATCTCGTCTCCGCGGCCTTCAAGACGAGATCGCTGGCCCGATGGGAACCCGAGATCGTGCGACCGGTGGTCAACGAACTGATCGACGAGTTCATCGACGACGGTCGAGCAGATCTGGTGCGCGACTTCACGTTCGAGTTCCCCACCCGCGTGATCTCCCGGCTGCTAGGGCTGCCCGAGGAGGACCTGCCGTGGTTCCGCAAGCGAGCGGTGGAACTCATCAGCTACGCGGTGAACTACAAGAAGGCCTTCGAGGCGTCGGCGGCCCTGAAGGACTACTTCCTCGGTCAGATCGACAATCGGCGGTCCGCACCGACCGAGGACATCATCGGCGACCTGGTGTCGGCCGAGATCGACGGTGAACGCCTCACCGACGAGGCCATCTTCTCGTTCCTGCGCCTGCTCCTGCCTGCGGGCCTGGAGACCACTTTCCGATCGTCGGGCAACCTGCTCTACCTGCTGCTGACGCACCGCGACCAGTTCGAGGCCGTCAACGCCGACCACGCGTTGATCGGCGCGGCCATCGAGGAGGGACTGCGTTACGAGACGCCGTTGACGACCGTGCAGCGGTTCGCCAACGAGGACACCGAGATCGACGGGGTGGAGATCCCGGCCGGGTCGGTGATCGACGTGTGCATCGGGTCGGCCAACCGCGACGAGTCCCGCTGGGAGCGCGCCGAGCAGTTCGACATCTTCCGCACGAGGACCCCGCACATCTCGTTCGCCGCCGGCGAGCACACCTGCATGGGCCTGCACCTGGCCAGGATGGAGACCCGGGTGGCCGTGCAGACCCTGTTGAGCAGGCTCTCTGCCATCGAGTTGCTCACCGACGGCGACCCCCACATCCACGGCCAACCGTTCCGGTCACCGACGGCCCTGCCGGTGACGTTCACCCCATCTGCCGCGGAATAGTGTTCCTGGCTGCGACATTGGCCGCGGTCACGGCCCCGGCTTCACGTTCGCGGGTGTGGTCAGCTCTGCCGGCGCTCGCGCCGGGCGATGGTCTTGGTCTCGAGGTACTGCTGGAATCCTTCGATCCCACACTGGCGTCCGACCCCGCTGCTCTTGTAGCCGCCGAACGGGGCGTCGGCTCCGTAGAACATGCCGCCGTTCACGCCGAAGGATCCGGTGCGGACGCGGCGGGCGATGCTCATGCCGCGCTCGGCCGAACGCGACATCACCGCACCGGCCAGACCGAATGCACTGTCGTTGGCAAGGCGTACCGCGTGGTCGTCATCGTCGAACGGCAACAGCACCAGGACCGGGCCGAACACTTCCTGCTGCGCGATCGCCGCGCTGTTGTCGACACCGACCACCACCGTCGGCGCGACGTAGTGGCCGCCTGCCAGATGCTCCGGCAACCCGTCGACGGGTCCGCCGCCCACGGTGATCTCGGCGCCGTCGCGCCGGGCCCCGTCGATCGCGGAAAGCACACGGTCCTTCTGCGCGGCGCTGATCACCGGACCGACGAGGGTGCCGGGGTCGACCGGATCCCCCACCGGCATGGCCGCGTACGCGGCGGTGATGTCGGTGACGGCCTGGTCGTACAGCGACCGGTGGATCAACATCCGGCTGGTCGCGGCGCAGGCCTGCCCGGCGTGGACACAGACTCCCATCGCGGTCGGGACGATCACCGCGGGGTTGGCGTCGTCGAGGACGATGGCCGCCGACTTTCCACCGAGCTCGAGGAACATCCGTTTCATGGTTTCGGCGCCCTGGCGCATCAGGAGCTTGCCCACCGCAGTGGATCCCGTGAACGACACCAGGTCCACCCGGGGATCGGCGCCGAGCAGGCCGGCGACCTCGTTGGACGGGGTGGGCACGACGTTGACTACACCCGCGGGGATATCGGTGTGCTCGGCGATGAGCCGGCCCAGCCGGGTGGCGTTCCACGGGGTGTGGGGGTCGGGTTTGAGGACGACGGTGTTGCCGGCCGCCAGCGCCGGACCCAACTTGTTGAGGATCACCTCGATCGGGAAATTCGACGGCGTCACCGCGGCGACCACGCCGACAGGCTCTTTGACCACGGTGCGGATGTTGCGCTCGCCGAACAGTCCGCCGCCGTCGAGCACCCGTTCCCACTCGAAGGTGTCGATCAGACCCGCCGGATAGCGCAGCGATTCGGCCAGCGGCCAGTCCAGCTGGGCGGATTCGGTGGTCATCACCGGGCAGCCCACCTCGGCGACGAGTTCGGTTCTCAGGTCTTGCTTTTCGGCCTCGATCGCGGCCTGCAGCTGCGCCAGGCAACGGCTGCGCAGCTCCCGATTCGTCGCCCAGTCGGTGGTGTCGAACGCGGTGCGCGCCGCGCCGATGGCGCGCAGCATGTCCCGCTCGCCGGCGGCGGTGGTGGCGCCGAGGACCGCGCCGGTGGCCGGACTGTGATTGTCGAACTGCGCACCGGACTCGGCCTCGACCAGCTCACCGTCGATCAGCATCCGGCGTTCGGCCCGCTGCGCGGCACGCCTGCCCCAGTCGGCACTGGTCTGGGTACCGTCGACCGTCTCGGTCATCGCGTCGCTCATCGGACTCCTCCGGGGCCGCCGTTCTCGGACGATCAACGGTAAAGCTTACAGTATCGAACTTCCGCTACACTGCCCGACAAGAGCCGTTCGACATCGTCGTCAGAAGGGGATGCACTTGATCAAGGTGATGGAGGGCGTCCGTGTCCTCGAGGTTGCGCAGTTCACGTTCGTACCCGCGGCGGGCGCGATCCTCGCCGACTGGGGTGCCGACGTCATCAAGGTCGAGCACCCCGTGCGCGGTGACACCCAGCGCGGCTTCATCAACATGGGAGGGTTCCAACTCGACCCCAACCGACACCCGCTGATCGAGCATCCCAACCGTGGCAAGCGCAGCGTCGGCATCGACGTGTCCAAGCCCGGCGGTCAGGAGGTGCTCTACGAGATCGCCAAGACCGCCGACGTTTTCCTGACCAACTACATGCCTGCCCAGCGGCAGAAGAACAAGTTCGACATCGAACACATCCGCGCGGTCAACCCCAACATCATCTACGCCCGCGGCAGCGCCTACGGCGACAAGGGGTCCGAGCGTGACACCGGCGGGTTCGACGGCACCGCGTTCTGGACGCGCAGCGGCGTCGGGCACGCGTTGACACCGGAGGAGATCGGCGGCGCGCTGTCCCAGGGCATTCCGGCATTCGGCGACTCGATCGGCGGGATGAACATCGCCGGCGGGATCTCGGCGGCGCTGTTTCACCGGGAGCGCACCGGCGAGGCCGTCGAGCTCGACGTGTCGCTGCTGAGCACGGCCTGGTGGGCCGCCGGGGCGAGCGTGACGCAGGGCATGGAAACCGGCGAGACGATGCGCTCGCTGATGCCGGACTCGATCAGCTCCGTCAATCCGTTCATGGCGAATTACCTGACCTCCGACGGCGGCACCATCAACTTGTGCATCGTGAGCCCGACCGGCTACATCCGGGACGCGTTCGAACATCTCGGCCTGCCGGAACTGGCCGACGATCCGCGCTTCAACGACGTGATGCCGTTGATCGAGAACTCCGAGGAGGCAGCGCGGCTCATCGCTGAATCGATCCGTAGCAAGCCGTTCGACTACTGGCGCCAGCACCTGAAGACGATGAAGGGGCAGTGGGCTCCGTTCCAGAGTCTGGTGGATCTGGGCACCGACGAGCAGGCCCTGGCCAACGACATGGTCGTCGAGGTCGAGGCCGGCGACGGCGGGAAGCCGTTCAAGGTGGTTCGGGGTCCGGTGCAGTTCAACCACGAGCCGCTCGAGACCACCAGGGCGCCGCAGGCCTCGGAGCATACCGAGATCGTGCTGATGGAGCTCGGTCTGGATTGGGACCGCATCGAAGCCCTCAAGGACAGCGGCGCGATCGCCTAGCCACGTTCCTCGCCGAAATTGCATTCCAGCAGCGAGAATTCGAGTGAGGGCCTGCTGGAATGCAGTTTCGGCGCGTTCTAGACAGGTTCGACGCGGACGGGGACGCCGGTCAGCCACGCCATGCCGGACAGGCTCTCGACGTCGTCAGGCTCGCTGGAGGTCAGCTGGTTGACGTTGGCGCCGCCGGCCCGGTTCGCCAACCGCCATCCACCGGTCCCGTCATGGCCCCAGCCGTGCGGCAAGGCGATCACCCCGGGCACGATGTCCTTGGTCAACGTGACGGGCACCGTGATCCGCCCGTACGGCGAGCTGACCGTCACGTCACTGCGGTCGTCGATCATGAGCTCGGCGGCGTCGTCGGCGTTCATCAGCCCGTGATGACTGCGGTCGCCGCGCATCAGCAGAGGGGCGTTGTGCATCCACGAGTTCTCCGACCGCGGTTCGCGCATCCCGATCATTCGTAACGGGTACCCGACTGGCTGTCGCATCTGCCTCAGCGCAGCGATCTCGGAGGCAATATCGTGGTGCGCCAACTGGATTCGCCCGTTCAGGTAGGAGATCGCCTCCTTGAGCACCCCGGTCCTCAGATGCGGTGCGATCACCGCACCGTGCGGGTGATCCCGCGTCAGCCGCGCGAACGTGAGACCGCCACGGCGCAGCCCGAACCGGTCACCGCCCGCGCAGACCCGGATGATCCCGTCGGCGAGCCTCCTCGGCGTGAACGGCACACCGAGTCGCGTCAAGCCTCGCCCCGCCCCGGTCAACACCGCGAAGACGCGCGACTGGCCGGACAACCGCTGCAGCAGCCCGCCGACGATCTCCCACTCCGGACGGGCCTGCCCCACCGGTTCGATCACCGCCTCGGTGGCCTGCCGGAACGGTGTGGCCTGGAACGGCTGGAAGGTCAGCGGGAAATCGTCCCGCTCGTACATCGTCGTCACCGGTAGGACGTAGTCGCAACGCGCCGAGGTCTCGGTCAGGTAGAAGTCCAGCGCGACAGACAAATCCAGCGAGTCCAGCGCAGAGGCGAGTTCGTCACCGTTGGGCACCGACAGCACCGGGTTGCCCGCACTGACGAACATCGCCCGGATCTGGCGCTCCCCCGGAGTGGTCATCTCCTTGGCCATCAACGCCGCGGGCTCGGAGCCGATGACAGCCCGGAAGCCACCGATCCGGGACCGCCTGCGACGGTAGGTCCGCCGCAGCAGCGCACCCATGCCGACATTGACCCAGCGCTGGCCGGGAAGCCCCATTCCGCCGATGACCGAACCGCCCGGTGTGTCGAGATTCCCGGCGACGAGGTTGACGACGTCGATCAGATACGACGTCAGCGTGCCGTGCCGACCGACGCAGGTGCCCAACCGGCCGTAGATCGCCGCGCGCGGCGTCGACGCGAGGTCACGGGCCAGTGCGCGCACCACCTCGGGGTCGATACCGGTGCGGGCCGCGGTCGCCTCGGGCGGGAACGGCGCCGCCTGACTGCGGAGCCAGTCGAGACCCGCTGTCTGCGCCGCGATTTCGCCGGTGTGCGCCAACTCCTCGGCGAACATCACCTGCAGCAGCGACAGCAACAGCAACGCGTCGGTATCGGGAACGATGCCGCACCACTCGAACTGCGCCGCGGTCTCGGTCTTGCGCGGGTCGATCACCACCACCCGGCCGCCGCGGCGGACGATGTCGTGCATCCGGTCCTTGATGCGCGGCGCGGTCAGGAAACTCCCATGGGATACCACGGGATTGGCCCCCATGACGACGAGAAAGTCGGTGCGGGTGAGGTCCGGGATCGGCACCGAGGTCGGGGTGCCGTAGAGCAGCTGGCTGGCCATCAGCCGGCTGTTGGTGTCCTGTGAGGACGCCGTGTAGAAGTGGGTGTGTCGGCCCAGGCCCTTGATGAAGGCCAGAATCGACAGGACGTGGGAGTAGCTGAACGCACCCGGGTTGCCCATGTACCAGCCGACGGCACCGGACCCGCGCTCACGCAGCACCGCCGCGAGTCGCGCCGTGATGTCGGTCAGTGCCTCATCCCAACTGACAGGCACGAACCCGTCGGGGGTTCGTCGCATCGGAGTGGTGACCCGGTCCGGGTCGTTGACGACCTCGGTGAACGCGATGCCTTTCTGGCAGGCGAACCCCGCCGAGAGCGGATGCTCCTTGTCGGGGCGCAGTGCGGTCAGCTTGCCGTCCTCGACGGTGGCGATCATGCCGCACAGCGGCTCGCAGATCCGGCAGAACGTGCTCTTCTGCACTATGTCGGACATCCGGTCGCCTCCCTGCGCTGGGCTACTTCGCTAGTCTGCGCACAATGCGCTGGATTGTCGATGGCATGAACGTGATCGGTTCGCGCCCCGACGGCTGGTGGCGCGACCGGCACCGCGCGATGGTGACGCTGGTGGAATCCCTCGAACGGTGGGCGCTCGTCGACGGCGCGGAGGTGACGGTGGTGTTCGAACGTCCGCCGTCACCACCCATCGAATCCGCGGTCGTCGCCGTGACGAGCGCACCGTCGCCCGCACCGAACTCGGCCGACGACGAGATCGTCCGGTTGGTCCGGGGCGACCCCCATCCGGAGCAGATCCGGGTCGCGACGTCGGACCGCGCCCTGTCAGAACGGGTGCGCGGAGCGGGCGCGACGGTCGTTCCCGCCGAGCGACTGCGCCAGCTCATCGACCCCCGCTGAAACCATCGCGATTTCGGTGCAGTTCGTCAACGCCAGCATGACCAACTACACCGAAATCACAGGATACGCACCGGCACGTTCGCCCACCCGGACACGTTCTGCATACTGACCCGCCTGCACCCGTCCCACTCCACCTCGTAGCGCGGCATGAAGTCCAGCAGCATGTCCAACGCGATCGAGCTCTCCAGGCGTGCCAGCGCCGCGCCCAGACAGCTGTGGATGCCGTAGCCGAATCCGAGGTTCTGGGCCTCGGTGCGGTCGCGGTTGATGTCGAACACGTCGGGCGCGGTCCAGGCGTCGGGATCGCGGTTGGCCGACGCGCCCAACAGGAAGACGGGCGCCCCAGCGGGAATCGTGATGCCGTGCAGCGTGACCGGGTGATTCGACCGGCGCACGTTGTACTGCACCGGAGCGTCGTAGCGCAGCAGTTCCTCGATCGCCACACCGATCTTGCCGCGGTCGTCGAGCAACTGTTGCCACTGCTCGGGGTGGCGCGCGAACGTCACCACGGCGCTGCCCACCAGCTTCGTGACGGTCTCGGCCCCGGCCCCACCCAATAGCGTCGCGAAGCCGGCGATCTCGGAGTCCTTCAGCCGGTCGACCGTTCCGTCCTCGCGTTCCACCTCGGCGGCGATCAGCGCGCTGATCATGTCGTCGCGGGGGCCTGCGCGGCGCTGCTTGATCAAGTCGTAGTACATCAGCCAGGTCTCGGTCATCGCCTGCATGCCGGCCTCCGACATGTCGATCTGCCCCGGCTCACGGTGCAGCGACTCGTCGATCCACAACCGCACCTGCTGCCGGTACTTTTCCGGCACCCCCAGCATCTGGGTGATCACGTCCACCGGGAAGTACACCGAGAAGTCCTGCACCACATCGAAACTGTCGCCCCGGACTGCCGAAAGGAACCGCGTGACGGTGTCGGTGACCATCGCGCGCAACGCTTCGATGGCACGGGGTGTGAAGACCTTGTTGACCAGGCTGCGCATCACTCGGTGCTCGGGCGGGTCGATCGAGATGATCATCTTGGCCGGCACCTTCTCCCCCCTGCGCACCATCCCGAGGTCCACGCCGTAGGCCGACGAATACGTCGCGAAGTCCTTCAGGCCCGCGGCGACGTCGGCGTGCCTGCTCAGCGCGTAGAAGTCATAGGTGGCGTTGTAGTAGACGGGCGCCTCGGCACGCAGTCTCGGATAACACGCCTGCGGGTCGCGGTAGAACCCCTCGCTGAACGGGTCGAAGACCACCGGGTCGCGCCCCACGTCCACAACGGCCACAACCACCTCCTGTAAGCCATCCAGTTGTGCTTTCGGTAAAAGTCACTCTATCCTGCTCATGGCTGCCGCTGCGCGCAAGACAGGACGGGACGTGACCGACGCCTATTACGAACTCGTCGACGCCGACGATCCCCGCGGAGCGAAGTTCGCGGCGTCCGACCACGTCATCAGCACGTGGGGGCCGCACATGCAGAACGCCGCCCCGGTGTCCGCGCTGTTGGTACGCGCGGCCGAGCGCTGCGCGCCGCGTGACGACGTCCGTCTCAGCCGGGTCGTCGTCGATCTGCTGGGCCCGGTTCCGGTGGCCGGCGAGCTCTGGGTCCGCGCCACCGTTGTCCGTCCCGGGCGCAAGATCGAGCTGATCGGGGCCGAGATGCTCGCCCCCGGCCCGGACGGGACACCCAGGCCGGTCGCGACCGCATCGGCGTGGCGCTTCCAGCATTCCGAGACCGCTGCGCTGCCCGACTCCCCCGCCGAGCCGATGCGACCGGTCGCCGAAGGTCGGCGTCGCCTTCCCGACGACGGCACCGACCAGACCTACATCCAGAGCCTGGACTGGCGCTGGCTCAACGACATCCTGCACAGCGCGCAGGCCGAGTGCTGGGCCACGCCGTTGGTCGATCTCGTCGCCGGCGAAGAGATGACCCCGGCCCAGCGACTGTTCAGCGTCGCCGATATCGCCAACGGCATGGGGAGCCGGCTCGACCCCGGCAGTTACACGTTTCTCAACACCGACCTCGCCGTGCATATCCACCGGCTTCCGGAAGGACAGTGGATAGGCGTCCGCTCCGAGAATCATTACGGCGCCGACGGAGTCGGGGTGTCGAGGGGCATGTTGTTCGACGAATCCGGGCCGGTGGCGGCTATTCAGCAGGCGCAACTGGTCCGTCAACGGCCGTAAGCCGTAACCGAACTTCTTGGAAAGGACTCTCCGGATGCACGACGTGGCGATCATCGGGGTGGGGCTGCACCCGTTCGGCAGGTTCGAGGGCAAGACCGCCATGCACATGGGTGTCGACGCGATCACCGCTGCGGTCGCCGACGCGGGTGTGTCGTGGAACGACATCCAGTTCGGGGTCGGCGGCAGCTGGACGGTCGCCAACCCGGACGCCATCGTCGGCATGGTCGGACTGTCCGGGATCCCGTTCACGAACGTGTTCAACGCCTGTGCCACCGCCGCCAGCGCCACCAAGGCCTGCGCCGACGGAATACGGTTGGGCGACTACGACATCGGCATCGCCGTCGGCCTGGACAAGCACCCGCGCGGCGCGTTCACCGAGGATCCGGGCCTGGTCGGGATGCCCAGTTGGTACGCGGAGAACGGCCAGTACCTGACCACGCAGTTCTTCGGCATGAAGGCCAACCGCTACCTGCACGAGCACGGCATCAGCCATCGCACGCTGGCCAAGGTCGTCAACAAGAACTTGCGTAACGGCGCGCTGAACCCGAACGCGTTCCGTCGCAAACCGATGGACGAGGACGCGATCCTCGACTCGCCGATGCTCAACTACCCGTTGACGCAGTACATGTTCTGCTCCCCTGACGAAGGCGCCGCCGCGGTCGTCATGTGCCGGGCTGACATAGCGCACCGCTACACGAACAAGCCCGTCTTTGTGCGCGCGGTGGAAGTCCGCACCCGCAAATACGGTGCCTACGAGGTGAATACGACGTTCGCGCCGGTCGACGAGGACGTCGCGCCCACCGTCTACGCGTCGCGCGGGGCGTTCGAGAAGGCGGGCATCGAACCGTCCGACGTCGACGTGATCCAGTTGCAGGACACCGACGCCGGCGCCGAGATCATCCACATGGCCGAGGCCGGCTTCTGCGCCGACGGCGACCAGGAGAAGCTGATCGCCGACGGCGCCACCGAGATCGGCGGGGCGATGCCGGTCAACACGGACGGCGGACTCCTGGCCAACGGTGAGCCGATCGGCGCGTCCGGACTGCGGCAGCTGCACGAGATCGTGCGTCAGCTGCGCGGGCAGGCCGGTGACCGGCAGATCCCCGGCGAGCCGAAAGTCGGCTTCGCCCAGCTGTACGGCGCCCCGGGCACCGCAGGCGCCACCATCCTCACCACCTAGAAACGCGCCGAAATTGCGTTCCAGCAGGGAAGTTCCGAGTAAACCTCTGCTGGAATGCAATTTCGGCGAGGGGTGGCGACGCCGGACCCGCTATGTCTTGACCGGTGAGTAGTTCGGCTTACCGAGCCCGAGCGCGTACTGCGCGATCATGTTGCGGAATACCTCCAGGGTGCCGCCGTAGATTCCGACCAGTGGAGCGAACCGGTAGATGTACTCCGACGCTCCGTCGTCGGCGGCGCCGTCGGTGCCGACCGGCAATGCCGAGGCGGCCCCCATGACGTCCATCAGATCCGGTGAGATGTCGCGCATGGTCTGCGCCAGCGCGACCCTGCCGAATATCGACGGCGCCGACAGCGACGCCTCCAGCCGCGCCACGCTGCGGCCCAGCCGGTAGGCCACCGATCCGTCGTCGATCAGTCGGCGCCCGTTCGGATCCGGGATCGTCGACTTCTGCGCAGCCTTGTCCACCGCGGCGGCCATGAACATCGCCTGATGCATCATGATCGACACGTCCTGCAGGCCGTCATCAGCCGCGTCCACCGCGCCGTGCTCGGCGTTGAGCGGCTCGCGCACCACGGTCCAGCCGTCGTTGACCTCGCCGAGCCGGTACCGGTCGTCGACGCGGACGTCGCTGTAGTACACGATGTTGGTCCGGTCGCCGTCGACGGTCCGGATGCCCTGGATCTCGACCCCCGGCGAATCGAGGGGCACCAGGAACATGGTGAGGCTCTTGTGTTTCGGTGCGCTCGGGTCGGTGTTGGTGATCAGGAAGACGTACTGGCAGTTGTGCGCACCGGTGGTGAACATCTTCGACCCGTTGATGACCCAGCTGTCGCCGTCGCGCACCGCGCGGGTCTTGCAGGTGGCCACGTCGGAGCCACCCTCGGGTTCGGTGTACCCCAGGCACAGCCGCACGTGGCCGCTGTACACCTTCGGCATCACTTCGTCTTTCAGTTCCGGGGAACCGAACCTCTCCACCGACTTCGCGATCATCGCGGTGGTCCCCGACGTCACCCACGGCACGTGAGCGCGGCGTTTCTCCAGCTCCCAGATCCGCCGCTGTACCCGCGTGAACGCCCGGTCGGAGTCGGGGTTCCAGTCGCGTTCGAGGTAACCGGCAGCACCGAGCGCAAGATGGACGCCCTCGTCGAAGTTGTCTCCGGTCTCGCGGTCGCGGCGAATGACATCCTCGGTGACGATCTCGCCGAGGAACGTGCGGACCTCATCGAGGAACTTCTGGTCCTCGTCACTCAGTTCCACCCGTGAGAAATCCATTGCTCAGCTCCGTCCTTCACGATCAGCCACGATCTGCGCGATGTACTTGGCGGTCACACCCGGATCTCCCCCGGCAATCGCCCAGCCCCGTGCCCGCACCAGGTACGCGGTGGCGGCTGCCTCCGCGGACACCCCGAGACCACCTTGGACATGGACGGCCATGGTGGCGGCCTTGGCGGCCTCCTCGGCCATGAACACGAACACCGACGGCGCCAGTTCGCGCCGTTCGCCGGGCTCGTTGTCGAGGAACCAGGCTGCCCGCCGCGCAAGGTTGCGACCGCCCTGCACGGTGATCGCGATGTTGGCCAGTGGGTGCGAGATCGCCTGCAATGTCGAGATCGGCACGCCGAGCGTGTACCGGGTCTTGGAGAACTCGGCGGCGATGGTCATCGTCTCCTCGACGAGACCGACCAGCGCGGCGCCCGTCAGGAGCCGCCATTCATCGAGTGCGCGTTGGTATTCAGCCGATGCCTGGGCACCGCTGGCCAACACGGTGCGGCTGTCCGCGGCGGCGGGATCCACCCACGCCATCGGCAGCTTGCCGATGTTGTCCACCCGCACCGGGCGCGTCGAGAAGCTCAGGAGCACCACGTCGTCCCCGTCGCGCACGATGATGTGGTCCGCGACGGAACCCGCCGGGATCAACCTGACCCCGGACACGTTGTCCTGCAGGGGATCCAAGGCGACGATCTGCCGGCCGTTAACGACGTCGGCCTCGACGCTGCCGAGGCGTGCCAGCAGCCGGGCCGCGCAGATGTGGTCGATCCACGGCACCGGAGCCAATGAGCGGCCGATCTCCTCGGCGACCAGGGTCAGATCCACCAGCGTGGCCCCGTCGCCCCCAACGGATTCCGGCAGCGCCATCGTCGTCGCGTCCATGGCGCACAGCCGTTCCCAGAGGTTCTTGTCGAACCCGGTTTCCTCGGCCGCCCGCACCGTCTCGATGGTGCAGCGGGTGGCGAAGAAGTCCTTGTAGGCGGCCTGCAGTGCCTGATGATCCTCGGACAGGCTGTAATCCAGCCTGCGCAGTTCGTACCGGTCCACGGTCAGATCTCCTGTTCTGCTGCGCCGAAGAATAAGTCGTTGGCGTTGTTGTACAGATAGTTGTCGAGTACATCGGGTGGCAGATCCAGCGCGACCGCTTCCGGAACGACCCGGCTCTGGCGCAGCACCGGCCAGTCGGAGGCGAAGATCACCTTGTTCTTGCCGCGGGTGCGCATGAAGTGCAACAGGCTGTCGGGCAGGCGCTTCGGCGACCACGCCGAGGTCATGATCCGCAGGTTCGCGTATTTGATCAGCAGCCGGATCGCGACGTCCCACCATGGGTCGGCCCCGTGGATCATGCACAGCTTCAGCTCGGGGAACCGGACGCACACCCGGTCGAGGTGGATCGGGTTCTGCGCCTCACCAGGGATCGGTGGCCCGGGTAGCCCGGTGTTGATGCACAGCGGCAGTTCGAGTTCCGCGCATTTGGTGTAGAGCGGGTAGTAGACGGCGTCGCTGGGCGGGTACATGCCGTCGCCCCAGAAGCTCGGCCCGACTGCGGCATAGGCGACCGGCAGGTCGGCAACCACCGCCGTGAGCTCGCGCAGAGACGGCATCGGGCGGAGCAGGTTCACGCCGCCGACCGCGAGGGCGAATTTGTCCGGCCGTTCCTCGACGAACTTGCGTGCGGTGACCGACGGCTTGACGAGGTTGTCCATCAGGATGGCCTTCTCGACACCGTGCTCGGCCATCTCGTCGAGCAGCGCGGGCAGCTCGACCTGTTCGTAGAGCGACTGCGGGCCCTTGAAGTAGTCGTCGCGCACCTTGAGCATGAACTCCGGCTGCTTGGCGGTTTCACCGAAGTGCACGTTGACGAGGCAATCAATCACCTTGTGCGTCACGACTGCCCTACCACCGTATCTGTCTGTGTCACCTGGCTTTTCGCCCATCGGTAGTCGGCCTTTCCGTTGCCGAGCCGGCGCACCTTGTCGACGAATAGGAACTCCTTGGGAGCCTTGAACCGCGCCAGCGCCGAGTTGCACACGAGCAGCAGCGCCTCGGACTCGACGTCGGCGCCGGGCGCCTTCTCGATCAGCGCCACGATCTCCTGCCCCCAGCGGTCGCTGTCGCGCCCGACCACCAACGCGTCGGCGACGCCGCCGTGTGCGCGCAGCACTTCCTCGACCTCCTCGACGAACACCTTCTCGCCGCCGGTGTTGACGACCAGCGAATCGCGTCCGTAGAGGCGCAGGGTGCCGTCGGGTTCCAGCGAGGCCCGGTCACCCGAGATGACCACCCGTCGCCCCTCGACCTGGGGAAAGGTGCGCCGCGTCGCCTCGGCGTCGTCGAAGTATCCCAACGGGATTCGGCCCTCGCGCGCCACCCAGCCGACCTCCTGGTCGCCCGGTTGCAGGATCCTGCTGTGGTCCTCGGACAGCAGGACCACGCCGTCGCGCCTCTCGAACGTGTCCTTGCGATCGTCGGCCTGGCTGCGGCCGAACGCCATGTTGCCGGTCTCCGACGATCCGTAACCGTTGATCAGCGTGATCTGCGGGAGCAGCTCGAGCAGCGCCTCCTGGTGGCGCTGATTGGTCGCCGCACCTCCGGTGCCGATCGCGAACAGCGACGAGAGATCGTAGGGGCGACGCCGCAACTCGTCGATCAACGGTCCGGCGTAGGCATCTCCGACCATGGTCATCAGACCGACCTTCTCCCGCTCGGCGGTGGAGAGCACCGTGGCCGGGTCGAGGGTCGGCTTGTCGTAGAGGATCACGGTCTGGCCGTTGAGCAGCGCCGCGAACGCGGTCCACATGCCGGCGGCGTGCATCAGCGGGGAGACCGCGAACCACGGCGGTCCGGCGTGCTGCACCTTGTCGTGGATTTCGGCGACCGATTCGTGGTCGGCGCCGTTCATCGACACCACGTAGGTGTCGGACTGCCGCCACATCACGCCTTTGGGGCGGCCGGTCGTTCCGCCGGTGCAGATCATCATCACGTCGTCCGGCGACGGCGTGACGTGCTGGTCCGCCTCCCCCGCGGCCAGCGCTTCGTCCAGCCGCACCGCCCCGGACAGCTCGGGCGCGCCGCTGCCGTCGTCGATCGAGATCATCAGGTCCACCCCGTCGCGCGGCAGGACGTCGGCGAACTTGGCGCCGAGCGAGCGGTGGAAGACGACTGCGCGCGGCCGCAGGTAACTCAGGAGCTCGTCGACCTCGCGCGGGGTGTAGTTGAAGTTCACGTTGACCGGTACCGCACGTGCCTTCAGCGAGCCGATCACCATGTCCGGGTACAGATCGTTGTGCATGATCAGCGCGACGCGGTCCTGCCCGCATTCCCAGCCCTGCAGCGCGTCGCGCTCCTGATGCGCCCCGATCCCGTTGGCGCTCAGGAAGTTCGCGAATCGCCGGGTGCGATCGGCAGTCTGTCGGTAGGTGCTCCTGCGCTCACCGCACACTGTCATCAACCGGTCCGGCACGGCCTCGGCGATGGCGTCGACGACACCACCGATCGTCCACTCGCCCATGGCTCAGGCCGACACGTGTGTGCCGACGAGGGTAAGAGCGTTGTCGCGCATCACCTTGCGGGTGTCCTCGTGGCTGAACTCGGGGAACTGCGGGATGTCGGCGGTGAACGACGTGGGGTCGGCCAGCCCTTCACCGTGCGGCCAGTCCGAGCCGAACAGGATCTTGTCCACCCCGATGGTGTCGGCGAGCAGTTTCACGTCGTCCTCGTAGTACGGCGCGATCCAGACGTTGTTGCGCAGCTGCTCGACTGGGTCCTCCTTGTAGTGGTACGGCGCGTTGTTGGCGGACTTCTTGAGCCGCTTGATCAGCCGGTACACGAAGTAGGAACCGTTCTCGATGCTGGCCACCTTGAGCGTGGGGTGCCGGGTGAAGACCTGGTGCACGATCATCGACGCGATCGAATCGTGGATGGCGCGGTCGTCCATGATCACCATGTCCAGCGGATCGCGCTTGCCGAAGCCCTCGAAGGTGTCCTTCCCACCCCACAGCGCCGGGATCGCCATGTAGCCGCTGTCGGACAGGTGGAAGACCACCGGCACACCGGCTTCAGCCAGCCGTGCCCATACCGGATCATGCACCGGGTCGCCGAGTGAGCGGGGCTTGACCACCCCCGGCACTGGCGCGGGACGGACACACACCACCTTCGCGCCGCGGCTGAGCACGAATTCGGCCTCCTCGACGGCCTTGTCGGGGTCGGCCAGCGAAATGATCGGTGCCGCCAGGATCCGATGATCGGGTCGATTGAATCCCCAGTCCTCGTCGAGCCACAGGTTGAAGGCGTGCACCGACACCATGGTGGCTTCCACGTCGTGTTTGAGTGCCTCTTCAACACCGCACGCGAACGTCGGCAACATGAACACGGTTTCCAGGTTCTGCTTGTCGAGGATCTTCACCCGTGCGTCGCGGTTCCGGTACTCGGGATGATCCGAGATCCGGTCGACCTTCATCAACGAAGCAGGGTCGACACCTTCGGGGATCTCGCCGCGGAACAACAGGTCCAGGCAGCCCGGTTCGATGATCGGATCGAAGGTGGGATTGGGGATGAAGGTGTTGACCCGCCCGCCCATCACCGCCCAGGTGCGTTTGCCGTCCTGGTACATCTGCACGCCGCGGCGGCTGAATTCTTTGGGCAGGTAGCGGGTGAACGAGTCGATCGGTTCGTAGTAGTGATTGTCGACGTCGATCGCCCGGTAGTCGAGGGGCTTGGGCGCAGGCGCGGTCCGCTGCGCTTCCTGCTGTGTGGCTGTCATGGCGTTTCCTCCTTGAGCGGCGGGAAGCTGGGCTGTCTCTTTTCGAAGAACGCGGTGATGCCTTCGATGAAGTCAGGCCGACGCATCGACTCGTGCATCAGTTTCTCTGCTTCAGCACTGGCATCGTGCAGGTTTCGCAAAGCATCCCGGTAGATCTGCCGCTTGATCACCGCGAGCGAACTCGGCGCGCAGTTGCGGGCCATGTCCTCGGCATAAGCGAGCGTGTGCGCCATCAGTTCGTCGGGGGCGACGACCTGATTGACGAGGCCGAGCTCGTTGGCCTCCTCGGCGTAGAACGTGCGCCCGGAGAGCAGCAGATCCTGTGCGGCGCTCCAGCCGACGATCCGCGGCAGGACCCACGAGATGCCGTACTCGGCGATCAACCCCCGCCGCGCGAACGCAGTGGTGAACTTCGCGCCCGCCGCAGCGAACCGGACATCACACATCAGGGCGTGGGTGAGGCCGATCCCGGCGCACGCCCCGTTGATCGCCGCGATCAGCGGTTTGCGCAGCTGGGTCAAGAAGTGCGGATGACGCTCGCCGACCAGCTGCGACACGTCGGTGTCGGCCAGTCCGCTCTCCCCGTCGCTCCGCTCGCCCCGGCCGGTGTCGCCTGCGGCGCTGATCGAGTCGAGGTCGCCCATGTCGGCGCCGGCACAGAACGCCCGGCCATTCCCGGTGAGCACGATGACGCGCACGTGCGGGTCGGCCTCGGCCCGGTCGATGCACCGGTAGAACGCCTGTGCCAGTCCGCCGCCCCAGGAGTTCATCCGCTCCGGCCGGTTCAGGGTCAACACCGCGACGCCGCTGTCGTGCATGTCGAACAGCACCGGCTCGGTGTCTGCGATGCCGGGCTCCGCAGCGCGATCGACAGCGCTCACCGACGGACCTCCTCAGCTCGATGGATGCTCATACTGTACACCTATCGGTAGCGGCTTCCGCAACCGTCGGAGACCGTAGTCAGCCCACCAGTCCGAGGTTTCGGTAGGCGACACGAATCTCGTTCTGCGCCAAAGCCGGAAGCTCCGCCTGAGGGGGACGCGAATGCGGATATGAGCCGATCGGCAGGCCCAGTACCGACGCCGCGAACTTGAACGCCCCGCCCCAGTGCGTGAAATAGTCCGGCCGACCCGGATAACAGGTGAACCAGGCGCCCATGTCGATGTCGAACTGATCCAGCCCCGACTCTCGGGCGTAGTCCATCGCGTCGAGCAGTTCTCCCGCGACGATCAGCTCCCAGTACTCGGAATAGATTGGGCGATCAGGGGTTTCGAAGAGATAGCCCGCGGTGCCCAACTGGGCCGGGCATACGATGCCGTCCCGCAGCCAGCCGGCCCGGTAGACGGTCTTGTCGCATTCCCAGACCACCAACTCCGGGGCGAGGTGGTGCAGCATCCGGCTGGCCGCCGGGCGGAACGCCCCTTCCTTGGTCGCGCACACCGCCGGGATCTCGTCGTAGATGCGAGCGCCTTCGGCCGGCGTCAGCACGTATCCCGAGGACGGCGAGTTGAACATCCCGAGGGCGATGTCGGTGCGGTCGGCGATGTAGCGGAAGAAGCGCATCACCCCTTCCCCACCGTGCGTCTCCATCATCGGTGTCTGGATGTAGACGATGTCGGCGCCGGCTTCCTGGGCGTGCCGGGTCAGCTCCAGGCAGTCCTTCGCCGACATCGCCGCAGTACAGGCCTGCACGACGACATCGGGATTGACGGCGCGGCCCTCCTCGATCGCGATCTCCAGCAACAGCTTTCGCTCATCGAGGGTCAACGACCAGAACTCCGCTATGCCACTTGTGCACCACAGCAGCGGATGGCCGAGGTCGCCGACGCAATACCGCACCAACGTGCGGTAGGCATCCCAGTCGATGTCGTCGCCGTCGGCGCCGCCGAGCGGGGTGTAGAGCGAGTCCCCGATACCGCGCAGGGCGCCGCGCGCCCACTCCCGGGCTTCTGCCGCTGTCGCCATCCGCATTCCCCTCGGTCAGGTGAAGTCGCTACCGCCGTCGACGTTGATGTTGGCGCCGGTCATGTACGAGTTGCGCCGCGACGCCAAAAATGCGACGACAGGGCCGATCTCGGTCGGCAGGCCGGCGCGCGGCAGATGCGCGGGGTGGCCGAAGTGTTCGTCGATGGCGGCCATCAGCGCGTACGGGTCGCTGCCGTCGACACCGACGGAGTCGGCCCAGCCGAGCAACGCCTCGGAGGCGATACTGCCGGGCGAGACGACGTTCACCAGGATCTCGTCGCGGGCCAGCAGCAGCGACAGGTTCTTCGAGATGCTGGTGACCATGGCCTTGGCCGCGGTGTATGCCGGGAGTATCACGCTCTGGCGTTGCGTCGAGTGGGCGGAGAAGTTCACGATGCGCGCCCACTCGGCGGCCCGCAGCAAGGGCAGAGCGGCGCGCACACAGTGCACCATCCCCATCGCACCCTCGTCGACGGCCTGTCGCCAGTCGGCGTCGGTGAGCTCGTCGAAGGTGCCCCGCACCGTGGGCCCGACGGCGTTGACCAGGATGTTCAGCTCACCACTCCACCGTTCGCCCAGTTCGGCGAAAGCACGCCGGACTGCTGCCTCGTCGGTGGTGTCGGCGACCACTCCGACGGCGTCGGGGCTGCCCCGATCCCGCAGCTGCGCGGCCGCACCGTCGAGCACCTCCGGGGATCGGCCGATCAGCGCGACGCGCGCACCGTCGTCGGCGAAGCAGTGCGCCGCGGCGAGGCCCATCCCGCGAGCTCCGCCGACGACGACCGCGGTGGCGTCACGCAGACCCAGATCCACTGTGGTCCAGCCCTAGCCAGGCCCGGTCAGGAGCCCGTCCAGTTCGGCTTGCGCTTCTCGGCGAATGCGGTCGCACCCTCCATCGCGTCCTTCGACGAGAAGACCGGCATGACGAGTTCGCCCTGCTTCTTCCACATCTCGGCTTCGGTCCAGTCGGCCGACTTCACGATGACCTCCTTGGTCACCGCGACCGCCAGCGGACCGTTGGCGGTGATGCGCTCCGCCAGGGCCAGGGCACCGTTGAGCGCTTCGCCCGGTTCGGTCAGCACGTTGACGAAACCCCACTGCGAGGCGTCCTCCGCGGTGAAGCTGTCGCCGGTCAACGCGAGTTCGAGCGCCTTCTGGTAGGGGATGCGCTTCTGCAGCCGCAGCAGACCGCCGCCCGCGGCCACCAGGCCGCGCTTCACCTCGGGGATGCCGAACTTCGCGTTCTTGGCGGCCACGATCAGATCGGTGGCCAACACGATCTCGGTGCCACCGGCGAGCGCGTACCCTTCGACCGCCGCGATCACCGGCTTGCGTGGCGGGCGCTCGGTGAACCCGATTCCGCGGCCCTCGATCGCGGGCACCTCGCCGGCCATGAACGCTTTCAGGTCCATGCCGGCGCAGAAGTTGCCGCCCGCCCCCGTGATGATCGCCACCGACAGCTCGGGAGAGCTGTCGAGTTCGTCCATCGCGTCCGCCAGCCCCTGCGCCACCGCGAGGTTGAAGGCATTGCGCGCCTCCGGACGGTTGATGGTGATGATCAGAACCCGGTCCCTGCGTTCCAGAAGAACCTCGTCAGCCACTTGTCGCCCTTCGCCTTTCAATGGGATGCCGCCGCGTATCGCTAGAAAACCTTACTATAGGACTTACAGTAAAAGAGTGGAAGAACGGCGGCCGCTGCCGATCCGACCCGGGGCGGTAAGGTCTCGCACACGGCGACGTAGCGACACGGATGCAAAGACGCAGGCCAGAGTACCCGCTGCCGGTAATTTCACGAACCACCGCGCCGCTCCGGCGGAGCGCCGCGAGCAGCATCGAGACGATGGAGGTGCCCGACAGTGGCAAAGCAGGCGACCGCGGAGAAGCGTCAACGGCGTGAGCGCGGCTCCATCAATCCCGATGACATCATCAAGGGCGCTTTCGAACTCGCCGAGCAGGTCGGCATCGACAACCTGAGCATGCCGCTGCTGGGTAAGCACCTCGGCGTCGGCGTCACGAGCATCTACTGGTACTTCCGCAAGAAGGACGATCTGCTCAACGCGATGACCGATCGCGCGTTGCGCCAGTACGCGTTCGCCACGCCGTATGTGGAGGCCAAGGACTGGCGCGAGACGCTGGCCAACCATGCCCGGTCGATGCGGCAGACGTTCAACGGCAACCCGATCCTCTGTGACCTGATCCTGATCCGCTCGGCGCTGAGCCCGCGGGCGGCGAAGTTGGGTGTCCAGGAAGTCGAGCGGGCGATCGGCAGCCTCGTCGAGGCGGGCCTGTCCCCCGAGGACGCGTTCGACACCTACTCCGCGATGTCGGTTCACGTCCGCGGGTCGGTGGTGCTGCAGCGTCTCCGCGAGAAGAACCTGGCCGGCGAGGACGGCCACGGCGACATCGACGACACGATGACGATCGACCCGGAATCCGCCCCGCTGTTGGCTGCCGTCACGCAGAAAGGCCACCACCTGAGCGCGTCAGACGACCGCAACTTCGAGTATGGCCTGGAGTGCATCCTCGATCACGCCGCCCGGCTCATCGAGCAGAACGCCAAGCCTGCGCGCAAGGCCACGCCAGCCAAGAGCACCGCACGCAAGCGCTGACTGTTCATCCGCCGAAATTGCATTCCAGCAGGGCGTTACTCGATCTTCGTCTGCTGGAATGCAATTTCGGCGGAGAGTTGGCCTAGACCTCGATGACGACGCCGCCGCCCTGGCCGCCGCCGGCGCACATCGCCGCCACACCGATGCCACCGCCGCGACGCTGCAGCTCGTAGATCAGCGTGGTGATCATCCGCGCGCCGGAAGCGGCGATGGGATGGCCGAGGCTGCAACCGCTGCCCGAGAAGTTGACGAGTTCCTCGTCGATGCCGTACTCCTTGCACGCCGCGATCGGCACGGACGCGAACGCCTCGTTGATCTCCCACAGCGCCACATCGGACGGCTTGAGTCCGGCCCGGTCGAGCACCCTGCCGATGACCTTCACGCCGCCGAGGCCGGTGTCGCGCGGCGCCACACCGACGGCACCCCACGCCCTGACCTTGGCCATCACGTTGAGGCCGTTCGCGGCGGCGTAGTCGGCATCGACCAGCGCCACGCCCGCGGCGGCGTCGTTGGTGCCGCTGGCGTTGCCTGCCGTGATCGAGAAACCCTCGATCTCGGGGTGCAGCACCTTCAGACCGGCCAGCTTCTCGAGCGTGGTGTCGCGACGGGGAGACTCGTCGACACTGAAGTCGATGACCGATCCGTCGAACTGGGTCACCTTCAGCGGGACGATCTCGTCGACGAACTTGCCGGCATCGATCGCGGCGACGGCGCGCTGGTGCGAGCGGACCGCCCAGACGTCCATCTCCTCGCGGGTGATACCCGCCGCCTGCGCCGTGTTCCAGCCGACGGTGATCGACATGTCCTTGGTCGGCGCGTCGGGGGTTTCGACGTGGGTGGGCGGCATCCACCGCTCTTCGAACTTCAGCTCGGGGCCGGGGATGCGCCAGTTGACCAGCGGCGTCATCGACAGCGACTGCACGCCGCCGGCGATCAGCACCCGCTCCATGCCGGAGCCGATCTGCGCCGAGGCGTTGCCGATCGCGGTGAGGCTGCCCGCGCAGTGCCGGTTCACCGACTGACCGGGCACGTGCTGCAGCCCGACGGCGTCGGCGGCGTAGCGGGCGAGATCGCCACCGCCGTAATGAGATTCGGCGAAGATGATGTCGTCGATGTCGGCGGGGTCGACGCCGGAACGGCGGACGACCTCGGGCAGCACCGTGGTGATCAGGGTTTCGGGCGGGGTGTTGACCAGTGTGCCCTTGAACGAGCGGCCGATGGCCGTCCTGGCAGCACCGACGATGACGGGTGTTGGCATGCTCTTCGACCTCGGTTTCGTGACAGACAGACGTTACAAAACTAACAGATAATGTAGTGCCGGCAGTAGGTGGGGCGGGTCACTTACGGTGACGGGTCGGGGCGAGGGCCCGGCTCAGGAACAAAGAAGTGCTCGTCACGCAGGCGGAAGGCTTCCTTGGTGCCGTGTTGCGCGCGGGTCTTGACGAAGTTGAACTCGCCCTCGGCGAACTGCAGGTTGGTGCCGTAAGCGTGGAAAAGATAGCTCGCGACCTCTTCCCCCTGGTAGGCCTGACTCTGCTCGACGAGCCGGAACGCCTCCTTGGCGATCACCACACCGTCGGCAGGCATCTTCGCGGCCTTCTCGGCCCAGTACCGCGCCCTGGCCGGCACCGCGGCGGCATCGCAGGTGTCGGTGAAGACACCCAGGTGTTCGACCTCGCCCGCTCGGATGATGTCGCCGGTCAATAGCAGCCGGCGCGCCAGCACCGGTCCCAACCGGTGGAAGAACATGTGCAGGCTGCCCAGCGCGGGACCGAGGAAGCGGGTGGCCGGCATCCCGATCCGGGTGTCGCGGGCGATCACCGAGATGTCGGTCATCAGCGCCATCTCGAAGCCGCCGCCGAGCGCATAGCCGCTGATCTCCCCCACGGTGACCTTCGGGAAACCCATCAGGTTGTGATAGAAGCCGAACGACTTGCGATCCACGGTCAGGCGCCGACGCTGACTTGGCCGGTTCTTGGCCGGCTTGTCCTGCTTGTCGGGTCCATACCAGCCGTACGCGTTGTTCATGTC
>Ga0172382_10001415_pt1 | contig 42857 bp, 34 predicted proteins | sample Leawel138RmetaG_FD_122245 | JGI IMG/M metagenome (GOLD analysis project Ga0172382, IMG submission 122245) | Leachate microbial communities from a municipal landfill in Southern Ontario, Canada - Leachate well 138R metaG | ecosystem: Engineered > Solid waste > Landfill > Unclassified | place...
GCCGGGGCCCACGCTGGAGACCGAGTAGTCCTGATACACGAATGGAGCCGTGGAGGGCTGGGCCAGGGCGGGGGCACTTGAACTCTGTACCTGGCTCTGGCAAAACTCACAAGCCTGTGGCACGGTTTCTACATGGCAGTGGTCCTGGTCGATGGAGATGTGCGTCACGGGGTGTAATAGGAACACCCAGGCGAAGAGCAAGGCTATGTAAGGAACTCTGTTTTTCACGGTGACGTTGCAGAGATACTTTTGGCAATCCCCTTTCCCTCCAAGATTCAAAAAGTTTTTGATAATGAGTTGTCATTTTGGATGAAGTTTGGGTATAAAGAGTTTTGACTTCACCTTAGGAGGGTGCAGACGTGTTCGAGATTATCGTTAAAGGCGGCGTGTTTATGTGGCCGCTACTGTTCGGATCCGCGCTGGCCGTGGGAGTGGGGCTGGAACGCCTGCTCTATTTTTACAGGCTAAAGCCGGCTGACCGCAATTTTCGCCAGAACTTGGAAAAGGCACTGACGGCCGGAGAACTGGAGAAAGCCTCCGCGCTATGCCAGGGTGCCGGGCCGGCCCAGGCTTGTGCGAAAGCCGCCATTGAAAACTGGAGCGGCGAGATAGAGGTGGTGGAAACCGCCATGAGTGCGCAGGCCAAGGAGCACGAGCCGGAATTACACCGTTTTCTGGGACTGCTGGAGACCATCGTGACGGCCGCCCCTCTGGTGGGGTTGCTGGGAACCATTATGGGGATGATGGGGGTTTTTCGCTCGGTGGCTCAGAAGCTGGGAGCCGACCCCCACGCCAACACCACCGGCATCACCGCCGGGATCGGCGAAGCGTTGATCGCCACGGCCACTGGCATCCTGGTGGCTGTCATGGCGCTGATCATCCACAACATCTGCCAGTCGGTGGCTGAATCTCGAATGACCGAGGCAGAGCAGACCGCTGAGTGCGTCAGACTGGCCTACGCCAAGCAGAGTCGTTGACATGAGTCGCCAGCTTTTTGCCAAGAAGAGGGCCAAGCGAAAGCCCAGGATCGAGATCATCCCCATGGTGGATGTGATGTTTCTGCTGCTGGTGTTTTACATTCTGGCCAGCATCGGTCTGACCATCGAGCGCGGCATCCCGGTGACCCTGCCGGATGCGGTCAGTAGTGAAGCTGCGGTGGTAGAGGAGACCAAGATCACCATCACCCGGACCGGAGAGGTTTTCTTGAATCACGACCCGGTGAAGTTGGATGAACTGGGAGAGGTGGTCAAGGAGAGGGCCGAAGAGATGCCCGGGGGGTTGGTCCACCTGCAAGAAGGTTACGTGGTTTTGAACGTGGATATGGAAGTTCCGCACCGGCAGGTCGTCCAAGCCATGGACCAATTGCGACAGATCGGAATCTCCAACTTCAGTCTGGCCACCGAGGAGGGCGAATAGTCTTTTGAAGACCTTCTGGATCTGTCTTCTCATCTCGCTTGCTCTGCACGTGCTTTTCTTCCCGCAGGTGCTGGGTTCTCTTATGCACGCGGAAAGTGACGAGTTCAAGGCCAGGGTACCCGAGAGGGTCAAGATCCGGATGGTCAAGAAGAAGCCGGCGCCTGAGATCAAAAAGCCGAAGCCGGTGGTGAAGCCACGACCGAAGCCCCGGCCTGTGGTGGAAAAGCCTCGGCCCCCGGTTGAGCAACCGAAGCCGGTGGCGAAGCCCAAACCGGTCGTCCCTCCGAAGCCGGTGGTAGAGCCGAAGCCGGTTCAGCCCCCGCCGCCGGCGCCCAGGCCTCAACCGCGACCGGCGGAACCCAAGGCCGCACCGCAGCCGAGCTATCCTAAAAGCTCCCCGCCTGCCGCCCGGCCGAGCCCTCCTAAAGCTAAGCCCGCGTCGTCTAAAAAACGGCTGACCAATGAGAAGGGCCAGCCTTCCGGTAGCGGCGTGAAGGTGCCCACCCCCGCTCACCCCTCCGGAGGGCAAACGGGGATCAATCCCAATGAAGAGTGGAGAGGCCAGGGCCGACCGGAGGGTGTACCCGGGGGTACCGGTCAGGGGCCTGTCGCGGCTCCTGCCCCTGCCCCGAAACCCGCCCCTGCTCCCGCTCCCGAGCCCCGACCCGCCCCGGAGCCACCGCCCGCGCCGAAGCCCCCGCCTGCACCCGAGCCCAGGCCAAAGCCCCCGGAACCTCAGCCGGCTCCTGCGGCCAGCGCCCGTAAGGCTATCATCAGCGTACCCACCATCGATCCCCCGGCGAAATTTCGACGGGAGAAACTCAAGGGTCAGTTGTGGGTCCGTTTCAGCATCCAGGCTGACGGTAGCTTCACGGTCTCTCTGTTCGAGTCTTCGGGGAACCCTGAATTCGACGATTTCGTCTTAAGCGAGGTCCGTCGCACGGCTCAAGTTGAACCGGAGATCGGGGCGGACGGAAAGCCCAAGGGCTCCAGGCCGCGCAAGCCCGTCGATATCAATATCCACTAAGGTGGGCGGTGCGTAAGGCAAAGCCGAAACTGGTCGGTGCATCTTTGGCGATGGGGGCGATCTTCTCCAGCCCGGCTTCCAGGAGTTCCTTCGACTCGTTCTTACCGGTGAGGGCGAAATGCCGTCGGGCGCACTCCAGCATCAGGGAGTTGCCGGAGGGGGTGGGGTTGTCCTCGAAGACGTAGGGTCGCAAGAGGATGTCGTCGGTCGTCGGGCCGGTTTGAGCCGTCAGGCGTTTTTCTGGATCCCAGTAGTGCGTGTAGAGTTCGCTGAAAAGCTCTTCCGCCTTGTCCAACCAGCGCTGCTCCCGGGTGAGTTCATGAAGATCGTAGAACGCTAAGACTAGCGCCCCCAGGTCCTCCGAGAGGGCGTGGCCGTAAGCCTTGCCTTTGACCCATAAGCGGGGATAGGCACCCTCTGCGTTTCGGGTGGCGAAGACCGATAGCAGGAACTCTCCGTTTTTCACGGCCAGGGCCTCGGCATCCTCGGTTTCCGTGAGTCGTGCGGCCGAGCAGAGGGCGGAAACCATCAAACCGTTCCATCCGCTCACCACTTTCTCATCCCGCAAGGGTTGGGGGCGTTCGGCTCGTGCATCAAAGGCTTTCTCCCGGGCCGACTCCAGGGTGCGGACCGCCAGTTCGAAGTCCCATCCCAGCTCTTTGGCGCACTTGGAGAGGGGTTTGCGCTGGGTGAGCACGGTGCGGTGGTTGGAAAAGTTGCCCTCCCTGGTCACATTGTAAAAGGCCGCGAACATCTGCTGTTCGTTGGGATCCAGAAAATCCTTGAGTTGCTCAGGGGTCCAGACGAAAGCGCGCCCCTCTTCCTCCTCGGATTCGGCATCGGTGGAAGAGCAGAACCCTCCGCTTTCCAGGGTCATCTCTCGCTCCAACCAGAGGACCAGTGTGTCCACCACCCACTTGTAGAAAGGGGTCTTGGTGCGAGCATACATTTCGGCGTAGAAACTGCAAAGCAGGGCGTTATCGCTCAAGATCTTTTCGAAGTGCGGTACGCTCCACTCGGCGTCTACCGAGTAGCGGTGAAAGCCGCCGCCGAGTTGGTCGAAGAGGCCGCCGCGACCCATGGCCTGGGCGGTGTGGTCCACTAGTTCGAAGAGCTCCGTGTCCTCCGTGTCGATGGCCCGCAGGAGTAAGTAGTTCAAGACCAGTGGTTGGGGAAACTTGGGGGCCTGGCCGAAACCACCGTGTTTGCTGTCGTAAGCCAACTCGCATCCGCGCACGGCCTCGTCCAACCAGGGGGTTCCCTCGGGGAGGGGTTCGGCGTGGATGTCGCCCATTTGCTGCAGGACCAGGGCCACCCGCTCGGCTGATTGCAACACTTCCGGGCGCTTGTCTTTCCAGGCCTGGGCCAGAAAGAGCAAGGTCTGAGCGAGCGAGGGTAGCCCCGGGCGGGGCACGTGGGGAAGGTAGGTGGCTCCGTGATACGGCTTGAGATCCGGAGTGAGCCACACGTTCATGGGCCATCCGGCCCCGCCGATGATCAGCATGAGCGACTTCAGGTAAAGCTTGTCAAGGTCTGGTCTCTCTTCCCGATCGACCTTGATGGGGACGTACAACTTGTTGATGATATCCGCCGTCTCCTGATGCTCGAAGGACTCCCTTTTCATTACGTGGCACCAATGACAGGCGGAGTAACCCACGGAAAGAAAGATCGGCTTTTCCTCCCGGCGAGCTTTTTCCAGAGCTTCCGGGCCCCAGGGATACCAATCCACTGGGTTTTCGGCGTGTTGTAGGAGGTAAGGGCTTGAGCTTTCAGCTAATCGGTTGGACATCGCCGCCACCCTTTGCGGAAAGCGGTTGCTCTCCTGTAAGAAATGGCAGGAGAGTAGCGCCTTCCGGCCTAACCCTTGGGTTTCATAGGGATTTTGTGGAGGCTCGGAAATGAAATTTGGAATCACTTTTAAAGGCGACATCAGCCTGGAAAGAACCATCAAGCTCTGTCAACAAGCAGAAGAAGGCGGGTTCGAGTACGCCTGGTTTTTTGATTCCCACGTTTTATGGCAAGAGTGCTACACCGTGATTGCTCACGTCATGGCGCATACCAAGAAGCTTCGTTTCGGGCCGCTGGTCACCAACCCCGGGGTTAAAGACTGGACTCTGGCCGCTTCAACCTTCAGTTCGCTGGCCAAGATCAGTGGAAACCGTTTCGACGTCGGGGTGGGTCGCGGTGACTCTTCGCTCCGGATGCTGGGGAAGAAACCCCGCAAGATCTCCACCACGGTGGAGTTTATGAACTTTGTGAAGCGCATGGGACGGGGTGAAACCGTCCACATCCACGACCGCGATCTGGAGCTTACCTGGGCCGAGCCCGACACCGATTTGCCCATGTGGTTCGCCGCCTACGGCCCCCAGGCTCTCAAGGCCACCGGTGAGCACGCCGATGGACTGGTCCTGCAGATCGGGGACCCCTGGTTGGTCGAGTGGTTCTCCAAGCAGGCCCTGGATGCAGCCAAAGCGGCCGGCCGAAGGCGTGAGGAGGTCCAGATCATGGCAGCCTGTCCGGTCTGGGTCGGGGATCGGAACAAGGGTCGGGAGCAGACCAAATGGTTCCCCGCCATGGTGGGCAACCACGTGGCCGACATCGTGGCTAAGTATGGTGGCGAAAGCGATGAGGTTCCCCAGCGCCTGACCGATTACATCAAAGGTCGTAAGGGTTACAACTACAAAGAGCACGCCTCCAAAGACGCCGATCATCTGGACTTCATATCCGATGAGATCGTGGATTCATTCTCGATCCTGGGCGATGTCGACGAACACATCGCCAAGTTGAAAGAGTTAGAAAAGGCCGGAGTGGACCAGTTCTGCATCTACCTGATGTGTGGCGATGAAGAGCACAATCTGACCCAGTACTGCGAGAAAGTTCTGCCTCACTTCGCCGCCAGCAAAGCGCTGGCCTGAGTCACGCGGGCTCTAAAAGCCTGCGCAGAAAGCTGCACCTTCTCTACCCAGGAACTGAAGCATACTGGCAGAGAACATGTCATGTTAGGATATGAACGTGCTGCAGCCTAAAGAAAAGGCCTCCAAAAAGTCGGAGCTTCGAGTTCACCACTCGATTCATGACCGGGTTCAGATGGAGTCCACTTATACCTTCGATTTGCGCCCCCGGGGTGACGAGCAGCAACGAGAGTTCAAGGTTGATCTCTACCTGTACGTTCCGAACTCGGTGGGGGTCAACAGTTCGAATTTTGACAGCGAGGATTTTTTTCGCCATACCACCAGCTATTTGCGGGTTCGGGCGCCCCTCTACCAGCATCTGCGATCGATCAGCCCGGACGAGTTCCGGTTCGACTCGGCCGAGGAGTACTTCGAGGGTCATCTCTCTTCCCTCGAGCGGGCGAGGTTGAGCGGCCGGGTCATTCAGGACGTCAAGCTCTACGGAAACTTCCTTTACACCGAATTCAAGAAGCTCACCTCGAGCCTAAAAAAGTCCCGGAAGGATTCGCTCAAAGATGAGCTTGCGGAGAGCATTTTTCACCGCACCGAGTTACTGTGGTCATACCGCAGGCGCTACATGAACGCGATCCACGACGATAGATTTCTCCTCGACGACGAAGTCATCCGCGCCTTCACCCTGACCGATGAATATCTGAGCTATCGGGTGGAACTGCTGCTATTGCAGCTCAAAGAGACCCACCCTGCCAAGACCCGGACCAGGGTGGATAAGTTGCTGCAGAAAGAGATGTACTACCGCAAACAAAACGGCATGCTCGTGCTGGCCGAGGAGACCCGGGACTCGGTGGGGTTTGAGGCCTATACCTATCGCCTGGGTCTCTTGAAGAAGTTCCTGGGGGAGCCCCTCTTTCTCAAGCTCGTCTCCAACAAGAAGGACAACCTTTACAAGAACTACGCAGCGGCCGTGGGGGCAGGTCTGGCCGCCACGGTGGCGGGTCTTGCCGAGCACCAACGGGTACAATATCTCACCGGCAACGACTCTGGTATCCGGCTGGCTTTTCTGATCGGCATCGCGGTTCTGGCCTATATCTTTAAAGACCGGGTGAAGGACCTTTCCAAGGAGTATTTCAATACCCGACTCAAAGAGCGGCTGCCGGATCAGAGCTTCGCCCTTTCCCATCTCTCCTACGGATCCGACGGGGCAACAAAGATTCGGGAGTTGGGCGAATGTTCCGAGTTTTTTCGCTTTGTCAAAGAGGTGCCCGCCGACGTAGCCTACTTGCGCTCCCTCGGACAAGTTCGAACTTCCGATCCGGCTCGCCGGGAGAACGTCATCCACATCGGGAGGCGATTCAACTTTGATCTGTCAAAGAAGCACCGTAAGATCTTTCCCTTATTGAAAAACGTACTGCGTCTGGAGATTACTCCCTTTCTGAATAAGCTGGACAATCCCACCATGCCGATTCACTTCGTGGATGATGAAGGGGGAACCAGCACCGTTCAGGCCCCCAAGGTCTACCACTTGAACGTGGTCAAACGGTACGAGGTGAAGTTCGGAACCGGTGACGGAAACCGCCTGGTGGATTATGAGCGGTTTCGGCTCGTGCTGGACAAAGACGGCATCCTTCGACTGGAGAAGATCGTGCGTCAGGGGCGCCTTTCCTACGAGGCAACCGGTACATGAGTTCCTCGGTTTTTTCCATTCTGGCGGGTCTGGGTCTCTTTTTTTACGGTCTGAGGAAACTGCTAAGAGGTTTTGAGAGCTTTGCCTCTTCCCGGGTGCGCCCCACCATCCAGAGGTCGTTTTCCAATTCTTTCGCGGCCTGGTGTTGGGGTGGCCTGATGACGGTTTTCAGCCAGTCCAGCATTCTCTCTTTGATCGCCCTGATGGGCCTGACGGAGATGGGGTACATCGGACTCCGCACGGCCTTTTTTGCCATGCTGGGCTCTTCCGTGGGGACCACGGCCTGGCTCTGGTACGTGCTCGCCGATTGGCATCTCGGGCCTTTGCTGGTGGCGGTGGGTACCCTCGGGCTCATGTTCGCCCGCTCGGAGTATTGGGAAGAGCTCATGTCGGCCGTACTCTCGGTGGGGTTGGCTCTGCTGGGGCTGGCCTTGCTGTTCGACGGTGTGAGCGGGCTCTTCGCTGGTCACCTGGGTCAACTGGTATTAGCCTCGTCGGGCAGTCTGGGATTAAAGGAACAACTGTATTTCGTGCTTTGCGGGACCGTTCTCGGTCTGGTCATGCAGTCGGCTTCGGCCCCTCTGGTGCTTCTCTTGACGGCCATGCCAAACTCACTGGTCACGCCGGCCACGGCGGTGTCGCTATTTCTAGGTGCCAACCTGGGATTGACCCTCACCGCGGTGGCCCTGAGCACGCGTTCCAGGGCAGTCACCCGGAGGCTAGCCTGGGCCCACCTCTCCACCAAGCTTATCGGGGTTCTGGGTTGTCTGTTTCTGATGCCCACCTTTCTGATGCTGGCCGACAAGCTCTCCCAGCTGATGACGGTGGAACCCAACCTCTTGACCAAGGTGGTGGTGGCTCAGCTTCTCTTCAGTCTGATCAATAGTCTTGTTTTCGCCATATTGGCGGATCCTTTCTTGAGGGTGATGGCTCATTTTTTTCCGGAGCGAGAGCAACGGACTCTGGGCCTTGCCAAGAGAGTGCGGCGAATGCTTTTTCAAGACCCTATCCTGGCCGCCGAGGAGCTAGACCGCCAACTGCGTCAATTAGAACTGGAGGTTAAAGCCAACTATGACCAGGTGATGCACCGACTCACCACCACGGAGCTCAAGGACTCTTACAAAGAACGCGCCCATCGCGAGAGAAACTTCCGCTCTCTGAAGTTTACCATCCACGATCTTTTGTTTTCGGTGGACCGGCATCGGGACGGCAGCCATGAAGAGGGGGCGGTTCTCCTGTCGCTGCTGGAGTACTACGGAGCGCTTTCTCGGACCCTTTTTCACCTGGAAGATCACTACGAGAAGGGTCTTAGCAAGAAGTTTCGTTTGCCGGTGGAGTTTCAGGCCGGACTGACCGGATTCAAGGTTCTCCTGGACGAATTGTGGCGAGAGACCCTGATCGCTCATCCGGTACCGGAAGTCGAATCGAGAGAGATGGTGACTGCGGCCACCCTGGAAGAGATCGTTCTGCAACTGAACAAGAAGTTAGGAGTTGAATATCAAGGGTACTCAACCTGGTTAATGGAAACCGCCGGGTATCTTAGACTGATTAGTTCGGATCTGGGCCAACTGGTGCAGAGGCGTGCTCAGCTTCGAGGGTTAGCTGAAGATTGATCGATTGGCACTGATACCGCCTGATGATAGGACCTCATTCTCCTAAAATCACGCTGCCGGAGAAGGCGGCGTTGCGCGCTATTGAAGAGGGCGCTCAGGAGGCGGGGGTCTCGAGTTTTCTCGCCGCCAGTTTCATGCAAGTTCGGCAAGCGCTGGCGCCTCATTTTGAAGAGGTGGATCTCAACGCGATTCTGGCTCTTCGCCTGGATGATGTTCCGGAACTGGTGCCGGTCAAGAAAGTTTTTTGGGAGGGAGAGGACCTGACGGCGTGGGGGGAGCTCTTTCTCAATTGGGAAGAAGAGGCGCTGACCGACTCCGAACTTCGCCTCGGACTCGAGGAGATCAATGAATACCTGCATCGCTCGGTGGAGTTTTATGATTCTTTAGACGGGGACTTCAGAGGGGCGGAATCTGAGCTAGAAGTCGACAGTCCGGAGGTTCTATTCCAGGACCTCGACTCGGAGAGGTTTCACTGGCCCCGGCAAAACACACTCGAGGGATCTTCCTGGGACACCATCAGGGTGGAGAAGATCTATTGGCCCAGGCCGAAGTTGGAGGAGGAGCCGGTTGAGAGGGTCGTTGAGAGGGCCGACGGTGCCGGAGAGTTTGGTGGGTCATCCTGGGACTCGATAAAGATCGAGACCATTTACTGGCCCAAGAAGAGTGAGCAGCCGATCGGGGGGGCTCCTCCGGATGAGTCGGGAGAGCATCCCCCGACTCAAGCACTGGAGATTGGTTATCCCATGGGTCCCGGGCAGGCCGCTGGGCGGCTAGAATCACCACCCCCGGTGTTGCCGGAAGAGAAGTCCGAGCCGGCCCGAGTGGAGGCGGCACAGCCTCCATCTCGGCCCGTTCCGGAGTTCGATGATGGAGAAGAACTGCTCACCGCCCGGGCTCCCAGCGATCCTTTTCGAGGGAGCGACCGATTGGTGGTGAAGAATAAGTATTTGGGCTACGGGAAAAACGCCCAGGGCATTATGGGACTGTGTGGCCAATTGAACGTTTCATATTTCAAAGAGGGAGAGCTTTCGGGGAGTTTGGAAAGCTCGAATCCTCTGCTTTTCCTCAGCTCCAAGCGTCTATCCGGAAAACGGAGCGTGGTCACTTACTGGTTGCCGCCTGTCGCCTTTCCTCATCCGGCCGGGCACCTGGTTGTAAAGACCCCCCTGGAGACCAAAACCCTGGCGCTGCACACCCTGTTTCCCCAGTCTCGGACCGATCTGATGAGGGATCGGTCGGTGGTACTGTCGCTGTTTTTGCCGGCCCTGATCGGCTTTCTCTATTTCGCCTTCGTCTACGTGTTGACCGCCCACGGCATAAACCAGGAAGCCCAGCAGACCTTCCCCGACCTCTACCGGGCGGCCCTGGCCGGGGTTGAAACCGGGGATTTTCGCTCCCAGGGGTTGGGGCTCTATCGGCTGAGGGTGATCCCGGCCTCGGAGAGCATGCAGATGATTTGGGCGGCGGTCATCCTGCTGGCTCCCCTGGTGAGTTCAAAGTTCTTTTACTACTTGTCTCGCCGGCGAAAGAGGCAGTTCGGAGGAGTGCTGGCAGCGGCCCAACTGATGCCCACGGTACTCTTGCTTTCTACCTGGAGTTTTCAAGACAGGGTTTTCCCCCTGTATAGCCATCAAGACTTCGCCCCTCTGGATCTGCGAGGGTTCTTGCTCTGGAGTGTGGTGATGAATCTCTTGGTGGCCTGCTATCTTTTTCTTTCCGTCTTCGGTTTTTGGGATAAAGCGATCAAGCGTTCCGAACTCCGGTTTGCCTTACCATTTCTCCTCACCGGTCTTTATCTGCTGACGATGTTTGTGGTGATCTACGGCCGGAGTTGGTTCTCCTGACCCGGCGTTCATCATCTGTTCAAATTTGGGGAGAGAGGCTGTATTAATATGAGAGCGTGAATATCCAACGCACCGTCTCTCGTCCAAGTAAACCTCTGAGCGCTCCGATCAAGTGTGCTCACGGAGGAGGCCACACCCACAAACCTCCGGGCAAACTGCCCCGGGTCAGGGAGTCGTGGGTGGATATCCCCCACGCTGCTGTGGAGCTGATGGGTGGTCACGTGGAGTCTCCCGCACTGGGAGTCGCTGCAGGAGCGGTCTCGGCCCTCTCGGCCCTGCGAGGGTTCCAAAATTTTCAGAGTGGCGGGACGATACACAACATCGAAGGCATCGGAAATCTGGCCCTGGCTGCCGCCAGCGGGCTGGAGGCCTATGAAATCTTCTCCGGTGGAGAGCACGGCCACCATCATCATCACTCGCACGGCCCCGGAATCGCCGGGACCCTGGAAGCGGTACACGGCCTGGCCGAGATAACGGTGGGTGGGCTGGAACTCAAGCAAGGTGGTCGTAACGCCATCGGGTTGACCAGGATCGCCAAGGGTGCCGCGGGAGTGGCGGCAGCGCTTATTCCCGGGGCAGCTCCGGTGGGTCACCTGCTCCACCTGGGGGCGGCCATCGCCCTGACCGCGATGGACCCCACCCATTAGGAGCTTATTTCTGGCCAGAGCCTTAACCCACTTGCCGTCGAGGTGCCGCCAGCAGTAGCACCCCCAACAAAGCCAGGGCCGCGCCCACGCCGGCTTGCTGGGACAGACTCTCCCCGCCCAGGTAAAAGCCCAGCAGAACCGCCACCATGGGGTTGACGTAGGAATGGGTGGAAAGGGTTTCCGGAGAGGTGTTGTTGAGCAGCCAGGTGTACGCACCGAAGGCTATTACCGAACCGAAGAAGGTCAGATAACCCAGGGCCAACCAGGCCTGCATCTCCATGCTCGCGAGCACCAGGCGCTCTCCCCAGACCAGTCCCAGCACCGAGAGAAACCCCCCGGCAAATAGCATCTGCAGCCCGGAATTGAAGATCCAGCCCCTTTTTCTGGGCCGGCGATAGGCGCGCAGAGAGCCTATCGCCCAGGCCAGAGCAGAGAGCAAGCAGCCGGCTACCCCCAGGAGCACATTGTGACCACTCAGGGTGAGGGATGCGCCCACCAACCAGGCCACCCCGAGCAACCCCAACCCCACCCCGACCAGGCGCGACTTGCTCAAAGACTCCTTGCTGTCGAGCACGGTCACCCAGACCGGACTGGTGGAGACCAGAAGAGCGGTCAGGCTGGAGGACAGCCACTGTTCCGACCAGGCGACCAGTCCGGGGCCGCAGACCAGTAGGAGAAATCCCAACAGCGCACTCTCTTCCCAGTCCTTCCAGGTGCCCCTGGGCTCTCCGGACCAGCGAGCAAAGCCGTAAAGAAGGGCTCCGGCCAGCAAGAACCGGAGGCCGATCAAAAGCAGCGGGGGAAACCCACCGTCTAAGCCGATCCTGATGCCGAGGAAGGTGGAACCCCAGACCAGATACACCGTCAGCAGCGCAGTGATGACAAAAACTTGCTTTTTCATTCGAGTTACCTCCATTTCTCACGTTACGATGGGCCAGAGGAAACAAAAACGACCAGAGGCATGAAATTGTATGCCGTATAGGTCAAACATTTTATTGTCTGTACGCCTGTTTTTGGGCTAAGCTGTAACGGTTATGGCTAAACTGTATGAGAAAGTCGCAGAACAGATCAGCGATCTGGTGAGCAAGGGAGTCTACAATTACGGCGAACGAGTGCCCTCGGTGCGGCATTTGAGTCGAGAGCTCGAGGTGAGTACCACCACCGTGGTGGAGGCGTACAGATTGCTGGAGGACCAGGGCGTGTTGGAAGCCCGCCCCAAGTCCGGGCACTTCGTTTCCACTCACCAACCCGATGTGGCCCAGCCCCGGACCAAGTGTCCGAACCCGGAGACCCCGGTACCGGTCAGTATCGCCGAGTTGCTCATCAAGGTGATGGAGGATCACCAGCGCACCGACCTGATCTGCCTGGGGGGAGCCGATGCAGCCCCCGATCTCATCCCCGCCAAACGGATCCAGAAGGCGGTCAACGTGGCCCTGAGCGAAACCAGGTCCTTGACCCATTACGACGCCCCGCTGGGCTGTTTCGAGTTGCGTCTGGCCGCGGCCAAGATGGCGGTGGCGGCCGGGTGCCATTTTTCGCCGGATGAGATCCTCCTCACCAACGGATGTCAGGAGGCCCTCACCCTTTGCTTGCGGGCGGTCTGCCAGGTGGGCGACGTGGTGGCCATCGAGTCGCCGACCTTCTATGGCCAACTCCAGGCCATCGAGATGCTGGGGTTGCGGGTCCTGGAGATCCCCTCGGACCCGGTGGAGGGTATGAGTCTGGACGCCCTGCTGCTGGCCCTGGATCAGATGCCGGTACGGGCCGTGGTGGCCACCCCCAGCCACAACAACCCCACCGGCAGTTGCATGAGTGCCGAGCACCGCCGGGAACTGGTGGAGATCGTGACTCAGGCTGGTATTCCCCTGATCGAGGATGACGTGTACGGCGATCTGGGCTACGGCTCCCGGCGTATTCCGGCGGCTCGCTCCTTCGATCGGGAAGGCAATGTGCTGTACTGCAATTCCCTCTCCAAGACCCTGGCCCCCGGCTATCGGCTCGGCTGGACGGCGGCCGGGCGTTACCACCAGGAGGTGCAGAAGCTGAAGACCTTGACCAATCTGGCCTCTCCCTCGGTGCTGGCGCTGGGGCTTTCCTACTACCTGCAGGGCAACTCCTACGAGCGGTGTCTGCGTACCCAGCGTCGGGAGTACGCCCGCCGTACCCGAGCCATGCGAGAGGCTGTGCTGACCCATTTCCCCCAGGGAACTCGAGTCTCAGACCCCCGGGGCGGCTACGTGCTCTGGGTGGAACTCCCTCGGCGGATCGACGCCCTGGCGCTTTATCCTCAAGCCCGAGAGGCGGGGATCGTGTACGCCCCCGGACCCATGTTTTCGGCCGGAAAGAGGTACAAGCACTGCCTGCGACTCAACGCCGCCACCTGGTCCCACCAGGAACGACAGGCGGTGGAGACATTGGGAGCGCTGTTCAGGGCGCACGGGTAAATTTGCCCGGGAGGTGAAAGGAACCCCCATGCGAGTAAGACTAGACCTGGACGACACCATCGATCTGGCAGGCAATCCCGCACTTTTTGGTGCCCAGCGCCGAGCCGGCCTGGTTTGCGTGCAGGCGGACCGAACGGGAAGGCTCACCACTTTCCGCAGGGTGGAGGGCGCCTTGGAGACCGAAGAGGTGGAGTTCGAGCCGTTTCTCTGGGTCAAGGATCTGGAGTTCCTGGAACACGCCATGGTGGAGTGCCGCCCTGAAAAACTGGCGGGCGATAACGACTTCGGATACCTCATTCACTTCGCCGATTGGTCCCAGGCCAGGGCGCTGTCCGAGCATATCGCCACGCTTTCCGGCCGCTACGCGAGCCACCCTGACTCGCCCCAGCTCTTCATCAACGATCTGCCCACCCAGTATCTGCTTGCTACCGGCCAGACCTATTACAACAAGATGGCCATCGAGGAGGTGCACTCGCTGGTCTTGCGGGTCTACACGGCAGGCGATGTCCTGGCCGACCCGGGCGATGATCCGGCCCGCATCGTGGCGGTGGCCCTCAAGGAAGGTCTGGATGGAGCTTGCCGTCTCCTCGACGACGCTGAGGAGAGCAAGCTGCTCTGGCACTTGAGCGGTAGCATCAAGAAACTGGACCCCGACCTGATCCAGGGTCACAATCTTTTCAAAAGAGACCTACAGAGGCTGGAGGACCGAGCCAAACTCCACAAGGTGAAGCTGGGCTGGGGACGGGGAGGCGAGAAGCTCTCGGCCCGCAAGAGCCGCATGGTGGTTGCGGAAAAGCAGTTGGACTACCGGCGGTTTCGAGTGGCCGGCAGGGAGTTTTCCGACTCCTGGATCCTATCGGTGCTCCACGACGTGTCCGGTCGTGAACTGCTGGGTTACGATCTCGAAGAAGTGGCCGGTCATTTCGGCCTTCCCTACGGCAAGCGGGGCGATAGTTTGGAAGAGCGCGCCCACAAAGACACCGCGGCTATCGCCGGGCTCCATCGGACCCTCTGCTATCCTTACTTTCTGCAGACTCAGATCTTCCCCCTCAGCTTCGAAAACGTGATGCTGCGGGGCAACGCCACCCGCATCAACCACCTGTTTTTGCGGGAGTACTACCGCCAGAGACACTCCATTCCCAGCAAACCCGAGGTGGAGCAGTTCGCGGGCGGATTGACGGCCCAGGAGCACGAGGGGTGCGCCTACGGGGTCTTTCACTGCGACGTGGCTTCGCTCTATCCGTCCTTGATCATCGCCTATGATCTCGGGCCGGAGTTTGACCGATTGGGGATTTTCAAGGGCCTCTTAGAGACGCTGAGAGATTTTCGCTTGCTGACCAAGAGCCGAGAAAAGCAGGCGAAAGAAGAGAAGGAGGCCGCTTTTTTCGGCAACTTACAGACCACGTTCAAGATCCTGATCAACTCCTTCTACGGCTATCTCGGCTTCGGCCAGGGCCACTTCGCTGATTTTGAGAAGGCGGCCGAGGTGACCCGGGGCGGCCGAGAGTTGCTCACCCGCATGATGGACTGGTTGAGGGCGGAGGGGGCGCAGATCCTGGAGGTGGACACCGACGGTATCTACTTCGTACCTTCCGAACGTTTTTCCGACGAGGGCTGGATCGAGAGACTCAACCAGGAGCTACCCCGGGGGGTGCAGGTGGAGTTCGACGGGCGCTACCCCGCCATGTATTGCCATAAAATGAAAAACTACGCCCTGTTGGAGGAGGACGGCGGTCTGATTATGCGGGGCTCGGGGTTGCGTTCTCGCGCCCTCGAACCGTTTTTGAGGGAGTTCATCGAAGAGATGATCCGGAGCGCGCTGACCCTGGGCCCGGAGAGCCATCAGTCGGTGTATGAGGAGTTTGAGAAGCGGTTGCAGGCCGGTGAGTTGGGGGTCGACGATCTGGCCAAGACGGAGACGCTGATCGATAGCCCGGCTACCTATTCCCGAAAGATCAGTCAGGGTGGGCGAAACCGGGCCGCCGTCTACGAACTGGCCCTGGCCGCTCCCCGAATCTATCAGGCCGGCGAAAGCCTGAGCTACTACGTGACAGGCAACAAAGCCACCGTGACCGCTTACGACAACTGCAAGCGGGTGGAGGAGTTCGATCCCGAGCACCCCGATGTCAATTGTAAGTACTACCTCAGGAAGCTGAAGCAGACGTTCAGGAAGTTCGACCCCATTCTGAGAAAAACGCCCAAGCGAGCTCCCATCAAGGTGTGACGGGGCCCTGGACGGGCGGGAAAATGGAGAAGGAAAATCGGTCGGTGTACTGCTCCAGTGAGGCCTGGCCGATGGCAACCGATCTTCGAGCTTCCTCTTCTCGAGCTGCACTGAGCTGCAGCCGTACCTCACCGGGCCACTGCGGGTTTGGAGCCAGCTCGGCTCGAAACGAGAGCAAGCCTCTGGACTCAAAGGAGACGTCTTCCAGACCGGCCTGGGCCGTTCCTGAAGGAGCCAGCCCGGCGGGTCTGGTGAGATAAGGTGTCACGTCGCTCAGCACTTCCTCAGGGGGATCTCCAGGTCCGGTGGCCGGAGGGTTGTCGACCACTTTCCTGACCAGGATTTTGTGGGGGCACTGGCTCTCATAACCGCTGAGATCCGCGCTTCCCCGGCAGAGAAAGCCGTACAGATCCAGGTGCTGGTTCGGCACCACCGAGTAGTAGATGATATTGCGCTGCCACAGCGGATGCCCATCGGCGGTTCTCACGATCTCGCCGGTGGTGGGGTCTACCGCCGACCGAAACCAGAGTACGTCGCCGTCCCAACCAGTCAAGGAGATCGGTCCTGTGGCCACTCTCACCGAGCTGAAATCGGTACCCTGGAGATCCTGGGCTATCGAGACGAAGCCCTTTCTCAGACCGAGCTGGGTGGTGGAACTGCTGGAGGCTCTCTCCCAGATGGTTCGGCTGCTGATGAAGGCGACCGCCAACAGGCTCATCAGGATCCCGAAGACGGTGAAACCGACGGCCAGTTCAGCCACCGTGATCCCGCTCGTCTTAGGACCCTTAGTGCGGAACAAGGGGAATCTCGCTTTCTGAGACCAGCCTCGTGACATAGACCTCCAGTTGCCCTGAGCCCTGGCGGGTCTGCTCCTCTTCGCCGGCCCACCAGACGTGAACCACCACCTTCTTCAGTCGGCTGGAGTAGAGGGCCGTTCCCATGCTGCCGCCACTCGCTCTGGACACGGAAGCTACCTGAACCTGGTAATAAAAGGTCGTGCGGTCGTTGGTCAGACTGCCTTCTTGCCAGGGTGGCGACACGTTCTCTTCAGCAAAAAAACGTTCCCGGATTCCGGCCGGATTGTCGGCCTGGAGTTGGGCCAGGGTCTGTCCCAGGACCTGGTTGGCGATGAGAGTTCCGGCGGACCGCTCCAGAGCCTTGCTATCGGTCCGGCTGATGGAGATGGAAAGGCCCAGCAAAGTGAGGATCGCGAGTCCGAAAAACCCGATGGAGATGATAAGCTCGGCGAGCGAAAACCCCCCATGCCGGGTTGAAGCACTCATCGATGGACCGTATAGAGCGTCTGCTCCACTCGACCCGGGTCCACCACATGGGAAACCGCCGTGAGATAAGCTGCGTCAAAGATGAGTTCGACTTCACCTGCGGTGATGTCGATGGCCCCGCCGTCCCCGTCCCCCGGTTCTGCCAAATTTTCAAGATTCTTGTTTCCATAAGCGACCAGGGCGCCCTCTAGAAAGAAGTTGCCCCAACTGTTGACGGCGGGATCGTCGAAGCCGATCTTGGCTTTGAAGTCGCCCCAGGTGTAGAGCACGCCTTTCATTCTAAAGTCTTTGTAGTTGTAACTGCCGTCGCTCTGGGGCTCTAGAGAAGATAGGATGATGTCGCCCTTGGCGTACAGATTCAAGCCTTCTTCTTTGTCGGCGGCCAGGTCGCTTCCAGCACCCACGAACCGGATGTTGCCCTGAGACGTCAGAGTGCCTCCGGTGCCCTGCACCTTGCTGGCGATATTGATGTCGCCGTCGGCTGAAAGGATCGCGGTCTGGCCGCCCTGGGGCACGAACTCTACCGTGAGGTCGTCGGCGGTGAGGTCCAATTCGGAAGCCGGCACCCCGGGGAGATCAAGCTCCTTCATCCCGGAACCGGGTCCGTCGAGGTAGGAGAGCAAATTGGCCAAACTCGTGGAGTGGGCTGGTGAGCCCGCCATAATTTGAAGACCCGCTGCCAGCGATGGTGTAGGGTTCGGATTGCCGGTGATTGGCGGATTGAGGTCGGCCTCGGTGAAGTCCGTCAATTCAAGGTCGACCATACCACTACCGGCATCGGAAATGGAGATCTGGAATGCTTGATTTCCATAGAAATAGTAACGAATGTAGGAAGGGGGAGGAGTCTGCCCAGGGATCCTCCAGACCGCCGTCCCGCCTTGCGAACCGTTGTAGTACCTCGGTGCGGGCAATCCACTGGCAAAACTCGTCAAACTCTCCGGGTTCGCAACGTCGATACCGTTGTCTCCCCCTCCACCCCCGGCTCCCTCGGGGTCCTCCCGAGCCCCCTGGCGAGGAATGAAGTTGAACTCGGCGGTTTGGGAAGTACTCTCCACGAAAACGTTCTTGCTGATGGTCAGGGTTGAGCCGTCGAGGGTCATGGCAGTGGGCAGGGCCGCGATCTGGCCGGGGTCGTTGGGAGAGCCCTCGATGTGAGTCACGTACTCATCGTAACCCATATCGTAGTAGTGCAGGGTGCCGTCGTCCCACAGTACATAGGTCCCGGCCGGCAGTTGATCATCGGTCTCGACGGCCTTTTTCACGTCGGCCCATTCGAGTTTGTAAAAACTCGCGTCGTCCTGCTCAAAGTCGGTGGTCACGTCGCTGAAGTTGGCGTGGAGTTGCCCGTCTTGAGAGTGCACCTCGCCGTGGGGAGAAAGATAGTTGGCGGAACTATCCCCGCCGGTGATCTCCACGGTCTTCTTGCTGCGAACCCGGGGCACGCCTGATTTGCTGCTGACCGTGAATTGACTGCTCCCGTTGTTGCTCAGGGTCCCGGTCACGTCTCCGGCTGCCATGGCCGCGGCATCGGCTCCAGGCTGTTGGCCCACCCGCAGGTTGACCTCGATGACCCGGCTGGTCACCCCACCGGGAGCCACGGGGGGGTTGAGGTTGCTCGGGCCCAGGGCTGCAAGTCCTGAGCCGGTGCGCCCTTCCACGATCAAGCAGGCACTGCCGTGAGGGACCTGATATGGCCTCTGGCTGGTGCCGGTGACGGAAAATCCCGGACCGTCTGCCCTGGGTACGTCCTGGGGAGAGCCGGAGGGGATGTTGTTGATGGAGACATAAGGGTGGTCGACTACGAAATTGGCGGGGGGGTCGTTGAATCCGTCGGTACCGGCCTGGGTGCCGTCCTGCCAGTTGAAACGAATCCGGAATTGGCTGAACGCTCCCTGGGGAGAGCGAAGAATTCCTACCACGTTTCCATCTTGTTCTTCGACCACCAGGTCCGGTTCTTGCACCGTGATCCCGTTGTCGTCGCCCCGCCAGGCAGGGTTTTCGCAGAGCTTCGATTGGGCGTAGCGAAGACCGGACTCGGCTGCTTTCATGGCGGCGTCTCCAGTGGTGAGATGCTCGCTCGCCTTCAAACTGCCCCTCACCGCGAAAATAGCAGCCGTAACCACCATGCTCACCACCACGGCGATGGCAAGGGTGGAGACAAAGTAGATGCCTCGCTGCCTCATTGTCATGGCCCGATTGTAGCACAAATCGGACTGAAATGAGACATTGTCAATATTCCCATTGCCAGGATCTAGAGGCCGGGGGGACAAACGAGCCCAAGTAATGTCGAGACCAAAAGCAGTAAATATCCACGATGACGGAACCTTGACTATCTCCTGGATGGACGGTTCCAAGACGCTTCATTCCATGGCCCAACTCCGCAAAGAGTGCCCATGTGCCAACTGCCGGATCGAACGGGAGAAGCTGGCCCAGCCGGGGCCGATACTGCGGGTGCTCGATTCCTCGGCTCCCACTCCCCCCAGGGCCGAGGTGGTTGAGTTTAGCCCGGTGGGCCGCTACGCGCTGGCCTTTTTGTTCAACGACGGCCACAGCACCGGGATCTATACTTTCGATTTTTTGAAAGAGACAGCTATCAAAAAAGAATAGTTTCAGATTTTTTTAGGGACGGTTCGGTACTTTGTTACTAATCCCACTAGCGAGGAACGACAAGTTATGAACCAGATCCGATTTACCAATCTTCACAACACCTCGGCAAGCTATGGCCAATCTTTTATCGCCGGCCTCGACACCGAAATTTCACCGACCAACCCTAACGCTAATCAGGGCGCCGACGAGTTCGTCATCGATTTCCACACCGGAACCATGGCAAGCCTCCAAGAGGCCCCCTCGCTGGCCGCGGTGATGAACGACAACGGACGCTCCTGCAGCTTCATTCTTTAGAACCAGATTTTTACCACACAAATTGATAACGCAAGCGTATTCCGCTGCCTGAGGCGCTGGGCCCCTCGAGTTCGTTGCGAAACTCGTAATTCACCATGATTCGGTGGATGGGGTCCCTGGAAAAGTAGTAGTTCAAGCCCACCGTGTACCGGTCGCGGTCGTTCATCCTGGTGTCGGAGCGGAGGGAGTTCTTTCCATCGGTGTCGGGGTCCAGGCGGTCGTAGCCCACCACCGCATCGAGGCTGTCCTGGAGCCGGCGAACGCCATAGATGTAGTAGCCTAAGGCCGGGGTTTCGGCCTGGCTGAACAGGTTGAATCCATCAGAGAGGATCAGTTCGCTCTCCAAAATCCAGGGCCCGTTTTGGTAGAGTGCTTCGAGACCTACTCTTCTCACCGCCATATCATCGGGAGAGCCGTCCGGGCGGATCGTACCCAGATGTCCGGAGGATCCGATTCGGAACTGAGGCGTGACCTGGTAGGCCAGCCTGGCCACGAAGTCGTTGCTGCCGTTGCGCTCGGCGTTATTTTCACCCTGGCCCTGGTAGACCCCGATGCCGTACTCGAAGTCGCCCTGCTCGCCGTAGGCACCGATACCGATATCTCTCTGATAATAGAGGCGACTGGTGTCGCTGCGCTCCACCGTGGTGAGAGTCCGGGAAGAGCGAAGGAACTCATAGCCGAAAGGGAGTTTTGCCTGGCCGATCCGGAAATGATGGCCCTCGGCGTAATCCCACTTGAGATAGAGATCGAGCGGAGTGATCTCGATGTCGGCTTGCTCGAATCCGTCCGGCTCGAAGTCCGTTTCGGTGACGATACTGACGTTTTCAGCAAAGTAGGCGTTAGCGTAGAGTCGGAGTCGCCGGGGCGAAATGCGGCTGTTGGTGGAAAAGGAGCCGATGCCGTTTCGCACCGGGGGGCCACCCTCCTCGCGGGCGGCCCCCAGCCCTCCACCGTCGAGCTGAATCTGGATGTGACCACCGAGGTCCAGCCGGGGGTAAGAGATACTCGGTTCCTCGACCTCGTTCTCTGCTTCTTCCTGTGCTGGTGCTGCTGCCGAGAAGAGCAACAGCATACCGAAAACAACCCAAAAGTAACGCACCGGATCGAATTAGGTGAACGGTTCGAGCGTCCTCTACGACAGAGAACTCTTGGTTATCTAAGCTGTTCGAGCAAGACTGCTACCGTCTCGGCGGCCTCGTCGAGTTCAAAAACCTCGATCTGGGATCGAAGTTTGTTCAGCAATTCTTCGTGGCCCGACAGTCTCAAAGTCGGCTCCAGAGGTTCCAGGCTCTCTCCAGCCAGGGCGTTGCCGCTCTCCAGTGCCTCTCTCAACTCGGCGAGTCCGGCCAGCAGTTCCTCTTTTTCCATTCCCTGATCAGGCGGAGTCTCCACCACCGGATCCTCCAAAGAGGCTCTACTGAGTTCTAAGAGGGCAGTCTCCAGTTCGCTCTGCAGCGACAGCAGCCGGACCTCCCGCTGCTCTTCGTCGGCCTCTTCGAAACGGAGGCAAGACTTGAACAGTCGCTCGGCTCCCAGGCTACCGGACACTCCTTTCAGGGTATGGACCAGGGCCGCGGCCTGCTTCGGGTCGTGGCGAGCGAGATCACCCAACTGCTTGGAAGTTTCCCGATAGTCTTCTTGAAACTGCAGTAGCAGCTTGCGATACAACTTCTTGTTACCGTTCAGCCTGGACAGCCCCGCCCCGGTATGAAAGCAGCGCAAAGCCGGTAGTTCGAGGGACTGTTCTTCAGGGGTTTCGCTCTCCTCGGAGCAGAGCTCCAGCCACTCGGAGAGGACCCGAGTGAGCTGTTTCGGGTCGATCGGTTTGCTGAGGTGATCGTTCATGCCCGACTCTGTGCATCGCTCTCGATCGCCGGCCATGGCGTGGGCCGTCATGGCTATGATCGGAAGGCCTCGAAAGCGCTCATCCTCTCGGATTTTGCGGGTGGCAGCGTGACCATCCATGACCGGCATCTGGATGTCCATCAAGACCAGTTCGAACTCCTCGTTCTGCAGTCGATCCAGAGCGGCCTGACCGTCGCCAGCGACCGTCACCCTCAAGTTCATGCTCTCCAGCAACTCCCGGGCCACCTGCTGATTGATCTCGTTGTCTTCCACCAGCAAGATGGACGCATCCCGGAAACGTGGCCTGGCTTCGGGTTGGGCGACCGAGCGCCGTCGATCAGTTTCCCGGTGGAACAGTCGGACCACCGAATCGAAGAGGAGAGAAGCCGTCACCGGCTTGACCAGAAATCCGTCGACGCCCACTTTCTCGGCCTGGGCGCGAACCTCTTCCCGGCCGTAGTTGGTGACCATGATAACCGGTGGAACATCAGGACCCTTTTCCCGGAGTTTCTGGACCGTCTCGATGCCGCTCATCCCGGGCATCTTCCAATCCATGAAGATCAGGTCGTAACGTTTTTTCTCGATCGCCCTGAGAGCCTCGGAGCCGGAACTCACCGCATCAGGAAGGAAGAAAAAGGAGCGGGCCATCTCCCCCAGGATCTCCCGCGCGGTGGCGTTGTCGTCCACGATCAGTACCGTCAGGCCTCTCAGATCGTGGACTGAGCGAGGCTCCGCTTCCTTGGCGATGGGGAAGGGTAGGGAAAAAAAGAACGTGCTTCCCTCGTTCGGAGTACTGACCACGTCGATGGTTCCTTGCATGAGTTCCACCAGATTCTTGGAGATGGCAAGGCCCAGGCCGGTGCCTCCGTAATGACGGGTGGTGGAGGAGTCGGCCTGGGAGAACGACTGAAACAGTCGCGTCATCTGTTCCGGGGTCATGCCTATACCGGTGTCGCTGACTCGAAAGTGCAAAAGCACCTGGTCGCCCTCTCGCTGCTCGACCTCGATCTTCACCACGACCTCTCCTTGATGGGTGAACTTGAGGGCGTTGCCCACCAGGTTGATGAGGACTTGCCCCAGGCGAAGGGGGTCGCCCACCAATCGGGCCGGGACTTCCGGAGAGCGATGGAGGAAGAGTTCCAGGCCTTTCTCTTCGGCTTTCTGACTCATTAGGTTGCAGAGGTTTTGCAACACTTCTTCAAGAGAAAAATCGATGGCCTCGATGTCCAGCATGCCGGCTTCGATCTTGGAGAAGTCCAGAACGTCATTGATGATGCCCAGAAGAGACTGAGCTGAATTGTAGACTTTGCTCAAGTAGTCGCGTTGCTTTTCGCTCAACTCGGTGCGCAGCGCCAGATGGGTAAGGCCGATGATGGCGTTCATAGGGGTCCGGATCTCATGGCTTACGTTGGCCAGAAAATCGGACTTGGCCTGATTGGCGGCGTCGGCTTCCAGGCGGGCTTCCCGGAGTTCTGCTTCACCCTGCTTTTGGGCGGTTATGTCGAGAATGATGCCGTCTAAAAAGGTTGGACGGCCGTCTGAAACGGTGGGTTGTCCCCGCTCCTCGGCCCAGCGGATCTCCCGCTGCCGGTGGACGATTCGGTACTCCACCTGCCAGGGAATTTTCTTCTCGACCGCGTCCTCGATGATGCTCCGTCGCCGCTCCAGGTCGTTTCGCATGAGGCAGGTTTCATAGGTGACTCGCCCGCTCAGAAAGTCTTCTATGGTGTAGCCGGTCAACTCTTCGACCGGGCCGTTTAGAAAGAGCAAAGAGGGCGGTTCCTGAAGAAGATAGCGGAAGGTAACCCCGGGAATGTTTCGTACCAGGGCCTCGAACCGCTGAGACTCAAGGACCCGTATTTTGTCATCTCGCTCTCCCAGTTGGAGAGTCATGGCGTTGAAGGAAGCCGCCAGTTCACCGATCTCGTTCTTACTTTCAATGGGTAGGGTGGTGGAGTTTCCCTCGGCCAGGCTTCGGGTGGCCAGGGTTAACCTTCTGATGGGAGCACTGAAGGAGCGAGCCACCATTCCGGCCGCCACGGTCACCAGCAGTAGCGTTAGTCCCGCCAGCCAGACGACTTGTTCCCGAAGGTCGTCGATGTCGGCGAAGGCTTCGGCGTGATCGATCTTGGTAACCAGCCCGGCCCGGAGTAGCGGTAAGTAGCGCCACACCGCCAGCACCTCCTGGCCCCGATAGTCCAAAACAGAGCCTTCCCCTTGAACCCCCTCAACCGATTTCTGGAGGGCCTCGGCGTGGGATGAGCCCATAGCGATTTCCAGGCTGTCGGGGGCATCGGATACGAAGCGAGTAGGAGCCAGGAAAACTAAATTCTTTCCGGAGCGGGCAGTCAGCACCGACTCTCCCGAATCGCCCAAGCCCGAGTAGTCTCCAAACAGTTTAAAGACCCGGGACTGGTCCATTTCCGCGACCAGGATCCCCTGGAGTCCTCGCTCCGGGTCCCAAACCGGTGCGGCCAGGTACCAGTACGGGCTTTCCAGGTTGGAAGTGAAATCGGACAGAGTGACTCCCAACAGGGTTGACGACTCTTCGAAAACCTGCCCCAGGGGGGTATTGGAGTACGGAAGTTCGGTCACGTCCATTCCGATGGAACGAGATTCCTGGGTGGAAACCAGCAGCCTCCCCTGGGGAGAAAGCAGAAGGAGGTCGCGGAAGGAACGGCTTCCATATTCTTTTTGCAGGTGTTGCCCGGCGACTCGAGCGGTCTCTTCAAAACCGGACTGCGAGGCCTTTTCTTTCAATTCACCCAAAAGTTGTCTGACCTGGCTGGAATGGGCCACGTGAAGCAGGTCTCGCTCCTGTTGCTCCAGGAACATTTGAATCCGGTCCCGATGTCGCCTGGCCACCGACTCCAGCGATCTGGTGATCTCTTCTCTCAGCGCTGACTCAGCCTTCTTGTAGGTGAGCGCGGTCACGGCCAGCAGCGGAGTTAGCGATACGACCAGAAACCAGAGCAGAAGCTGGGCTGAGATGGTACTCGTGAATTTCTGCTTCACGGGGCACTCTCTCCGATCCAGCTCTCGCCCCAGCCTTCATAAAGCCGCAGCAGCTTGGCGTCCCACACTTCTTTGCTCTGGTAGGTGGGGTAGGGGCGAGGTCGCACCGGACCGACTGAACTCCATTGAACTTCGAATTGGCCCTGCTCGTTCAGGCGCCCAACCCGTACCGACTTCCAGGTATGGCCGGTCCCGGGATCGATCGAGACGATGCCTTCGGGAGCCGCCCAACTTTGTCCACCGATGGACTTTCGGACTTCCTCGGGAGCTGACGAATTGGCTGCTTCTACCGCTTGGGCCCAGAGAAAGACGCTGAAATAGCCGGACTCCATCGAGGCGGTCACCGAGCGGTCGACGCCGAACCGCTTGCGGAAGCGCTTCAAAAAGTCTCGATTCTGGGGAGAGTCCAGACTCTCAAAGTAGCTCAAGGTGGCGTAATGCCCGACCGGCGTAAACTCACCCATCTCCTCAAACTCTCTTTCCGCGATGCTGGTGGACATGGTGGGTATATGGTCCAGCTCGGCCTCCTTCAATGCTTGAAAAAAGGCGTGGTTGCTGTCGCCGTTAATGGTATTCAGAATCACCTCGGGTCGGGTCTGCTGGATGCTCGCGATCACTTCAGCGGTTTGCAGTCCTCCGAACGGTATATACTCTTCCCCCACCACCTCGGCCCCCAGGGCGCCCAACTGGTCACGGGCGATCTGGTTGGCGATGTGGGGATAAACATAGTCGGAGCCCACCAGAAATACTCGTTTCCCGAGATTGTCCAGAGCCCATTTGACGGCTGGGACCAACTGCTGGTTGGGAACCGCGCCGGTGTAAACGACATAAGGTGATTGCTCCAGACCTTCATACTGAATCGGGTAGAAAAGAAGGTGACGGTGCTGCTGAAGTATCGGCAAGACCACTTTCCTGGAGGCCGAAGTCCAGCAACCGAAGAGCACCTCGACTTCCTCTTCCTCGATCAGTCGAGTCGCTTCCTCAGTAAACTCCTCGAGACCGGGTGATTCACGAGAGATGACGATCTCGAGAGGCCTACCCAGAAGGCCACCCTGCTCTTGCAGTTCTTCCAGGGCAAGCGTGGTAGCCTGCACCATAGAGCGTTCGCTATCAGCCAGAGCGCCGCTGCGGAGATAGAGGATACCTGCCCGAATCGGCTTCGGTTCGGACCTGGAGCATCCGGTTCCAAGTAAACACAGGCTTAGAACCAGAAGTAGGCTGCTAGCGAGGAACCTGATGATCAATTTGCATCCTGGTAAAAAAAAGAGTGCCCTAGGCAGCCCTAGGCATCCTCTTCAAGTGAAACGCCGTTGGACACCCAACCCGGGGTTTGGAAAACGGCTTGTGCTGGATTGCCGAGGGGCTTCCCGTTTTTGTCCAGGGCCACTACCGCCCAATAGTAATTTCCCGACTCCAGCCCGGGGGCTCCCGAGGGCACGGTGAGGCTGGTGGAGTCAGCGTTACCACTAAAAAGTATCTCTTCCATTTTCTGGTCTTCGGCGACGTATAGGGCGTAGGAGTCCGCGCCGGGCACGCTCGTCCAGGAGAACGAGGGAGGGCCGGACCCGGCATTGGCCTGGAGTCCGGACGCTGTTTCCCCGGCCATGGCCTGGGCCTTGGAGAGCACGGTCAGCAGGTCGTCGCGCTGAGAGTTGAAGCCCCGGATGAGGGTGGGGCTAGCCGGTTTAGGGATTGAGGTCACGTTTTGGGCGGCCAGAAAAGAGCTGAACTTCGGAAACCGCTCTACCACCAGCGTGCGTAGCGAAGGGGCGGGATAGGAGAGGACACACATCCCGCGCGGTCCTCCAAAGGAAGCGTAATCGCCGGGAGAGAGGAGTTGCTCTTTGCCGTCGTTGTCGGTCACCCGGACCTGCCCTTCAAAGAGCAGGACCTCGGTGATCTTGGTCTCTTCTTCCACGTTGACCAGGAGCTCCGTGCCTTCGATACCGATCACGCCCCCGGCGGTCTGAATTCGAAACTCTTTCTCCTGTTTGTCGAATTTGGCCCAAAAGGTCCCGGAATCGATCTTGAGGGCCCCCTCTCGAACGTTTTCAAGACTCCTCATGGTCACGATCTCGACTTTGGAGTTGCGTCCGATTCCCGCTCGGCCTCCAATATAAAACTGGATGACCGCCTGGGTCTTGTCGTCCGTTCGAAGCCGCTCGTTGAGGAAGGTGGCCATGCCCATGTAGGCCTGGTACCAGGACCTATCCGAGAGCCTGTCGGTGTAGAGGCGGGGGCCGTCGATGTCGATGACCTTGCCCGCCAGGACTTTCTCTTCTTGAGCCGCAGCGGGGTAGAACATCGCTGCAGCAAGAAAGATTGAGAAGAGACTAATGAATCTTGACTTGAGTGTCCTGATCTTCATCCGGGTTGCTTCTGTTTGCTCCGGACGACTCCTGGTAGCTCACCGACCTGGCTCGGTACAGTTGAATCTCCTGGGGGAGACCCTTGGGCTGGACCATCCCCAAATCGTCCACCGCGACGGCTCCTCGGGAGGCTAAATAGGTCTCTTCATCGAGGATGACCGGTGCCGAGAGGTCGCTACTCAGGCTTTGCACCTTGTGGGCTTTGCGCACGGTCTCCCCTACTACGGAGTATTGAAGATTGTCGCCTCCTCCCAGTAGCCCAACCTCGACCTCGCCGGTACACAGACCCGCCCCTACGTCGAAATCATCGCGACTGATGATTCCCCACTCTTCCCGCAGGACGTCGCAGATGGATTGAAGCTCCAGAGCTGCAGCGGCGGCGTCGGCAGCCGGATTGGAGCGATCTCCGAAAACCCCGAAGACCACGATCTGAGCATCGCCCTGGTAGGTGAGGGCCTGTCCTCCATAACGGTCGTAGCAAGCTACGGTTCGCTTGTGGTACTCATTGAGTACGTCCAGCATGGCGACCGCCGATCTCCCTTCGGACAGGGTGGTATAGCCTCGAATGTCGGTGAGGAGAACGGTGGCGATCTGCCGGCGGTCCCGGGCCTCTCCTTGAAAGAGCAGTTCGGCGGCCACTTCCGCCGGGATGAATCGGGTCAGCGCCCGGAAAGTAAAGATGTGGCGACCCATCAAGATTCCGGCCGAGACCAGTACGATGGTGAACCACAAGGCCAGGAGCTGAAAGAGCACGCTAAAGAGCACAAAGCAGAGCACGTAGACGACTCCCAGACCGCCTATCAATAACCCCAGACGAGAGAGGTATTCGCGCGGCTCTCGATATCGGGCCAGGATGACAAAGGTGAGTCCGGCCACCGCTAGCAGGGCCAACTCCGTGTTGGTGCGGCTGAGAGGCCTGAGGTAGTTCTTGTTGAGCAGGTTGTCGAGAATTCTGGCGTGCACTTCGACGCCTTTGATGTTTCCGCTCAGGGTACTCGCCCGATCGATCTGGTTGGAATCCCCACTGGTTCTGGTCTGGCCAATCAAGATGTACTTATCGTCCAGGTCCTGAAAGATGGGATCCTGAGGATCGAGCAGACGATGGAAGGAGACGAGTTGGTAGCTACCAGGCTCTGGCTCTTTCCCCTCGGCGGTCGTGGCCGGACCGAACCGCAATTGGATGCGGGCGTGGCCGGTGCGGCTGACCTGAGCTGAGATGGGCTGCTCTCCAAGGAGTACCCGCCCGGGCCGTATCACCAGTTCTTCGGCATCGTCGAGCAGCAGGGCAGCGGCAGCCGAAGGGAATGTGGTACGCTTTTCCGCCTCCACAAAGTCGTGGCTGGCGTTTTCGGTCAAGCAGACAAAGCCCCAGCGGGTGACTCCGTCCGGATCCCGGTGATTGTGGATCAGGCCGATCTGAGCTCTCTGCTGCAAAAGAGTGGGATCAACGGCGGGAAAGAGGGTTGGGGCCTCCCAGCGATCTCGCTGATCCCTGACCAGGGTTCCGGCCAGCACCACCCGGGGGTCTCCTTCGGCCACTTCGGCCAGGTAGCGGTCTCCCTCCAGGTCATCGCTTCGAGGGGTTCTGAAAAGGACGTCGATGAAGACCCCACGGCAGCGGGTTGCCAGGAGGTTTTCGAGGGCCTGAGCGTAGACCCCGCGACTCCAGGGAAGCTCGCCCAGTTGCGGGTCGGAGACGGAAGCATCGTCGATCCCTATCAGCACGATGTCAGGGTCGGCGTCCACGAAGCCGAAAGCCTGATGGAGATTGTCGGCGAGTTTGAGTTCGGAAACGTCCAGGACTTCATCGGCCCAGATGTTGAAGCTGATCAGGGCCCCGAAGATCGCCATGACTACTGTGAGCATCAGGCTTTCTTGACGACGTCCGGTATAGGTCAAGGTGCCGCCGCTGGGGACCACGTCCTTGCTCTTAGCCCGATTCTCCGCTTGCCAGGCGGGATCCACCAGGGTGGCGTGATAGACCTCGGCAGGAGCGCTCTTACCTTTCAACTCTACCGGGGGGAGACTGGTACCGGTGACCAGTCCTTCTGCTTGGACGTAGGTGGGCTTGGAGATCAGTACCCCGACCGCGTTTTTCATGGCCGCACCCATCAGACGGGCAGCGGTGTTAGTGGTGTCCCCGATGGCGGCGATATCTTGCTTTTGAATGGCACCGAGGTGGCCCAGCGCGATCGAGCCGGTACAAACCCCCGCGCTGACTTTCAGGGCTTCGCCGGGAGCCTCCCAGCGGGCCGCCAATTTGGCCACTTCTTCCACGATTTCCAGGGCGGCTGATACCGCTTCTGCGGGGTGCTCGTTGTCGTCGTCGTAGCGCAGGCCGAAGCCGAGCATCTGGGCATCGCCCTGGTAGTCCAGGACTTTTCCATGATAGCGCCGGGCGATGACCGCTAAGACCTCGTTGTACTCTCGCCGGTACTTCAGTAAATTCTCGTCGTGATTTTTCTCCATGTCCATGAGATGCTTGGGCAAATTGGTGAAAACCATGGTGGCCTGGGACTCTTCTCCGGAAAACCCTGCGTCTTCGGCCCCCCCGAACTGCTTGAGAAACTTCCGGCTTTGCCCCAGTTCGGAGAGGATCAAAAAAAGCATGGCGAGTCCAATAGCCACGGTCAAGAAGGCGGCTCGAAAGTCTATCCCCAGGGGAAGTAGCGCAACCGAAGCGACGTAGACGACGGAAATCCAGGCAACCGAGAGGGCGCAGACCACCATCGGCTTTCGGCCCGAAAGCGACATCACGAACCCGCCGATGAGAAAGAACGAGGCCAGCAGAGAGGGAAACCAGCCGAAGCGGATGAGATTCCAATTCTGAGACACGGACTGGGCGATCTGTTGATGGATCTGTCCCTCGGTGGCGGGCCCGGTGGAGGTTGGAAGCTCGAGAGATTCGGTGGCTGCGGAGGTGGTTCTCTGCACCAGAATGATGCGACCGTCCAAGGTTGTTTGAGCCGCACTGAATCCAGCGGCCTCCTCCACTCCCTGTTTGAAGATCTCGATCGGGGTGTCGCTAGTCGTCCCTTCGTAGCTGACGTCATCGACGCGCTCCAGGGGGTGGAGGAAGACTCGCTGCTCCGAGTCGGTAGGGAAGTCGTGGAGAAGCTCTTTCCAGAGAAGCACCGCTGGATGCTCCGGCTCCAGGCTGCGGAGGATTCCATCGGAGTCCAACTGCTTGAGAGCGGCCTCCGGGTCTCGGAAAAGGATTTTCCGTCCTGTTTTATCCTGAGAGTCGATGACCAGGACGTTCTGGGGCAGCATCGAGGAGTAGGACTCAAAGTCTTCAAAAACTTCGGTTCCCAGCAGCACGATCCGTTTGGCACCCAGGTCTTGAAGCTGGTGCAAAAAGCCGGCTAGCTCCTGATCCCCGAACCCGGATTTTTGGGTCGACTCTCGCACCGACAGAAGCTGAACATCCATCTTGAAAATGGTCAACGATTCCCAGGTGCGCAGGCGCAGATCAAAGTAGCGAAGTTCAGTCACCCGGTAGAGCGGAGTTAAGCAAAACAGAGTCATCGCCAGGGAGGTCAGGGCGAGCACCTTGAGGGCGGTCCGGGTTCGGGGGGAGAACTTGAGCCAGGCACTCATTTCCGAGCCGGCCCTTCCACGCCCTCTGCTTCCCAGCCGCCGGTGGGAAACTCCAGGGGTCGACTTTCGTCGGCCCAGGTGGCAAGCGTGAGGACCGGCAATAGGAGTATCGTCCAGGCGAGCAGTTTGTTCATACCCCTCCGTTTCTGCCACACCCCTTCGACTTCCAACGACTCACCTCCCGTGTGAAGGGGGGGCGGCCCTGTTTAAAAAGGAATTCTTTTCAGAGACACGGAAACGCCGAGCACAAGCCCTGGTTTATATCTCCCATGATATTTACAGCAACGATGGAGGCGTGGTATGCGAAGATTCTCTCAAAAAAAACTGATGGCGGCCCTGATTTCGGCCGTTTTACTTATAACGATACTGCCGGCGGTGGCCCAGCCCAAAGAAGAGGTCGCCCGGGTGGTCACGATCAAAGGTGATAGGCTGGATTACTCCCGAGACGGGGGTACTGAATGGTTTCAAGCCTTCGTCGAAATGAAGGACTATAAAGGCGACCAACTCCGGACCAACGCCTCCAGTTACGGCTCTATCGAGTTTTACACCGGGGGGCAGATCGGGATCAACAAGGATACGACCATCCAGATCGTTTCCGACGACAACGCTGACATCATCAACCTGGAGAAGGGCGGCCTGTGGGGAAAACTCAAGACCAGGCCCGCTGAGAAAGGCCCCGTTCAAATCAAGACCTCCAGCGGTGTTATGGGGATCCGGGGCACCGAGTTCGTGATCAATGAGTCGGATCAGGGAACCGAAGTGTCTGTGCTCGAGGGCGAGGTGTCGGTCACTCCTACGGGAGGGGAAGAACTTAAACTCACCGCGGGCCAGAAGGTTTATCTCGACCGGCTCAAAGGGGTTGAAACCGTGAACCAGCAAGACGTGCAGACCTCCGATCCGAAGTCCCTTCGAAAAGAGATCCTGAGCTCCGAAGAATGGGAAGATTTCAACCAGGCCCTCAGTTGGGCGCGACACATCGTGGCCTATGTGCCCGGCGTGGGGTATAGCTCTGAGATGTATTACGCCGGGCGAGCCATCAACCTGGTGACCGATCCCGAGGCTGCCTTGAAACGAGAGGCTGAGAGCCAGATCAACAGAGGGCTCGGTCGCTATTCACCGATTGGAATTGGTGGCCTCGGTCTCGGAGGCGGCAGCAACAAGAGCAAAGCACCCGAGATGGACTTCCCCACCGAGTTGAGGCCCGATAGCCAGGCGGAGGGTTCGCAAGCCCAACCCTCCACGGATCTAGACTTTTCCTGGAAGCAACTCAAAGGTGTCCATCACTATTACCTGCTGCTAGCGCGAGACGACGAGATGGAGGACCTGGTCTGGACCTACGAGACCGAAAAGGGAGCTACTTCCGTGAAATATCCTGAAGCGGCCAGGCCGCTGGAGTCGGGGCAGTACTACTGGCGAGTGATCGGCTTGGACAAGAACGGTGAGCCGGTGAAGAAAGCCGCTCAGACGTCTTTCATGGTTGAATAGGGTTTCTCGTGAAACATTTCACTACCGCTCAGGCCCTCTTTTGATTCACCCCCTTGAGTTTTCAAAAGCGCCTCATACTGATTTCGGCGGCTTTGGGGGTCCTCCTAAGTTTCATCCTGCCGGTCTTCACCCGCTTGGAACAAACCAGTTACGACTCCCGACTGGTGCGCGCCCGGGGGGTGCGGGGCAACCCTGCTCCCTCCCAGGCCGCTCAGTTTTTCGCCTTCACCGAAGAGACCCGGGATAAGCTTCCAGAGTGGTCGGTCCAGGAGGAGCGAGAACTCTTGAAGCTGCTGAAGAACGCTCCGGCCAAGGACATCTGGTTGGACCCCAATTTGAGCTTTTCCCAGTTGGACTCAGAGCTTAGTGAGCCTCCTCTGCCCCCGATTTCTGACTCCGACGGCCGGGTCAGGCGAGTGGCGCTGGCCGAAGGGGGTCGACTCTCGCCCGAGCTGCGGCTTTACGCTTCCTGGAAAGGGGTCCCCCACGAGACCATCAGGGTAGAGTCTAAGCGGGTGGTGGTCGGAGAGGAGGTACTACCCCGAGTCCTGGCGGTGGATTTTCCGCCCAACCAGGCAGGCCAGTCGGCGGGGAGCATCTCTCGCCGATTTCTCGAGCCGGTATCGCTCCACGTTCTGTTCGACGGAGGGACGATCGCTTCTCAGGACCACCAGATGGTCCAGAAGCTCGTCAAGGACAGCCTGGTTCTGGTGGGAGAGTACACTCAAACCGCTCGAACCCGCTTCGACACGCCGGTGGGAAGCCTGGAGCACCACCAGGTGGTTTACGCCGCCCTGGACACCCTGCTGTCGGGCTGGAGGTTATGGGAGCCGCCCTTTATACTTTCCATACTCACGACCCTCGCGCTGTGCGTTCTGGCTGCGCGGTTGACCATTTTGTCCCCCAGCTTTTTCCGAACCACAGTGGGCTGGGCGGTCTTGTCTTATGGCTACTGGGTGAGTGGCGAGTACCTCTTTGCCCGGGGGCTCTACCTGCCTTTCGTGCCCCCACTGATGGCCACCATACTCACCATAGTGCTGGTGGCAGGAGTGCTTCAATGGAGAGCCTTCCAGATGCTCAAGCAACTGGTGGGCGACGAGAGAGCGGGAGACGCGGCCCGGGGAGAGATCGAGCTGGGGGGTACCGAACGGAACGTGACCATCCTTTTTACCAATCTCCCGAAGGCCATTCAGGAACTGGAGCAGGTGGACCCGGAAGAATCCATTCGGGCCAGGAACCGCTATTGTGCTCACTTGACGAAAGGAGTAAGGGGCAACGGGGGCCGAGTCTTGGATTATCAAGGAGACTATCAGATGGCCGGTTTCTGTGTGGAGCGAGTCGATCCGATGCACGCCTTAAACGCCGTGAAAGCCGGCCTGGAGCTTTGCCAAATTTTGAGCAGCGAGTACCCGGACGAGAGTATCCACTGCGGGGTCTGCACCGGGCCGGCGGCCGTAGGGTACGTGGGGGCACCGTCGGCCAAGGAGTTGGCAGCCATCGGAGATACCACCAACGTGGCGGCGCGACTGCTCGGAGCAGCCCAAAAACAGGGGGTGCCGGTTCTCATTTCCGAGCCCACGTATCTGCTCTGCTCGGAGCAGTTGGTCGCCGAAAAACTACCAGCCGTTTCGCTAAAAGGGAAGACCAGCGTGGTGGAAGTCTACCAGGTGGAGTCGATCGTTGAATAGATACGTCGCTGCCCTGGCAGCGCTTCTGGTTTGCCTGGCCGCCCTGAGTTTTACCAGTATTTACGACAGCAAACTGGAGCTCTCGAGCTACAATTTTCGCCAGCAGACTTTTCCGGCCAAACTGTCTGATAGGATTCTGATCGGGGGCCTGGACGAAAAGAGCGCCGAGTATTTCGGCCCCTTGCCCTGGAGTCGTGAGGTCTTTGCCCTGCTGGTTTCCGATCTGGCCGAGCGGGGAGCCTCGGGTGTCTTTCTCGACCTCATCTTCGATCTGGAAAAGAGCGAGGATGTTCAGTTGGGCCAGGCCCTGGGTGCTATGTTCTCGATCGTCGCCGGGGCCATCGAAGATGGAAAGCACGCCCTTCAGGTGCCCACAGTTTCTCCGGAGATAGCCAGGCGGACTGCCGTCGGAGTTATCAATAAGGACGAGGACAAGGATGAGGTGGTGCGCTTTGCCTGGCTTGCCATGACCGTCAACCACGACTCCTGGCCCGAACGCCCCTTGCTCTCTCCCGCCCTGCTCGCCTTCTTGTACGAAAAAGGAGTGAGTCCGGAATCGCTCAGCTATACCGCCAACGGACTGCCATTGGCCTCGGTGCGACCAAACACCAGGGAGTTTCCTCACCACCACTGCCCGGGACGGATCGAAGGGGAGGGTTTTTCCATCCCCGTTTCAGTGAGCGTGAATCAGAATCTCGGGCTCATCGTGTTTAGTCTGCCGATCAGATACGGGCTTCCCCAAACCTATTTGGATTCGGGACCCAATGTGGTCAGCTTCGTGGATATTCCGGATACCGAGCTGGCGGGTAAGTATCTCTTCATCGGGGAAAACACCAGAACGGCCATCGATGTGGTCAAGACCCCGACCGGGTTTATGAAAGGGGTAGAGGCCCACGCCGCGGCCTTCAGCGCTTTGCTGGAGGGCAGCTACTTGCAACAGATCACCAACGCCGAGTTGCTTTACCCAGGGCTGGCTCTGGTCTTGCTATTGCTGTTGGATAAAGTGCACCGGGGCCGGGCTATGATAGCTCGCTGTATAGGTTTGGCGGGAGTGGTGCTGGTGTTGAATCTGGCCCTGTTCTATTTCGGATATTGGATTCCACTGGCCTTGCCGGTTCTACAGATATTCCTGACCGGGGCGCTGCTCATGCTCTTTCGAACCGAGATCGCCAAACAGACTTTTGCCAGTCTCACTACGAAAGAGGCCGCTCAAGAGATGCTGGTCTCCGATACCGGTGATGCTCTCGAAGCCACCACCGTCAACGCTACCATCATCGTGAGCGACATTCGGGGTTACACCACCCTTTCAGAAACCCGCACTCCGGCCCAGATGGTGGAACTGCTCAATCAGTATCACACCGAGACGGTCGCCATCTACGAGCGGTTCGGCGGGCGCGCCCTCACCTATCAGGGCGATGCCCAGCTCATCGTCTTCGGCTATCCCAACAAGATCAAGAACCCCGCCAAGGCTTCCGTTCAGGCCGCGGCCGGACTGCAAGAGGCGGTCTTGAATTTGCGAAAACTGTGGAACGTGAGTGATGACACGTTTTCCGTGGGAGCTGCCTGCTGCACGGGCAGCGTGGCTATCGGGCGTCTGGGGGCCAAGGGAGAGCAGATCCAGTACACCGTGATCGGAGACCCGGTCCGACGAGCTCACAAAATCCAATCGTTGAGTGGAGAGCTGGACAGCCCCGTGCTCATGGATCCGGAAACCGCAGCGCAGATCGGCACGCAACTGAATTTGGAGAGCCTGGGTGTGATCGAGGTGCCGGGGCTGAGCCAACCTCTGGAGTTGTTTCGACCGACTTCGGCCTGAAAATTTGAGAGTTCGTTAAGGCCCTCTCCTTATGGTGAGAGCATGACGCTCAGTTTCATTCCCAAGAATCGCAAACCGCCCGGCACCACTCCAGGTGGGAGCTGGATACCTAAGGCAAAGCCCCAGCCCGAAAGCGTGAATCATCCAGCCCCCCGAGACGGCTTTATCCCCACCACCCTCAAGCCCGTTACCGAGGCTCCCAAAGCAGAGCCGAGCAGGGAGACCGCCCAACTCTCCCTGGACTCTCTGCGGGGCGCCCGAAAGGCGGCTCTGGATAGCCTGCCCCCGGCGGTGGCCGAGGCCGTGAGACACCTCTGGGATGTGGTGGGAGTCGACGGATCCAGAGAGCACCTGCTCAAGTTACTGGAAACCGATACTCTGGCTCAGCAAGACCAGGGACAGAGCGTGGCTGAGTCCTTGCGGAAATTGACCGACAAGCCCCGAGGTGACGGAATCGACGGCGAGAGCCTGACCCGGCAGTCGATCGCCTTGCTGGCGGAGCCTAGCCAATTTACTCATCAAGGCGTGAACACTTATACCTGTGGCGCCGCGAATCTGCAGTATGAGATGAGCGAAAAGCCTGCACTGCTGGCTCGCTTCATCGAAGATGTTTCCGACCAGGACCGCCGCATGGAGTTTCCCGGCGAGCAAGTTTTCATCAGGCCGGAAAATGCTGAACTCGAGGACGCCAGCGGCCGCTCCAGCCTCAACCGGATCCTCCAGAGCACGCTGATGAACTTCGCCGGTTCGCAAAGAGGTCCTTACGATCCGGCCACTGATACCTTTGCCAATGGCGGGCACGGATTGAAGATCTTGGAAGTAGCCAGAACGGCGGCCCTGTTGGACGGTACGCCGAAGGTTGTGGTGCACCACAACAGCGACAGCCATCAGGAGTTTCAGCGGATCATGAAGGCAGCCCAGCCGGGCGAGACCTTTCAAGTAGGGGTCTCCTGGAACGGTCAGGACCACCTTCTGGTCTATACCGGAAACCACGAGGGGCAGGCCCACTACTTCAACGCCCAAGATGCCGGCACCGGCCACATGCCCATCGATGACTTTCTTTTCAAGACCCAGTTCGCGGTCTTCCCCCGATCCAAGATCGAAGGAGTCAAGCTACCCGAGGATTCGGTTTACTACCCTTAGGATCCAACGAGGTTCGTGGTTCCCTCTTCGGGGTCGAACATGAGTTTGGCTTTGCCGCTGTTGAGTTTTTTCAGCAGTTCCTCGATCCGTTCATCCAGGGAGAGATCGGACTCGAACCCTCCTCGGGTGGCGTACTCTTCAAGCACCCCGCGCAAGGCTTCCGATGACAGTTCACGATAAGGGATTTCAAGCATTTTCGATGATTCTTGCTCTTGCCGGGATCTCATCCGAGGCTGGCATTGGGATAAACTCGCACAACTTTTTGTAGGCAGCCAAAGCCTGTTCGTACTTTGGGAATTCGATCAAGTTTCGAGGATGGGATTCACTATGCAAATCGATGAGATAGGCGGGTGGCCTACTATCCTTGCGGGAGATAGCTCTTTTAGCTGGTTGATAATGAAATCTCAGCTTTTCGAACTCTAGAAAGGGTATCACTTCTCGGACTTTACGGTTCTCTCCGTATCCCGTCCAACGAATGTACAAACCTTTGCTTCGGTCAAGAATGATCCCGTTCTTATTAAAGCAGCACACAACCAGCGCGGAAAATAAAAGAGCGAATAGGACGGGAAACAAAGCCATCAGGGGGGGAGTAGTTGTCAGTATCCAGAGTGAGGCGAACCCTGAAAGTAGTGCCGCGGCACCCAGGGGTATGCTGAAGCAGCCAGGCAGAATGGACCCCAGATTGATTTCGAGCTGGTCCTCTTTTAAGAAAAATTCCATAATAAAAATTATATCATAATGCAAGAGTGGGGGAAAGCATCAAGCTTCTTGGTCTCTCGAGAAAGAGATCATCGGATCGGTCGCCAAATATCGCTTATGAACCGAGCACAACTCCTCTGGCTACAGTGCTGGATCGCCCTCTGTGGGGCCGTGGTCTGGACCATGCCTCCGGCTCTTCCCCATGGGAAGTCCGTTTTGGTTTTGTCCGGTTGTTGGGCCGCGGTCTCTTTTACCGCCATCTGGCTGGAGGGATGGGAAGGTTGGGCTCACCGGTTTTCCGCCTTTTTCGGCTTCCTGCTGGGTACTGTGGAAGGCCTGCTCGGTTTGTTTGGACTGACCGAGCGAGCTGGAGTGCTGCTGGTCATGGGTCTCCTGCACGCTTGTACCTTTATCCTCTCAGTGATGGGGCGCTACCTCCAGCGGACACGACGCAGAAGGGGCCCTTCCCTGGATGTTCTAGCCGGGGAAGCCATCCGGGAAGCCCAGGAGTCCAGCGATCTTCAGGGGCACTAAGGCGCGTAGGAACCGACCGTTTGGCCTTTCACCAACGCTGTGTAGCGCAGCGGATCGGTGGTGGGCGAGGCGCCGCCTTCCAACAGGGTCGTGCGGATGGTCGGGGTTTGCAGATCCACTTCAAACTCCCGGCAGGGGACGTCGTGGAAAGTTTCTCTGTCTTTCCTGATGTCGATCCATTGAAAGATCAGAGTTTGCCGGCCCGGTTGGTGGGGGATCGTACGGGCGTATCGCAGCAATCTTCGGGTAAAGAGTTCGGTATCACCGGGAAAGTAACGCAGGGTCGTAAAGATCGAAGCCAGGCACACAAACTCCCCCACGTGGCGGAAGCGCGCGCTGGAGAGGGTGGAATAGAGGACACGCCTTCCGGTGGCGCGGTCCTGGACGGAGATGTCTACGTAAAAGTTGGTGTTGTCGATGGTAAAGACCCGCCAGATCGCGATCCCCCAGAGATTGGTCCAGCGATCTTGAAAGGCTTGCCATTTTTCGGGGAGCCTCTTTTTGCCGTAGAAGTTGTAGTAAGTGCCAAGCTTCATAAACGGCAGCAGCACCAGGTAGGTGGCTAGCAGGGCTCCCAGGACTAGGTTCAGGAGGGTTAGATCGGTGGCGGCCGGGGTAGCCGACGAAGGGAGCAGTCCATCGACGAGCCCGCCGGGCTGACAGAAGAGAAAGCAACAAACGATCACGGTGGGGCAGAGAGAGCCCAGCTTGAGATGGAAAAAAATGAAGACGAACGTTGCCGCCAGTAGCAACCCGCCGATTTCGGAGGTGGGTGGGAAGAGTAGAAGTGCGCCGAAGACAAGCTCGCCGAGATAGGCGCAGTGATTCAGGAACCGGAACAGCCAATGCTGTGGAGTTAGCCGGCGATAAAATGACCTCGGTTTACCCCACCACGGGTTGACCATTCCCAACTCCATCCCGTTGTTCTGGGGATAACCGGAGAAGAGCTTGTACTGGCCCGCGCACAGCACGATGACGGCGAAGTCGATCTTGAAGGTAAAAATAGCGAGCATCCTGAGGTACCCCGAAGGGTCGTGGTAGCGCGTATACTCCAGGAAGAAGACAAGCGCCGCCAGCCAGTACAGCATGAAGCCAGGCGCTCCCATCCCCCGACTGATGCTCTTCCAGCGAAGTGAAACAAAACAGAACCGGGAGCAGAGAAGGCATACCAGAGAAGCCAAGACCGTGTGCCGGTCAGCCAGCAGCCAGCAGGCAGAGGCGATCCAGACAGAGAGGAAGAGCACCCGCCCCGGGGGGCTGAAGAGGATATTGAGAAACCGCCCGTCATCGGCGTAGCCGCCGTATTTTTCACTCCCGAAGAAGCGCCGGGCAGCGGGCAGACTCAGCGCGAGCATGCCCAGGGTGGATAAAGCGAGCCCCATCCGCAGCAACTCCTGCACGGAGGGAGAGACGCAGAGATAGTCGTTCATTCCCCCTTGTTGCCGAAGAGGCGTACCCACTCTCGCCGGACGATCCGGGTTAGTAACGGGCGTTTCAGAGAAGCGTAGGCCTCCACGTAGAGTTCAATGGCCAGTTGGTACCAATGCTCTCGGTGCCCCAGAAACCAGGTGATGTCTCGAGCCAGGGCCAGGGTGGCTCCCGGGGCGTTGACCTTGATGGCGGCAAACCCGGCCTGTCGAACTCGAGCGGGGTCCCGCTGTTCGATCAGGATGGAGCGCATTTCAGGATGCAGCAAAGCTAAGGGGGAATTTTCCTCGGGTACGACCACCCCCATCCGGTCGGCGGTCTGGTAGGTGACCATGGAGTTGCGAGCTGATTTGACCTCTTCAGGATCGTAAGCGTTGCTTCTCCGGGTGATACCCAGTGCATCCAGGTCGTCGAGATGGGCTCCCAGCCAGCGAAAGAGTTCTTGTTCGTTGCGAGCGACCACCCCTGAACGTTCGGGGTGCTCCGGTACGCAGATGGCGTAGGTGGTGTTGGGGCTTCCTTCCTGTGAGGGATGGTCCACCAAAAAGCCGATATAGACAGCCGGTCGGGTACGCCTGAAGGCGAAAGGAAAGAACTCCGGAGGCATCTGCGGGCACCGCAGGGATTGGGCCGAGTCTCCCCCCACAAAAGCATAGAGCGGCCCCCCCAGCTCTAGCCCGAACTTGTCCAGCCCCCGGTGGGGGTTGTCGGGCGAGCGGGCGTGGGCTGCTTCGATCGCCTTGACGAAGTCCGGGGATACAAGAAATCCAAAGGATTCCGAGAGAGACTCCACCGATACTTCCATGTCCATACCACTACAACATTCTCTGTCGAAACGCGAAACGCCTGGGGGGCTCTCGACCTTCAGTCGAAAACCGGGATCCGCTCGAAGACCTTAACTCCATCCCGATCCGGGAGCAACCGGGCCAGATAGACCTGGCCGGTCGAGTTTTCGGTTTGGGAGTCGAAGGCACTTTCCTTGACCCGGTCGCGACGGAGCAAGTCCTGGACAAAAAGATCGGCTTCTTCGCGTTCCTGCTCGCCCACCGGGGTGTGGTAGTGGCTGACCAGGCGGCCCTCGGCGTCGAAGGTTGCGGCCAACCCGCTGCGCAGTTCTATCTCGATCTGGTCACCCTGGTGGCTCAGGCCTGGAGGATGATGTAGTTCGGGCTTGCTGAACAGATACACGGTTCGTCCGTCCTTGAGTTTGGTAGGTTCTCCCTCACTGGCAAACCCCTCGGGCAACTGCAACTCTTCGCTGAGAGAGTGCAGAACGGTTTCGGGCTTTCCGTCTCCCAGAGTGATCTGGGGGGTTGAGTTTCCACGCAGTCTGTCCACGGTCTGGCCGTCCAGCAGATCCCGGTCCACCATGACCGCAGCCAGTCGATCGAAGGTGGCCAGATCGCCACTGCGGGCGGCGGTCTTTAGCATGGCTTCGGAGACGACCTTGAACTTGATCCCGGTGGGAGGTAGCTCGTGGAGAGCCTGCCCCCAAACCTGGCCCAGCTTGTCGCGAGCCGTCTTGAGAGCCTCCAGGGCTTGGGCGCCGCCGCTTTTTTCACCGTCGTACATGGCGCTCAGCATTCGGTAAAAGGCGCCACTCCAGACTCTGCTGAAAGAGTGAAACTCGCGAGTCAGCACGTCTTCCGGTACGGTGGGAGGGTAATCGTCGTCGGGTAAGAGCTTGGGATCGATGTACTTAAACTCGTTGAGAGCGGTCCGGTAGTAGAGGCGATCATCGTTGTTCGGGTCTTTGTCTTCTTTGTTGAAGCCGGACCCAAACTCTTCGGCCATGCGCGAAAGCAGGCTGGGAGTTCGCATGTCGCCGCCGTTTTGCTCGAGGGCTTTGCTGAGGTTCGATTCCTGCTGCAGGGCGTGCAACAGCGCCGAGCAGTCGCCGAATGCCTCGTGAAAGGCTCCGGCCTCTCCCGAGTAACCCGCTCGCGGACGCAGACCGTCCCACACCGCGTGGCCAATCTCATGGGCGATCACGTCGGCGGACTGGGCGGTGGAAACCCGTTTGCCCAGACTGGGGCTGTCCCACTCGAAGAAGTTGATGGAGCGGTCCCACCTGCTGAAGTAAGCCGTCTTGCCGGTGCCTTTGTGAGGGATCACATTCAGGGGGCCACCGAAGGACCACTCGGCCGGAGTACCCAGATAACGGTCGTACATCATCAGGGTGTTGGCCACGATGCCGTGGGCATTGGCCTGATCGAACTGCGGAGACCCCACCTGGTAGTCGTAGTTGCCATCCGGGTCGGCGATAGCGATGGGGGCGCGATCCTGGGTACGAAGCCGAGCTGAAGAGAGTCGATCTCCCACCAGATCCTTGGGCAGTTCGATGACCTCGGGGTCTCCCACCAGGGGGTCTTGAGGGAAAACCTTGACCCGCACCGTGGCCTGAAAGTCGTCCTGGGGCAAGGACTGGGCTTCCGCAGTTTGGTTCGGCTGAACCGAGTCGCGGATAGGCTGAGAGAGGGGACGTTGAAGGGGGGAGGCGGATTGCAATCCTTTGCTGGGGTCGATCATCATCCGGGGAGCTTCAAGAGCAGTGAAACATTGCCCTTTTGGAGGATGTTAATTCTTTCACGGTAGACCCTTTCGTGACTACATGGGGCTTGATAAGCTTATCCAACAACGGCTAGGCTCCTAGAGAACTTTGAGCTACCCGAAAACCGTCAACGCTAACAGTCACTACATTTCCAATCTTTGTGCCGTCATCGGCAAAGAGGTGGACTTTGAAGGCATCGGAAAATGCTTCTAACGGTGCCGACTCAGCAGTTACCCCACTTTTCTTTTCAATAGGTACTGGTTCAAAGCTCTTCAATTTTTCAGATTCTACCACTATTCTGTGCTTAAGTTCTTGCCTGTCGACACGACAATTGAAACAGTCTAATTTAAAGGGACTAATTCCAAATCTGAACGCTCGGCGCGACTCAGGGGAGTGTTCTTGTAGATCTGAATCGCCTTTTCGGGCCCGTAGTCGACGGGCAGCTTCTTGTAGTCGACGAGCTGGGGGAGGCTGTGAAGCGTGTCGGCGAGAGTTCGCCAGGCTTGGGCTTGGGGCATGGTACGAAACCTTTCTAAGATGTTTTCATAATTGCAATGAAATACAATTTGATTAGGGCCTGTGGACATTCAGCCTTCGGTCACCAAACTTGTTCATTTTCCACCTCCTGAAGCGAAATTTTCCTCAAATAGGTCCACTATTCCACAGAAAATTCCACTCCAGGAGGAGAAAAA
>Ga0172382_10001416_pt1 | contig 42841 bp, 46 predicted proteins | sample Leawel138RmetaG_FD_122245 | JGI IMG/M metagenome (GOLD analysis project Ga0172382, IMG submission 122245) | Leachate microbial communities from a municipal landfill in Southern Ontario, Canada - Leachate well 138R metaG | ecosystem: Engineered > Solid waste > Landfill > Unclassified | place...
CGAGTCACCGAACCAGGCGTCGTTGCTGACGTTCACCAGGAAGGCGGCCTCTGGCAGCTTGGTGGCGATCTCCTCCGCGAACACGATCTCGTAGCAGATGGACACGCCCACCGGCCAGCCCGCCACCCTGATCGGTGGCTGATCCAGGCTGCCGGCACTGAAATCCGCCACCGGCAGCGGCATCACCTGCAGCAGTGAGCCGAACAGCGCACGCAGCGGCAGGTATTCGCCGAACGGTACCAGGTGGTGCTTGTAGTAGGCGTCTTCTTCATCGCCCACACTGATCACGGCGTTGTAGTACTTCCAGGCCTCGCGGTCCAGCACCGGAATACCGGTCAGCACCTCGCTGTGGGCGCGGCGCGCCTCCTCGCGCAACCGGATCAGGAAGTCGTTCTCCACCTGATGCAGGAACGCCGGTATCGCCGTCTCCGGCCAGACGACCAGATCCCGCCCGCCGTCCGGGCCGTACCATTCGGCACGCGTCAACATGAGGTAGCGCTCCAGCGTCGCCAGCTGCTGGTCTTCCTCCCATTTCTGGTCCTGTGGGATGTTGCCCTGCACCAGACTGACGCGCAGCGGCGGACCGGCGGCCGTGGTCCAGTCGACCGCCGTCAGACGCTCGCCGCCCCACCACAACGCAACGAACAGCAGCGGGCCGACCCAGCGCGCCCGGCCGTGTCCGACCAGCGCCCAGGCCAGCAGCCCCGCACTCAGCGCCACCAACCAGCCCAGTCCATAGATACCGAACAGCGGGGCATAGCCGGCGAGTGGTGCATCGATCTGGGTGTACCCGAGGTTCAACCAGGGGAACCCGGTGAACAGCCAGCCGCGCACCCATTCGGCGAGCACCCAGCCGGCGGGCAGCAGCAGCAACAGCTGAACACCGTCGCCGGCGGCACGGCGCGCGACTGCCCAGGCCAGCACCGCGGGAAACAGGCTCAGGTAGGCGACCAGCAGCAGCATGACGCCGATGGCGGCCGGCAACGGCGAGTGACCGAAATAATGAATGCTGATATAGATCCAATTGACGCCGATACCGAACATGCCCAGGCCGAAGGCGTAGCCCATGCGGAATGCGGTCCCCGGCGTGCGTCCGCGCAGCGGCAGGAACAGCAGCGCCAACGCCACGACGGCGAGCGGATAGTAGCCGAAGGGTGCGAAGGCGAACGGTACCGTCGCACCGAGCAGGAAGGCCGCCAGCAATGACAGCCCCACCCACAGGGTACGCGGCAGATCAGGTATGGACATGATGTTCCGGCCGGCGAGTGTCGGCCACCGGGAGGGCGGTGCGTCTGCCGCGCAGCCTGATCGCTCCGGGACGCGGGTGGCAGGCCGTGGCACCGTTGCGGGCCGTCACTGCTTCGAATCCGGCGCCACTCCCTGCCCCGCAGTGCCGGCCGTCTCGTCCGGCGGCGACAGTACGGTCAACCGCAGCATGTGTACGCGGCGTTTGTCGGCATGCAGCACCTTGAATTCGAGGTTGCCGATCATCACGCTCTCGCCGCGCTTGGGCACGTGACCGAAGGCATGGACCACGGGGCCACCGATGGTGTCGAATTCCTCATCGCTGAAGGCCGTGCCGAAATACTCGTTGAAATCCTCAATGGGCGTCAACGCCTTGAGGACGAAATGGGTCTCGCTACGCTTGCGGATGAAGGCATCGTCATCGGTATCGTGCTCGTCCTCGATATCACCAACGATCTGCTCCAGTACGTCTTCGATCGTCACAATGCCGGCCACGCCGCCGTACTCATCCACGACGATGGCCAGATGATTGTGGCTGGCCCGGAATTCCTTGAGCAGTACATTGAGGCGCTTGCTCTCCGGAATGAATACGGCCGGCCGCATGACATCTTTGATATCGAAGCTGATGTCACCGTCGAAGCGATAACGCAACAGATCTTTGGCGAGCAGAATACCGACGACCTCATCGCGGCTGTCGTTGATGACGGGGAAGCGCGAGTGGCTGGACTCGATGATGGTGGGCAACATCTCCTCGGTGGTCGCATCCCGGTTGACCACCACCATCTGCGCACGCGGGATCATGACGTCGCGGACCTGCATCTCGGAGACCTGCAGCACGCTCTCGATCATACCGAGCGCATCGGCGTCGAGCAGATCACGCTGTTGCGCGTCGCGCAGCAGGCCCACCAGTTGTTCACGGTCCCTGGGTTCGCGCAACAGCGCCTGACTCAGGCGGTCAAACCAGGATTTATACGGCGCCATGCCGTTGTTAGGTCGGTCGTCCATAAATCTCGTAGATACAAGTTGCAAGCAACAAGGTGCAAGTGGAAATCGGCGATTATACTTGCCTCTTGCCTCTTGCCTCTTGCAGCTCCTGATAAGGGTCTGGATAGCCTAACCGGCCCAATATTTCAGTTTCAAGCGCCTCCATGGCGCTCGCGTCGACATCGGTCAAGTGATCGTAGCCACGCAGGTGCAGCACGCCGTGCACCACCATATGCGCCCAGTGCGCCGGTGGCGCCTTGCCCTGCTCGTGTGCCTCGCGTTCTACGACGGGTGTGCAGATCACCACATCGCCCAGCAGCCGGGTGCGCATGCCGGGCGGTGTCTCGAAGGGAAACGACAGCACGTTCGTCGGGCCGGACGCGCGGCGGTAGGCCTCGTTCAGGGCGGCGCCCTCCGCGGCATCGACCAGGCGCAGCGTCAGTGCATGGCTGCCACCGAGATCGGCGAGCGCGGCACGCGCCCAGCGGCGCAGCTGGGCATCATTCGGCTGACCGTCCGCCGTCGACATGCGCTGAATATCCAGCGACAGACGCAGCGTGGCTGCGGGCTCAGGCTCCATGCGGCGCGCCCCCACCGTCACCCCCGGCCTGCTCACTGGCGTCATACGCGGTGACGATGCGCTGCACCAGGGGATGGCGCACCACGTCGTGCGCGTTGAAGAAGGTGAAGCTGACACCTTCGACGTCCTTCAGTACGCCGATTACATGTCGCAGCCCCGACTGAGTGCCACGCGGCAGATCGATCTGTGTCACATCACCAGTCACCACCACCGTGGAACCGAAGCCGATGCGCGTCAGGAACATCTTCATCTGCTCGACCGTGGTGTTCTGTGCCTCATCGAGAATAATGAACGATTCGTTGAGCGTCCGGCCGCGCATGAACGCCAGCGGCGCGATCTCGATGACGTGGCGTTCGATGAGCTTGGAGACACGCTCGAAGCCGAGCATCTCGTACAGTGCGTCATAGAGCGGACGCAGATAGGGGTCGACCTTCTGGGCCATGTCGCCCGGCAGGAAGCCCAGACGCTCGCCGGCCTCGACCGCCGGCCGCACCAGCACGATGCGGCTGATCTGCTCGCGTTCCAGCGCCCGTACCGCCGCGGCGACCGCGAGATAGGTCTTGCCGGTGCCGGCCGGCCCGATACCGAAATTCAGATCATGCGTGACGATACTGGCGAGATAACGCTTCTGGTTCGGGCCGCGGCCATGGATCTGGCCGTGACGGGTCTGGATGGACACCTCGGCCTGCGCCACCTCGGTGACGGCGGCATCCACCAGCATCTCCGCGGCCTCGGCATCGGCCTGCCGCAGGTGCAGATGCACCAGTTCCGGTGTCACCGCGGCACTGTCCGCATCGGCATAGAGGCGCTCCAGCACGCGCCCCGCGAGGTGCACTGCGCCGTCGTCGCCGATCACCTGAAAGTGGTTGCCGCGATTGTTGATCTCCACGCCCAGGCGGCGCTCGATCTGACGCAGGTGCTGGTCGAACTGACCGCACAGGCTCGCCAGCCTGCGGTTGTCAGCGGGTTCCAGGACGAGATCGACGGCGGCGGGTTTGGGATCCAAAGGCGGGAATGGTGTATGAGGAAGGTGTGGCGGACCGGCTCAAGCCCAGTTGACGGCGCGGTCGGTACCGGTGTTGCCGGTATCTTCGGCCAGTGCGAGGTATTCGCCGCGCAGGGAATTGGGCAGGGCCGCGGTGATACGTACATCGACGAACCGGCCGAGACACGCGGGATCGGCGGCGAAGTTCACCACCCGGTTGTTCTCGGTGCGGCCGGACATCTCGCTGGCGTCCTTGCGCGCGGGCCGGTCGACCAGCACACGCTGCACCGTACCCACCATGGCCTCGCTGTAGCCGGCAGCGAATGTGTTGATGCGTGCCTGCAGACGGGCGAGCCGTGCCTTCTTCTCCTCGAGGCCCACGTCATCGGGCAGTGCGGCGGCCGGCGTGCCGGGGCGCGCGCTGTAGACGAAACTGAAGGACTGATCGAAGTGCAGCTCCTCGATCAACGCCATGGTCGCCTCGAAGTCGGCTCCGGTTTCACCGGGAAAGCCGACGATGAAATCCGAGGACAGGCTCAGATCGGGGCGCGCCTCGCGCAGCCGGCGAATGATTGCCTTGTACTCCAGTGCGGTGTGCTTGCGCTTCATCAGTGCCAGGATACGGTCCGAGCCGCTCTGCACCGGCAGGTGCAGATGACTCACCAGCTTCGGCACCTCGCGGTAGGCCTGGATCAGGCTGTCGCTCATCTCCAGCGGGTGCGAGGTGGTGTAACGGATACGGCCGATGCCGTCGATGGCGGCGATGTAATGGATGAGCAGTGCGAGATCGGCAATGCCGCCGTCGTGCATGGCGCCGCGGTAGGCATTGACGTTCTGACCCAGCAGCGTGACCTCACGCACACCCTGTTCGGCCAGTGCCACCACCTCGGCGAGGATGTCGTCGAACGGTCGGCTGACTTCTTCGCCGCGGGTGTAGGGCACCACGCAGAAGGTGCAGTACTTGCTGCAGCCTTCCATGATGGACACGAACGCCGTCGGGCCATCGGCACGCGGTGCCGGCAACGCGTCGAACTTCTCGATTTCGGGGAAGGACACATCGACCACGGCACGCTGTTCGCTTTCCAGTTGCCGGAGCATAGCGGGCAGGCGGTGCAGGGTCTGCGGACCGAAGATCAGATCGACGCAGGGCGCGCGTTCGCGCAACGCCTCACCTTCCTGGCTGGCGACACAACCACCGACACCGATCACCAGCTGCGGCCGGGCCTCCTTCCACTCCCGCCACTGGCCGAGCTGAGAGAAGACCTTCTCCTGCGCCTTCTCGCGGATGGAACAGGTGTTGAGCAGCAGCACATCGGCCTCTTCGGCGACCAGCGTCCGGGTCAGACCGTGCGACTCCTCGAGCAGGTCGGCGATCTTGGCCGAGTCGTACTCGTTCATCTGGCAGCCGAAGGTCTTGATGTAAAGCTTGTCCATAGATGTTCAGACATGGGTGGAGGAGGAGATACAAGATACAAGGTGCAAGATACAAGTAAAACCCAGGTCGCTTGTATCTTGTCTCTTGCCTCTTGTATTTGAATTCAAAGAGGAGAGACAAGATACAAGGTGCAAGATACAAGTAAAACCCAGGTCTCTTGTCTCTTGTATCTTGTCTCTTGTATCTGAATTCAAACGAGTCGGCCTGTAAGCCGGGTTCTGTCGTGGACAGTCATTCATCTGCGATACGCGTCGCCGCGTACCTGTAGCGACCTACCCGGGGGCAGCGCGGGCCGCGCCAGTGCCCCCCTATTTGGTCTTGCTCCGAGTGGGGTTTACCCTGCCACTTCCGTTGCCGGAAGCGCGGTGCGCTCTTACCGCACCATTTCACCCTTACCGGCACGCCGTCCTTCGACGGGGTGCTTAGGCGGTATCATTTCTGTGGCACTTTCCGTGGGCTCGCGCCCCCCAGGCGTTACCTGGCACCCTGCCCTGTGGAGCCCGGACTTTCCTCGAGGGTTGCCCCCCGCGACCGTCCGGCCGACTCGAGGGCGCAGTATAGCATGAGTACCCGCCCCCCTGCAGGGCTGTGTCCTCAGCGACCGCGTGGGCTGCCCCGCCGCGGGCGATAGCTCAGCTTGCCCAGAAACCGGTTGAGGGGGTTGTCGCGGCCGAGAAAGGCCAGTGCCGGTGCCCGCCGGATCCCCATCTGGATGCGCAGGTCACGCAGACCAACATGGCCGGGCTCGACCCGCAGCCCGCGGCGTACCGCCTCGCGGGCCTGCCGGCGGTGGCCGAGCTTGAGCTCCGCCCGGGCCAGATTCTCGAATACGTCGCCGCGCGCCCGCTCCTCGACAGCCGCCCGCCGGCACAGGTTCAGACCGCTGACATCATTGAGCTGCACCTGGGTGAGCCCCAGATAGGCCAGGTAGAGGTTGGCGTAGACATCCAGGTCTGAGGTCGCCTGGTTGGCCGTCTTGAAGCAAGCGAGTGCGGCGACCCAGTCGCCCTGCTTCACGTAGCGCCGCCCCTGCAGAAAATCGGGGTGCAGCTGGACCTCCTGGTGGATGGATGCCCATGGATCGTTCATCATCGCTCCCTCCTGTATTGTCTGGACTCGTCTTCCCTGAGCCGCCAGACCTGGTGGATCCCGCGGCAGCCCACTCACGCCCCATGAAAAATCATTGCAGCCACGGCAACACAGGACATTCCTGCCGCGGCTGCTCACCGCCGTCGGGGTAACGAAGGTACCTGCCGGAAGCCTGAGACCGTACCCATGCCTCTCGTGCTGAGCGTTGTTTTCAGAACGGTGCCAGGCTCTTGTAGTAATTGATCAGGCCGCGGGTGGAGCTGTCGTGCCCCTCGACCGGCCCCTCGGCCGCCAGCTCGGGCTGGATGGCGCGTGCCAACTGTTTGCCCAGCTCCACACCCCACTGATCGAACGAATTGATATCCCAGATGATTCCCTGGACGAATATTTTGTGTTCGTAGAGCGCGATGAGGCTGCCCAGGGTGCGCGGGGTCAACTTGCGGTAGAGGATGGAATTACTCGGCCGGTTGCCGGGAAACACCTTGTGCGGCAACAGGCGCTCCAGCGCCTCGCCCGACAGCCCCGCCGCCGCCAGCTCGGTGCGCACCTCGGCCTCGGTCTTGCCGCGCATCAGCGCCTCGGTCTGGGCAAAAAAATTCGATAGCAGGATGCGTTGGTGTTCGCCGAGCGGATTGTGACTCTCGGCCGCGGCCAGGAAATCCGCCGGCACCAGGCGCGTGCCCTGATGCATCAGCTGGAAGAAGGCATGCTGGCCATTGGTGCCCGGCTCGCCCCAGATCACCGGGCCGGTGGCATGATCGACCACCCTCCCCGCACGGCTCACGCGCTTGCCGTTGCTCTCCATGTCGCCCTGCTGAAAATAGGCGGGGAAGCGATGCAGATACTGATCGTAGGGCAGGATGGCATGGCTGCCGGCAGCGAAGAAATTGCTGTACCAGACACCAAGCAGACCCAGGATCACCGGCAGGTTATGCTCCAGCGGTGCCGTGCGGAAATGCTCGTCCAGGGCGTGCGCGCCCTCGAGCAATTCCTCAAAGGCGTCCATGCCGATGTACAGCGCGATCGACAGGCCGATGGCCGACCACAGGGAATAGCGCCCACCCACCCAATCCCAGAATTCAAACATGTTGGCGGTGTCGATGCCGAAGGCACGCACCGCTTCGGCGTTGGTCGACAGCGCGACGAAGTGCTTTGCAACCGTCTCCTCGTCACCAGCGTCGGCCAGCAGCCAGGCGCGTGCAGTCTGCGCGTTGGTCAGCGTCTCCTGCGTCGTGAAGGTCTTGGAGGCGACGATGAACAGGGTCGTGGCCGGATCGAGGGGCCTGAGCGTCTCGACGATGTGGCTGGCGTCGATATTGGACACGAAATGCACGCGCAGCCGCTCCGAACCGTAGGGCCTGAGCGCCTCGGTCACCATCAGCGGCCCGAGATCAGAGCCACCGATGCCGATGTTCACCACGTCGGTGATCGGCTTGCCACTGAAGCCTCGCCAGGTGCCGCTGCGCACCCGCTCGGTGAATTCACGCATCCGGGCGAGCACGGCGTTGACGGCCGGCATGACATCGCGACCGTCGACCAGGACGGGCCGCTTGGAACGGTTGCGCAGCGCCGTGTGCAGCACCGCACGGTCTTCGGTGAAGTTGATTTTGTCGCCCGCGAACATCCGCTCGATCCAGGCCGGCAGGTCGCGCTCGCGCGCCAGATCCAGCAGCAGTCCGAAGGTCTCGGTGGTGATGCGGTTCTTCGAATAGTCGAGCAGGACATCCTCGAAGCGCGCCGAGAAGCGCTCGAAGCGTCCCGGATCCTGCGCAAACCAGTCACGCATGTGCTGATCGCGGATCGCATCGTAATGCCCGGTCAACGCCCGCCAGGCACTGCATTGGGTCAGCTCGGACATGTCACGTTCCTGTAACAGATACTGCGTTTATTCTAACTGCTTTCGGGATTCGGGATTCGGGATTCGGGATTCGGGAGGGAGTGTGAATTCCTCGGTCGGGGTGTCAATACCCTGAATCCCGAATCCTGAATCCCGAATCCCATCATTCCTCCTCCAGCGTATTGCGCCAGCGCTGGTCGTCGCGGACGAACAAGCGGTTGGCCTCCTGGGGACCCCAGCTGCCGGCGGGATAGGTGTGGATATAGTCGCGCTCGGTGGACCAGACTTTGAGGATGGGGTCCATCACACGCCAGGCCCAGGAAACCTCGTCGTAGCGCAGAAACAGTGAACTGTCGCCGTCGATCACGTCCAGTAGCAGTGTCTCGTAGGCGTCGATGTCATACGGTGAACGACTGCAGGTGGCGGCGTCCAGCTGCTGGGTCACGGCCCGCATCTCCAGACCCGGCTCCTTCACCTGCAACTCCAGCCGCAGGCATTCGTTGGGCTGGATGTTCATCAACAGCCAGTTGGGGCGCATCTGCTCGATCTGGGTCTCACGGAACAGCTGCTGCGGCGGATGCTTGAAGCGGATGCCGATCAGCGAATTATCATGCGCCATGCGCTTGCCGGTACGTAAAAAAAATGGCACGTTGCGCCAGCGCCAATTGTCGATGTGCAACTTCAGTACGGCATAGGTCTCGGTGCTGCTGCTGGGTGGTACATCCTTCTCTTCCAGATAGGACACGACCTTGTCCCGACCGACGGTGCCGCGCGCGTACTGGGCGCGGAAGGCGTGTGCGTGCACCGCACTCTGCGAGATCGGTCGGATGGAACGCAGCACCTTCACCTTCTCGTCACGCAGCGACTCGGCGTCGAGGGTGGCGGGTGGCTCCATGGCCACCAGCGTCAGCATCTGCAGCAGATGACTCTGCACCATGTCGCGCAACGCCCCCGCACCGTCATAATAGCCGGCGCGCATCTCGATCCCCGCCGTTTCGGCATGGCTGATCTGCACATGGTCGATGTAGTTGCGGTTCCACAGTGGCTCGAGCATGAGGTTGGCAAAACGGAACACCAGGATGTTCTGGATGGTGCCCTTGCCGAGGTAATGGTCGATGCGAAACAGCTGGTCCTCGCGCCAGTGTCGGTGCAGGCGTGCGTTGAGAATCTCGGCGCTCTCGAGGTCGTAGCCGAACGGTTTCTCGATGACCACCCGGCGCCAGCCGTCGGCGTCGCCATTGAGTTCGACCTCGGCCAGATGATGGCTGACCACACCAAAATCGGTGGGTGCGACCGCCATGTAGAAGGCGATGTTGGCGGGATATTCGGGTGCGGCCAGGGTCTCGCGCAGTCGCGGATAGAGTTCGGCATCATCCAGGTCGCCGCGAAAGAAGAACAGCCGCTCCAGAAAACGCGCGAGTACCTTGTGGTCCAGCCCCATGCGCACGCGCTTCTCCAGCCAGCCCGCCACCACCTTGCGCCAGGCGTCGTCGTCCCAGTCACGGCGCCCGACGCCGAGCACCCGCATCTCCCCAGGCAGTCGCCCGGCCTGCTCCAGATGGTACAGCGCCGGCATGAGCTTCTTCTGCGAGAGGTTGCCGGTCGCGCCGAAGATCACGAACGTACAGGGATCGGGCATGGCGTTGATCAGTCCTCAGTAGCGAACAGGGACGCGCGTCTGGAAAAGCACTTCAACCGCAAAGGACGCGAAGGCGCGCGAAGGAAATTCTGAAAAAAATCCAAAAACCGCATTTGCCACGGAAACACACGGAAATACACGGAAATACACGGAAGGCGAGGGTGCGGCGGGTTATGAACTCCGTGTGCTTCCGTGTGCTTCCGTGTGTTTCCGTGGCTGAAATGAGTTTTTTGTTTGTCACTCGTTGATGATTTACCTTTGCGCGCCTTTGCGTCCTTTGTGGTAAAGATTCCTGGCCCCTCATTTCTTCGCCACCGCGTGTCCGCCGAAGGCGTTGCGCATCATGGCGAGCAGCTTGTTGGCGTAGCCTTCGCGATCCTGGCTGGCGAAGCGCATGGCCAGGGCGAGGGTGATGACGGGCAGCGCCTGGCCCTGATCGATGGCCTCGATGGCGGTCCAGCGGCCCTCGCCGGAATCGGCCACCACCGGCTGGATGTCCTCGAGCCCCTGATCGGCCTGGAGCGCATCGGCGGTCAGGTCCAGCAGCCAGCTGCGCACCACCGAACCATGGCGCCACAATTCGGCGACCTGCGCGAGATCGAGCTGGAACTCCTGCTTGCCGCGCAACAGCGCGAAACCCTCGGCGAGGGCCTGCATCATGCCGTACTCCACGCCGTTGTGGACCATCTTGGTGAAGTGCCCGGCACCGACCGGGCCGACGTGCGCCCAGCCATGATCGTGCCCCGGCGCCAGCACCTGCAACGCCGGTTTGAGCCGGGCGATGGCGGCATCGCTGCCGCCGACCATGAGACAATAGCCGTTCTCCAGGCCCCAGACGCCACCCGAGGTGCCGGCGTCCACGAACTCGATGCCCTGCTCGGCCAGCCAGGCGCCGCGGCGCTGGCTGTCATGATAATTGGCGTTGCCCCCGTCGACGATCACGTCACCCGGCGCGAGCAGCTCGCGCAGTTCGTCCAGGTGCGTCTCGGTGACGGCACCGGCCGGCAGCATCACCCAGACGACGCGCGGCGCAGTGAGCCGGGTCACCGCGTCGGCCAGCGACCCGGCCGGGATCAACCCCTCCGCAGCCGCCAGTTCATCGGCGACCGCGCGGGTACGATTGTAGCCCACCACCTCGATGCCACCGCGGCACAGACGGCGCGCCATATTGGCGCCCATGCGTCCCAGACCGATCATCGCCATGCGCATTGCGCGTCTCCCTGCTCATCCTACGGATGCTGGCCAGTATAGCCGCACCTGCGCGGTGCGCCTGCGACCGTGTGACTTGACGACGCGTGTCCGGCTCCCGCAGGCTAGGAGCCTGTCGGACTTGGGACTGATCTACTGCGCCGGGTAAGATAGCCGCCCCAAGTCCGATCAGACTCCTAGTGCGCTCACCTGCAAACCAGCCCACAGTGCCGCCCATGAAAATCCTGTTCGCCAGCAGCGAGGCCCACCCGCTCATCAAGACCGGCGGACTCGCCGACGTCTCCGGCGCACTGCCCAAGGCCCTCGCCGGCCTCGGTCAGGACGTACGCCTGGTGCTGCCCGCCTACTGGGACCTGCTGGCGCGCACCGGCGAGGCCCGCGAGGTCGGCCGCGTCGATATCGTCGCGGGCATGGGACCGGTGCGGATCCTGCAGACCACCCTGCCCGACACCGATCTGTCCGTCTACCTGGTCGCGGCACCGCACTGCTTCGACCGGCTCGGCAATCCCTACGTGGGACCGGACGGCCGCGACTGGCCGGACAACGCGCAGCGCTTCGCCAGTTTCGCGCGCGCCGTCGTGGAACTGGCCATGGACCGCGCCGGCCTGGGCTGGCAGCCCGATCTGGTGCACTGCAACGACTGGCAGACCGGGCTGGTGCCGGCGTTGCTGGGGCTGGAGACCACGCGCCCGGCAACGGTCTTCACCGTCCACAATCTAGCCTATCAGGGTCTGTTCGACCGGACGACCTTCGAGACGCTGCGACTGCCCGCTGAGTGGTGGTCGCCGCAGGCCCTGGAGTTCCACGATCAGGTCTCGTTCATCAAGGGCGGCCTGGTGTACGCCGATCGCATCACCACCGTGAGCCCGACCTACGCCCGGGAGATCCGCACGCCGGAATTCGGCGGCGGCCTCGACGGTCTGCTGAACATGCGCGCCGACGCACTGTCCGGCATCCTCAATGGCGCGGACTATAGCCAGTGGGACCCGGCCACCGACCCGTTGCTGCGGCATCATTTCAGCGCCGCGCAGCCGCAGGGTAAGGCCGCCAACAAAACGGCCCTGCAAGAGGCCTTCGGATTGCCACAGGACGCGCATCTGCCGCTGCTCGTGCACGTCGGGCGACTGGTGGAACAGAAGGGCATCGATCTGTTGCTCGACATCCTGCCGGAGCTCATGACGCGGCCGCTGCAGGTGGCCCTGCTCGGCAGTGGCCAGAAGCAACTCGAGGACGCCCTGCGCACGGCCCAGGCGGCCTACCCCCGACGGTTCGGCCTGCGCCTCGGCTACGACGAGCCGCTGGCGCACCTGCTCGAGGCCGGTGGCGATGCCTTCCTGATGCCGTCACGCTTCGAGCCCTGCGGGCTGAATCAGATCTACAGCCTGCGCTACGGCACCCTGCCCATCGTGCGCCGCACTGGCGGTCTGGCGGATACCGTGGTCGATACCGACGCCGCCAGCCTTCAACAGGGCACCGCCACCGGCTTCGTGTTCGACGCGGCCTCGCCGGAGGCGCTGCTGGCCGTGATCGACCGGGCGCTCACGCTGTACCAACAGCCCGACGCCTGGGCCCGCGTAATGCAGACCGCCATGCGCCAGGACTACAGCTGGACACGCAGCGCACAACGCTACGTCGATCTGTATCGCGCTCTGGCCACGGGCGACTGAGCCCGACGGGTGACCCAAGCCCTTGATACATCATCGCCAGGTCCCGAATCCCGGAACACCGAGGGGGCACAATTCGGGCCCTGGTGGTTTATAATGCGGGGCTCTTTGCGCCGACGCTGCGCGCCGCCAACCTTCGCTGTGGACCCATGATGCCCGAGACCTCCCCGCAGACCGTGATCGACCAGCCCCGCGACAAGGACCTGCGCACCCGCGTACGTCTGTTCGGCGACCTGCTCGGCAACGTGCTGCGCGCCCAGGAGGGGGGCCAGGTGCTGGCGGCGGTGGAGACGCTGCGTAAGGGCTTCATCCGGCTGCGCGGTGCGGACGACGCGCGCCTGCGCGCGCGCCTGATGCGGACCATCGACGGCCTCGACCCGCAGCTGCTCACCCATGTGGTGCGTGCCTTCCACCTCTACTTCGGGCTGGTCAACATCGCCGAGCAGGCCTTCGAACACCGCCAGCGCCTGCGTGAGCTGTCCAGCGGCGGTCCGTTGTGGCTGGGTTCCTTCGACCACACCCTGCGTGAGTTGTGTGATCGCGGCATCACCCCCGAGCAGCTGCAGACGCTGTTGGACCAGATCCGCTACATCCCGGTATTCACCGCGCACCCGACCGAGTCCAAGCGCCGCACCATCATGGAGACGCTGCGGCGCATCTTCGTGATCAGCGAGCAGCTCGATACCACCAAGCTGAGCAAGGAACAGCGCGACGAGATCATCCAGGATCTGCAGAACGAGATCCAGATCCTGTGGAAGACCGATGAGGTGCGTGTACACAAGCCGCGCGTGCGCGACGAGATCCGCAACGGGCTCTATTATTTTCGCGACAGCCTGTTCGACGCCGTGCCGGCCATCTACCGCAACCTGGAACGGGCGGTGCGCCGCATCTACCTCAACGGCAGCCAGGTCGCCGAGCTGCCGGTCCATGTGCCGAGCGTGCTGCGCTTCGGCTCCTGGATCGGAGGCGACCGCGACGGCAATCCCTTCGTGCTACCCGAGACCACCGAGCTGGCACTGCGCATGCATATGCGCGAGGCCATTTGCCACTATCTGCGGCGTGTCGATGCACTGCGCCATAAACTGACGCATTCCGACCTGCTGTGCCAGCCCACAGCCGAGTTCCGCGCGGGGCTCGCGCGCGATGAGGAGCGTTTCATAGTAGCCTTCGGGGACCACCCGTCACGCTACAGCCACGAGCCCTACCGCCGCAAGCTGTTCATCGTGCGCTACCGCCTGCGCCGTAATCTGGCTGCAATCAACGACCAGATCGACCGCGAGGGCAAGGCCGACCTCGGTCCGTATGAGCACCGTTATCTGAACGAGCAGGATCTGCTGCAGGATCTTTATCAGATCCGCGATTCACTGATCAGTCATGGCGATGCGCGCATCGCCGCAACGGACCTGACCGACCTCATCCGCCTGCTCGAGACCTTCGGCTTCTTCCTGATGCAGCTCGACATCCGCCAGGAATCGACACGCCACGCCGATGCCGTCACGGACGTACTGCGCCAGTTGCCCGAGGCGCCCGATTACACCGCACTCGATGACGCCGACCGGTTGCGGGTACTGGCCGAACGTATAGCCGCCGGTGCACCGCCCGCACTCGACCACAACCGGCTCGACGAACCCACGCGCGAGACGCTGGCGGTGTTCGATGTCATGCACCGCATGCGCGGCGAGGTCAGCGCCGAGGCCTTCGGCAACTACGTCATCTCCATGACCCACAGGGCCAGCCACGTACTGGAGGTGATGTTCCTGGCCTGGCTTACGGGTCTCGCCGGACGCACTGCCGATGGCTGGTTCTGTCAGATCCGCATCAGTCCGTTGTTCGAGACCATCGAGGATCTGTCACACGTCGAGGATGTCCTCACCGAACTGCTCGGCAACACCACCTACCGTGCCCTGCTGGAGGCCTCCGGCGATCAGCAGGAGGTGATGCTCGGCTATTCGGATTCCTGCAAGGACGGCGGCATCCTCGCCGCCGGCTGGAATCTCTACGAGGCACAGAAGAAGATCCTGCGCATCACCGGCGAGCACGGCGTGCGCTGCCGGCTGTTCCATGGCCGCGGCGGTACCATCGGCCGCGGCGGCGGCCCGACCCACGAGGCCATTCTGGCGCAGCCGCCTGGCACCGTGCACGGCGAGATCAAGTTCACCGAACAGGGCGAGGTGCTGTCGTACAAGTACGGCAACCTGGAAACCGCCATCAACGAACTCACCATGGGCGTGACCGGCCTGCTCAAGGCCAGTCGCTCACTGGTCCAGCCGGTCGAGCCCGATCGCCGGGAACATCTCGCTATCATGGACGAACTGGCGCAGATCGGTGAAAAGGTCTACCGCGACCTGACCGACCACACCGAGGGCTTTCTCGACTATTTCTACGAGGTCTGCCCGGTGAGCGAGATCGGCCTGCTCAACATCGGCTCGCGGCCGAGTCACCGCAAGCAGGGCAGCCGCGCCAAGGCCTCCATCCGCGCCATCCCCTGGGTATTCGGCTGGGCGCAGTCACGCCACACCCTGCCGGCCTGGTACGGCATCGGTACGGCCCTCGATACCTGGCGCCAGCACGATCCCGAGCGGCTCATCACACTGCAGACCATGTATCGGGAATGGCCGTTCTTCCGCGCGTTGCTCTCGAACACGCAGATGTCGCTGTTCAAGGCGCGCATGGATATCGCGCGCGAATATACGGCGCTCGCCATGGACAAGGATCGCGCCGCGAACATCTTCGAGGGGATTCACGCGGAATTCCACCGCACGCGCACGCACGTGCTCGCCGTCGCCAACCAGAAGGTGCTCATTCAGGAGAACCCGCCGCTGTATCTGTCGCTCAGCCGGCGCGACCCCTATCTGGACCCACTCAACCACATCCAGCTGACGCTGCTCAAGCGCTACCGCAATGAGCGGCTGCCGGAGGCCGACCGCGAACACTGGCGCGATGCGCTGCTGCGTTCGATCAATGCCATCGCCGGCGGCATGCGCAACACGGGCTGACATGATTCCATGAAAACGACACTCGACGCCATCGCCGCCTTCCGCCGCCTGCGCGACGGCAACCAGCGTTTCGCCGCGGGACTGCGCAGTATCGATACGATGGCCACCCACACCAAGCGCGCCGAACTGACCTCGGGTCAGACACCGTTTGCCATCATCCTGGGCTGCTCGGACTCGCGCGTACCTGCCGAGATCATCTTCGATCAGGGACTGGGTGATCTATTCGTCATTCGCGTGGCCGGTAATGTCGTGGCACCGTCGCAGATCGGCAGTGTGGAATTTGCCGCCGCCGAGTTCGATATCCGTCTGGTGGTGGTGCTGGGCCATTCACAGTGTGGCGCGGTCAGTGCCAGCATCAGTGCATTGCGGCATCCCGACGAGGAACATTCACTGAATATCCGCTCCATCGTCGACCGCATCCGCCCCGCCATCGCGGGGCTGATGTCGACGGAACTGCGCGACCAGCCGGCGGCGCTGCTGCAGCAGGCCGTCCGGGCCAATGTGCGCGCGTCGGTGAACCAGATGCGGCATGGCTCGGTGATGCTCGAGGATCTGACCAACCATGGCGGGCTGCTCATCGTGGGCGCAGAATACTCACTCGAAACCGGCGTCGTGGACTTCTTCGACGGCATACCCGAAAGCGGCTGAGACCCCGGTGGGAGCGCGGTCGTCTCCGCGCCGCCCGGAACTGTCCAGAATCGCCCTGAGGAGGGACCATGCGGACACTGCGTCTAATCCTGATCACGCTCACGCTGGCATTGGTGCTGGCGCCACCGGCACCGGCCGGGACGACGCCGACCGAGCTGGTGTTCGGTGTGGCCGATCAGGTCGTCGCGCGCCTGCGCGAAGGCCAGCCTCTCAACGACAACCAGGCCTATGACCTGGTGGATGACCTCATCCTCCCGCATCTCGATTTTGAGGCCTTTTCGCGGCTCACATTGGGCAAACACTGGCGCCAGGCGAGCCCGGAACAGCGTGTGGCCTTCACGCACGAGTTCAAGTCGATGCTGATACATACCTACGCGAGTTCGCTGAACACCTATGCGGGTGAGGCCTTCGAGCATGTCGGGGAGCGTAACGAGGGGGACGACCGCGTACTGGTGCAGACACGCTTCGTCCGCAGCCATGGCGAGCCCGTGCGCGTCGATTATCGCCTGCACCGGCGTGACGGTGAGTGGAAGATCTACGATGTGGTCATCGAAGGCGTGAGTATGGTGCTCAACTACCGCGCGAGCTTCGGCGAGGAGATCAGCCGCGGCGGGCTGGACAAACTCATCCAGCGCATGGCGAGCCACCAGGAGCAGCTGCCGGGTGTGAAGATTCCGTAGCACACCGATGGAAGGCCCCAGGGCAGGGCCGCCCATGGATCGCCCCGACCTGTGGCAGCAGGATGAATCGATTTTTGGCCAGCGTGATGCGCCGCGCGGGTCGCACGGACGTGCACCAGGACGATGCCAGGGCGATACCAGAATAACTCAGGAATGACTCCGGGACGGCGCTCGGAACGACGCGGCTACGCCACTTGCACCGGGATGTCGTGGCCCATGCGGACAATCTGATTACGCTCGTTCAGATAGACCAGTGTCGGCTTGAAGCTCACCGCCTCCTGCTGGCTGAGAATGGCGTAGCTGCAGATGATGACACGGTCGCCGGGGGCGGCCTTGTGGGCGGCGGCACCGTTCACGGAAACGATACCCGAGCCCTCCTGGGCGCGGATGGCATAGGTCGTAAGACGCGCGCCATTGGTCTTGTTATAGATATGGATCTGCTCGTATTCGCGGATCCCGGCCGTATCCAGCAACAGACCATCGATCGCGCAGGACCCTTCATACTCGAGCTCGGAGTGGGTCACGCAGGCGTGGTGAAGCTTGGCTTTCAGCAGGGTCAATTGCATGGCGAATGGGAGAGACTGCGGTTGTGGAGATGGGATTATCTCCGATCGGCGCAGGGGGTGCAATCGACGTCGGTCAAGACTGCAGAAATCACGCCCTACTACAGAGAAATCCGCAGGTTATCGATCAGGCGCGTCACCCCCAGGCGGACTGCGGCGAGAATCACCAAGTGTGCGTCGCCCGCCGCGGCCGGCTGCAGGTCGGGGCGGCGGATACTGACATAATCCGTGTGGAACCCCTCGGTCCTCAGGACGTACTCCGCGGCCCGCTCCAGCGTCTCGAAATCCCGCTCACCCGCGCGCAGCTGGTCCGCCACGTCGTTCAGTGTCTGTGCCAGCAACGGTGCCAGGGCGCGCTGCGTGGCTGTAAGATGACGGTTGCGGGAACTCATCGCCAGGCCATCCGACTCGCGTACCGTCGGCACACCGACCACTGCGATGGGCCAGCCCAGATCCGCGACCATGCGCCGGATGACAGCGAGCTGCTGATAGTCCTTCTCGCCGAACACCGCCACGTGCGGCTGCACCAGGTTGAACAGCCGCGCCACCACCGTGGTCACGCCGTCGAAATGCCCCGGCCGATGGGCGCCCTCCAGCATATCGCCCAGCACGGGCACCGACACCCGCGTCAGCGTCACCAGTGGCCGCGGGTACATGGTCTCGACACTGGGCAGGAACGCGACATCGGCACCCGCGTCCTCGAGCGCCGCGCAGTCGGCCTCCGGCGTGCGTGGATAGCGCGCGAAATCCTCGTCCGGGCCGAACTGCAGTGGATTGACGAAGATGCTCGCCACCGTACGATCCGCCTGCGTGCGTGCGGTTTCGACCAGCCGCAGATGCCCGGCGTGCAGATTGCCCATGGTCGGCACGAAGGCGATGCACGCGCCCTCGGCGTGCCATTGCGCCAGCGTACGGCGCAGGGTCTCGATGCTGTCGGTTCGGATCATGGCGGCCCGTGTTGAAGGCTTTTGATCGCACAAACAATCCACACTCAGAAGCAATGCTCCGGCGCGGGAAAGCTGCCGTCCTGGACGGCCCGGAGGTAGGCCTCGACGGCAGCCTGGATGCTGCCGGCGCCGGCCATGAAATCCCTGGCGAATCTGGGCGCTTTACCAGGCGTGATGCCAAGCATGTCCTGCAGGACCAGTACCTGGCCGTCGCACTCGGGACCGGCACCGATGCCGATCACCGGCATGCTGACGGCGCGGGTGATCTCGCCAGCCAGTGCCGCCGGCACGCACTCCAGCACCAGCAGCGCGGCACCGGCGGACTCCAGACCGCGCGCATCCTCGAGGATGGCGTGCGCCGCCTCGCGCTCACGGCCCTGGACGCGGTAGCCGCCGAGCTGGTGCACCGATTGTGGCAACAGCCCCAGGTGGCCGCAGACCGGAATGCCCTGCTGTACCAGATCGTGAACGATCTCGGTGACCCGCGCACCGCCTTCGAGCTTGACCATCTGCGCCCCGCCTTCGCGCATCAATCGCGCGGCGTTGGCCAGTGCCGCGCGCACGTCCGCATAGGTCATGAATGGCATATCCACCACGCGCAGGGCACGGCGTGCCCCGCGGGCGACGGCGGCGGCATGGTAGATCATGTCATCCAGCGTCACCGGCAGCGTCGATTCCCGTCCCTGCACCACCATACCGAGCGAATCGCCGACGATGATCATGTCCACGCCAGCCGCGTCGATCAGCCGGGCGAAGCCGGCGTCATAGGCGGTGAGGCAGGTGATCTTCTCGCCGGCCGCCTTCATACGCGCGAGGCTGGCGCGGGTGACAGGCTGACTGGGGTTGTGACTGCTCATGGCTGTGTGCCCTCATGTCGACGAGACCGCGTGGTGGCTGAAGTCTACAGGGAAACCGGCATGGGGTTGAAATAGTGCCGGCCACTGCCGAGGCGATGGATCTGCTCCAACAGCTCTGCATAGGCCGTCTCGTCATTGATCAGATCGATGTGTGCGGCATTCACGATCAGCAACGGACAGGCGTCGAATTCGAAGAAGAACTTCGCGTAACCCTCGGACAGACGCTCCAGATAACCGGCATCGATGTGCTGTTCGTAGACGATGCCACGTCGGGCAATGCGCCCGAGCAGCACGTCCACCGGCGCCTGCAGATAGATCACCAGATCCGGCATCGGGGCGTCCAGTGTCAGGTGGCCGTAGACCTGCTCGTAGAGCTTGTATTCCTGCTCGTCCAACGTCATGCGGGCGAACAGCTGATCCTTCTCGATCAGAAAATCTGCAACCCGCACCGGCCGGAACATGTCGCCCTGGCGCAGCTCCTGCATCTGGCGCGCGCGTTGCAACAGGAAGAACAACTGCGTGGACAATGCGCCCTGGCGCGGATTACGGTAGAAGCGTTCCAGGAACGGATTCTCCGCCGCATCCTCCAGCAGCAGTTCGCTGCCGAAGCTGTCCGCGAGCCGCCGCGCCAGGCTCGTCTTGCCCACCCCGATGGGCCCTTCGACCACGATGTAGCCGGGATTCGGTTCAATCATGCCTGCAGCTTCGCTATTCGATATTCGTTTTTATTACCACGAAATCCACAAAAAACCTGGCGGACAATTCCTTCCAGGAACGCTCGCCTGAATCCGTCATCCTGGTACATGCTGGGATCCAGTTCTGCGAATCTGTGGATTCCCACTTCCACGTGATGGACGGGGCGCATTGTTCAGCATTCCCTCGGCATCACTTTCGCGGATTTCGTGGTCACCCGATCCGTCACAGTCACTTGCTGCCCCCCACCAACCTTTCCAGACCCTCGGGCGGGCAGCGCGTCAGCAGGGCCGGCAGCGGGCCCAGGCCGGGGATGTCCAGGTCCGGCGCAAGTTCGGCCAGTGGATAGAGCACAAAGTTGCGCGCGGCGATGCCTGGGTGTGGTACCTGCAGGCGGGCGCTGTCGATACGCCGGTCAGTGTAGAGGAGGATATCCAGATCGAGCGTGCGCGGCCCCCAGCGCTCGCCGCTGCGGTCGCGGCCGGCGCGTGCCTCGATTGCCTGCAGGGCATCGAGCAGCGTCTCGGGTGCGAGCCGCGTGTGCAGGCGCGCGACGGCATTGATATAGTCGGGCTGGCCCGGCGGCCCCATGGGTGCGCTGCGGTAGAGCTGCGAACATGCGGCGAGCTCGGTCTGCTCCAGCGCGGTCAGTGCAGCCAGACCGGCCCGCACCTGGCGCACCGGGTCATCAAGGTTGCTGCCCAGCCCCACAAAGACCGTCTCCGTGCCCACCCCTAGCCGTCGCCGCCGTCCGTCCCACCGGTATCGGTCGAGGCGGGGGACGCACGCGCTCCCGCATCCACCCCCTCTCCTTCGGTCTGGGACTTGGCGCCGTTGCGTCTGCGCCGCCGGCGCTTCTTAGCCTTCTTCTCGGGGGCCAGCATCGCCTCGCGCGCCTCGCCGGGCTGCTCCTGGAAGTCCGTCCACCACTGACAGAGCTCCAAATCGACCTCGCCCGACTCGCCGCGCAGCAGCAGAAAATCGTAGGCGGCACGGAAGCGCGGGTGACTGACCAGCCGCAGCGGACGTCGCCCGCTGCGCTGCTCGAAGCGTGGCTGCAGCGACCAGATCTCGCGCATCGGCAGACTGAAACGCTTGGGGATGGCGGTGTGGCTGGCCTGTGCGTTGACGATCCAGTTGCCGGCTGCCTGCAGCGCGGCGAGATCGCCCAGCTCCTGAGCCGTTGCCCGCCAGCGTTTGAGCACCGGCGGCCACAGCAACGCGGCGAACAGAAACGCGGGCGTGACCGGCCGCCCGTCGGCGACGCGCTGGTCGGTATTTTCCAGCGCGCGGCCGATGAGAATCTGCGGGTGGCCATCGATCTCCTCGGCCAGCGCCGCCTCGGAGTCCGGGAACAGCTTGCCGAACAGACCGTAGTGGCGCAGCAGTCCGAAGCCGGTGAGGCCCTCGCCCGCCATGAACAGCTTGAGCACCTCTTCGTAGAGGCGCGCCGAAGAAATATCGAACAACAGATCCGACAGGACGGGGATGGGCGCGGCGGTGGCGTCATCGATACGAAAGCCGAGCTTGGCGGCGAAGCGCACCGCCCGCAGCATACGTACCGGGTCTTCGCGGTAGCGCGCCGTGGGATCGCCGATCAGGCGCAGCAGGCCGGCACGCAAATCGTCCATCCCACCGACGAAGTCACGCACCGAAAAGTCGGCGATGTCGTAATACAGGGCGTTGACGGTGAAGTCGCGCCGCCAGGCGTCCTCCTCGAAGGTACCGTAGACATTGTCGCGGAGGATGCGCCCCTCGTCGGTCATAGTGAGCTCGGCGACGTCGTCCTCACCCGGCGCGTGCTGGCCGCGGAAGGTCGCCACTTCGATGACCTCGCGGCCGAAGACGACATGGGCAAGCCGGAAGCGTCGGCCGATCAGCCGGCAGTTACGGAACAGCTGCCGCACCTCGTCGGGATGGGCGTCGGTGGCGACGTCGAAATCCTTGGGTTCGCGCCCGAGCAGCAGATCGCGCACCCCACCGCCGACGAGGCAGGCCTGATGGCCGGCATCCTTGAGGCGATACAGTACCTTCAGCGCATTCGGGCTGATATTGGCGCGGGAGATCGCGTGTTCGGAGCGCGGGATGACGGTGGATGTGGGTGGATTGATCGCTGTTTCTTCCTGCTGAACGGTCACGACGAGGGCGGTTGCGGTCTGCTTGTACTCGCCCGACGCGCGCGTATAATACCACCGCTCAGCGCCCGGGTGCAGTCGCCAGGCGCGGTTTCGCTCCGCTCCCTTCGTCTAGTGGTTAGGACGCTGGCCTCTCACGCCGGTAACAGGGGTTCGAATCCCCTAGGGAGCGCCATTTTCTCAGTGAGATACAAGAGTCAAGTTACAAGAGGCAAGTGAAAACCTGCGCCCGAATCCGCCGGCACAGGTACTCCATACCCTCGGAGACTGTTGTATCTTGCCACTTGTATCTTGCTAACTGTTTTTAATAGGTTGCCGCATCGCGGAGCTCGCTCATGACGGTGTTCAGCGAGGTGTCGCGGTTGTCCACCAGGCAGACCAGATTCCCGACGCTGCACACCGACGCGCCGCCGCCGCGCACGATCCAGCCGCGCGGTGGGGTCCAGCCGCGGACCTGAGTGAACATGGAGAGCTGATCGACGTTGGCCTGCACCATGCGTTTGTACTCCAGCGCGAAGTGCGCCAGGCGCGTCATGTCGGAGTCGTCCAGCATACCGTAGCCCTCCAGCAGCGACCCGTCATCGCGGAACAGACAGATGGCCTGCACGCCATCGATGGCCAGAAGACGTCGTATCATGGCCGCCTACTCCGCCAGCGCCGCGTAGGCCTGTTCATAGTCCGCCTCTTCATTGCGCATGACGACGCCGCAGTTCTCCGTTGTCACTGCCGTCCAGTCGAAGCCCACCAGCGTGAAGCCCTGGATCGGATAGAAACCTTGTGCGCCGGTCACCTTCTCCCAGCCGCGCGCCTGCATGGTGGCGATGGCGGTGTTGGCGACGCACACATGGCAGAGCAGATCGAGGCCCTCCGGCGTGAGCACGCTACCGGGGGCGATCCGGTGCATGCCCAGTTCACCGCGATCGGAAAACTCGAAGGCGGCCAGCGCGCCGGGCAGATTCATCAGTCGCTGCAGATCAGGCATAGGGATTCATCCTCCAGACAGGGAATACTGATCTTTCAAGATCGAGACGTGCGCCGACAACGGGGCGCTCCTCGTCCCTGGCCCTCCGCTGACCCCGGACAGCGAGGGGCAGCGTCATCCAGACTTCAAGGGCCGCAGCGCTCAGCCCACCTTAGATGAGATCCTGCGGCGCACCCGCCAGGCGGCTGCGCAACAGGCCCATCACCGCGTTCAATGACGCCGTGTCGTTGTCCAGAAAGCAGAAGACGTTGGCCACGGCGCAGACGGTGTACTTCGGGCCGCGCACGACCCAGCCACCGGCCGGCGCGCCACCATCCGGATGGATGCTTGCCATGATGTCGGTCTGCATATGCACGCCCATACTGGTGGCCCGGCACATGATGGAGGCCATGCGTGCGTGTTCTTCACTGATGCCGCCTTTGTAGGAGAAGCGGTCGCCGCGGTAGGAATATTCGCCCGTGGCGAACACCCCTTCCAGCGTGGCGAGATCGGCGATGAGCGACATACGAACCCCCCAGCCCTGGCTTGTAATTATTTGGCTTGGCGGAAGGTGTAACACACTTTATTGATATTTGTCACGGTTGCGTCGGGGCGCCGGAATCTGGTACTTGTAGCGGTTGTTCCGAGTCGCCCGGCCGCCCCCGCATGGCCCACACCCCTGAACTCCCAGCCGCCCCCCTGCGGACACGGCTCGCCGCACTGTTCTATGACAGCCTGCTGACATTCGCATTGCTTATGGTCGCGACCGCCGCGGCCTTCGGGCTCAAGGGTGGCAATGTCGCCCCACAGGACCCGCTCTTCCGGCTGTATCTACTGATGGTGATGGCGCTGTTCTTCTGTGGCTTCTGGGTGGCGGGCGGCCAGACGCTGGGGATGCGCAGCTGGCATCTGCGCGTGCAGCGCCGCGACGGCCGCCCACTGGGCTGGTGGCAGGCACTGTGGCGGTTCGCGCTGGCAGTGCCCTCGGTGGGCCTGGCGGGGATCGGCCTGTGGTGGCTGCTGCTCGATCCACAACGCCTGGCACTGCACGATCGCCTGTCGGGTACGCGCGTGGTGGTGGTGCCGCGGCGGGCGTGAGGCGGGAGGCGGGAGGAGAAAGAAATTTGGCCACGGAAGCACACGGAAAAACACGGAAAGAAGTCATTGCTAAAATCCCGCAGGGCCACATGATGAGGCACAACAAACCCGGCACAGTCCGACCCTGCGCAATAAATTTTTCCTGAGGATTCCGTGGCCGAAAGTTATTGGGTTTTACGCCTTCAGATAAACCCCACCCAGTGATCGCTCGGTTTGAGCACTGGGCCTTTACATTGTTATTTTCCGTGTTTTTCCGTGTGCTTTCGTGGCCAATAAGGGTTTTTGCCTTTCACTCCTCACTCCTCACTCCTCACTCCTCACTCCTCACGCCTCACGCCTCACGCCCCGCTCACCGCACCGACCGCATCACCCACAGCCCGCCGCCGAGGAACAGCAGCGACGGCGCCAGGGCGCTCAGCAGTGGTGGGAAACCATAGATCTGTCCCATATGGCTCATGGTGCGGTTGAGCAGGAAGAACGCCACACCCGTCATGATGCCCCACAACAGACGCTGCCCGGCACTGACACTGCGCAACGGCCCGAATACGAACGGGATGGACAGGAACAGCATCACCAGCCCGGCGAGCGGCGCGAACACCCGTTGCCAGAAGGCCAGTTCGTAGCGACCGGCATCGAGACCGTTGCTGCGCATATAGCGCGCATAGCGGTAGAGATCACGCGCCGACAGATCCTCCGGGGCGATCGTCACCACGCTCAGCAGTTCAGGACTGAGCAGGCTCGGCCACACCAGCTGTTCGGCCTTGGTGATACGGAAACCGACCTCACCCAGTTCACCGCGCTGCACCTCGTAGAGCCGCCAGCCGGTCGGGATGTGCTCTGCGAACGCGGCGTGCATGGCGGCCTCCAGCCGACCATCGGTGGCCAGATCGTAGACCTGCACGTCGGCCAGCCGCCCATCCGGCAGGATCTGACCGATATTGATGAACTGCTGGCCGTCACGCGCCCAGAAGCCATACTGGCTGCGGAAGGTAATGGTCTCCGACTGCGCCAGGGCACGGCGCTGCTCGGCGAGCTGCTGGGTCCAGGGTGCCAGCCACTCGCCGGCCGCGGCGGCGACGAGCAGCAGGATCAGACCAGCCTGCAGCACACTGCGGGCGATGCGCAGGATGGACACGCCGGCGGCACGCATGCTCACCAGCTCGCTGTTGGAGGCCAGCACCCCCAGGCTCATCAGGCTGCCGAGCAGCGCCGCCATCGGGAACAGCTGATGGATGCGCCCCGGCACCGTCAGACCGACGTAGGCGAAGGCGCTGGCGAGACCGTAGTTGCCCTTGCCGATGTCCTGCACCTCGTTGATGAAGGTGAAGAACAGGTCCACCGCCAGCAGGATCAAGAGCGCCAGCAGCATGCCGCCGATCACTGTCTTGCCGAGGTAGCGGTCCAGAATCCTCACGCCACCCTCCGCGGCCCGCGCATGCGCGTCAGCCAGAACAGCGCCAGCGTGATCGCCAGCGGTACGATGTGTACCCACCACATGCCCAGTCGTGCCGGAATCACACCCTTTTCCACCCACACCTGCGCGGTACCCATCAGGTTGTAGTAGACGATGAACACCAGCACTGCGACGAACAGCTTGCCAAAGCGGCCCTGACGCGGCGTGGTGCGGCTGAGCGGCACGGCGAGCAGTACCAGACTCAGCGTCGCCAGCGGCAGCGATAGACGCCATTGCAGCTCGGCGACATCCTTCAGATCATCCGAGCCCCACAGTTCCCGGGTGGAAATGGCGTCGCGCTTGACGGCGGGATTGAGCACCTCGACGGTCTCCAGCCGCACGCCGTGGCGCGCGAACTGCAGGATGCGGAATACCGTGTCACCGGGCATACCCTGATAGCGGTAGCCATCCACCATGACCAGGAAGCGGTCGCCGCTGTTGGTGTCACGCGCGGGATAGGCGCTGCGTGCCGTGACCAGTGTCGGCACGCCGTCCTGCACGCTGCGCACGAACAGTCCCTCGAGCCGCTCGCGGTCCGGTGACACACGCTCGGCATAGAAGATCATGCGGCCGCTGCCCGCCTCCTGAAAACGCCCCGCGGTGATGACAGACAGATCGGTCTGGCTGGCAGCACGGGCGTGGACCTGGTAGCCGAACTCGGCAGTGCGCGGCGTGACGAACAGTGCCAGGGCGGCGATGCCGACGGCCACCACCGCGGCGAGCCCGAGCAGCGGCCGGTAGAGCTGCGCCGTACCGATGCCACAGGCGGCGAGTGCCGTCATTTCGCTGTCTTTGTACAGACGTCCCAGCGCCAGCAGTACGCCCAGATACAGTGTCAGCGGTAGCAGCACGACCAGATACCCGACTGACTTCAACCCCAGCAGAGTAAAGATGACACCCCCCGGTAGCTCGCCCGCCGCGGCTTCGCCGAGATAGCGCGCCAGCCGGTTGCTGACCACGATCACCCACAGCACGAGGGTGACCGCCAGCCAGTTATGGACGACCTCCTTCAACAGGTAGCGATCGATGACCCGCAGCATGAGCACCTTTGAATGACCGACCCGGTCGGCGACGATGTTACCGCCCAATGATCCCATCTGTCGGGGGCGTTGCCGGCGCCGTACCCGACAGGACGCCGCGACCGGCAGCGGCGCCGCGCCCCGCAGCGAAAGCGGGTTCACAAGCGACGGCGTCCCCATGAAAAAGCGGGGCGTTTACAGTAGACTACCGCGCACGCGCATCATACACGACCCGACCGTTGCGTGAGCCCTCCAGCCCGCACAGGTGAACGAACATCAGGAGTATTCATGGAATTCAGCGTCAAGAGTGGCAACCCGGAAAAGCAGCGCTGCGGCTGCATCGTCATCGGCGTGTTCGAGCCGCGCAAGCTCTCTGCCGCCGGCAAGGCCCTGGACAAGGCCAGCGGCGGCTTCCTCACCACCCTGTTGCGCCGGGGCGACCTCGCCGGCCGCGCCGGCCAGACGCTCCTGACCCACGGCGTACCCAACATCCTCAGTGAACGCGTGCTGCTGGTCGGCTGCGGCAAGGAACGCGAGTTCGACGTCAACACCTACCGCAAGGCCGTGGCCACCGCGGCCCGCACCCTGGGCGACACCGGTGCGACGGACGCGGTCAGCTATCTCACCGAACTCCCGCTCAAGGGCCACGACATCTACTGGAAGGTGCGCGACAGCGTGCAGACCACCGCCGACACGCTGTACCTGTTCGACCAACTCAAGACCAGCAAGGACAAGCCGCGCCGGCCGCTGCGCAAGCTGGTGCTGAACGTCCCCGGCCGCCGTGATCTCGGCGACGGCGAGCGGGGCATCCGCGACGGCATGGCCATTGCCGCGGGCATGAAGCTTGCCAAGGATCTTGGCAACCTGCCGGGTAACATCTGCACGCCTGCCTATCTCGCCGAGCAGGCGCGCGGACTCAAGAAGCAGTCGCGCAAGCTGCATGTCGAGGTGCTCGAAGAAGCCGACATGGAGAAGCTCGGCATGGGTGCGCTGCTGTCGGTGGCGCGCGGCAGTCGCCAGCCGGCCAAGCTGATCGTCATGGACTACCGCGGCGGTCACAAGGGTGACAAACCCGTGGTGCTGGTCGGCAAGGGTGTGACCTTCGATGCCGGCGGCATCTCGCTGAAACCCGGTCAGGCCATGGACGAGATGAAATTCGACATGTGCGGCGCCGCCAGCGTGCTGGGTGCGCTCGCCGCCTGCGCGCAGCTGGGGCTGCCCCTGAACGTCGTCGGCATCGTCCCCGCGACCGAGAACCTGCCCGACGGCCAGGCCACCAAGCCCGGTGACATCGTCACCAGCATGTCCGGCCAGACCATCGAGGTCCTCAACACCGACGCCGAGGGCCGCCTGATCCTGTGTGATGCGCTCACCTACGCCGAACGTTTCAAGCCCGCCGCCGTGATCGACGTTGCCACCCTGACCGGCGCCTGCGTGATCGCACTGGGCAAACACGCGGCCGGCCTGCTCAGCAATCATGGCCCGCTGGCGGCCGAGCTGCTGAACTGCGGCACGACCGCCGGCGACCGCTGCTGGGAACTGCCGCTGTGGGACGACTACCAGCCGCAGCTCGATTCCAACTTCGCCGACATGGCCAACATCGGCGGCCGCGAGGCCGGCACCATCACCGCCGCCTGCTTCCTGTCGCGCTTCACCAAGGACTACCACTGGGCGCACCTCGACATCGCCGGTGTGGCCTGGAACCAGGGCAAGGAAAAAGGCGCCACCGGCCGCCCCGTGCCACTGCTGATGCAGTTCCTGCTTGAAAGGGCATCATCGAAGCAGTGAGTTTCGATACCATGTCGACCCGGATGAAACAGATACAGGATGCAAGAGACAAGATACAAGTCGAACACAAAGACAGTGCAGGCACTTGTATCTTGCATCTTGCCACTTGCATCTGAATTCATATGACCCGAGTCGACTTCTATATCCTGCCTGACAGCGATCCCGCGCAGCGGCCGCAGCTGGCCTGCAAGCTGGCGGAGAAGGCCTATGGGCAGGGGCTGACGGTGTACGTGCATACCACGACCGAAGCCGAGGCCCTGCACCTCGACGAGCTGTTGTGGACCTTTCGGCACGGCAGCTTCCTGCCGCACGCCCTGGACAGCAAGGTCACCGATGAGCCGCCACCGATCCTCATCGGGTATGACCACGAACCGTCCAGCCACACGGACGTGCTGATCAACCTCACAGCGGAGGTACCGCGTTTCATCGCTCGCTTCGAGCGCATCGCGGAGCTGGTCGACCAGCGGCCGGAGCAACTCGCCCAGTCACGCGAGCGCTACCGCTTCTACCGCGAGCGCGGCTACGAACTCAACTCACACCAGCTCAAGAGGTGATCATGGACGAGGACCGCGATCCGCCCGCCGAACCGGAATCCGATCCGCCCAAGGTCCCGGTGCTGCAGGACATCGTCGAGATCCGCGCGGGACCCGACGGACAGCCGTTGATCGTGCCGCTGGACGTGGACCAGCTCGCCGCACGCATCACCGCCCAGATCGTGCAACAGCTGCGCCGCAACCTTACTGTACAATTGGAATCCTGCCTCGAGCAGGGCCTGGCTGCGGCCCTCGACGACGTCCACGAGGAGATCCAGCGGATCCTCCTGGCCCAGCTCGCAGACCCGGACGCATAGACGCCCACAGCGCCGCTCCCCGCCCTCGGTGGGGTCTCATCCGACTCTGACCGCGCCCCGCCCCTGCGGTATAATCGCGGGCTTTGCGGCCCCTGCCGGGATGATCTGGAATCATTCGATGGACAAGACCTACAACCCCCACGCCCTCGAACAGCGCTGGTATCAGACGTGGGAAGACAACGGCTATTTCGCCCCGAGCGGCCCCGGTGACAGCGGCCGCCAGCCCTACTGCATCATGATTCCACCGCCGAACGTCACCGGCAGCCTGCACATGGGCCACGCGTTCCAGGACACCCTGATGGACGCACTCACCCGCTATCACCGCATGCGTGGCGACAACACCCTGTGGCAGGCGGGCAGCGACCATGCCGGCATCGCCACCCAGATGGTGGTCGAGCGCCAGCTCGCGGCCTCCGGTCAGACCCGCCACGACCTCGGTCGCGCGGCCTTCATCCAACAGGTGTGGGAATGGAAGGCCCAGTCCGGCGGCACCATCACCCGCCAGTTGCGCCGCATGGGCGCCTCGCTCGACTGGCAGCACGAACGCTTCACCATGGACGACGGCCTGTCCGAGGCCGTGAAGGAGGTCTTCGTGCGTCTGCACGAGGAAGGCCTGATCTACCGCGGCCAGCGCCTGGTGAACTGGGACCCGGTACTGCACACCGCCGTGTCGGATCTGGAGGTGGTGGCACAGGAGGAATCCGGCCATCTGTGGCACATGCGCTATCCGCTGGCCGACGGCTCGGGACATCTGGTGGTCGCGACGACACGCCCCGAGACCATGCTTGGCGACAGTGCGGTTGCCGTGAACCCGGAAGACACACGCTACACCCATCTCATCGGCAAGACGATCAAGCTGCCGCTGACCGACCGCGAGATCCCCATCATCGCCGACGACTATGTCGATCCCGCGTTCGGTACCGGTTGTGTGAAGATCACCCCGGCGCACGATTTCAACGACTATCAGGTTTGGTTGCGGCACAAGGACAAGTCGGAACTCAAAAATCAGCCTCATTGCGGATTGATAAACATTTTCACCAAGGATGCTCGGATCAAGTCTAGCGACCTGGAGGATGCGCCATTCCATAAATGGGCAGGTAATAAGGCTGAGCATGCTGAGTTTGGCATGATAAAGACTCAGTCAATCGAGGCTACCCTTTCGCACGAGCCAACGGTTTATCTAATTCCAGAAAAGTACTACAACCTCGACCGCTACGAGGCCCGCGACGTCATCGTCCATGATCTGCAGGAACTCGGCCTGCTGGAGAAGATCGACGACCACAAACTGATGGTCCCCAGAGGCGACCGCACCGGTGCCGTCATCGAGCCCTTTCTTACCGACCAGTGGTTCGTGAAGACCGGGCCCTTGGCGAAGCCGGCCATCGAGGCGGTCGAGACCGGTCGCATCCGCTTCGTGCCCGACAACTGGAAGAACACCTATTTCGACTGGATGCGCAATATCCAGGACTGGTGTATCTCACGGCAGATCTGGTGGGGCCACCGCATCCCCGCCTGGTACGACGCCACCGGCAACGTCTACGTCGGCCGCTCCGAAGACGAGGTGCGCGCCAGGCACGGTATCGCCATGAACATCGTGCTGCATCAGGACGAGGATGTGCTCGACACCTGGTTCTCCTCCGCGCTGTGGCCATTCTCGACCCTGGGCTGGCCGGAGCAGACCGAACGCCTGCAGACCTTCTACCCCACCTCCGTGCTGGTCACCGGTTTTGACATCATCTTCTTCTGGGTCGCGCGCATGGTGATGATGGGCCTGAAGTTCATGGGCGATGTACCGTTCCGCGAGGTCTACATCCACGGCCTGGTGCGCGATGCACACGGCCAGAAGATGTCCAAGTCCAAGGGCAACGTGCTCGACCCGATCGATCTCATCGATGGTATCGACCTCGAGGCCCTGGTCGCCAAGCGCACCACCGGCATGATGCAGCCACAGATGGCCGAAAAGATCGCCAAGGCCACGCGCAAGGAATTCCCCGACGGCATCCCCGCCTTCGGCACCGATGCCCTGCGCTTCACCTTCGCCGCCATGGCCTCCACCGGCCGCGACATCAACTTCGACCTCCACCGTATCGAGGGCTACCGCAATTTCTGCAACAAGCTCTGGAACGCCGCGCGCTATGTGCTGATGAACAGCGAGGGCACCGATACAGGGGCGGGCCTGCCCGCGCGCAGTCCGGAGCTGGACTACAGCATCGCCGACCGCTGGATTCTCTCCCGACTGGAGAACGTCATCGCCCAGGTCCACGAAGGCTTCGCAAACTACCGACTGGACAACGCCGCACAGGCGATCTACGAATTCACCTGGAACGAATACTGCGACTGGTATCTGGAACTGTCCAAGCCGGTGCTGAACAACCCGGAGAGTTCCGACGCCGCCAAGCGCGGCACCCGCCGGACACTGGTGCAAGTGCTGGAAACGTTACTGCGCCTGGCACACCCGCTGATTCCCTTCATCACCGAGGAGATCTGGCAGCGTGCAGCGCCCCTGGCCGGCGTGCAAGGTGAGACCATCATGCTACAGACCTATCCGCAGCCCGATGCCTCACGCATCGACGCACAGGCGAGCGATGACATGGACTGGGTCATGCAGTTCATCCTCGGCGTGCGCAAGATCCGCTCCGGCTACGACATCAAGCCCGGCCAGCCCCTGCCGGTACTGCTGGAAGGCGCCTCCCAACAGGACCGCGAGCGCCTCACCGCGAACGAGCATTACATCCGGTTCCTCGCCCGCACCGAGGCCATCACCGTCCTCGACCCCGGCACCACCCCGCCGGAATCCGCCACCGCCCTGGTCGGTACGCTGAAGATCCTGATCCCGATGGCCGGCCTGATCGACAAGGATGCGGAACTCGCCCGCCTGGATAAGGAGATCGCCAAGCGCGAGCAGGAAGCACAGCGCCTCGAGGCCAAACTCGCCAACCGCGCGTTCGTGGACAAGGCGCCGGCGGAAGTGGTCGAGAAGGAACGGGCGAAGGTGGAGGATGTGAGGGCGGCGCTGAGGAGTCTGCGGGGGCAGCGGGGGAAGATTGCGAGGTTGTAAGAGCAACGGCATCCAGGCCAGCCGGGACGCTTGACGTCACACCATGTCCGGCCTAGCATAACACCATGATACGGAGCTTCAAGGACAGGGATGCCCTTGCGCTGTTCGAAGGGAAAAGCGTGCGTCGCTATCGCGCCATCGAGAAGCAGGCGCAGAATCGTCTGCAATATCTCGACGCCGCTACTACACTGGCTGACTTGGCCGCCAGGCCCTCGAATCGATTCGAACGGCTGGCCGGCGACCGCAAGGGCCAGTGCAGCATCCGCATCAATGACCAATGGCGCCTGTGCTTCCGTTGGACAGTGCAAGGCCCGGAAGATGTCGAGATCGTCGATTACCACTGATCCGGAACGCTGTATGGCTCACCCCGTTAACAAGCTGCCCCCCATTCATCCCGGTGAACTGCTGCGGGAAGACATGGACGCGCTCGGCCTCTCCGCGCGTGCGCTGGCTGACGCAATCGCCGTCCCACACAACCGCATCGCCGCCATCCTGCGCGGCGAGCGTTCCATCACCGCCGACACCGCGTTGCGCCTAGCCGTCTACTTCGGCACCAGCGCCGATATCTGGATGAATCTGCAAATGGCCTACGACCTCAAGAAGACCGAGCTTGAACACGGCGCCGCCATCCGGTCCGAGATCAAGCGGCGAGTCGCGTAGCCTGCACTACGCACGCTACTAGCCGGAAAACGACACCCTGCTAGCGCGTATCTGCGACAAGCCTATCCCTCGCGAACGCTCTGAAAACTGGAACATTCACAAAAGCTATGCCGAGGACGGCGAATTGGTGGAAGTTGTGTTTATGGATGCCGTGAAGGAAGGCTACTTTGATCCGGCGGTCGATGGAAAGAGAGTTGCCTGATGACCCAGAAAATAAATCTGCCACCTTTTCTCAGTCACCTTTTCTCACCCTGCTTCGCTATGGCAAATACTCGGCTGATGCAAGGCGTTAAGTGTCACCAAGCTCTGGCGGTCATATGGACGAATTGGTTGAACAATACCTACGCACATTGGACAGCACGATCATTGACTCTTTTAGGATGTTGTTTTATGAAGCGTCCGATAGTCAGCTTGGCGCTATTTCGGCGAGATATGGAAACGCCTCAGGACTAAATAAAGAGTGGATATACGATGACGGCGTTCAGGCCAATATGATTCGCCGGCTCGGCGAAGAATTAATACTGATTTCGTTATATCACTTATTTGAGAAAAAATTAAAGGAAATAATTCGTTATAGGCACTCGACAAGCAGCAATGAAAATCAAGGCGATAAACACAGTTTGCATCGCTGGGATGAAATGAAGAAATATATTCCAGAAAGCGTGAAAAAATCCAATGAGTACCAGCACGTTAATACTCTAAGGGTGCTGGTTAATTGCTTTAAGCACGCCGGCATAGTAAGTGCAGAATTAAACATGCTTGAGCCATCTTTTGGCCAAGTTGGCGATGAAATTATTTGCGATATAGGTTCGCTATACGAGAAGTACAAAATATGCGCCTCTAGCGTCATAAGGCAAACTTACGTAGATCATAGAACTTAAGGAAGGCACCGCCTTTCCGGTGACAGGAAACGGTGACGACAGGAAACGGTGACAGATTTATTTTCATCAAAGCGGGACGCCGCTGGATCTGGAAATCCGTGCAGACCCGACGCGACAATCTGCTGTGTGTCGCAGCGCTGCTAAACAATGCCCTGATCATCAAGACCGTGATGCACCACCCCGAACTGGACAGCCTATGATCCATGCAACCTACTGGCCGGAAGACGACATCCTGGAAGTACACTTCTGCGACAAGCCTATCGCCCGCGAGGCCTCCAGGAACTGGAATGTCTACAAGAGCCATGCCGAGGACGACCAATTGGTGGAAGTCGCTTTCCTCGATGCGGCCAAAGAAGGTTATTTCGACCCGTCGGCTGACGGAGAAGAGGGTTGCCTGATGGCTGACTGCGACCGAACAAATAGTCCTCTGGACCGACAGACCCTGGATAACGCCACGAGCAGGCTGGATATCCATCAGTGGTTGGAGCATTCGCTCCAAGCGCCAGGGATGGCAAGGTGATTTCGCAGGAAGAATGGAGAGACGTTGCCTGAATGAGGCGAGTTACGGTCGGAAATAAATCTGCCACCTTTTCTGCTGTCACCTTTTCTGCCTCAGGACAGATTTTTTAGGGGCTCGAGTAGTAAGCAAACAGAAAGTGAGGTACCCCCGATATATGGGGGTGGATCACTCCTGATTTTCAGGTGCAACGGGAGTAACAATGTGAAAGCAGTCGCCGCAGTTATTCTATCAATTTTTGCTGTTCCCGTTCCTGCGCAGGATTCGTCAATTTTTGGCTTTGAACTTGGAGAGCCGCTCAATTTGACGGAGTGCCCGTATACTAAACACGGTACCATAAAATATTATATGCTGGACGTCCCGACAACCTGTGTTGAGGAAGCTCACTCACTTAAAGGATACGGTCAGCCAGTTCGTCGGATTAGATTTTCTGGTGGCGAGCAGCCCGCACTTGTAAGGCACCTAGCATACCCACTAGAGCTTGACGGAAAAATGATCGGATTTCATTTCGTGACAAACGGAATTGAAGCGCAAGACAGCGTGATGCGTGATCTTCAGAACAAGTATGGGAAACCTGGGATGCTACAATACGTCGCCATCCAAAACCGCTTTGGCGGACAGTTTAACGCCATATATGCCAGATGGTTGGTGGGAGATATTTCCGTTACGTTTAATGGTGTAGGGGATACACTCGACTATGGAGAGGTCTATATCGATTTGCCTACCGCTCGGAAATTGAGGGCGCTTTGGAAGCGGGAGGCGCGCCCTTCGGAACGCAAGATGTAAAAGTGATTGTATTTGGAGTCAGACTGAGGCACACCTGATTTTCCGGACAAAAACGTCAAAAGGGACGGAGAGATTGACTGAGTCCGTCGGCTCGAACACCGCGGCGCCCGAAAGAAACCGAAGAAACCGAAGAAACCGGAAACCGGAAACCGGGACAGATTGGGACAGATTTATTTATCAACCCCAAGTCCCTCACGCCGCATACTGCACCACCTCGATCTCCGCATGCCGTTACGCAGCGGCATCGGCCTGCGCATAGACACGCCGCGCTACCGGTTCGTCCAAGTAATACTCATCACAGTCCTGGCACTTGCGTCGGGACGTCCTTGATGATCACTACGGTACCGGCGCGTTGTAGCGTGACAGTGGCATGACCGGGCCGCATCTCAGCCATTTTGCAGATTGCGCTCTTCATAGCCCCCTCTGCGTCTTGAAATCGGGCATCCATAGTTGCGGGTCCGGCTGGTAGACAGTGACGACATGATAGATACCGGATTGCTCGTTGCGCGCCACCACCACATGAAATAACTTCACAATCCACGTTGCATTCACCTCCATGTGCGCACAGGGATGTCGGTTATCGAATTCTTCAAATGAGACGGCGAATGTATTTCTGGCCGCCCCAGCCAATCTAAATCTATGCCTCTGAATCTACGCCGCCAACTCCCGCAGCACTTCCGGGTGCCGCAGCGCGATAAGCAGCAGCGCCTTGGCGGAACCGCTGGGTTCGCGGCGACCCTGTTCCCACTCCTGAAGCGTGCGCACCGATACGCCGAGCAGGGTTGCGAATTGCGCCTGGGTCAGGCCCGTCTTGGCGCGCGCCGCGGCTGCGACAGGCACTTCTACTTTGCTCGTGCGCGCCACACGGCCACGCTTCATGTCGCGCACGGCCTGCAACAGTTCCTCGCCGATGTCACGCGCGATGTCGCGCTTCTGGAGTTGCTTGCTTGTCAATTTAGCCATGATCGAGTTCATCGCGTATGGCCCGAAGGATATGCGCCGGGATGTTATCCCTGGCACTCTTGCCATAGATCAGCAATAGCCAGATCCTTCCTTCGTCCAGTCGGTTGAAATAAATCACCCTGACTCCGCCGCGCTTGCCGATGCCGCTGTATGTCCAACGTACTTTGCGGCAACCGCCGGATGCCGGGATGACATCGCCCGCCTCGGGATTCATTGCAATCCAGGCAATAAACTCACCGTACTCTGCCTCGGTCCAATAGTCGGCAGCATAGCGGCTGAATATTTCCGTTTCGGCCACGGTCAACACAAGGCGACGCTACGTCAATGACGTATGGATGTCAAGCCAACGCCTCCAGTGCCCGCTCGTCAACCAGATTCAGGGGTCAGTGTACTTGAACCCTGCCGGGAAGATCCGGCGAGTACGCGGAGAAACCGGTTTCCGTCTCTTCGACGACGATGAGGTACTTCGTAGCTTGAGCCCTGCCTGTTCAAGGATGCTATCCACCGTACCCGGTGCCCGATCGTCATTCGGATGGCCCGGCACTATGACCAACCCACGTCGGTTTGGATGCCGGAATTATGGCCGATCAAGGAGAACGCCGCTTCGCACAGGCCACCGGGCTGACGCCGATCGAATACGTGCAGCGTCTGCGTGTCGAGGACGCCAAGCGCCGCCTCGAACACACCGACGCGCCGGTCGACGAGATCAGCTGGAGGGTCGGCTACGAAGACGCGGCCTTCTTCCGCAGGCTGTTCAAGCGCACGACCGGCCTGACGCCGGGCGCCTACCGCAAGCGTTTCCGCATACCCGAGTTCGCGCGATCCTGATCCGGATAATATTCGGCATGAGCCGCCAGCGGGAGGTCCTCCGCGGAGACCACGGCCCGGTGGCATCCGAGGAAAGATCTTCGACCGCTCGGCTCCCTCGATTGCTCGATCCGGATCCCGCCGCCCGCGCGGCCGTGCGGGCGGCAGGGGACAGATCTTGAGATCGGTTCTAATATTCCTTTGACCATCCCCCGCCCCTCCCCCGGAGGTACCTCATGCGCTACGAACTGTTCTATTGGCCTTCGATACAGGGACGCGGCGAGTTCGTGCGGTTGGCACTGGAGGCGGCCGGCGCCGACTACGTGGACGTCGCCCGCGCGCGCGGGCGCGGGCTGGGTGTGGAGGCGATGGTCCGGCTGCTGGAAGGTCAGGAACTGCGACGCCCGCCTTTCGCCCCGCCCTTTCTGCGCGCCGGCCGGCTGGTGATCGCGCAGACGGCCAACATCCTGCAGTACCTCGCGCCGCGCCTGGGACTCATTCCCAAGGCAGAGACGCCGCGCCTGTGGGCGCATCAGCTGCAACTGACCGTGGAGGACCTCATCGCCGACGTCCATGACACCCACCACCCGGTGGCCGCGAGCCTGTATTATGCAGACCAGCAACACGAGGCAAAGCGGCGGGCAAAATACTTCACCGAGGAGCGTGCGCCCGAACTGCTGGGGTATTTCGAGGACGTGCTGCAGCGTAATCCGGGTGATAGCGGCCATATGCTCGGACGGACCTTCAGTTACGTCGATCTGTCGATGTTCCAGGTCGTCGACGGCCTGCGCTATGCCTTCCCGAAGATGATGGCACGACTCGAACCCGCACTGCCCGGCCTCGTTGCGTTGCATGCACGCATGCTGCGGTGGCCGCGAATCGCGGCCTATCTCGCCTCCGAACGACGACTCCCGTTCAATGAGGACGGCATCTTCAGGCACTATCCCGAGCTGGATACCTGAGCCGGAGTAAGAGTACGGCAGCATGCCGTTAGCCTGCCCGGATTCAACCGTGCCAAGATAGCAGCTTGCGACGTTCTGGCAGTACAGAAGAAATATCGAGAGTTGACCGAGGTCGCAGGAGTTCTTCAGGCGCTTCCCACTGAGTATTTTGCCTTCAGGGGAACTGGCGCCCAAGAGATCGCTCGCGGCGCACGTATCGCCCACTGCACGGTCCAGCCGCCGCTGGCGGTCATCAGACAGGTGTTGAATGGAATGGATAGAAGACCCCGACCTTCAAAGCCGGAGAAAAATGTAGTTGATCTGCCGATGCGCGTCCACCGCGGGATTCTGTTCGTCCTCCAGGCCATCATGGGGGTGGAGCTGGTACTGCTGATCAACGACGGACAATGGATAAATGCCTTCCTGGTGATGGTAATCATGGCGCTTACGCTCGCACCGGCCGTGCTCGGTCGCCGGTTCCGGGTGCATATCCCTCCGGAGTTTCAGGTGCTCGCCGTGATATTCGTCTTCGCGGCACTGTTCCTCGGGGAGATGCAGAGCTACTACACACGGATCTGGTGGTGGGATATCGCCCTGCACACCAGCTCCGGGTTGTTGTTGGGGATTCTCGGCTTCCTGCTCGTCTATGTGCTCAACGAGAACGAGCAGGCCTATGTTCACATGCGGCCGCGATTTGTCGCCTTGTTCGCATTCGCTTTCGCCGTCGCCGTCGGTACGTTGTGGGAGATCTTCGAATTCGCGATGGACCAGATCGTCGGGACCACGATGCAAAAGCCCATGCTCGGCGACCCGTCCGGGTTGACCGACACCATGTGGGACCTGATAGTCGACACCTTGGGCGCTGCCGTGATCAGTGGCCTGGGCTGGTGGTACATGGAACGCGACGAGCGCTCGTTCATCGAGGTCTGGATCGGCCGGTTCATCGAGCGGAATCCGCGCTTGTTCCGCCGTTGAATCGACTCCGTGGCGCAGGCGACCTGTCTCAGGCTGTCCGCCGTAGCCACGAGTCGCCGTTACGGTAGCCGGTGATCGTGGTGTGGCATGACCGCCGGGATGAATACCAGCGGGAACCTCGGCCCCAGTACCGGCGAGAGGTGCGCGGTCGGCTCAAGATGAGAGCCGCTGTGCACCACCCAGACACACTGAAAAGATCATCGTGGAATGTCCCACCCAACGCTTGTCAAAACCGATAGATTGCGGCGGCACCGGTCTTCGTTGGCATGCGCTCGGTCGGAACGATCACCACTTCGCCGCCGGCCTTGATCACGCGTTCGCCGAGGTCGTCGAGTACATCGTCGACCTCCGGGTTATCCAGATCGGCCGTGGTAATCGTGCCGCTTGCCGCATCGATACGACCGGGGATCAAACGGTCGGCCTCGACCAGCAAGGTCTCAATTCGTCCGGCGATGGCGGCTGTGGCGATATCGCCAAGGATGTCTGTACCCCGGCCGTTTGCAGTCGCCGCACCAAATGCATCCACAAGGCCGGCCAGCCGTTTGAGGTAGTAGGGCTGCCCGAGTTGCCAGGCGCGTTCACGCAGCGCATCAAACGACAAATCGTCCGGGTGGACGTCGATCGCCTCCTTGATCAAAAACGGGTTACGGCTGATGGTACGAAACAGGTGGTGGTGCTCAGGTAGCGCCGCCAGTATCAAGGGCAGCCCTGATGGCTGTGAATACTGCTGCAGTACCGCCTGGTCGACTGCCCGAAAAAACTGTGCGGTGTCACGGTCTTTGGCGTCCTGCTTGACGTCGGTGCCGTGTTGGGTCGCAAAACCGCTCCCCGTAGGGCCATAGGCGCGGCGTGCACCTTCACGATCAAGACCGGTCACCTCTCTCCCCAGCTTGTCAGTGATTGCTTGTGACACCCCTTCGATCGGCGTGACCTCACCCAGTGCATCGCGATTACCCTCGAACAGTTTGAATGCGTGCCGGCTCAGACCCAGAATCTGGTAACGGTCGGCAGACTGTGTGATGCGTATCAGCGGTTTGGTGTGAAAGCTGTCGGCAACAACCGCCAACTCGGCAACCGGTCGCGGTAACCGATAAACACGAAACAGTCCAGGCGCTCCCAACACCGCGAGTCCATCCGTGGTGTGATTCCAGAAGGTCTGGTCTGCCGCCAGATCCTCGAATGGCTGCAGCAGCGCCCGAATCTCACGCGTCGGGTATTTCTGACGTAATGATTCCTCCATCTTCTTTACCAGGTTGCGAAAACGAGTAGCATCCTGTGCATTGTCCGGATGGCGTCTGTGGGTCGGCTGATACAGTGAGAGACACGGCGGTTCGTGGTCGCCACAAAGTATGGCCGGATAATCCTGTGCAAGTGAATTCATCGTTATGGTATCTCCACGGTCCGGTTCTGATCAGGGATCTCTGCAAAAGCCCCTGAAGTAGTGTTCATGACGTCAAATTGTAGCTCAAAAGCCCATTTATCCCGCATAGATTCTGTTTTTACCCAGTGCTGCACACCGCGCCCTGCGGGCCGGCGGGCACCGGTCTCCCGGGGACGCCCCGAGTCGTCTCGTGACCATCCACGAGGTGGACTTCTGCTGAAAGCCCTCACAGCGTAGCACTTACTTATGTTCCAGCGTGTAAGACAGTGCGCTGCGCAGCGAATCGATCAGTGCGTCGTAGGCGCTGCTCTCGAGTGAGGCGCCCTGGCCAATCTGCTTGAGCAAATCGTTCCGTGCCTGCATAGCGGCCTGCAGCGGGATATCCAGGCCGTCACACTCCAGCATATGGCGCGCCTCCTTGAGGGGCGTCAACGGGTTACCATGCTTTTCGTCCTGCATGCTGCTTTCCGCTTGACGGATCAGATCACCAACAGCACGTTCACTCACCTCGTCCTGCAATGTCATCAGGGATGTTCGCAGCAACGGGATCCACTCAAGCATCTGGGTATAGTTTTCACCCGCCTTGGCCTGGACAGTGGCATCGATCAATAAAGCGGTACGGGCCGCTGCACCACGGCTGGCAGCGAGGTGCAAGGTAGCACCAGCGGCGGTCAGCTCACTGATTGCCGTTATCCGATCATCGTCCAGGAGGGCCGCCCGTGAACGCGTGACCAGGTCCAGGCTGGCAGAGAGCTCTTCTGCCACGATCAGAAGCAGGTCCGTGTCCGGGCAGATGTTCCCGGGTTTTGGCGTGACGGCGCCCGGGTCGGCCGCCCTGACCGGCGCACCGAGCGGCAGCGCAATCAGCAACAGGTATATCCACAGGAAGTGTCTATGGAAATGTAACACTGGATGATTCATCAGAATTCTCCCTTTTCACCAATCGGCGCTGGATTCCTGAATCCCGTCGTGGAACGGCCGAACCTTCACCCCACGCGCCCCACCAACCGATCGAGGAAGCCCGCCTGGCCTGGCAGGATCTTCCGGTGGGCCGCCTCGATCCCGAACCACTGCCCTTTGTCCACCTCGGGAAAATGCCTCGTCATGCCGCTCTTGGGTGGCCATTCCATGCTGAAAGTATTGCTGACGAGCCTGGAGGGATCGACATCCTGTTCGACCACCCAGGCATGGATGATCTTGCCACTCGGCTGTCTGAGTTCGCCGAGTCCGATGAGTCTGCCGTGGGTTGTGAAGCCCGTCTCCTCCCGGAACTCGCGCCTAGCCGCGTCCAGCGGGGTCTCGCCGGCCTCGCAGAGGCCCTTGGGGATGGTCCACGCGCCGTCGTCCCGGTGCGCCCAGTAGGGTCCGCCGGGATGGACGAGCATCACGTCCAGACGTTCGGCGGTGCATCGGTACAGGAGTATGCCGGCGCTGCATAGACTCATATGGGAAACGATCGGAATAGGATAGTCCCCGGACTGGGCGCTCCCATCAGGTAATGCCTACAGGGCAGGCGATGCCTACGGGCAACGCGCCCCGGGTCTCATGGCCGGAGACCCGGGGCGCGTCGTACTACGAGAACCACCGCAGAAACGCCGCGGCGGTCAGGGCCGTGACGCCCAGCAGCGCCTGCTCCGCCCAGGCCACCCCCTGCCGCCGATCCAGCCGCGTGCGCTGCGTACGCAGCATCACGATGGCCAGGGTGATGCCGAGGGCCGCGCAGACGATCTTGATCAACAGTGCCACGACGGCAATGCCGTGGAGGTCGGGGAACTGGCCGTAATACGCGAAGCTGATGGTACCGAAACCGGCGCCGCTGACCACCTGCAACAGCCAACCGGCCAGGACCAGCCGTATCGTACTGCGCGGCCGCGCCAGGGGCTCGGGCCGTGGCCAGCCGCCATAGACCGCGCCACCGACGACGGCCACGGCGCCGAAATTGTGGGCGACCTGCGTCAACGCATAGGCGAGATTTTGTAGATCCATGCTATTCCACAGTCACGTGTATGCATTGTTCCGGGCCGGTGGGCGTGTGGTTTTTGTTCACGACCTTGATACAGATCTCATGCGCCCCCGGCGCCAACGTCTCCAGGGTGTAGGTTCCCTTGAGTTGGCGCAGGAGGCCCGTCTCGCTACCGTCGATATAGACGTGCAGGTGATCGCCCCTCGGCCCCGGCACGACCTCGTATTCCACCTTGTTCTGTTCCATCGCGTCCAGCGTGGCACCATCGGCGGGCGCAAGAATGGTGACCGAGCCCGCAGCCGCCAGGGCGGCCGTAGTGACCAGCGCGCCGGACAAACATAGAGAAACCATGGCAATAAGCCTCATGACGCACCCTCCTGTCATTGAACGAATGTCTTAGACTCTAGCAGGCCGCGCGGCGCACGTCAGCCGGTACAGGCCGCCGCCAATTGAATTCAGCTTGATTTCATCCCCGCCGGCTAGGCTGCCCCACAAGCCACAGATGATCCGGAGGGGCTATGTTCCGCAAGGCATTGACATTGGTTCTGCTCGGC
>Ga0172382_10001417_pt1 | contig 42829 bp, 26 predicted proteins | sample Leawel138RmetaG_FD_122245 | JGI IMG/M metagenome (GOLD analysis project Ga0172382, IMG submission 122245) | Leachate microbial communities from a municipal landfill in Southern Ontario, Canada - Leachate well 138R metaG | ecosystem: Engineered > Solid waste > Landfill > Unclassified | place...
CCCAGATCGACCATCGCCGTGCCACGGTCCCGCGAATCTCCGTGAACATGTTCGAACAGGTGCAGGGAGGTGGATCTGCCTCTGTCGAACAACTCGACGTAAGCTGCCTCGCAATCGAAGGTATCTTCGGCCAGCAGCTTGGCAACGAGCGCGTCGAGTTCTGCCAGTCGCGCCTTTCCGAGGACGTGCTCGTCATGCAGCACCTGTTGCAACTCGGGCAGATGAGCGCGTAATTCGGCATCCGGATAGGTGAGCATATGCGAAAGCGCACGCAGGCTCATTGACATGTTTTTTGCCGCCATCTCAGACCTCCGCCTTGATCGGGATGGTGCGCTTCTTGGGCGCACCGAACAGACTCGTATCGCTGATGCCGTCGGAGCAGCCGTTGCCAAAGCTGAAACCGCAGCCGCCGCGCAGATCGAAGGTGTTTTCGGCGTATTCGCGATGGGTCGAAGGAATCACGAAGCGATCTTCATAATTGGCGATCGCCATGATCCGGTACATCTCCTCGACCTGGGCAACGCTGAGCCCGGTACGATCGAGCACTTCGAGGTTTTCAAACTGGTTGACGTGCTTGTCGCGCTGATAGGCACGCATTGCCAGCATGCGCTCGAGTGCCTGCACTACAGGCTCGGTGGCGCCGGCGGTGAGGAGGTTGGCGAGATAGTTGACCGGAATGCGCAGTTCCTTGACGTCGGGAATCGAGCCGTTGACGCCGATCTGGCCGGCGTTGGACGCGGCGGTGATCGGCGACAGAGGGGGGACGTACCACACCATCGGCAGCGTGCGGTATTCGGGGTGCAGTGGCAGCGCCACTTTCCACTCCATCGCCATTTTGTATACCGGACTGTTGCGGGCGCCTTCCAGCCAGGCTTCGGAGATGCCGTCAGCGCGGGCCTGTTCGATCACCTTTGGATCGTTCGGATCGAGAAAGACATCGAGTTGCGCCTGGTAGAGATCGCGGTCGTGCTCGACACTGGCCGCCGCCTCGATGCGGTCGGCGTCGTACAGCAGGACGCCCAGATAGCGGATCCGGCCGACACAGGTTTCCGAGCACACGGTGGGCTGGCCGACTTCGATACGCGGATAGCAGAAAATGCATTTTTCCGCCTTGCCGCTTTTCCAGTTGTAATAGATCTTCTTGTACGGGCAGGCGCTCACGCACATGCGCCAGCCGCGGCACTTGTCCTGATCGATCAGCACGATACCGTCTTCCTCGCGCTTGTAGATCGAACCCGACGGACAACTGGCCACGCAGGCCGGGTTGAGGCAATGCTCGCACAGCCGCGGCAGATACATCATGAAGGTGCTTTCGAACTGCCCGACCATCTCCTTCTGTGCCTGCTCAAAGCCATTGAAGTTGGCATCCTTGCTGCGCTTGGAGAATTCGCCGCCAAGAATTTCTTCCCAGTTCGGGCCCCATACGATTTTCTCCATGCGCTTCCCGGTGATCAGGCTGCGCGGGCGGGCGACCGGGCTGGCCTTCATTTCGGGGGCCGAGTGCAGGTGGCCGTAGTCGAAGGTGAAGGGCTCGTAATAGTCGTCAATCTGCGGCAGATTCGGGTTTGCAAAAATACGCATCAGCAGCTTCCATTTGCCGCCCTGACGCGGCTCGATGCTGCCGTCGGATCTGCGAATCCAGCCGCCGTTCCATTTTTCCTGGTTTTCCCATTCCTTTGGATAGCCGATACCGGGCTTGGTCTCGACGTTGTTGAACCATGCGTATTCCATGCCGGCACGGCTGGTCCACACGTTTTTGCAGGTAACCGAGCAGGTGTGGCACCCGATGCATTTGTCGAGGTTGAGCACCATGCCGATTTGAGCGCGTATCTTCATTTTCGTATTCCTTACGCCTGTTCAGCCGTGGCGGCTGGTTCGTCGTCGAGCCAGTCGATCTTTGCCATCTTGCGCACCACCACGAATTCGTCGCGGTTGGTGCCGATCGTGCCGTAGTAATTGAAGCCGTAACTGAACTGTGCGTAGCCGCCAATCATGTGGGTAGGTTTGAGCACCACGCGGGTCACCGAGTTGTGGATGCCGCCGCGCACGCCGGTGATTTCCGAGCCCGGCGTATTTATTGTCTTTTCCTGTGCGTGATACATGAGTGTCATGCCCGGCTTGATGCGCTGGCTGACCACCGCCCGCGCCGCGATCGCGCCGTTGACGTTGAAAAGCTCGACCCAGTCGTTGTCCACGATGCCGGCGATTTTCGCGTCGTCCTCACTGATCCAGATTACCGGCCCGCCGCGGTTGAGCGTGAGCATGATCAGGTTGTCGGTATAGGTGGAGTGGATGCCCCATTTCTGGTGCGGTGTAATGAAGTTGAGGAGCACTTCCTTGTTGCCATTGGGCCGGATGTTGTGCAGATCGGCGGTTGCCTTCAGGTCGACCGGGGGGCGATAGGTGCTGAAGCCTTCACCGAAGGCGATCATCCACGGATGATCGAGGTAAAACTGCTGGCGCCCGGTGAGCGTGCGCCAGGGAATCAGCTCGTGCACGTTGGTGTAGCCGGCGTTGTAGGACACATGCTCGCTTTCGAGGCCACTCCAGGTTGGCGAACTGATGATCTTGCGCGGCTGCGCCTGGATGTCGCGGAAGCGGATTTTCTCGTCTTCACGATGCAGCGCCAGGTGGGTGTGGTCGCGGCCGGTAATCCTGGACAATGCGGCCCACGCCTTGACCGCGACATGGCCGTTGGTTTCGGGCGCCAGAGTGAGGATGACTTCGGCCGCATCGATGTCGGTGTCGATGTTCGGCAAGCCCTGGCTAACGCCTTCGTCGAGCACTTTGCCGTTGAGGTCAGCGAGATTGCCCACTTCGGTTTCGGTGTTCCAGGCGATGCCCTTGCCGCCGTTGCCGATGTTTTTCATCAACGGGCCGAGCGAGGTGAAGCGCTTGTACACGTTGGGGTAGTCGCGTTCGATCACCTTGATCTGGGGGCCCGTCTTGCCCGGAATCAATTCGCATTCTCCGCGCGCCCAATCTTTGACGCCGGTCGCCTGCGCCAACTCGTCCGGCGTGTCGTGCATCAGCGGGGTGAGCACGACCTCTTTCTCCACGCCTAGATGGCCGACGCACACTTCGCTGAATGCTTTCGCCAGTCCCTTGTAGATCTCCCAGTCGCTGCGCGACTCCCAGGCCGGGTCGACAGCGGTCGACAGCGGATGGATGAACGGGTGCATGTCGCTGGTGTTGAGGTCGTTCTTCTCGTACCAGGTCGCGGTGGGGAGCACGACGTCCGAATATAGGCAGGTCGTGCTCATGCGGAAATCGAGCGTCACCAACAGGTCGAGCTTGCCTTCGGGGGCCTTGTCGTGCCAGCGCACTTCTGCTGGTTTGGCGTCACTCGGGCCGAGATCCTTGCCTTGCACCCCGTTGCTGGTTCCCAGCAGATGCTTGAGGAAGTATTCGTGCCCCTTGCCGCTCGAACCGAGCAGGTTTGAACGCCATATCAACAGGTTGCGCGGCCAGTTGTCGGGATGATCCGGATCGGTGCAGCTCATCTTGATACTGCCTTCCGCGAGCGATTTCACCGTGTACTCGACCGGATTCATGCCGGCTTTTTCGGCGTCCTTGACGACCTCGATCGGGTTGCGCTGCAGCTGCGGCGACGAGGGCAGCCATCCCATGCGCTCGGCGCGCACGTTGTAGTCGATCATGCTGCCGCCGTAGGCCGCCTTGTCGGCCAGCGGCGAGAGAACCTCGTTGACCCCGAGTTTTTCATAGCGCCACTGGTCGGTGTGCGCATAGAAGTAGCTGGTGGCATTCATCTGCCGTGGCGGGCGGATCCAGTCGAGGGCGAAGGCCAGCGCCGTCCAGCCCGTTTGCGGGCGCAGCTTCTCCTGACCCACGTAGTGCGACCAGCCGCCGCCGCTCTTGCCAATACAACCACACATCATCAGCATGTTGATGATGCCGCGATAGTTCATGTCGCAGTGATACCAGTGATTGATGCCGGCGCCAATGATGACCATCGAGCGGCCTTTCGTCTTGTCGGCGTTGTCGGCAAACTGCCGCGCCACAGCGATGACCTTGTCGCGCGCCACGCCAGTAATCTTTTCCTGCCAGGCCGGCGTGTAGGGGACGTCGGCGTCATAGTCTGCGGCGGCGTTCTCGCCTTCAAGACCGCGCGCAACACCGTACTGGGCGGCCTGCAGGTCGAACACTGTGGCGACCATCACCTGGCGCTGCCCGCCGTCGACGACGAGCGGCAGCGTGCGCACCGGCACGACGCGCTCTATCACTTCATCCTGTGGGCTGTCAGTGAAATGCGGATTCTTGACGCCGCCGAAGTAGGGGAAGCCGACGCGCGTTGTTTCAACGCCATGCGCATCGTCCTCGAGCAGGGACAGCATCAGCTTGGTTTCCTTGCCGTCGCGGGCGTCCTTCGCTTCGAGGTTCCACTGTCCCTGATCGGCGCGGCCGTCCGCGCCCCACCGAAAACCGATCGCGCCGTTGGGCAGTACCACCTTGCCGCCTTCGCCGAGCGCCACGGTTTTCCAGTCCGGATTGTTGTCGGCACCTAGCTGATCGGCAAAGTCGGCCGCACGCACGTAGCGGTCCGGCACCATCACGGTGTTGCCCCCGGGCAAGGTGTGCTCCCTGAGCATGACCAGCATTGGCAGGTCGGTGTAGCGCCGTGCGTAATCGTCGAAGTAGGTGCTCCGCTTGTCGAAATAGAACTCCTTGAGGATCACATGCCCCATCGCCATCGACACCGCCGCGTCGGTGCCAGCCTTGGGGTGCAGCCACAGATCGGAGAGCTTGGCCACTTCCGAATAGTCGGGCGTGACCGCGACGATCTTGGTGCCCTTGTAGCGCACCTCGGTAAAGAAATGTGCGTCCGGCGTCCGCGTCTGTGGCACGTTCGAGCCCCAGGCGATGATGAAGTTGGAGTTGTACCAGTCGGCCGATTCGGGCACATCGGTCTGTTCGCCCCACACCTGCGGACTTGAGGGCGGCAGGTCGCAATACCAGTCGTAGAAGCTCAGCGGGGTGCCGCCAATCAGGCTCAAATAGCGGCTGCCGGCGGCGTAGGAGACCATCGACATGGCGGGAATCGGTGAGAAGCCGGCGACGCGATCCGGACCGTATTTCTTGATGGTGTATACGTTGGCGGCGGCGACCAGTTCGTTGACCTCTTTCCAGTCGGCACGCACGAAACCGCCCAGCCCCCGCACCTGCTGGTAATCACGGCGCTTGGATTCGGATTCGACGATCGCGGCCCAGGCGTCGACCGGATCGTGAAGACGCCGCATCTCGCGCCAGGTGCGCAGCAGGCGACCGCGGATGAGCGGATACTTGAGCCGGTTGGCGCTGTACAGATACCAGCTGTAACTGGCACCACGGGCACAGCCGCGCGGCTCGTGGTTGGGCAGATCGGCGCGCGTGCGCGGGTAGTCGGTCTGCTGTGTCTCCCAGGTCACGATGCCACCCTTGACATAGATCTTCCACGAACAGGAGCCAGTGCAATTGACGCCGTGGGTCGAGCGGGCGATTTTGTCGTGTGCCCAGCGGTCGCGGTAAGCATTTTCCCAGGTACGGTCCTCTCCGGTGGTCATCCCGTGCTGACCGGAGAAACGCTCCTTTGGATTCGAGAAATACTTCAGTCTGTCAAGAAAGTGACTCATGGCTTGCTCCTGTCAATTCGCAGTGCTGGCACGCGGTTCGATCGCAAATACGATACGGGAAGTTGGCTTAGGGGTTGTGGATGTAGGCGTTCTTGCGCAGATAGAACCACCAGTTGATGACCAGGCACACCGCGTAAAACGCCGCGAAGCCATACATGGCGTTCTCCGGCGTACCGGCATGGATTTGCCCGCCAATCATGGTCGGGGCAACAAAGGACCCGTAGGCTGCAACCGCGGAAGTCCAACCCAGCACGGGGCCCGCCTGCTCGCGGTTGAAGATATGGCCCACCGAACGGAAGGTGGAGCCGTTACCGATGCCCGAGGCGAAGAAAAGCAGCGAAAAGAGCAGCATGAAAACCAGGAAGTGCTGCTCCGGGGTCGCGGAGTGATAGGCGAGGAACATCACGTAACCCGTGGCGGCCGAGGCCACCGCCATCACCGCTGACACCACCTGCGTCACGATGGAGCCGCCAAGCTTGTCGGAAATCCAGCCACCGAACGGGCGTGCCGCCGCCCCCAGGAAGGGGCCGATCCACGCGTAGGTCAGCGCGGAGGGTGCTGCCGGGTTCTTGACGTGAGTCCACACCCCCGTCGCCGCATCAAGAACGTGCTTGTCGCCAAAGATCACCGTAATTGCCAGCGGCGCGGCAAGTGAGAAGCCAATGAAGGACCCGAAGGTCACGACGTAGAGCGCGGTCATTGCCCAGGTGTGCTTGTTCGAGAAGATCGCAAACTGCTTCGTCACGTTCTCCTTCATTGGGCCGAACGCAGCAAGCTTCATGATCAACAGTGCCATCAAGATATCCAGTGGCACCAGGAACCACGCATTGATCAAGCCCAGGCCGGTCGGCGCCGGCAGGTAAAGGTAGAGACCGGCAACCGCGGGAATGAAGGCCAGCGTGTATAGCCAGGTGATCTTTGAGAAGCCGGCGACGACGCCCGTCTGCGGTGAAACCGAGCGCAGATTGTTCATTCCGAACCAGACGGCAATCGACACCGGGACGAGAATCAGAATACCCACGAAACCGGCATTCTGAATGTAGGTTGGCGCGCCCGCGGGGATCTTGCCAAACAGCCAGCCCGAGTCTTTGACGAGTGTCATCGGCTCGCCACCGATGGCGCCAAACAGGCCAACGGTCATGAACAGCGGGATGAAAATCTGTGTTGCGGTCACGCCGAAATTGCCCAGTCCCGCATTCAGGCCCAGGGCGGTACCCTGCAGCCGCTTGGGAAAGAAGGGGTTGATGTTTGACATGGAACTGGCGAAGTTGCCACCGCCCACACCGGACCACAGCGCCAGAAGCTGGAATACCCACAGCGGAAGATCCTGGTGCTGCAGCGCAATGCCTGTACCGATAACCGGCGACAGCAGCATCGCCGTGGTCAGGAAAATAGTGTTGCGCCCACCCGCGAGCCGGATGAAGAATGACGAAGGGATGCGCATCGTCGCGCCCGACAGGCCGGAGATCGCGGTCAGCGTGAACAGCTGCTCCTTGGTGAAGGGGAAGCCGAGATTCAGCATCTGCACGGAGATGATTCCCCACATCGCCCACACCGCGAATCCGCAGTAAAGCGCCGGGATTGAGATCCACAGGTTGCGATTGGCAATACGCTTGCCAGTGCTCTCCCAGAACTTCTCGTCCTCTGGATCCCAGTGGTCGATGTCCGCACCACCTTTCTTCTGTGTTTCGAGCGGCACGCGCTCGCCACGGCTGGAATTCACATTCACCCCCTAGTTTTTATCGAGACTTTGTTGCCGCCGAGTGCAACACGTCGGTCGTGCGCACCTCGGTCCAGTACATCCAGATAAGCGACACCCAGGTCACGCCGTAGAGCAACATGAAGCAGCTGGAACGCACGCCGGTCAGATCGACCATCGCGCCAAACAGGATTGGCAGCAGGAAACCGCCAAGACCACCGATCAGGCCGACGATGCCGGAGACCGCACCGATGTCATGCGGAAACTCGTCTGCGACGTATTTGAAGACCGAGGCCTTGCCGAATGCGAAGGCCACGCCAACCGTGAACATCAACACGGTGAACATCCACGGGTTGAGGCCGATATCGAAGCTCTTCGGACCGTCGACCGTCTGGATGGTCAGATGGGTTTGCGGGTAGGAGAGCAGGAACAGACAGATCCACGACACCCACAACACCCACCAGGTCACCTTGTGGGCGCCGAACCGGTCGGAAAACCAACCGCCAAAGGCGCGCAACACCCCGCCAGGCAGCGAGAAGGCCGCGGCCAGCATGGCCGCCTTTTGCAGCGAGAATCCGTATTCCGTGACGTAGTACTTGGTCATCCACAGCGCAAGCGCCACATAGCCACCGAAAACGATCGAGTAGTACTGGCAGTATTTCCACACTCGCGGATCCTTCAGCGTCCGCAGCTGATCGCGGAGCGTGACATGCGAGGCGACCCGGTGCGAAGGGTCGTCATAGCTGAAGATCCAGAACGCCACCGCGGTCACCAACATCGTCACTGCATACACTGTCGGCACCATCTGCCAGCCCCAGCCCGCAACGATCGCGGGCGCGACCAGCTTGGTCAGTGCGGCACCCGAGTTGCCCGCACCAAAAAGACCCATCGCGAAGCCCTGGCGTTTGCGCTCGAACCAGCGCGCGCAGTACGCAATGCCTACCGAGAACGAACCGCCGGCAAGCCCCACGAACAGGCCGATAGCCAGGAACTGCCAGTATTCGGTCGCATGGCTGATCAGGTAGATCGGCAGCACGGTGCTGAGCATCAGCACGAAGAACACCAGCCGACCACCGAACCTGTCGCCCCACAACCCAAGCGGAAGGCGCACCAGCGCGCCGGAGAGGACTGGCATCGAGGCAAGCAAACCGAACTGGGTTTCATTGAGCTGCAGCTGTGCCTTGATCGGCACACCGATGACCGCGAAGATCATCCACACCGCAAAGCAGATCGTGAAAGCCACCGTGCTCGAGGTGAGTACCGAAATTTGCTGATGACGCAGGGTCGCCATGGCTGATCCTCCTCCTGTCGCACGCCGCTTATTTTATTGGCATGCAGCTTACCGGCAGGCAGGCAAGAGCAACATTGGCCGTCCGCAGGGGGGCGAGGATGCAAAGGAACTAGGTCACAATGACTATGCGATAGATTGTCGCAGGTGGAATGCCCGGAACATAATGCCGTTGGCAGGGGGCGGACCCGGTAGGCTCCTACCCGTTTGCATGCATGCCGGCGCACTCACCGCGGGCGCTAACCGGGTTTCACGGTGCTTTTTTGTATCCGTGGGCGCAAACGGTTTCAGGGCGTCTTCAGGGGGGGGAGTTTAGGACGTATCATCATGGCCATGGATGCGCGGCTGCGCGAGCGAGCGCGCCGCACGCATCGCCGACAGGTCAACGCCCCCGGATACGAATTCATGATGCCCACGCACGTTGAACCCGACCCCCTTCTGGATGATCTGAGCAATCTCGATGCGCGCATCGGCGAACTCGGTGCAGAGATCTGGATTGGCGCCGAACCGACCTTTACCGACCGTTATTCCGAATCTGCAGAGTGGCTTCAGCTTGCGCTCGGTGGCGAGAAGGAAGCACGCGCGGGGCAGTTGCTGCGCGATTTTTCGGGCAGCTTTCCGGGCTGCGCGTTGTTACGGACACTCGGGCGCCAGTATCCGGGCGAACCGAGTGCACGCTGGAGCCTGGGGGTGCTCGCCCGTCGTGACGGTGTTGCCCTGTGGCGGGGGCCGCCGGACCCCTTGCTGGTGTCGGCGCCCTGTGCGGAAAACGATATCCAGCGCTTCAGTCTGTGCCTGCTTGAACAGTGCGCTGCACGTGGCTGGGCTGCCGAAACCCGGGAAGGAGCCACCGACTGGCGCGTGGTGACGCGCTGTGACGACCGTCCGATCAGCATCGATGAACCCTCTGCGGCCCAGTGCTACAGGGCCTCTCTGCATTCCGCGCCGATCCCGGTGGAAGGTGTGCACGACGCGCTTGCCGCGTCCGGTCATTTTCTGCTCCTGCTCGCGACCCTGCCTGACACCCAGGGGGGCTGGCCGGTGCTGGAGTTGCCCGCAGTGACCGACGTTGCCAGCTATGCGGCGCTACTCGACATGGTGGCCGCGGCTGCATTGGCCGCCGGTATCAACGGGCTGGTGCTGCGCGGCCATCCGCCTCCGTCCGACGCCGGGCTGCACTGGACCAGCCTGACCCCTGATCCGGCAGTGATCGAGGCCAACCTCGCACCTGCGACCGATCTGACCTCGTTCTATCGCGTCAATGCAGCGCTGTTTTCCGCGGCAGAGGGGCTCGGACTCTATCCCTATCGCCTCTATTACAACGGCGGCGAGGCCGATTCCGGGGGCGGCGGGCAGCTCACCCTTGGCGGTCCGAGCGCAGAAAACAGTCCGTTCTTTGTCGTCCCGCACCTGCTGCCCCGGCTCGTTCGTTATCTGAACCGGCATCCGGCGCTGTCTTACTGGTTTGCACCGGATTCGATCGGCAGCGGCAGTCAGGCCCCGCGCGCGGACGAGGGACCGCAGGAGCGCCGGGTCGAGCTGGAAGTCGCACTTGAGCAACTGGAACGCATCCCCGCGCCCGAGCCGGGCCTGCTGTGGGCTTGTCTGGCGCCTTTCCTTGCTGATTCAGCCGGCAACAGTCACCGCAGCGAGATCAACATCGAGAAGTTGTGGAACCCTTATCTCGGCGCCCGCGGGACCGCAGGTCTGGTCGAGTTTCGCGCCCTGCGCATGGCGCCCGATGCTGAAACCCTCGCGGCTGAGGCGGCCTTGCTGCGTGCGCTGATCGCGCGCCTGATGCACTACCCCTACGACAAGCCGGTGATCGACTGGGGCAAGCAGTTGCACAACCGTTTTGCGCTGCCCTGGTATCTGGAGCAGGACCTTGAAGCCGTGCTGGCCGATCTCGATGCTCATGGCCTCGCTCTCGGCCCGTCGATTCGCGAACGTCTCATGGACGATGGCCGGCGCGAGCTCGGTCATCTGGAATGGGAGGGCTTGCAGGTGCGGGTTTTGGGTGCGCTCGAATTCTGGCCGTTGATCGGCGATGTCACCACCCAGCAGCCCTCCGATTCACGTCTGGTCGACGCGAGTACCCAGCGCATCGAGTTGCGTGTGGTAGCGGCAGAGGTGGAGTGCCTCGAAGGGCTGGCGCTTCGGGTCAATGGCTACGATGTGCCGCTACGCCGGGAGTATGACGGCGATGCGCCAGTCTGCCTTGCCGGCGTGCGTTATCGCAGTTTCGTACCCGTGCACGGCCTGCATCCGGCATTGCCCGCGCAGGACGGCGTGACCTTGGTGCTGACCCATCCGCGTACGGGAAATGCACTCCGTCTGAGCCTGTTTGACTGGCAGCCACGGGGCGAGCCATATGACGGTCTGCCTGACAGCAGGGCAGAAGCCCGTCGTCGCCGCGCCGAGCGTCTGGTGTCCGAAAACATGGACGCGCAGGTGCTGGGCGATGCACGCGAAGCACCTGCACCCGCTTACGCCGAATACTGCTTCGACCTGCGGCGGGTGTAGGCGCGTAGTTCAGGAACAGGTGCGGTAGTCTGGGTCGATGGCGGCCATGTAGCTTGCGACATAGTCTTCAAATGACCCGGTCTGATCGTCTTCGATCATCTTCTGCCGTTCAAGCGAGTCACGCGCCGCGTGGTCGAAAGCCTGTTTCGTGTCGCTGTCGAGCGGGCGCGCACGAAACGCCTGTGCATGCAGCTTCGACTGCTTCATGGAGAATTCATAGAAGCTGAGGTGGTCTTTGCTCATGCTGTGAAGCACGCGCGCAGACGGGGTGAGCTCGGGGTTGTGGAGCTTGGCGCGCTGGGCTTCGAGCGCCTGCCGATGAAGGTCGCCGCCGTGAGCGTCGTCCAGCAGCGCTGCGCAGCTCACCATGCGCTCGATCAGATCCAGCCCCCAATCGACGAGTTCGCGCGGATGGCCATGCTGATGCAGCGTCATGCCCGGGCGCCGGCCTTCCTTGACGGTGTGGCCGAAGTTGTCGGTGCATTCGCGGCATTCCTCACCCGGCATTACCGGGCTGTCTTCCAGCGCGCAGTAGAGCAGGAAGGTGTCGAGAAAGCGCGAGGTGGTGATATCGATACCCAGCGGCATGAAGGGGTCGATATCCAGGCAGCGCACCTCGACGTATTGCACGCCGCGCGAGCCGAGCGCCTGAATCGGGCGTTCACCGGGGCAGGCGACGCGTTTGGGGCGGATGGTCGAGTAGTACTCATTCTCGATCTGCAACACGTTGGTGTTGAGCTGGATCCACTCACCGTGTTGCTGGGTGCCGATGGCGACGTAGGGTGGGTAGGGTGTGGAAACGGCTTCGCGCAGACTGTTGAGATAGCTATCGAGGCCGTCGTAGCAGGGCTGGATGCTGGCCTGGGCGTTGTTCTGGTAGCCGAGGTCGCTCATGCGCAGGCTGGTCGCCCAAGGCAGATACAGGGTGTTCTCGTCGAGGGTGTCGAGGTCGTGCAGACGGTCCTTCAGGAAACCCTTGCATACGGCGGGCGAGGCACCGAACAGGTACATCAGGAGCCAGCTGTAGCGGCGGAAGTTGCGGATCAGCGCGATGTAGTTTTCCGACTGATATTCCTGCGTGGGGCGACGATCGTCTTCGGCCTGCTGGAGTCGTGGCCACAGGGCTTCGGGCAGGCTGAAGTTGTAATGGATGCCCGCAATGCACTGCATCGCTTTTCCGTAACGCACCGCAAGTCCCTTGCGATAGACGTGCTTGATCTGACCGGTGTGGCTGCTGCCATACTCGGCGATCGGGATATCGGCTTCATCCGGCAACTTGCTCGGCATCGACTGGCACCACAGCATTTCATCGCCAATCTGGCTGTATGCATAGCGGTGAATGGTGTCCAGTTCGGCCAGGGTCTGCGTGGGATCTTCTTCGGCTGCAGTGATGAACTCCAGCAGGGCCTCGGAGTAGTCGGTCGTAATCTGCGGGTGGGTCAGTGCGGAGCCCAGCGCCCGCGGGTGCGGTGTCAGCGCCAGCTCGCCGGTGGGTGCCACGCGCAGGCTTTCCTTCTCAAGCCCGTGGCGGCAGTGACGCAGCAGGTCGAGGTGTTCGGGCTTGTCGAGCAAGGCCAGGCGGCGCGAAAGTAGATCGGTCAAAAGTTGTATTCCTGTTTTTCTCGTCCAGCCTCAGTGGGGCGACAGGGCGCCGAAACAAGGGTTGGACCAATCAAGCGTGCCGAGTCCGGAAGACCCGCACAGACCACTGGCAGAGGCTTGTCTGTCGGACAGCTGTGCCCGCTTCTTACAGACGTTCGGGTAAACGGAAGTGCGCGGCCACAGAGGCCGCGAGCCCGTCCGGATCGAACAGACAATCCTTTGCTCCAAAAATGAATGCCGAACTCTACCGTCGAAAACGGATTCGCGAAACTGCAACGGTGAGCAGGGGCATTAGAGGCAGCATATGCGACGCGATCGCAGTTACACGGGTGTGATCGTCAGGCTCCCGTTCCCGAAGCTTTCCGGCGCCACCGCGACGGCGTACAGCATGTCCTTGCTGCGCAAGAAATTGCCGATGATCTTTGCCTGTGAGGCGATGACCATGCCAACATCGCCCTGGGTGTGCAGCGTATTGCCATTGAGGGCGCAGTACAGCCCCGCATAGTGGTCAAGGTCGCTGTCGATCTGGTTGTCGGTGACGCGCAAGCTGGCACACACCGGCAGGCTGCCGCGTGCGTTCGCGACCACATCCTTCAATACCTTCTCGCTCAGCCGCAGGCCACCGAGACGGTTGCGCTCGAGCGTCAGATTGCCGGCAGCCTCGAGGCTCACCTCGCCCTGGTTGATGGCGCCGCTCAGACGGCCGAGCAGGTCGCGGCCGGGGAAGGGGTTGTCTTCGCCTTCACCAAACAGGGTGATACGGCCCCGCAAGGTGTTGTTTACCAGACTGACGTCGCCAATGTCTTCCAGCGCGAGGGCGAACGCGGGCGTATTGGTGAGCATCGCATTGCCCAGCTGTTCAAGCTGTGCGGTGAGCGTGAACGCGCTTGCGTTGGGGAGTGCAAGACGCAATGCGTTCAGCGCCAGCAGTTCGCGTTGACTGAGACGGATGTTGGTGTTTCCCGACCCGCGGATCATGTTGGCGATTTCGCCCGCGGCCTGCTTCTTCTCCTCGGCTCTCAACCCGGACAGTTGCGCGGCGTACTCGGGCAGGCGGCCGTCCGTGGCGGCCGTCGGCCTGAACGCACCCTTGAAGGCGCCGAGACTGCCGACCTGTTCGAGCAGGAAACCCAGCGTCTTGCTTTCGTTGTTGTCTGCCAGCACGCGGCTGTCTTCGATGATCAGACGCTGGCTGCCGCCGACGCGCAACAGGCTGTTGCCAGGCACCGAACTGCCGACGCAGTCGAACCGGCTCAGGCGCAGATCGCCACAGTCGCGGAAGTTCAGGCTCTCGGTATTGCCGGTTCTGATCAGAGAGAAGTCCTGCAGTGAAAGGCTGCCGAAGGTGTCGAACTGAAACACCTGATTGTCCAGCGCGAGCCGGCTGGCCGGTCCGCAGCCATGGATCTGCACCCTGTGGCGACGCGTGCCGGTGATGTTGAGGTCGTCCTCCAGCTTGTGTTGCCCGGGGAGCAGGCACAGGCAGATGTCGAGCTGCTCCTTCTCCAGCAGGGTCCGCAACGCCCTGTCCAGAGAGGGAAACTGTCCGCCCTCGCCGATGGTGACGCAGCAGCCACCGCCACCGCCCTGGGGACGCTTGCACAGGGCATCGATGGCTTGCTGCACGGTGAAGGCTTTTGCGCCGAGGAGGTCGGCGCAGCCAGCCGGGTCGTAGGCGACCTCGCTGGCCAGCGCGAGCTGAGCGTTGAAATGCACCGGCAGGTAGCGCCCGCTGGCCGTCTGCCCGGCCACCAGCAGCTCGGCCCTTGCATGCTGAACAGGTTTGGCCGGGTCGCAGGCGAGCGACCAGACGATGGACGCAACGCCATTGGCCTGCGTCGTGACGGTCTCGGTGGTCGTGCCATTGGGCAGGGTGCCGGCGTCGACGGTGAAGCGGACCTGAGCGTTTGCGACCGGGAACTGGCCATTGGAAACGCCCACCTGCAAGGGGCTGGGGAGGGCGACCACGGCCGGGGTGTTGAGCGGATTCGGTCTGACGCTCTGACCGTCGCCGCCGACATGGTCGAGCCGGGTCAGTTCGGTGAGTGCCGGAAACAGCGGACGACAGTCGGCAATCGGGCTCCAGCTGCCCGCCTGGAAACCCAGCAGGGCGAGGCGGGCGAACGCACGCAGCACGCCGGCCGGGGCGACAAAGGCGGGCTTGCCGCTGTCCTGCGGCCATTCGATGGCGGCGGTGGCGGTGCGGGCGGGAATCAGCCAGTAGTCGCCGACACGGTAGCTGCCGGCGGCAAACTTGAGCTCGATGCCGTCCTGGGCAAGTTCCTCCCAGCCGGTGTTCGGGTTGGCGACCGAGCTGGTCTTCAGTTCGGCCACCCCGTCCCAGCGCCGCACACGCGGATTGTCGGGGAACAGGGCGGCGTCGAGCGCATGGCCGATGCGCTGGGTGAGGTCTACGGTGACTACATTGCCTTCGGTGCGGATGACCGGTACCAGCGGGCCGGGCTGACCGAGCAGCTCATGGGTGTCATCGATGAATTCCACCCAGCAACCGGCGGTGATCGCCAGGGTGTCATCGCGGCCAATGCTGGCGACTTCGAATTCGTCGGCGATGGGATCGTCCAGCCAGCGCACCACGCGGCTGACCAGGCTACCGTTGTCGCGCGACCACTTGTAGCGCGCCTTGCCCTCCACGCTGCCGTCATCGTGGATCTCGACCCGGTACAGATGGTTTTCGAGCAGACGATAGCCGGCCTCCGGTGGCAGCTGGCAAGGCGTTTTGGGCGGCACGGTGGCTTCGGCACGTGCGGCCAGACGCCCATCGGGGGCCTTGGTAAGCGCATTCCATGCCGGGATGCCCGACAGGCAGTTCAGTTTCACGCCAGCGTCGCCTGCGCGTAGCAGCCTGACCTGCCACACGGTCTGTTCGCGGGTGCAGGTGTCAGGCCCGCCCAGCGCAACTTCGCGCATGCTGGTGTCGCCTGCCGGCAGGTCGGTGGTGCTCAGGTGGCGCTGCCATACTTCCAGGTAGGCGAGATAGGTGCCGGCGGCGGGCGCGACCGCGGCGCCGCTGGTGTCGAACACCACGACGCCGTTGATATCCGCAGGCTTGGTGTCCTTGGGCGGCAGGGGCAGCAGGGTGGCGCCGTCGGGGAGGACGGCAGACGCGATGGCAGGCAGGTCCGGCTGCTGCGCAACGCTGGCCGCGACCGGGTTCTCGCACACCAGGCCATCGACGTAGAGGTGTCCGGCAGAGATCGCCAGGTCCTTGCCCGCCGGCGTGATCGCGAAGCCGGCCTTGTCGATGGGCACTGCGACCGCGCCCAGGCTGTCGACAGTCTCGGTTTCCAGGCGGTGGTTCAGGATGTCCTGCTGCTCGTTCCAGTCGGCATCGAGCTGCACACGCCCCTGTTGCATGCGTACCGTGCGGTAACGTCGTGCGGGGTCGAAGGTGCTGCGGCTCAGATCGGCTTTCATGTTGTCTCTCCCGGTGGTCGGGTCGTGGCGGTTTATCTTTCGGCGATGTTGGGTCAGGTCACGAACAGCGGTGCAGCCTCGAGGCCGAAGCGCAGATACTCCTCAAGTGTCAGGCGCAGGTTGGCCTCGCGTTGCGCCTGCTGCAGCAGATGCCACACGCCCATTTCGGCGCCATCGTCTGCGCCCCGGCGGATCTCGCTGGCCGTGCCCTGCGTGAGCTGGCCGTAAGCGGGGGTGCCAAAGGCGATGCTGGTGAAGGCGGGCGTGACGCGGCGTGCCTCACGCTTGGTCTCGGCGGTGGAAAGTCCATCGATGACGAGGTCGGGCTGGCAGCGGTGGCGGCGCGGCGTGGCCGATTTTGGCGGCAGGTAGCAATAGCGCACGCAGCCTTCCTGGCGCCGGGCAACGCTGACCAGTCCATCGAAAATGCTGTTGCCAGCCTCCAGCCTGCCGGCACTGGTGGTGCCGAGCAGCGTGCACGCGCTGACAGTGAGCGGGCTGTCGTCCACATCCACTGCCACGGCGCCACCGCCATCGACAAGGCAATCGCGCAGGGTCACGCCCGCAAGCGGCTTCTGGCTGTGCAGTGGGCCGCACAGGCAGCGGTAGAGGCCGAGGCTCAGATCGGTGGCTGCGCCGCTGTGGACGATGCCGCCGCGTGCCGGCACCAGACTGCAGTGGCGCAGACTGACCGCGCGCAGGGCGCCTTGCAGTTGCAGTTTGCCGTCGAGCAGCAAGCCACCGAGGCTGAGCCGGGTGCTGGCGTTGCCCTTGAGCAGGAAGTCGCCCACCAGCACCGGACGCCGGCCTTGCGCGGCCTGGATGGCGAGGTGGGTATCGGGCAAATCAAGTGCAGGCGACAGGCTTTCCGTGGCGTCGGTGTCGAGGGTGATCAGTGTGCGCCGTCCGGCAATTACGCGGTGGGCGGCTTCGGCCGGGTTGGCAGGGGCGGTGAAGGCAGTGGCCAGCGTCGGTGTGTCGGCACTCGGGATGCGCAGATGCACGTCGAAGTCTGCGGGGTCGTTGAGCGCGGCCAGCGGATCGGTTTCGCCCAGGTCGGGGCGGGGGTCGAAAGGGCCGGCGCCGACGTCACCCGGAAAACCGTAGACGTAAGCGAGCTCCACACTGCTTGCGGTCACGCCGGCGGGCAGGGCCAGACGGCCACGGCGCGGGTCGATGCCCACCAGCATGCTGCCAGCTGCGGGGAAGCTGCGGTCCGGCCGCCCCGGCTTTGTTGCGGCGACGGTGATGCTGGCAGGCGGGCGGCGCCAGTCTTCGGGTGCCACACCGGGAATCGGGCTCAGGTCGCAGATCAGGAGGTTTTCGACAGCGACCGCTTGCCCGTCCACCCACACCTTCAGCACCGGGCCACCGGCCTCGTCGGCAAAGTAACGGTCGTCCGGCTCCTCACCGTCGGTCAGGGCCTGGCGGCGCGCTTCGAGCCCGGCATGCAGGTCGTGCCAGTGCAGGGGCTCGGGTACGTTGATCGGCTCGGCCAGATGGCTGATGTCGTCCTCGGTGCGGGCGCGGTTGAACAGGGGCTGGGCCAGCCCCAGGGGATCGAAAGTGTAGAAGCCTGGGCGGGTCGTGGCCGGGCGCGCGCTGCCGCGCTGTACCGGGTAGGCCTGCAGCCGCCACAGGAACAGTCCGATGTTGGGCAGGTTGTAGCGTCCGAGGGGCAGTGCGCGCACGTCGGCGGTGTGGGCCTCGTTGCCGAAGGGGCCGCAGATGCGCACGAGCGGCCGCGGCTGGCGCAGATCGGGGGTGCGCAGGGCATGCGGGCGCGGGTGGTTCACATGTTGTGTGGTCGCGACCTGTTCGAAGAACTCGACCGCACGTGCCCGCCAGCCGGTGCTGTCGTAGGCGAGTTCCTCCAGCACCAGCGCCGTGCCTTTGCGGCGGCGCAGACGCAAGGTGTTGGCCACCAGCGCACGGGGGCCGAAAGCGGCGGTACCGCTCACCGGATAAAGCGCACGTACGCCGAGCAGGTCGCCGATATAGGGTACGACCCAGTCTTCGCAGGTCTCGATGAAGGCGTTGTCGTAGAGCCGCTGCAGATCGGCTTCGAGGAGCGCGCCCTGGCCGGCGATGACGCCGAGCAGCGCGCGCAGCGGGCCGCCGAGTTTGGCGTCGCGTTCGCGGTAGAAGGCAGGCAGCAGGTCGAGCAGGGCGTCGGCGTCGAGTTTCATGATCCATGCTCCAGCAGCGTGACCGCAGTGGGGTCAATCAGCAGCAGATCGGCCGGCTGCAGGGTGTTGCCCTGCCAGTGGGCCGTGCGCGCGGGCAGTTGCCCGTCCGGGGCGGCGACCGTCTGCGCTCCCCCGGCAGGGTCGATGGCCATCAACTGGTCGAGATCGGCACCGGTGACACCACTGACCCGCTGCAGGCTGGCGAGGATTTCGCTGCCGCTGACGGGTTGCCCGAACTGGCGTGCGGCAAAGCCGAAATCGCGCGCCAGGGCCGAAGCGGCGGCCGCAAGCACGGTCGGGGGCTCGTGCGCGGGGTCGATCCACAGGCTTGCGGCGAGGCCGAAGTAGAGGGTCCGGCAGGGGCTGACCTTCAGCGGCTGATGCGGCGGCCGCGCCGCGTCGATGGCGTCAAGCAGATTGCGATACAGCGTGTCGCCGGGGCTGAGGGCCGCGCCGTCGGCGCCGGCAACGGTGAGATGAACCCGGCGCTGCTCACCGTCCCACAGCCACACGGCCTGCGCCTTGCCGATGCCGGTGAAGGCTGCAGCGAAGTCCTCGAAGTCGCGCAGGGACACGATACGGTCCAGCGTGCGGACCGTCAGCGGCGCGTTGTTGCGTGCGGTGTCGCCGGCTTCGGCATCGGTGCCGCCACTGGCCTTGACCGGATTGGTGACCGCTTTCAGGCCGGGGGGGCGGGTCAGCAGGAGGCTGATCTGCTCTGCGTCGACGTTGCCCGCCCGACCCAGACCGACACGGTATCGTGCCTCGACGTTGCCGCTGCCGCTTGGCAGGCGTGCGCCGTGGGTCCCGTCGCCGAACTGAACGCTGGCGCCGCCGTTTTCGTCCAGGCGCACGGTGTAGCTGCGATCGTCCGGACCGGCAGCGGTGAAGCGCGGCGCGGGTTTCCACAGCAGGCCGTCCACCCGGATCTCGAGGGTGCTGGCCGTGCCGCTGGCTGTGGCCGCCGCGATATGGGTGAGCGGTGCCTGACGCAACTTGAAGCGCTGCAGCTTGAGGGCGGCGTCGCCGCTGCCGAGGGCTTCGGGCTGGATGCGCATCTGCTTGCTGTCGCCCTGACTGGCTGGCGCCAGGTTGGCATTGATGCGGACCGTGGCGGGCAGATAGGCATGCGTGAGGTCGCTGTCGAGATGCAGGCGGGTGCGGCCGCTGCTGCTGTCGTTGAGTTTGATGCACACCACTTCGGCGGCGCTGCTCAGGCTGACGGTGTAGCGCTTGAAGTCCTCGAATTCGAGTTCGGCACTGAGCCGGTCGCGTGCCACCCGGATGGCTGCAAGGGGGTGCTGCTGCTCGAGCCGGTGCCGCGCGCCGGCATTGGCCGGAACGTCGGCAAGGGTCAGACCGGATACCGCAATCCAGCGTGCTGCGGGCAGGTCGGGGTGGTAGCCGGCGAGTTCGATGAGGTGGCCGCGGACAAAGCCGGACAGCGGGCGGGCCGCCCAGTCCAGCGCTTCGGACTGGCCGTACACGGTGGTCGCGCGCAGCTGGTCATTGAAGATCTCGCGCACGCTTTCGCCCTGCAGCGTGAGGCGTGCTGCCGTGGCCGAAAGCGTGAAGTCGGCTCGGGCGTCGTCCTCGGCGGTGATGATGCGGTAGGCCTCTTCATAGTTCGGGACCGACATGACCACCCAGCCGCCGGCGAGCCACTTCGGGTAGCTGGCGTCGAGATGGACGGAATGCACGTCGCGCGGGTACAGGTTTGCGGTCGGCACCACGGCCTTGGGCACGCCACTGGCCGACCATGCCAGGCTGATCGTGGCGGAGCCGGCGTCTTCGTAGTATTCGAGGCGGATGTCGTGCTTGTGGCCGGCGCTGAGTTCCGCCTGCGCACTGCGTTCGCTTGCTGACTGGTTGATCCAGGAATCCACGATCAGGCGACCGTCTATCCACAGTCGCAGGCCGTCGTCGGCGGTGACATGGAAGGTGTAGGTGCCTGTGGTGGGGGGCTTGATCCAGCCGCTCCAGCGCACCGAGAAATGGTCTGCCGGCATTGCGGGGGCGGGTGTGCCCGATCCCCAGTCGAAGTTTACCGCAGGGTCGGTACGGGTCAGGATGCGCTCGCGAAAGCCCTTGCCGCGGTAGTACTCGCCGAACAGGCCGGTGCCGCTTTCCTCTGCTGTTGACGGATCGGAGATCTCCGCGAGGGTGAAGCCGGGCCATTCCGGGTGCTGGCTGATCGAAGGCTGGCTGTCTTCGGCGAGGCCGAGATAGGTGGCGCGCAGGCCGGAGGGCATCGCCCGCCAGTCGGGCGCGTTGTGACCAAAGAGGTGGGCGCGGGCGCGCAGGGCGAAACAGCGCGGGTTCGATGCTGCCGGATGCACGCCACGGCGCGGGCTGCCGAGGCCGTGATCAAGCGTGACCACGGTGTAGCCGATAGCGCTGGTATCGGCAGGGTCTGCGGGCAGGACTTCGCGGATGCGGGTGACGCGGCGGAAGTCCCAGTTCTCGTTGCCTGGGTCCGAGCTGCGCTCGTCGCCGACGATCAGCAGCGCATCGCCTTGCTGCAGGCGGGTGGCGGTGCCGGCGAGGTAGAGCTGGCGGCCGCCCATGCGCGGCGGCACCGCCTCGGTCGCCAACACCGGCAGTGCGTTCCAGCGTGCCTGCGCATCGACGGCTTCGAGTGTCTCGAAGATCTGTGCGCTCTCGTCCTGTGCGGGGACGCTCTGCGCACGGGTGCCGACATCGATGCGGGTGCTGGCCGGGGCGCCGGGTGCGGTCTCAAGGGTGAAGGCGAGCCAGGTCGATGCGGCGACGCCGGGGCGAAGTTCGTAGCCGATGGCGCGCGCCAGTTCGAGGATCGAGCGCCGTTCGGTGGCCGTGCGCAGGTAGTGCTCGTTGCCGATGCGTTCCTGGTAGAAGGCGAGTACATCGAGGACGGCGGCCCAGCTGTCGAGCAGCGCAATCGCAGGGTCGTCGCTGGCACGGGTGGTCAGTGCGGCCAGTGCCGGTTCGCGGGCGAGGTCGGCAAGCAGGCTCTGGCGGAAGCGGCCGTGGGTGCCGATGCGCAGTGCCAGCGCGGGCTGGCCGGGGGGCTGGGTGGTGGCGACCGGGGTGAGCGCGTCGAGCCCGGTGCAGCAGCCGCAGTTGTCCGGGGTGCTCATGATCCGCCCTCCACAACAAAGCTGATCTGGCCGTTTTCGGGAAAGCTCGGGTCGCTGTCGACCCGCAGAACCTCGAGCGTGCCGGTGCCGATCAGGCCGGCGTCGCGTTCACCATTGGGTTTGCGGCCCCAGCGCTGGAAGCGCTTTACCTGCACCGAGGCCACACCGGCAACCGCCATCGCTGCCGCCACGACGGCCGACAGGTAGAGCGGGGTGCCGAAGGTGTAGCGGTCAGGGTGGAAGAAGCCGGGTGTGCCATCTCTGGTTTGCCCGGCGCTGAAGGTGGCGATCAGCGCGGCCTTGACGTCGGTCGCGAAGTAGGACTTGTGGGCGCAGACCTGGAGCTGGATGTCGAGCGGGACATGGACCGGGTCGGCAAAAGCGAGATCATGACCGGCAAGGCGGAAGCGCTCGAGAAAACTGCGCAGTTCGGTCTTGAACGCTTCATCGACCGCGCGCCCGCCACGGCGGTCCACCATCAGGAAGACGGTGTGCCAGCTGCCGGTCCAGCGCAGGCGGGCGACCGCGCGTTGTACTTCGTGGTGGCGTTCGGCAGCGCGCGCGTAGTCCTCGGTGGTGACCGCGCGCTCCTGGGTACGGAAAGCCTCGGGGGCGTTGAGCCGGATCGCGTCCAGCGCTTCGGCTTCGGCACCGCCCTGGGCAGGCAGCGGATTGCGCAGCCCGACCACCCCGAGGGTCAGCGCCGCGTCGTCGCTGACCAGCGCGCTGATGGCGTCGGCACCGACATTGCCACGGGTGCCACCGCCAAGCCGGTAACGCGCGAGCAGGCGTTGGCCGGCGGGCGGTGCGGCGCCAAAGCGGTTGTCACCGAAGCGCAGCCATGCGCTGCCATCGTTTTCGGTTTCGACCACGAACTCGCGCGCGAAGCGTTCGCTGCCGAGCAGGTCGCGCACGGGCGTCCACGCGGCGGATGTCGGGTCGGGCTGATCGCCGAACAGGCTTGCGTCGTCGGCCTGCAGACGCATGTGCGATGGTCGCGCCACCCGCGCGTCCTGCTGCAGCGCGGCGCTGGCGGACATCACTGCCGAGGTGGCAAGATCGTGATCGTAAGGCGCGCTGTAGGCGAGACCAGTGTCCTTCAGCCGTGGCCGCCAGTGACGCCGCAGCCCGGCGGGGCCGTCGTCCGCCACCGTGTCGGGCACCATCGCCTGCCAGGGCCGCGTCAGGCCGTGGTCGGCCAGCACCACGTTGCCGCGCGCAACCGCGATCGCTTCCTTGACGACGGCGCCTCCGTGTTCGAACTCATGGCTGACGCACAGCGGGAAGGGCAGCGCGTCGTCCTGATGCCAGCTCACCAGCAGCAGGTCGGTGTGGGTGAGATCGTCATGGCCGGTGCTGACCGACGTCAGACGCACCGGGTGGCGGTGGCTGGCGTCGGCGTCGGCCGGCTTGCCGGTGGCCGGGCTGAGAATCTCTTCCAGAATCAGCACATCACCGGGCGCCAGCGCCAGCGCCGGGGTGTTGACCAGGGCGGCCGAGGTGGCACCGCGCCCGAGGCAGTAGCCGGGGTCGGCAAAGTCGTGGATGGCGATCCGGCTGTGTGCGGCATGCAGCGTCTGGTCATGCAGGCTCTCGAAGACTTCGATGCCGGGCAGCGGGAGCTCGTCCAGCAGCGCGGTGCGACGCACCGGGGCGCCACCATCGGCCAGGGCCAGCAGGGTGGTTCCGGCCGGCAGTACGCTGCCCTCGGCTGCGGCCCCTGCATCGAGGGTCACGAAGGTCCGTGCGTTGCAGCCTTCATGGATGGGGTAGTCGAGCAGGCGCGCATGACGACGCAGTGAGGTCCGGCGCCGTGCGGTGCCGAGATAGGCCTCGGTTGCCACCGCATCCTGGGTGTAGGAGAGGTGGTCTCCGACGTAGGCGAGGGTTTCGATCAGGGCCAGGGTGAAGTCGGCCGGGCTGCGCTCGGTGAACTCGGGTACGAGCTGCGACATGCGGTCGAGCATCAGGCTGCGGAAGCTGTCGTAGTCCTTGGCCAGGTAATCGAGGCGAGGCTCCGGTGGCGATGCGGGCGGGCAGGTGGTGGCGTCTGCACAGTCGAACTCCGACGGGCAGCCGGCCTTGAAGTTGATGCGGATGCTCGCCAGGCAGATGTCGAAGCCGGGCGCGGGGGCGTCGGGCTCGGCCGGGTTGATCAGCGCCAGGGTGTACCAGGAGAAATCGCCGGCCTTGTCCACCGTGATGTGGATCTCGCGCCCTGCGAGTACGGGGTCTTGCGCCAGGCGGATGCCGGTGATGCGCACGCCGCCGTCGATGCGCACGTTGGCGCGCGTGATGTCGATCACCGGATGCACGCACACCACGCGCAGGCTGCGCTGATCGGCAGAGGCGATCTCGACGAAGTCGATGCCATTCCTGCCCGGCGGCTGCTGGTCGCGCAGACGCTGCAGGCGGCGCGGGTTGTCGCTGCGGAACTGGCGTTTCATGGCGCACCCCGGCTGAAACGTTCCACACGGCGATCCTGGCCGCTGCGGCTGATGTATTGCACCTCGACGGCGAGTTGCGCGTCGTTGTGATCGACGGTGACGGCTTCGACCACGATGCGTTCGCCCAGCCATTGCTGAAGTGCGCTGTGTACCGTCATCTGCAGGGCTGCAGCCAAGGTGTCGCTGTTGGGGGCGAACACCAGCTGCAGCAGACCGCAGCCGAAGTCGGGACGATTGACGCGCTCGCCCGGAATGGTGAACAGCACCTGCTCGATCATGTCGCGCAGGTGAGCGTCTTCGGTCGCCTCGGCGCTGCGTCCGCGGTGGTCGGGCTGGAAGGGAAAGTGGAGGCTCATGTCACATCCCCGTGACCCGGGTCTGCGTCACTGCCGCCGTCATCGGCGTGCCGGTAGGAGCGCAGATCGAAGGCGAGCCCTGCAGCAGCGCGGGCTGACCGCCGATGAACACCCGTGTCGCACCCATCAGCCACTGCCCGCTCACGCAGGGACCGTTGCCCGCGGTCGGCGGCGGCATCGCGCAGCCGGCGACGACATAGGGCGCGCCGAGCGTGGTGGCGGGCTGGCCGGACAGCAGCACCCGCGGATTGGGTGAACTCGGTGTGGCCTGGCCGCCGTGGGCACAGAGGACGGTGGCACCGAGGTGGAGGAGGAATCCGGGCATGTTCGTATCGTCCTCGTGGTCGTTGTCAGATCACCGTGAGGGCGCCCTGATTGATGCTCACCGTGGGGCCGGTGAGCATGATGGTGGCGCCCTGGCCGTTGGAAATCGTGATCCCCACCTCGTTGATGGAAATCATCGCGCCGGTCATGGTCTTGAGCAGAATGCCGCCGGTAGGGCCGGGCAGATCGGAGATCATCAGGCCGTTCTGGTTGCCGGTCTGCAGCACGATGCTGGGCGACACCGGCAGGCCGGCCAGCGCCAGCGCAGGCACTTCCGCTGCCGAGCCCCAGAAGCCACCGACCCAGACCGGATAGTCTGCGTCGCCCTGTTCGAACTCGACCCACACGCCGGCACCGATCTGCGGCAGCATGAAGGCACCGCTCTGCATGCCGGCGAAGGGCACGCAGGGCATGGCCCAGGAGGACAGCGCAGGGCCCAGCACATCCGGCACCTGAACCTGAATGCGGCCCATCTGCATGGGGTCGATATTGTTGACGACGACCCCGCGGAACTTGCCGAAATGACGTGTTTTATCGTTCATGCGGGCACCAGGGGGAGGGTTGAGACGAGGCCGTTGCGGGCCAGTGAAAACGCTTGCCTGAACTCGCCGGCCTTCAGACTGCTGCTGACGCGCTTGACGTAGTACAGGCCGTCGAAGGCGCTGCCGGCGCCGCGCACACCGACCAGCTGGCGTGCTTTCAGGATGTGGCCGTAGCGCAGCACATCGAGGCTGCCGTTACCGGTCACGGCGTCTGCCGAGGAAGCGGCTGCAGCGGCAAGCCCCTTGCCCAGGGCCGCAATCGGCGACAGCTTGGCGGTCTCCTTCATCAGCTTCAGGCTCTTGACCATGGGCGGAATCAGGCCCAGTGGCGGATTGGCGAGGCTGACGTCGGGCACCGGCAGCGGGATCGGAAACTTGGTGATCGGGTTCTGGATGAACACGATCGGCATCTCGGCGTCGGACTGGTTCACCGCGAAGCTCAGCGAATCGACATTGGTGTGCACGTCCATGCCGGTGTTCAGCGCTGGCTGCACCGGGCCGAGCCGGATCTCCGGCCCCCAGTAGGCAATATTGGCACCGGGCAGCGGGCCGGGCTCGATGTAGAACACATGCCCGGCTTCGCGGGCGAGCTGGCGGGTGTAGGCGAGGTCGGTGCCCTCATGGGTGGGGATGCGCTCAAGCGGAATCGGCATGTCCTCGAATACAGAGGGGATGATCAGCGGCACCATGCCGTAAAGTCCGTAGCGGGCAACGATGAGCGCGACTCGCGCAGCCGGTGGCATGGCCGGGTAGGGCAGGCCGCTCATGTCCTGCTTGTCCATGGCGACGGTCAGGTCCTCGCCGGTGATGGTGAGGCGTCCCTGACCGGGTTCGTTGCCGCCACTGATTTCCTGCCGGGTAATCAGGCCGTCCATCAGCACCGTTGGCAGGCTGTTGAGGGTGGCGACCAGGATGACCCTGAGCCACGGCACCTGACCGCCTGCGATCAGCAGCAGGGTATGCAGGGGCGAGCGGCTGTCGATGGCGAAAGAGAGCTGGAAGCCGCTCGGGCTGTCCGCCGCGGTGGTCACCTCCACGCTCTCCAGCGCATCCATGACCGGCTTCGGTGCGGGGATCGGTACGCCCGGCCCCACCAGCAGCGTGAGATGGATGCCTTTAAGCACCGCCTCCTCCATTGCCGAAGTTGCCGCCGCCGCTGAGCCCGTCAGGCAGCGTCAGGCGCAGTACGCGGCCGGGGGTTTCCAGTTCGTCGGGAATCTGCGCGCCATTGCCGTCGGCGATGCGCCAGAACTGCACCGGGTCGCCCAGGTTTGCGGCGGCAATGCGGTCGAGGCGGTCGCCGGCCTCCACCCGAACTTCGCCCACGCTCACCAGGCTGGCCGGGTCGGGGATGAAGCGGCGGCGCAGGAAGACGCACTTCTCGCCGTCCGCGGCAGTCAGTTCGGCCGTACCCACCGCAGCGTAGCGGCTGTTGGGGGGGAAGCGTTCGATGCTCATGGCAGCGACGCCAGACCGACCGCAGACAGGCTGCCGGTGGCCGCTCCGGCCGCCATGCGTTCCTTGCGTTGCTGATAGACCATGTACAGGTGTCCTCCCTTGTCGCCGAAGCCCAGATCGCCCACATGCAGCACCCTCAACCCAAGCGAGACCTTTGCCCGGATCGGGTTGAGGCTGGCGTCGAAGGCTTCTTCGGTAATCGAAAACTCGGTGATGCGCACCGGCACCACGCGCTCCCGGCTCCATACGAAGAGCGTGAGCGGCGCAACCGTGGGCGCGATTTCCAGCGTGCCGAGGCTGGCCAGCAGGTTGTTGCGGATCAGCGCGCCGCTGTCCGGATAGACGATGGTCTCCAGCGCGGCGAGCTGCCCGTGGATGCCGGACGCAAGCACCGCCGGATGCTGGTCGGGGACTTCGAGCTGGTCGGTGGCGTCGATCTCGGCGTCGAGCTTGATGGTCTCGGTTGGCGGCCCCTTCAGCCGCAGCGCTTCGGAAAACGTTCCGCTCTGTTCCGTGGCCTGCGGCTGCAGGGTGCGGCTCAGGGTCTCGGGGTTGTACTGCAGCGAGATCACACGTTGCACCGCGCCGCTGGACGGATCGATCAGGATCAGGCCGCCGCGCAGCAGGCGGGGGGAGAGGGGGCTGCTCATTTGCTCAGACTCCCGTTCTTGGCTGCGCTGTCCAGGGAGGAAATCTCTTTGGGCAGGGTCCCTTTGACGTCGCAGTCCATGTAGTAGATGTCGTAACCGGTAAGCGGACGGTTCGCGTCATAGGCTTCCTCGAGACCAAAGTCGCGCACTTCCTTCAGCGCATCGGCCTTTGTCGTCGCGGTCAATTCGGTGGATGCGCTGTTCGAGATTGCCTGGTAGGTCTTGCCGTGCTTCAGCAGTGCCATTGCATGGGCTGCACGGGTCGTGTCGGTGGGGCTCACGGCCATGTAGCCGATCGGCGTGAAGCCGCTTGCGACCAGCAGGCGCACGCCATAGGTCGCCAGCACGTCGCAATCGACCTTGAGCTGGGAGTTCTTCGGGCCTCCTGCCTGCAGCTTTGTCAGGTGGCCCGACTTGTCTGGCGTGATGTTCTCGTCGACATGCGAGGTGAAGGCCTCGGTGATCTGCGTGAACAGGGCCTTTGCCGCTTCCGGGTCTCCAGGGTTCTGCTTGGCTACCGCTTGACCGATCTTCTCGGTATTCGCTTCGAGCCAGGCTTTGAGGCTGCCGATGCTGCGCGATGTCGGCGGCGAGATCGCAATGCCGGCTGCTTTCGACAAGGCCAGAACATCCTCGACAGTGACGCGCTGGCGGTTTCCGATGGCCCACGCCCGCGTGTTTTCATCGGGGGTGGTTGTATTGCCGGCATCATCAATCGTTATTTCCGCGCCTTCGGCGAAGTATGGCTGCTCCGATACCTTCCGGAGCAAAGCGCCATGCTTGTCAGCCATCATCCACTCGGTGAATGGGGCACGGCTCGCGGGGTGGAAGAACATGAGCTGCGCAAGACTTCTGGGCAGGTCTGCATCGCTTGCATATTTTTTCACGACCACCTTGAGCACTGCATTGACCTTTGCTGCGCCAAACCTGGCCGCATAGGCGGCGGTGCCGGTTGTCAGCCTGGAGAACAGTTCATGGTCTGCAAGCGACGCTGCGTTCGCTGCCTGAAATGCGGCAATCGTGGTGATCTGCGCTTCGCTTACCTTGGAGGGCTGGCCCAATACCGCCTGATAGACATACTTGCGCACCCCGGCGTCCGGGATCTTGAGCGCGAGCGCCATCGCCTGGTCGATAAAGCCTGCGTTGGCAAGGTCCGCGGCCAGCATCTGCGCACGGCTTTCCTTCTGCTCGACCTTCGACCCACTCTTTTCGAGAATGCGTTCGGCCAGCGTTTCCGCTTTCTGGAAGTTGCGCTTCCACGCTGCCTTGGCCTTGGGGTCCTTGGGCTCCTCGAGCAGGTTCATGTCTTTGTCATGAGTGATATCGAACCCGTAGGACTGCAGATTCATCGCATAGTCACGATGGGCAGGGTCAAGGCCTTTCGGATCCGTTACGTGCTTGGCGAGCTCTTCGTCGATCTCCTCGTCCAGCGACTTGTGCTCAAGGCGGGGACGCGCCTCGCTTGCCTGCTGCACGACATGGGCGAGTTCATGCGCCAGCAGGGCGCGGCCGGCTGCGGTGCCCGGTGACCAATGACCGGGTGCAAGTGCGATCTCCGAACCCCACGTGACTGCGCGGCTGCCTGTCGTCCTCACCGCTTCGGCAGCGTCGCCCGTTGCGAAAATGCGCACGCGGGAAAAGCCATGGCCGAAGCCGTACTCGAACTGCTCGCGCAAGTCCGTCGGCAGTGGCTGTGCGCTGGTGGGGGGGAGCGGGCTGCCGCCGCGGTCAGGTACGCGGCTGCGGGTCCGGACCGGCTCGGTCAGGCCGGCGATGGTGTCGAATGCCCGGATCGCGCTGCGGTCGGCCGCGGATTCCCGCGCGCTTCTGTCCGGCGCGGTGTTTGCGTCGTGCCTGGCGGGGGTGAGCATGCGACTCATGACCGGCCTCCTGGATGACGGGGGCTGCCCTCGGCCGGGGTGGGGATCAGCGCTGCAACGGTCTTGCGGGCGAGGTTCGTGGCTTGCATGTCGTCCGTGGCCGCAAGCCTGAGGCTGGAAGCCGTTGAACCGGACATTGTGGGCAATGCGCCGCTCGCAATGCTGGCCACGAGCTGCTGCTCGAGCGCGGCGATGTAGGCGCGCTGTTGCGCAGGGCTGAAGCCGGCGGGAACGCTCAGGTGCTCGATGTGAAGATGAAGCTTGCTCATGTCCATCCCCTTGTCTCTGCATCGGTCAGCGCTCGCTCGCGTTTCGCTGCATCTCCGTGGGCGGCATGGAGAATGTGCTCCATGCCGATCGCTTCGCCACTGTCGGCTGCGAGAAAGGCCGCGGTCAGCGCGATGTTGCGGATGCTGCCGCCAGTGACCGAAAGTCGTCCGAGCCTGCTGAAGTCGAGATCCGCAGTGGGCGCCGTGGCCGGAAACGCGCGCTTCCACAGGGCGACGCGCTGGTCGTAGTCCGGAAACGGGAACTGCACCACGAAGCGCAGACGGCGGGTGAAGGCGCTGTCGAGGCTGGCTTTCAGGTTGGTGGTCAGGATGGCGAGGCCCCGATAGGCCTCCATCCGCTGCAGCAGATAGCTGACCTCGATGTTTGCGTAGCGGTCGTGGCTGTCCCTGACCTCGGTGCGCTTGCCGAACAGGGCATCGGCTTCGTCGAAGAGCAGGATGGCGCCGCAGTTCTCGGCGGCGTCAAAGACCTTGCGCAGATTCTTCTCGGTCTCGCCGATGTACTTGCTGACGACGGCCGACAGGTCGATGCGGTAGAGATCAAGCTGCAGGGTGTTGGCCAGCACCTCTGCTGCCAGCGTCTTGCCGGTTCCGCTCTCGCCCGCAAACAGACTGGCAATGCCCAGGCCGCGGCTGCCTTGCGCGCCAAATCCCCACTGGTCGATGACGGTCTGGCGCTGGCGCAGATGGGCGGCGATCTGGCGCAGGATACTCAGTTGTGCTTCGGGCAGGACCAGATCGTCCCAGTCCGCGGTGGCGGAAACGCGCTGCGCGAGCGCATCGAGTCCGCGGCGGCTTTGCTGTCTGCAGGTGCGCCACACCGCAGTTCCGGTGCAGGGGGCGTCGCCATCGGCCTGCTGCACGCTGCGGACGATGTCCTGCAGGGCGCCGCTGCCGATACGGAAATGACTGGCAGCTTGTGCGACGCCATCGCCGGCCGTGCGCATTGCGGCAGGGCCGAGTGAGGCTGTCCACAGCTGCTGCCGGTCGCCGACGTCTGGCTTGGAGATGTCGAAGCTGCGTGTCCGGACGTCCAGCGGCGGCAGGGAAGGGGTGGACACGAAAGTCATGCCGCCGATCCGGTTCAGCAGTTCGAGCGTGCCATCCGCCGCAGCGGTGTCGGGATCGTCGATAACGAGGAGCAGGGCCGAGGCAAGCAGACGTGCCTCGCGCTGCCACAGACGCAACAGCCTCGCGCGTTCGTCAGCACTGGGCGGAATGTGCCTGGCCTGCAGCACCTGACATTGCAGCCCGAGGCTTGCAGCGGCCCGGCTCGCGATGTCCTCCTTGGCGCCCGTGTCGTCGCCTTCGAGCACGATGAGTGGCGACGCCTCCGGTGACAGGCTGGCGACAAGGTCACGCGTGCATGCGGCATGTGCATCCGCCTGAAGGGTGAGGCTGACGGCCGGGCGCAGGAGGTGGGCGAGGTGCATGTCCGGCTCGTTCAGGCCGGCGAGAAAATGCAGAATGCGCTCGTCGATACGGAGCCGCCCCGTGCTCAGGCCGGCATCGTCATCGACCGTGATCATGCGCCAGTGCCGCAGCGGAGAGTGCGGTGACAGCGCGCTCCAGTGCGGTGATTCGAGGGCGGCAAGGGCGAGACCGAAGCTTGCCCACGGCCGGTGCGCATCGCCGTGACCGTGGGCGCAGGCGCGCGCGGTCCCCGCATCCATCTCGACGCCCGCGCACAGCAGCAGCAGGTCGCGCTCGAAGCTCGACAGCTCGAAGTTGCGCACCAGCCAGTCGATTGCACTGTCGTCACCCAGATACTGGCGCGCCGCGTCGAGTGTGCGTTGGCTGGTGTCATCGATGGCCGAACGTCGGTCACTTTCGTCTGCGCGCAGCAATGCCTTGAGGCGGGCGAACTCAAGCACCAGCAGTTGCTGGTTGGCGCTGATCCAGTCCGGTGCCAGCGGTGCGTTCATGGCAGCGTGATCCTGCGGTCGAGATAGACCATCGGTTTCGCCGCGCGGTCGATGATCGGGGTTTCGAATCCGTCCACCCGCAGGCGCACGAGGTGCGTGGAGCCGGTTTCGGGCGCGTTGGGAAGCTTGAACGTCAGGCGACTGCTGGGCGCAAAGACCGGGTCGGCGCTGACTTCGTGATCACCCAGGATCAGCGCAACCGATTGTCCCGGATGCACTGCGGGCGCAAGGTCCAGCACCAGCGTGACGGTCGAGCCGTTGCGCACCGCACTGACCGGCGGCAGCACCGGTGTCGGGGCCAGTGCGAGCGGGAGCTGGTTGGTGGTGCGTGCGTGTTCGTCCTCGGGGCGAAGCAGGGACATGCTGAGACGGTACAGTCCGGCGGGCAGGTCGTCCGGTACGGTAAAGCGGACCTGATTGGTGTTGCCGCCATCGACCGGAATGCTGCGACTGAGCTGGAGCGCGGCGATGCTCAGGGTGATGTGGCGGTCTGCGCCATCGAGGTGATGACCGTCGATGCGAACCACACTGCCGGCGGTGGCGACCGGATGACCATCGGCCGGAATGACGGCCTCGAGCGTCGGCAGTGGTGGCACCAGCCCGGCGAAAACGGTGACGCCGCGCTCGCGCCCGGAGGCCGGTTCGGTGCCGCCCCGGCTGAGTACCGGCGGCGCGCTGCGCACCGGCTGGTGCGATTCGATCAGCACCACCGACACCTGAAACGCCGCGGTCGGACGATAGCGGGCCTGCAGTGCCGACCACAGGCGGGACATCTCTTCGCCACCCATGGCCGATGGCGTGATCCGGAGCAGCTCGACCTGCTCTGCAAGGTCGGCGCTGCGCAGTGTCTGATAGATGGTGGGGAGAATCGCGCCGTCGATGATTTCCGGCTGCAGCGCGCGCCGGATCGCCGCGCGCGAAATGACCGGGTTCTCGTGCAGCAGTTGCAGTGCGTAGCCCAGCAGCACCTCGGCTTGCAGGTCTGCGCGGCCATAGGCGGTCAGCAGGTAGTGCAGATCGAGTGCCAGCGGTGGGTTGCTGATGCGCCCGCCGGCGCTGTCGCGGCTGGGCAGGGCTGCGTTGCGCCAGGCCGTATTGGGCGTGACCTGGTGCAGGAAGAGGTTGAGCTGCGGCGCCTCCTTGTCATCCAGCGACACCGTGTCCGGTGCGCCGGCGCTGACGACGATTCCGGCCCCAAGAGTGTCGTTTGCCGCGTGGTCGATCAGGCCGGAATCCAGCAGGTCCTTGAGCACGGCGGTCACACCGGCGATCGCGAGCGCGTTGCTCATGGTCTCCCTCCCTGACGACGGGCGAGGTAGTCGCCGAGCGACAGCGGCGCGGGGCCGCGCGGCCGTGGCGCCGGCGGTGGTGGCGGGCGGGGTGGGGGGTTGATCTCCAGACGACCGATGGTGATGTGCACCTCGGGCGGGGTATCGGGCGCGTCGGCCGCGCTGCGTGCGTGCGCATCTGCAGCCATGTGGTCGACGCTTGCCGCAGGACGCGCCGGCATGAGCGTCGCGCGCTCGGGCGCCGGGCGCTGCGGGGCGATATTGTCGCCGGTCGTCGGGGTGGCTTCCCTTGCGCGGGGCGGAGGTTGCGGTGCCGGGGTGAAAAGGCGGTCGATCAGCGGGTCGAGTTGCGCGCGGGTGCCTGTCTGTGTGGGCGGGGTTTGCCTTGCGCCTTCGGGCGGTGCTGGCGGAGGTGTGGAATCAGCCGCCGGGGCCGTGCCATCGCCGTCGGTGGCGTGCACGGAGCGTGGGTCGGCGGGCGGGTGTCGCAGTACGTTGCGGTCTCGGGGCAGCTCCTGTGCATCAGGGCCGGGCGTGTCTGCGTCTTCCTGCGGCGTCTGTCGAAGGGCGTCCCGCTGCGCGTGATGTGTCGCAAACAGCGTTGGCGGTGCGCTCGACACGTCTGTCGGATTCGCTTCACGAAAAGCTGCCGGCGAATGGGCTTGCGCCGGGGGCGCGGTGCGCAGGGCAGGCGGACTGTTCGAGCTGTCCGCCTGCGGCAGGTCCGGGCCGGGCTCCGGTGCGCGTTCGGAACTGAGTCCGGAGGCGAAATCGTCCGCCTCGAACCGCGTTGCGGCGGACGATGTGGCATAGGGCAGCGTTGCGCGACTGCGCACGCCGTGGCTGATGCCAAGGCCGCGTCTGGCGAGTTGGAGGAGGTGGCCGCTCATGTCGCCCTCATCCGACCAGGTCGAGGTAGGCGGCGCGCCGCGCCGGACTCAGGGCGAGGATGTCGGACTCGCGCCAGCCGTAGGCGCGGGCCAGGCGATGGACCGTGTTCAGCAAGTCGCGCGCGCAGGCGACGACTTCGTCCCAGAACCAGTTGCCGACATCGAGCAGGGCGTCCCAGCGCTGGCCGCAATCGCTGCAGTGCATGCCGAGGTGAATGTTGGCCGCGGGGTCCAGGGCTTCCATCCGGGCTTCGAGGGAAGCGATCTGCGCCGGCGATACGGCCTCCTTGCCGCCGACGTGGCAGCAGGCGAGCAGGTTTCGGGCAACGCTTTCGGGGTCGTCCGCTTCGAGCGCCAACGCCTGATCACGGCTCGACGGCAGGCGCCATCTGCCGCCGTCGAGTTCGATCACGGCGTCCGGTGCGGGCAGCGGGAGCGCGGCCAGCAGGGTGTTGCCATCGACCGAGAACTCCATCATCGCCCCGCAGCGCGGGCAGGCATCGTAGCCGTCGAGCTGTGCTCCGAATGTGGCGTTGCGCAGTGCCAGCAGGCGGGCTTCGCGCCAGCCTACCGGGTGGTCTGCGAGCCCTTCCGGCGCCTCTTCGGGCAGTGCCAGGGCAAGGGCCAGCAGCGCGCGGTCTATCGGGTGACGGCGTTGACCTGCATCCCACAAGAAGAGGAGTTGAGAGGCGCTGAGTGGCCGCATAAGCGGGCTCCGTCAGGCCGGCTCGACGTAGCTGGGTTCACTGGGCTCGCTCACTTCGTAATCCCGCTCCCAGCCCTCGTTCTCGAGCTTGATCTGCTGGATTGCCACCGCGTTGGCATTGGCGTCGAGATCGGGCAGGGCCTGATACTCGGACACCCAGCAGCGGAACACCTTGTACGCCAGGGCGAGCTGGCCGGCTTCGTTGTAGACCTCGATGATCAGATCCTTGCGGAAATCCTTCAGCGAGACTTCACTGCCGAGGCCCGAGCCGAGGTTCCACACCTTGTTCGCCCACTGTTCGAAATCCTTGTCGTGGGTGACGCCGCGCTCGAGCGTGATGGCTTCGAACTTGCTGCGCCCTGGCGACTTGCGCGAGCTGGACGGGTCGCCGCCCTCGCGGTGCTCGACGACTTCGGTGCTGCGTTTGAGCGCGGATACCTTGCTGATGCCGGCAACGTAGCGGCCATCCCACTTCACGCGGAATTTGAAGTTCTTGTAGGGATCGAACCGTTGCGAATTGACAGTGAACTGCGCCATGGTGCGGCCTCCTCGAATGCGATGACGGGGGTGCAGGACGATGCGGTACGGCCGACTACACCTGAATCTGTCCGGCGAGCTGCTGGATGCTGATGATGACGAACTCCGCCGGCTTGAGTGGCGCGAAGCCGACCAGGATGTTCACCACGCCACGGTTGATGTCGTCCTGGGTGGTCGTTTCGCTGTCGCACTTCACGAGGTAGGCGTCACGTGGCGAAGACCCCTGGAACGCGCCCTGACGGAACAGCCCGTTCATGAAGGCGCCGATGTTGAGCCGGATCTGCGCCCACAGCGGCTCGTCATTGGGCTCGAACACCACCCACTGCGTGCCGCGATAGAGCGACTCCTCGATGTACAGCGCGAGGCGACGCACCGGTACGTACTTGTATTCGGAGCTCATCTGGTCCGCGCCACGCAGGGTGCGCGCACCCCAGCACACAGCCCCATAGACAGGGAAGGTGCGCAGGCAATTGACGCCGAGCGGATTCAGGCTGCCGTTCTCGCCGTCGGTGAGCGTGACCGCCAGCGATTGCACGCCGGACAGGTTGGCGTCGGTGCCGGCAGGGGCTTTCCAGACACCGCGACTGCCGTCGGTGCGGGCATACAGACCGGCGACCGTGCCGCTTGGCGGGGTGAGCCGTGGTTTGCCGTTCTTGAGCGGGTCGGCGACGTAGGTCCAGGGAAAGTAGACTGCGGCATGGTCGGATTTCGGCAGGTCGGTGCCCGACGCCGACTGGACCATGGTGGCCACGTCAGTGGCCGCAGGCGGGGCATCGACGATGAAGAAGGCGCGCCGTTCCTGGCAATAGCTTGCAGCGTCAGCCAGCACGCCGCTGTCGGTGATGCCGGGCAGGACGAGCAGGTTGAACAGGTCAACATCTTCGAGCGCATACAGCCCTTCGCGTTGCGACCGGCTTCCGATGAACGCGGGGTAGATGTCGGCCGCAGCGTAGGGGGTCTCGCTGCCCCCGGCGAGGTAGGTGTCGGTGGGTGGCGGCGACAGAACCGCGCCCGCGAGCAGATGGAGACCGGTGGCGATGTCGTTGCTTGCCGCGGCGCTCACGGCGATGGCCGAACCCGCGCCGCGCGAACCGGAGGACAACACCAGGGTGCTGTCCTGAACCGCTGCCACGAAATCACGATAGGCAGGGTTGCCGGGCTTGAGCGCACGCACTGCGGCCTGCAGGCGGGCTGCGATATCGTCCAGTTTCGCCGCGAGGTTGGCGCCGGCCGCAGGGGCCGCACCGATGTCCACGAGGTCGGGGCCGTAGCCGTCGAGGCTGATGCGAAGGCTGCTATGCGTCGCGTCGGGCAGGGCGTCGAGATCGGTGGCACCGAAAGCGCCGCTGGTCAGGCTTGCCGGGTCGGGCATGCGCGCGGGACGGATCGAGGCGACGGCGTCGACCTCGATGCCGCCCGCGGCTGTGCCAAGCCTGAGCACGCCGGCGGCATTGTTGCGGGCCCCGGCCAGTACCCGGACCGACGAGAATTCGCCACCACTGCCCGAACCGAGTACAAGCGTGGAGCCTGTGCGGGTGCAGGTGAAATTGAGCAAGGCCGGTTTGCCGGCCGCCTGTGCCCTGACCTTGGTCTGAATGGCTGCGGCAAGGCTGGTCAGGCGCTGGATGGCTGTGCCGCCGGCGATGTCTGCGGGGAGGGTGATGCTGACCGCGACCGAAGGCAATCCATTGACCACTACCCGGAAATCCGTGTGGGTGGCGTCGAGCACGCTCTGTACGTCGGCAATCGCGCCACTGGTCGAGGTGCCCGCGGGCAGCGCGTCGAGGCTTGCCTGGCTGACATCGCGGCTGATCTTCACCAACTGCGATACGCCATTCACGAGATCGGGCAGGTAGCGGGCTTCGGCCGAATTCATCGACACATTGGCGTACTGTTCGGCGCGGCCGTCGGTACTGCGGACGACACTCAGGTTGAACGTGCTGTCGGGCAAGGCGGTGAGGTAATCCACCCGCAGTTCGATGTCGTTGCCGGATACGCCGGCATCGAGCGCGGTGACGGTGAGCACGTTTGCCGCAGTGTTGCTGAGCAGAGTCCGGCTCGCGGGCGCGGCGTCCTTGACCACGCGCACGATCCAGGCGTCAGAGCCGCCGTTGCCGAAAAACTGGCGCACGCCGTAGCTCATCTCGGAGTCGCTGGACAGGCCACCGAAGCTGCGTTCGAAATCCGCGAAGCTGTGGATGCGCACCGCCTTGTTGACCGGACCGCGCGGCGCGGCACCGAGGAAGGCTGCGACGGAGGTGGCAACGCTGGAAATGGTGCGAACCCCGCTCGGAATTTCCTGGATGTAGACCCCGGGGGCGGCGAACTGGACGGGCATGACGGGCTCCTTTTCCGGGGTTGCCCCGATGGGCTGCCCCGTCGTGATCGGGCAAAGCCGAACCGGTCGGAGAGTGCGTTCCGTGCGCAACGCTGCGACTGGAACCCCTGATCGATCCAACTTCCTGGAACACCCTCAAAGCCGGGCGGAAAGATGCGCGTGCAGACAACTCAACCACGAATCGGCACTGCGGCTGGCTGAAGCCTGAATCAGTCGTTTCATTCGCATCGGTCAATGCAGGTGGGTGAATATGCCATGCGATGTGGCTGCCCATCCTGCAAATGACAATCAGCGTTGCACCTCTGCCGGTTCGTGAAAACAGGCGTGATGCGGCGCCACAGCGTCATCTGAAAGTGGCTTCTCCGGACGGCGCTGCCAATGCTGATAGCTTGAACTTAGACAAGGATCAGTGGAAACACAATGTGATATTTTTGCTTGACATGCGGGGCTGAATGGGGTTGTTCGTCCGGGGTGGCGCGATTCACGAGACACAGCACGGAGACAGTACCGTGGGTGCGCCAGCGAGGGCAGGATCAGGAAGGCGTGTCCACATCGGCCACGCTCATGTAGCGGTTGCGGCCGGACCGTTTGGCGGCGTACATGGCATCGTCGGCCGTGCGCAGCAGGTCTTCGATGGCATTGCCGTCTTCCGGGAAGTGGGCAATGCCGATACTTGCGGTGACGTGTACGACTTCGCCTTCGATTGTCAGCGGTTGTGCCAGCGAGTGCAGGATCTTCCCCGCCACCATCTCGGCATCGCCCGCTTCATGAAGCCTGGACAGGATGGTCGTGAACTCGTCGCCACCCAGGCGTGCGACGGTGTCTGTTTCCCGGACCTGCGCTTGCAGTCGTTCGGCCACCTCAATCAGCAAGGCATCGCCTGCGGCGTGGCCGAGACTGTCGTTGACCTCCTTGAAGTGGTCCAGGTCGATGAACAGCAGCGCACCGCTGTGCGCTTCCCTGTGCGCCATCGCCAAGGCCTGGCCGAGGCGGTCAAGGAAGAGGCCACGGTTGGGGAGGTCGGTCAGCGGATCGTGATGGGCGGTATGCTCCATCTGCGCTTCGGAGCGCTTGCGCTCGGAGATGTCATCGAGAATGGCAACATAGTGGGTGATGGTGCCGTTACCGTCGAGGAGGGGCGAAATGGTCTGGTCTACCGTATAACGCCTGCCGTTGCGGTGGGTGTTGACGAGCTCGCCGTGCCAGGTCTCGCCCGCGCGCACGGCCTCAAGGAAATGCTCGTGGAAGTCCGGGTTGTCGTCCGTCGAGCTGAACAGGGTGGGCTTCGCCCCCAGAATCTCGCTTGCGGAGAAGCCGGAGAGGATGGTGAGTGCACGGTTGCCCCACAGGATGGTGCCGGTGCGATCCGTGATGTAGGCCGCGTTGGCGACGTTGGCCAGCGCGGTATCGAGCAGGGTCAGCCATTCCTGTTGCGTCGCGGATTCGAGGAGTACGGCGACCCGGTCGGCCAGCCACCTCAGCGTCTGCAGCGTTTTGGCCTGTTTGAACTGCCCGCGCCTGCGGCTGTAGAGGGTGAGAATGCCCCACGGCTTGCCGCGCAGGATCAGCGGCAGCAGGATGGATTCCCCGGCGCCGATCGCAGCAATGCTGTGCTGGCAGCTACGACATTCCGGGGCGTCCAAGCCCACGATGTTCGGCTCCCCGCTTCGCATCACGATCGAGGCGGGACGGCACTGCGGCGCGTCGTCCCAGCGCAGTTCGGCTGCGCTCAGGTTTTCGAGGGGGCCCTCTGGCACCGTGTCGGAGGTGGCGATCATGCTCAGGCTGCCATCCTTTTCCGCGCGCGCGATCCAGGCGCCCACAAAGTCGAAGGCCGGCACGATGCGCTGACAGAAGATGCGTGCGACCGCTGCCAGCTCCGTTCTTGACTGCAGGAGGAGATTGTTCATCTGGTTGAAGGTCGCTTCGATTTCTGTGCTGCGCTCGCGCTCGGTCACATCCCGGGCGTAGGCCGCGACGCTCACCACCTTGCCGGCCTCGTCCTTGACCGGATACATGGTGGTGTCGAAGAAACGCTCATCACGGCGATCGTGCAGATGGGCGGGCTGCCCGGTGAGTACGCACTGCTCGACTGCGGCTTTCCGTGGTGCAACCAGTGCTGTCGGAAGATAGTCGAAGAAGTTGTGGCCGCTCATGGATTCGGGGGTCTGGCCGAAGCGATCCGCAGCGCAGATGTTGATTTCCTGAATCCTGCCTTCCGGCTCGAGGAGCAGAACGGATTCGCTGCTGGCGTCGAGCAGGGCGCGCATGCGGGCGCGGCTCTCGCGCACCGCCTCCGATGATCGTCGCTGCTCGCTGATGTCTCGCACGAAACATACCGCAGACCAGTGACCGTTGAGCCTGACTGACGACACCGACAGCGAAGCGGGGAACTCGCTGCCGTCGTGCCGGTGCCCGGTGAGTTCGTGCTGCCTGCCGTTGAGCTTGTACTCGTCACTCTCGATGAACTGCGCGAATTCGGCGTCGACCCAGTCGTGGAGACGTTCCGGGACGACGAAGGTGGAAACGTCCTGACCGAGCACTTGATCTGGCGTATAGCCGTAAGTGCGCACCGCAGCGGGGTTCCAGTAGGTGATGCGGCGCTGTTCGTCGATCAGGAAGATGGCATCCTGGGCGGTGGAGCAAATTCCGCTGAAGCGCGCCTCGCTGTCGCGCAGGGCCTGTTCGGCCTGTCGCCTTTCATTCAGTTCGGACTGAAGCCGGTCATTGACCCCCTGCAACTCTGCGGTGCGCCGGGCGACCGCGTCTTCGAGCTGATGCGCGCGTTGCGTCTGTGCCGCCTCATGCAGTTCAAGTTCGTCCAGCATGCGGTTGAAGCCGGTCGCGAGTTCCGCCAGTTCGCCATGACCGTCCACCGGCAGGCGCTCAGCCCTCCCCCAGGGCTTGCCGATGTTGCGCATGGCCCTGATTGTTCGATTCAGCGGCGCGGTGATGCTGCGTGCCGTGATCGACGCGAGCAGCAGCAGAACGACGCCGACCACCCCGGTGCGCAACGCGGTGTTCGATGTCTGCTTCCAGATTGTCTCCCTGACATCGTCAATGAAGACGCCAGAGCCGATGAACCACTTCCATGGCGACATCTCGCTGACGTAGGAGAGTTTTGGATAAAGGTGCTGGGGCTGGTCGGTTGAGATGGCAGCCCGTGGCCAGGCGTAGCTGACGTAGCCCTCGCCACCCTGTATGGCCAGTGCGGCAAGCGTCGCCTGGAAGTCCTGTTTGCCCTCGATCGGTACCTGAGTGGGCAGGCCTTTCAACTCGGGGACGAAGTTGAAGCGTGCGCCATCGAGCTGATGTCCTTCCAGCATCGGCAGCAAGGGATGCATGACCACCTTGGGGTCGTTGCCGCTCACGTCGGCGATCCAGAGGTATTCGGTATCAGAACGGCGCATGGCGCGAATGGCGCCGAGTGCCGCGCGTTGGGCGTCGGCCTTGGACAGCAGGCCTTCTGCTTCCAGTGCGTAGAAATGCAGCAATACGTCGTGACCCGCCTGCACCAGACTCTGCGTCTTGATTTCTTTTTCGCGCCAGAACGCGTCCCGCAGGTCGAGCCCGTCCAAGAAGGCGCCGATTACAACGCTGCCGATCAATATGGCCAGAATGGCCCATATCCGATTGCGAATGCTCAAACGGAAAAGTCTGGAAAACACCTCAACCCCCTGCCACGACATCTGCCTGAGTACGCTGTCGACGTGCGCACCGGCTGGTCCAGGGAGGGGTCAGACCGTTGTCAGGTGCTCACTATCGAGGGGTGCAGGTTAACGCTTCCATCGACATATGTCATGCACTGGTAAAAGCGGAGAAGGGCGCGAGCGGGGGCGGTGAGATGTATTTGCCGCTGGCGGCGGCAGCGCACGGGCGCTGCCGGGGTGCGCTGCCGCCGCCAGAGTCGAAGAAACTCATGCGGTTTCGATGAAGTGCAGATACGGCAGGGTGTCGGTGCCGATGCGCAGACGATGGACTTCCGTCAGCCCGTTGGCCTTGATCAGCACGGTGTATGCGCCATGGTCAAAGGGACCGATCATGCTCGCGCCGTCGAGTGCCATCTGCACGAGTTTGTGGCCGTCGCGGTCAAGCACGCGAACATCCGCTCTGGCCTTTCCCGCAATCGGAGAAAGCGACGGTGCCGGGAGCGCGAAGCTTAGCGGATAGGCCTCCGGCTGCGCTTCTGCCGCCACGCTTTGCGTATATTTGTTCTCCTCCTGCTGGTCGGCAGCAAGGCTTGCCTCGTGGTTACCGGCGCTGGCGGGCGCAGCATTGGCACCGATGGCGAAAGTTGCCGCAGCGAGTTGAAGGAAGTGCCGCAGCACACGGCGCGAAATACGATGTCTGTTTCTCATGCATGTCTCCGGTGGTTATGGCCGCAGGCTGTCCCTGCGGCCGCTTGGGCGAGTCGGTGTTCAGCCGAGTTCGATGGGAATGAAGATCCGTGCGTCTTCGCGCTGGATCAGGATGGCTGCGTGTTTGCCGAGGCCAGCGAGGTCCCTGCGCAGGCCCTCCACGCTGCTTACGGACTTACCGTTTACTGCGAGGATGACGTCGCCGCGCTGGATGCCTGCGTGGGCTGCGGGGCCGGTCGCATCGAGTACGAGCAGACCGGCGCTGGCATTGATCTGCTGCTGTTCTTCGGGGCTGAGCGGGCGCACCGCGACCCCAAGGCGCCCCTGATCCGCGTCCGGCGTTTCATTTGTGGCCACCTGTGCCGACTTCAGTTCGTCGACCTTTGCCGTCAGTTCGCGGCTCTTGCCCTGGCGCCAGATCTCAAGCTTTACGGACTCACCCGGGGTGATGGCGGCAACCTTGGGCGGCAGCTCAGCCGAGCTGACGACGGGTTCATCGTTGATCCCGATAATGATGTCGCCAGCCTCGATGCCAGCCTTGGCCGCTGGGCCGTCGGTGTCTACCCGGCTCACCAGCGCACCGTGTGCGCTCTCCAGCCCGAAGGAGTTTGCCAGTGCCTGGTTGAGATCCTGTACGGCGACGCCAAGCCGGCCGCGGGTGACCTTGCCATGCGTCAGGAGCTGGTCCCTGACCTGTGCAGCAACGTTGATCGGGATCGCGAACGACAGGCCCTGATAACCCCCTGAACGGCTGTAGATCTGTGAGTTGATTCCGATGACCTCGCCCTTGAGGTTGAGCAGGGGGCCCCCGGAATTACCCGGGTTGATCGCAACGTCGGTCTGGATGAACGGGACGTAGCCTTCGTCGGGCAGCGAACGCGACTTTGCCGACACGATACCGGCGGTCACGCTGTTCTCGAAACCGAAGGGCGCGCCGATGGCCAGCACCCATTCACCGACCCGGGTCTGGCGCGGATCGCCCAGCGGCACGGTGGGCAGACCCTTGGCGTCGATGCGCAATACTGCGATGTCGGTGGGTTTGTCGATGCCGATCACCTTGGCGGTGAATTCGCGCTTGTCGGTGAGTTTGACCGTGACCTGGGTGGCGTCGGCCACCACATGTGCGTTGGTCAGGATGACGCCATCGGCGCTGACGATGAAGCCTGAGCCCATGCCGTGTGTGATCTGTTCGCCGTCCGGCACCTGGATTTGCGGACCGAAGCGACGGAAGAAGTCGTAAAAGGGGTCGTTCGGGCTCATCCCGGCGAAGGGCGATTGACCGCTCGCCGAGGTCTTTATGGTGCCCTCGACACTGATGTTGACGACCGCAGGGCCGTAACGCTCTGCGATGGAC
>Ga0172382_10001418_pt1 | contig 42816 bp, 43 predicted proteins | sample Leawel138RmetaG_FD_122245 | JGI IMG/M metagenome (GOLD analysis project Ga0172382, IMG submission 122245) | Leachate microbial communities from a municipal landfill in Southern Ontario, Canada - Leachate well 138R metaG | ecosystem: Engineered > Solid waste > Landfill > Unclassified | place...
ACACCACCAGTGCCAGTACCAACCGCAACCCTCGAAGACATAACCCCATCCAACCAGCAGGGTCCGACAAAAAACGGCGACGCGAAACCGGGCCTGGCACAGAGCTGTAGCGCATCCGCCGGATTGGTCATCGTGATGGCAACGGCAAACGTCAGAACCCGCCGAGAGAAATTGGTGACGGCAGTGTCCCTACAGGCGCGGGAGCGCCCGGCCGGCGGTGAATTGGCTACCGTCAAGGAGATTCGGTGTCGCGCGATGGAGCAGCGGGCCAACTGAGCCGGGCCAGGGTCCTTCGGCGATCTCACTGCAGTCCGCGACGCGCTCGGTCTAAGCCTGAATCCGTGGATCGACCTTCCCGATGGGGCCGGGGGTCGGTTTCAGTTTCTGGGCTTGGTGCGGGCAAGAGGGAGCCGCTGGTCTGCCCAGCTTTTCCTGTGTTGCTCGGTCAGGGCCTGGCGGGCCGGCGGTCAGGGGGTCGCGGCGTTTGGTGGGCTGTAGCCGATGGTGTTGCGCCACAGGGTGAGCCAGTGATCAGCCCAGGGCCAATGGCTTGGTAGGTGCAGAAGAGGGCGGCGTTGCGGTCGGACCAGCCTGGCGGGGACGGTGATGATCTTGCGGCGCAGGGTGGCTCCGCGGGCCGCTGCGTGGGTGCCACCGGCGAGCACGCCGGCGGCATGCAGCAGGTTGTGGGCGATCGCAGCGCACAGGATCCAGGCCGAGTTCGCCCCAAATCGTCCCGACGGCATGTGCGCCAGGGGTCCGTCGATCAGATCGGCGAACACGGTCTCGATGATGGCGTGGCGGCGGTGGGTGATATCCGCAGCGGCGGTGGGTTCGTCGGTGTTGGTGAAGAACGGGTGATACCGCCACACCGGAAACAGCGCGTCGGGGTAGCGGGCGTCTTTGACCCGTCGCACGATCAACCGTGCGGTGATCGGGTTGTTGGTGGAGGTGAAGGCGGTGTGGGTGATCTCGGCGACTTCGGCATCGGAGATCCAGGCTCGGGTGTCGGGATCAAAGACCGCGCCGGGATACTGCACGGGAATCCATGCGCTATCGTCGATCGATTCGATGGCCACCGCGACAGCGCGAGTTTTGTTCAGCACCAACGAGAACTGAGCACCGGCGCGTCGGCAGGCTGCGGCCACGGTGCTGTTGCCGTAGGCCGAGTCACCGCGCACCAGGATTGGGCCGGCAACCCCGGCGGCGCGGGCGGTGGCGATGGCTTGGGCGACCATCCGGGCCGCGCCCTTGCCGGAGTTGGCTTTACCGGCCCGCAACCGGGCGCCGGCGATCACCGGCGCGCCAGTGGCGGTGCTGATGGTGGTGACCAACGGAGACAGACCTTTGCGCAGGATCTGCTTGCCCGCGATTTTGGTGTGCCCGTATGAAGCGCCTTGTTTGGCGTGACCGTACACCGGACGCAGCAGGGAGTCGATATCGATGAACGCCCGCTCGCTGGCGCCGGGAAGCAGATCGACCCGTGCGCAGAGCTCAGCCAGGTGCTCGCGCAGCACGGACTCGAGTTGCCGGGCATGTCCGAAGGTGAACTCGCGTAAGAGAGTTCCGATTGTCGAGGGCGCGTAGACACCGTCGAACAATGTCTTCATTCCCCCTGATCGCACGACGTCGAGGTCATCGATGCTGTCGGCGCCGGCGCACATCCCGGCGATCAGTGTGCTCAGCTTCGGCGCTGGGTTGGCCGACCCGGACTTGATCCTCGGCTCGGCGATGAACACCTTATCGGTTAATAGCTGAGGCAAAGCAGTCTGGGCGGCCAATGCCATGACCGGGACCAATCCGGCACAGGACACGAGATGCTCATCGTCGAAGACCGCCGCCGAGGCAGCGAAACTATGGGACACTTTCACCGGAAGTGCCTTTCCGAGTTGTGCCGATAAGTGCGTAAGGAACACTCATTATCACAGCTCAGAGGGCACTTTCCTCATATCGACACCCGCCTACCAGGCAATTCATCGGTGGATTCAGGCTAAGGTTGGGCCAACCGCACGTAGGAGCGAAACAGATGTCCGGCGAGCTCGCGATCGCTCTGACGGCCGCACTGATCCTGCTCGCCGTGGCCGCGGTGGTGCTCGCGGTCCGGACCAGACGGGTGGTGGCCACCCCCACCGAGCGCGCGGTGCACGCCGCGTTGCACACCGCCTCGCTGGCCGCTCGGGCGTTGCGTCAGGGGCTGAACACCGATTCGGCGCAGACCGCGGCGCCGTTCCTGCGTGACCTGACCGGCGCCGACGGTCTGGCGCTGTTCGACGGCGACGGCGCGGTGCTGGCCGAGGACGCCCTGGACGACGCGCTGTGGGACGACGACGTGCGCGACGCCTGCGACGACGCCGCCCACGAGTCGATCTCTGGTCAGCGCCGGGTGATGGCGCACGCCGGCACCTCCGCGGTGGTGGCCCAGCCGCTTCTCGCCGAGTCCGGCGACCTGCTCGGGGTGCTGGTGGTGGTGACGACGCGCTCCCCCGGCCCCGGCATGCTCGGGGCCGTCGGCGAGGTGGCGCGCTACGCGGCCAGCCAGATCGAGCTGGCCGAACTCGACGCCTCCCGGGCCCGGTTGGACCGCGCCGAGGTGCTGGCGCTGCGCGCCCAGATCAGTCCGCACTTCATCTACAACGCGCTGAACACGATCGCGTCGTTCGTGCGCACCGACCCCGACCGCGCCCGCGAACTGATCCTCGAGTTCGCCGACTTCACCCGTTACTCGTTCCGCGCCGCCGGTCAATTCACCACGCTGGCCGAGGAACTCCGCAACATCGACCGCTACCTCACCCTGGAGCGGGCGCGGTTCGGGACAGCGCTGAAGGTCACGTTGCAGGTGGCGCCGGAGGTGCTCAACGTGGTGGTGCCGTTCCTTGCGTTGCAGCCCCTGGTGGAGAACGCGGTGCGGCACGGGTTCGCCGGCCGCGGTAGCGGTTCGATCGAACTGGTGGCCCGCGACGAGGGCTCCGACTGTGTGATCACGGTCGAGGACGACGGCGTCGGCATGGATCCCGACGCGTTGCGCTCGGGACCCGGCGATGCGCTCTCCGACGGCGCCCCGGCCTCCGAGGGTGCCGGCGCCCACGTCGGCCTGACCAATGTCGACCATCGGCTGCGCGCGGCGTTCGGCAACGACTACGGTCTGGTGGTCGAAACGGCGATCGGCGCGGGCACCAAGGTCATCATGCGGGTGCCGAAGTTCCGGTCGGGCGTGCGGGCCAGCGGAGGTGGGTTCGTGGTGGGTAGAAATGAGTAGGGCGTGACCAGACCACTGACCGTGCTCGCCGTCGACGACGAGGCGCCCGCCCTCGACGAGCTCGCCTACCTTCTCGGCAAGCACCCGTGCGTCGCCGAGGTCTTCCGTGCCGGCGACGCCACTTCGGCACTGCGGGAACTGAATCGGCGAACCATCGACGCGGTGTTCCTCGACATCAACATGCCCGGCCTTTCCGGGATCGAACTCGCCGGGGTGTTGACCAACTACACCCAGCGCCCGGCGATCGTGTTCGTCACCGCCCACGATGACAAGGCGGTCGCCGCCTTCGACGTGGGTGCCGTCGACTATCTGCTCAAACCGATCAGGGAAGACCGCCTCGACGAAGCGGTCCGACGCGCCGCGACGGCCCACTCCGCGACACCGGCGGCTGCGTCCAGGACCGAGACCGGCGCCGCGGCGCCCGATTCCGACGTCATCCCGGCCGAGCTCGGCGGCGTGACCCACCTGATCCCCCGCGACAGCATCGGCTGGGTCGAAGCCGAAGGCGATTACGCCCGGCTGCACTCGGCGTCCGGATCACACCTGGTGCGCATCCCGCTCAGCACACTCGAAACACGTTGGCGCGACCATGGATTCCAGCGTGTGCACCGCTCGTATCTGGTCGCGCTGCGCCTCGTCACCGGCCTGCGCACCACCGACGGCGCCGTCCTGGTCCGGCTCCGCGCCAACGGCTCGTCCCCCGCGGTCGAGCTTCCGGTGAGCCGGCGCCAGGCCCGCGAACTGCGGGATCGCGTGGTACGCAACCCGATGCGCAGCCTGCGACCGGCCGGGAGCACCGATGACCAGCAGTGAGCGACCGCAGCGGCAGCGGGTGGTCCTCGCGCACCGTCGGGGCGCGCGGATGGTGCGCACCCGGGTGGAGGTCCAGGAACAGACGCAGGTCGGCGACGCTCTCGTGCGCGGCCTGGTACGGGCCCAGCTGGGTCTGGCGCTGCGGCTCGGGGCGGTCGTGGTGGCCCTGATCGGGGCCATCCCGCTGCTCAACGCACTGGTTCCCGGGCTGGGCGCGATCACCGTGGTCGGCATCAGGCTGAACTGGCTTGTCCTTGCCGGCCTGGCGTACCCGCTGATGTACGGCATCGGGTGGCTCTACGTGCGGTTGGCCGAACAGGGTGAGCGCGACTTCGTCGGCGTCGTCGACGCCGAGCCATGACCGGCTCCCCACTGACGGCGGCGGCGCTGCTGGCCGCGGCCGTCGCCACCATCGCGATCGGCGCGTACGGGGTCCGGTTCTCCCGCACGACATCCGACTTCCTGGTCGCCTCGCGTACCGTGGGCTCGCGGTGGAACGCGGCCGCTATCTCCGGTGAATACCTCTCGGCGGCATCATTTCTCGGGGTGGCCGGGCTGATCGCCAAATACGGTGCCGACGCGCTGTGGTACCCCGTCGGGTTCACCGCAGGCTATCTCGGACTGCTGCTGTTCGTCGCGGCACCGCTGCGCCGCTCGGGGGCCTACACCGTGCCCGATTTCGCCGAGTTCCGGCTCGGCTCGCCGCGCCTGCGCATGGTCGCGATGCTGGTGGTCGTCGTGATCTGCATCTTCTATCTGGTCCCGCAATATCAGGGCGCGGGCCTTGCGCTGAAGACTCTGCTGGGCGTCCCGGTGTGGCTCGGCCCGCTGGCCGTCGGCGCCATCGTCATCATGAACGTCGTCGCCGGGGGGATGCGCTCGATCACGTTCGTGCAGGCATTCCAGTACTGGCTCAAGCTGACCGCGGTCGCCATCCCCGCGCTGGCGCTGGCCGGGCTGTTCCTCACCGACCGCGGCGGTGAGCTCGGCGGCCCGCTGCCGCCGACGGTGCAGCAGATCACCACCGTCGAGATCGAGACCGACGTCGTCGTGCAGGTCGCCGAACCGGCCGGGATCACGGTGACGGGCACGCTGGACGACCGGCAGGTCGACGGTGCGCCGATCGGGCCGGCAGGTGACCACACCTTGGGCGCGGGCAGCACCCTGACCTTGTCCGCGGGTGCGGCCACACCTGTCGTGGCGGGCACGCCGAGCGCGGGCCGGGACTGGATCTCCTCGGGCGGCGGATTGGGTGGGCGGCACCCGCTGTATCAGGTGCTGTCCATCATGGTTGCGACGTTCCTGGGCACCATGGGACTCCCGCATGTGCTGGTCCGCTTCTACACCAACCCCGACGGGCGGGCGGCGCGGCGTACGGCGCTGGCGGTCATCGCGCTGCTCTCGCTGTTCTACCTGTTTCCGACGTTGCTCGGCGTGTTCTCCCGGCTGTACGTTCCCCAGCTGCTGATCACCGGAACCGCCGACGCCGCAGTGCTGTTGGCGCCCGGTTCGGTCATCGCCGGGGTGGCCGGGCAGCTGCTCGCGGCGCTGGTGGCGGCGGGGGCGATCGCCGCGTTCCTGGCGACGTCGTCGGGCCTGCTGGTCAGTTTCGCCGGGGCCCTGGCCACCGATGTGCTGCCCGGGCGGGTCCGCGACTTCCGGGTGGCGGCCGTCATCGGGGGCCTGATTCCGATCCCGTTGGCGCTGGCGGCTTCCGGGGAACTGGAGCTGTCCCGCAGCGTCGGACTGGCGTTCGCGGTCGCGGCGTCGACGCTGTGCCCGCTGCTGGTGCTCGGCATCTGGTGGCGCGGGCTGACCGCGACCGGTGCGATGGCAGGGCTTGCGGTCGGCGGTGTGCTGTCCGGCGGGGCGGTCACCGTCGCCGTCGCCGGCGGTATCGACGAGAACGTGCTCGGCGGCTGGCCCACCGTGCTGGTCGGCTACCCCGCCGCCGTCAGCGTGCCCCTGGCGTTCGCGACCATGCTGGCCGTCAGCCGCCTCACCCGCGCGACCGCGCCGCCCGACGTCGCGCAGACGTTCGCGCGGATGCACCTGCCGGAACATCTCGGAATGGGAATCGAGCGCATGCCACGGGCATGACCCGCCACCGTTCGTCGTCGCTGAGCAACCGTTCACCGCAGCGTCCCCCGACCTCACCGTGTGACCTGCGTCAGCACTGGGTATGTGACCCACATCTCAACTAGTTTCGCCGGAGAGCCGAGCCACATGTCAGGAGTGTGAGACCAAGGTGTCCGAAACAGATCTTCCCATTCGCCCGGAAGCCATCAGCGGCGAACGATATTTGGAAGTGCAGGCCAGCCCCGAGTTCCAGGAACTGCGAACTAGGTTGCGCCGCTTCGTGTTCCCCATGACGGCGGTCTTCCTCGTCTGGTACGCCGTCTACGTCCTGCTCGGCGCCTTCGCGACCGGGTTCATGGGCACCAAGGTCTGGGGCGACATCAACGTCGGCCTGATCATCGGGCTGGGCCAGTTCCTGTCGACGTTCCTGATCACCGGGCTTTACGTGCGGTTCGCCAACCGCGAACTCGACCCGCGGGCCGCAGCCATCCGCACCCAATTGGAGAGTGAGATCCGATGACCACCCTGCTGGCCCAGACCGAGACCATCGGCAACCCGGTCGCCAACATCGGCATCTTCAGCCTGTTCGTCGTCGTCACGATGATCGTGGTGATCCGGGCGAGCAAGCGCAACGCCACCGCCGACGAGTTCTTCACCGGCGGGCGCGGCTTCTCCGGCCCGCAGAACGGCATCGCCATCGCCGGTGACTATCTGTCGGCCGCCAGCTTCCTCGGCATCGCCGGCGCCATCGCGGTCTACGGTTACGACGGCTTCCTGTACTCGATCGGCTTCCTGGTGGCGTGGCTGGTGGCTCTGCTCCTGGTGGCCGAATTGCTACGTAACACAGGCAGATTCACGATGGCCGACGTGCTGAGCTTCCGCCTCAAGCAGCGGCCGGTGCGGTTGGCCGCGGCCACCAACACGTTGACGGTGTCGCTGTTCTACCTGCTGGCCCAGATGGCCGGCGCCGGTGGCCTGGTGGCGCTGCTTCTGGACATCAACAGCCGCACCGGACAGTCCGTCGTGATCGCCGTGGTCGGCGTGCTGATGATCGTCTACGTCCTGGTCGGCGGCATGAAGGGCACCACCTGGGTGCAGATCATCAAGGCCGTCCTGCTGATCGCCGGCGCGGGCTTCATGACGGTCATGGTGCTCGCGAAGTTCGGGATGAACTTCTCCGAGATCCTCGGCTCGGCGCAATCCGCCATCAGCGGTTCGACCACCACCGGCGTCGCCGGCCGCGACGTGCTGGCCCCCGGTGCGCAGTACGGCGGGTCGCTGACCTCGCAGATCAACTTCATCTCGCTGGCGATCGCGCTGGTGCTCGGCACCGCGGGCCTGCCGCACGTGCTGATGCGCTTCTACACGGTGCCGACCGCCAAGGAGGCACGACGAAGCGTCGTCTGGGCGATCGCGCTGATCGGCGCGTTCTACCTGTTCACCCTGGTGCTGGGCTACGGCGCGGCAGCTCTGGTGGGTCCCGACCGCATCCTGGGCGCGGCGGGCGGGGTGAACTCGGCGGCTCCGCTGCTGGCGTTCGAGCTCGGTGGGGTGGTGCTGCTTGGGGTCATCTCCGCGGTGGCGTTCGCGACGATCCTGGCTGTCGTGGCGGGGCTGACGATCACCGCCTCGGCGTCGTTCGCCCACGACATCTACGCCAGCGTGATGAAGTCGCACAAGGTGACCGAGGCCGAACAGGTCCGGGTCTCCCGGATCACCGCGGTCGTGCTCGGTGTGCTCGCCATCGGCCTCGGCATCCTGGCCAACGGGCAGAACATCGCGTTCCTGGTGGCGCTGGCGTTCGCGGTCGCCGCGGCGGCCAACCTTCCGACGATCATCTACTCGCTGTACTGGAGGCGTTTCAACACCCGCGGCGCGCTGTGGAGCATGTACGGCGGGCTGATCTCGACCATCGTGCTGATCGTCTTCTCCCCCGCGGTGTCGGGATCGAAGACCGCGATGATCCCGGGTGCGGACTTCGCCTGGTTCCCGCTGGCCAACCCGGGCATCGTGTCGATCCCGCTGGCGTTCATCCTCGGCATCGTCGGCACCCTGACCTCACCGGACGACGAGGATCCGAAGGTCGCCGCCGAGATGGAGGTCCGCTCGCTGACCGGCATCGGCGCCGAGAAGGCGGTCGCCCACTAGCCCCGTTCGCGTAGCCCCGTCCGCGCCGAAATTGCATTCCAGCAGACAAACGTCGAGAGGACGCCTGCTGGAATGCAATTTCGGCGTTCGGGGTTGAGTGGTTCTACTCAGCCGGGCGGCGTCTGCGGTCACCTAGATTTCTGGGCATGAGCGCTGCCGCGTTGTTTCCGCGCCCCGCAGAGGTGGAAGCCGCCACCCCGCCGGACCGCGACCGGGCCATCGACGTCATCCGGATCGTCGCGCTGGTGGGCGTCGTCGTCGGCCACACCGTCATGGCCACCAGCATCATCCGCGACGACGTCTTCATCTGGACCAACCTGCTCACGGCATCCCCGGTGTTCCAGGCGCTGACCTGGCTGTTCCAGATCATGCCGTTGTTCTTCTTCGCCGGCGTCGCCGCCTCGGTGCAGTCGTGGCGGCCCGGCGCCAGCTGGGGCAACTGGCTGATGCGCCGGTGCACGCGGCTGTACCGACCGGTGTTCTACTACCTCGCGTTCTGGGCCGTGGCGCTGGTGGTGCTGCGCCTGCTCCTCCCGGTGCACGTCTACGAGCCCGTCGCGGGCATCTCCGTTCAGCTGCTGTGGTTTCTGGGCGCCTACGTCCTGGTGCTGGCCGCGGTCCCCGCTCTGGCCCACATCAGCACCACCGGGCGCCTCGTCGGGGCCGTCGCCGCCACGTACGGCGTCGTCGCGATCGTCGACGTCATCCGGATCAACACCGACGTGTGGCCGGTGTTCGGTTACCTCAACCTGACGATGTGGCTGATCCCCGGCATGTTCGGGGTGGCCTACCGGCGTGGGCTGCTGAGCTCCGGAGCCGCGCTGGCCCCCGGGGCCGCGCTGTTCACCGTCAACGTCGCACTGGTGACCCTCGGACCGTACGAGCTCAGCCTGGTCGGCATCGAAAGCCAGCAACTCAAGAACATGTCCCCGCCGTCACTGTTGCTGGCCGGGCACGCGATCATGATGTGCGCGTTGGCCATCGCGGCGGCCCCCGGGATCAGCCGGTGGGCGCGGCGCCCGCGGGTGTGGTGGCTGACGGCGATCGGCAACAGCGGCGCGATGACGCTGTACCTGTGGCACATCCCGCTGCTGCTGGGCATGCACCTGACGTTCGACTACCTCGGCCACCCGCGATTCGATCCGGCGGCGCCGGACTTCGTCGCGCTGTCGGTGCTGCAACTGGTTCTGATGGCGCTCGCCGTCGCAGCGGCGTTCACGGTGCTGCGCCCGTTGGAGAATGATCCGCTTCCGTTGTGGGACGGCGGATTCGTGGCCCACCCCGGTCCGCGCAGTGCCGCGGTGGGCGCGCTGCTGTGCGTGGCGGGGGCGGCGACGCTGGCGTCGGTCGGCTGGGGTCTCAAGGAGCAGGGTTTGTACTGCGTGGCGGCGACGGTGACCGCGTTGGTCGCCGCCCGGGCACTCGCGAACGACGGGCAGCTGTAGCGCCACCCGGTCGCCGAAATTGCATTCCAGCAGACGTCCTCTCGACGTTTGTCTGCTGGAATGCAATTTCGGCGGATCAGGGTCTATCCGCTCTTACGCCTGAACTCCCGGCGGTTCTCGACCGGGCCGTGCGCGCGGGGCTGCTTGGCTCCGGCGTCCTTGTGCGAAGACCCGCCACCCGCTTTGGCGTTCTTACGCTCGAGCGCCTCACGGAACTTGCGCTTGTTGTCGTCCTCACCGGACTCGGCGGGCTCAGTAGATGCCATGACGGCAGCCTAGTCCGGTCAGGGCCAAACTCGAGCGCCCGCGCTCAGCGCCAGACTCGAGCGCCCGCGCTCCGACCAAACTCGAGCGCCCGCGCTCAGCGCCAAACTCGAGCGCCCGCGCTCAGCGTTTCCCCGGGGGCATGCCGTACACGTGCGAAATCGGCAGTCTCATCAACACCCGGCGCTCGTCGACCATCGCCCGCCGATAGTCGTCCCAGTCCGGATGCTCACCCGAGATGTTGCGGTACAGCTCGATCAGACCCGTGACCGTGTCATCACCGGGATCCGCAGCCGGGGCGCTGAGCACGGCGTCACCTTCGGCGACCGCGTAGGCCCATCCGTCGTCGGAACTGACGTGGATCGCCGCGCGCGGATCGCGGCGCAGGTTGCGCGTCTTGGCCCGGGGTTCGGCGATCGACACGGAGATCGTCAGCGTGCGCGCGTCGAAGTGGTAGGACACGTTAGACAACTGCGGCCTGCCGTCACGCTTGAGGGTGGCCAGCACGCCCAGCGAGTTTCCGCCGATCAACGCCAGCAGCTTGTCGTCGAAGACATCGCGCGTCATGCGACGAGCCTACGACTTTCAGCGGTCTGGGATCATCGACCTGCAAGACACGCAGGAACAGCGCGGCAGGACGGGAATATTTGATGAACCACACCGGCAAGCACACCGCCACCGACGTGACCGGGGTGTCCGAGACCGCGCTGCTGACGCTGCTGGTGCGCGCTACCGAGGCCAGGCGCCCCGACTCACTGATCGACGATCCGATGGCGATCCACCTGGTCGACTCCATCGATTTCGACTTCGCCAAGTTCGGCTACGTGCGGCGGCAAGATATGTCGTTGCGCGCCTTGGCTTTCGACAAACAGACCCGACGCTATCTACGCGACCACCCGAAGGCGACGGTGGTGGCTCTCGCCGAGGGACTGCAGACCAGCTTCTACCGGCTCGACGCGCAAGGGCCCGATGTGGGCCACGACTTCCGCTGGCTGACCGTCGACCTGCCGCCGATGATCGAGCTGCGGCGCAAGCTGCTTCCCGCGTCCGACCGGGTGCAGATGCTCGCGCAGTCCGCGCTGGACTTCAGCTGGATGGACCGAGTTCCCACCAACGACGGAGACGTCAATCAGGCAGGAGACGACGGAGACGTCGATCAGGCAGGAGCCGACGGCGTGTTCATCACCGCCGAGGGGTTGCTGATGTACCTGCAGCCCGAGGAGTCGATGGCATTGATCACCGAATGCGCGGCGCGGTTCCCGGGCGGTCGGATGATGTTCGACCTGCCGCCCTCGGCGTTCGCGCCGCTGGTACGCCGCGGGTTCCGTGCCTCCCTGCGCTACCGGGTCCCGCCGATGCCGTTCACGTTGTCGCCCGCCGAAGCCGCCAACCTCGTCAACACCGTGCCGGGCGTGCGCGCCGTGCACGACGTGCCGGCCGAACACGCGCGCGGCCGCATCCTCAACGCGCTGTTGTGGACCGCCCAGCGGGTGCCTCTGCTCGACCCGGTCAGGCCGATGTTCACGCTTCTCGAGTTCGGCTGACCAGCCGCGCACGCTCGATCACCGGCTCAGCCGAAGGCCGTCTCCACGTAGCGCAGCGCCTCGCCCTTGCCCACGCCGAGCGCTCGGGCCGTGGCCACGTAGGTGTGCGCAGCGGTCGCCATCGCGGCGTCGGCGGGATCCGAGCGCGCCACGTACGTGCCGAAGCGCCCCCGGGTCTCCAAAATCCCCGCCGCTTCCAATTCCCGGTACGCCCGCGCCACGGTGTTGACTGCCAGGTTGATCTGACCCGCCAGTTCACGGACCGTCGGAAGTCGGGTGCCCGGAGTGAGCTCTCCATCCCGGATACCTGCGATGATCTGCGTTCTGAGCTGATCGAACAGCGGCCTGGCAGCGTGCGGATCAACGCGTACCCAATCCCCCAACTCGGCCACGTGCCCAGTATGTCCCAAAGCGGCTAATTTGGTGGGCGTGCAGGTGACGGTGTTCAGCGGTGCGGGGATGTCCGCCGAGAGCGGTGTGCCGACGTTCCGCGACGTCGAGACCGGACTGTGGGCCAAGGTCGACCCCTACGAGATCTCCAGCGCCGACGGCTGGCGCGCACATCCGGACCGGGTGTGGGCGTGGTATCTGTGGCGCCACCACATGATGAGCGCCGTCGCGCCCAACAACGCCCACCGGGCCGTCGCGGCGTGGGAGGACTACGCCGACGTGCACGTGGTTACCCAGAACGTCGACAACCTGCACGAGCGCGCGGGCAGCAGCCGGGTGTACCACGTACACGGCAGCCTCTTCGAGTTCCATTGCGACCGGTGCCGGTCCACTTTTCCCGACGAGGTTCCCGACATGCCCGAGCCGGCGGAGTCCGTCGCCCCACCCAGTTGCGGTGAATGCGGCGGGCTGATCCGGCCCAACGTGGTGTGGTTCGGCGAGCCGCTGCCCGACGACGCCTGGCAACGGTCGGTCGACGCCGTCGTCAACGCCGACCTCGTCGTCGTGGTGGGAACGTCGTCGGTCGTGTATCCGGCGGCCGGACTGCCGGAGCTGGCGATCGCCCACGGCACGCCGGTCATCGAGGTCAATCCCGAGCCGACACCGTTGACGGCCAGCGCGACGGTGAGTCTGCGGGAGACCGCGGCGACCGCGCTGCCGGGGCTGCTGCAGCGCCTCCCCGCGCTCCTGGGTTAAGGCTTGACCGCGACGCCGATCGCGAACTCGGCCACCGGCAGCGGAACCCACCGCGGAAACGTCCACTCCCGGCGGGCGTCGCGCACCCGGAATCCCGCCCCGACGATGGTCTCTTCGGTGTGGCGGTGCGTATGACAGTTGCCCAAGAGCCGGGGCCAGACGGTGGCGTCTGCGAAGCGCTGTAGCCGGGCCCGGCCCCCCTCCGCGGCGATGTGCTCCAGGTAGCGCAGCTGACCACCCGGCTTGAGCATCGAAAGCAATTCAGCCACAACGTCTTCCGGTTTGTCGACGGAGCACAGCACCAACGAGCACACCACGGCGTCGAAGGGTTCGGCGTCGGTGAACTCTTCGACGGTGTCCGTGGTGACGGTGATCGGCACCGCCGCCCGTGCAGCCGCATCCTGCGCCAGCGTCGCCAACCGGTGCTCGGGCTCGACTGCCACCACCTCGGTGACCGTCGCGGGGTAGAACTCGAAGTTCGTCCCCGTCCCCGCGCCGACCTCCAGCACGCGGCCGGTCAGGCCTGCCAGGTTCTCCCGCCGCAGCCGGCGCAGCGACTCCGGTTCGCGCGACGACATGAGCGTCCACAGCCGCGCGAAGAACGGGTTATCCACGCTGTCGTTCATCGACTACCTCCTTCAACCAGGTCATGATCTCCCGCGGCGACTCGTCCGGCCGGATCGCGACTGACAGGGCTTGGCCGCAGCAGACCGCGCGCATCAGGCGATCGGCGAACTCCTCGGCGCCACCCCAGGGTAGATACGGGCGGGAGATGAGCATCGCGGCGATACCGTGCACGGCCGTCCAGAGTTCCAACGCGAGCATGGTCGGGTCTGCCTGCGGATAGACGCCCTCGGCGATCAGCGCCTGCACCGACATCAGCAGGTGGCCGAACGCCGAACTGTTGAGCGCGACGTCGACGTCGCTGCCCGGGCTTCCGGGGCCCATCATCGCGATGCGGTACAGCACAGGGTTTTTCAGCGCGAATCGCACGTAGGCCATCCCCTGGGCCCGCAGCACGTCGAGGGCCGTGGCGGCGGCGCCGGCGACCTCCTGCATCTCCTCGTCGAGCTTCTCGAAGTACCTGCCGCACACCGCGTCCAGCAGCGCGGTCTTGTCGACGAAATGCAGATAGATCGACGGCGGGGTCACACCGACCCGCTGCGCCACCGACCTGATCGACACCGCTTTCTCGTCGCCGGTCTCCAGAAGGAGATCGGTTGCCGCATCGAGGATCTCGGCGCGCAACTGCTCACCGGCGCCGCGGGGGGCGCGGTGCCGTCGCTGCCGTGGGGCGCTGACGTCAGCCATGCTCGTTGCCGGTGGCGACGTGTTGTCGGCTTCGCGGCGGGCTGTCGCTGCTGTCGTCCAGGGTCTCGCTGAACCCGATGCGCTCGTGCAGTCTGGCCAACGGCTTCGGCGCCCACCAGTTCCACCGGCCCAACACGTGCATGAAGGCAGGCACCAGCAGCATGCGCACCAGGGTGGCATCGGCCAGGATCGCCAGGGTGAGGCCCACGCCGAACATGCGCATGAACGCCACCTTGGCCGCGATCAGTGCAGCGAACGAGATCGACATCAGCAGCGCGGCGGCGGTGACCACGCGACCGGTCCTGGCCAGCCCGAGGGCCACGCTCTCGTCACTGCGCACGTGAGGAGCAAGATCGTCACTGCGTTGGTGCGCGGTAGAACTGTCGGCGCCGGCCCCGCCCGACGCCAGCCAGTATTCGCGGATGCGGGACACCAGGAAGACCTCGTAGTCCATCGACAGCCCGAAGGCGATGCAGAACAACAACACCGGCATGTTCGCGACCAATGTCCCGGTCGGTGTGGTGCCCAGCGCGCCCAGATGACCGTCCTGGAAGATCCAGACCAGCGCGCCGAACGCCGCGGTCAACGACAAGACGTTGAGTACCAGGGCTTTCAGCGGCAGCACCACGCTGCCGGTCAGCAGGAACAGCAGCACGAAGGTGATGGCCGCGATCACGGCGAGCACGGTGGGCAGCCTCGACGTGATGGCGTCGGCGCTGTCTCTGTTGATCTGGGCGAGGCCGGTCAACAGAACGTCGCGACCCTCGGGCGGTGCGACGTCGTGGAGCCGGTCGAGCTGGGTTTCGGATGCGTCGGTGAACAGCGGCGCGGTGCTGCCGATGGTGAGGAAGGCGCTGCCCTCGGCGATACCCGTGGCCGCCGACGGCGGTCCGGCCTTGGCTCCGTCGACGAAGGTGCCGCCGGGCGCGGACACCGACGAGACGTCCTGGACCCGGGACAGCTCGGCCGCATAGCCGTCGAGCGCATCGGGGCCGAGTCCTTCGGCGTCCGGCAGCACCACGACGACGTTGGCGGACGAGTCGACGGCGAAGTCGGTCCGCAGTTCGTCACCGACCTGGCGGGCCGAGGCGGACTGCGGCAGCACCCGGTCGTCGGGGAACCCCCAGTTCGCTCCGAGGAACGGCGCACCGAGCAGCAGCAGCAACGTGACGACGACGACGCCGATCGGGATCGAGCGCCGCATCACGAATTTCGTCGACCGGTACCAGAACATCTGCTCGACCGGCTTGGCCACCGGCTCGGGCCGGCCCAGGACGCGCCGGACCAGGCGCCGCACGTCCATCGAGTCGAGTCGCGCCCCGGCCAGCACTATCGCCGCCGGCGCCACGACGATGGCCGCCACGGCGGCGAACCCGACCACGGCGATGCCGGCGTACGCGAAAGACTTCAGGAAGTACATCGGGAACAGCACCATCGCGACCATCGACAGCGCCACCGTCAGCGCCGAGAACAGCACCGTGCGGCCCGCGGTCATCATGGTGCGCACCAATGCGCTGTCGCGGTCGTGGCCTTCGGCCAGTTCGTCGCGGTAACGGCTGATGATGAGCAGCGTGTAGTCGATGGCCAGCGCCAGGCCCATGGCGATGGAGAGGTTGAGCGCGAAGATCGACACGTCGGTGACGAGGGTGACGGCGCGCAGCACCGCCATCGATCCCAGGATTGCGAACGCGCCGACAGCCAGCGGCAGGGCCGCGGCGAGCAACCCGCCGAACACCCACACCAGCACCACGAAACTCAGCGGAATCGCAATGGATTCCATCATCAGCAGGTCTTTTTCACTCTGCGCATTGATCTGCACATAGGTCATCGCGACGCCGCCGGCCCGCACGGTGACACCGTCGCGGTCGCGCACCAGTTCGTCGGTCAACGTCTTGGCGTGCTTCTGGGCCTCGCTCTCGCCGCCGGTGATGCCCGCGATGATCAGACCGGTCCTGCCGTCCTCACTGACCAACGCCGGCGCCGCCGACGGGGGCGCCGTCCACGCCGAGGTCACCGCACCGACGTGCGGGGACGCGGCCAGCCGGTCGGCCAGATCCGTGCCGACGGCCCGAGCGGCGGGGCTGTTGGCGCCGTCCGCCGAGTTGTCGTCGGTGATGCTGATGAGCAACTCCATGTCGCCCTGGTCGAACTTGTCGACCAGCAGCTGGGTGGCCCGCGCCGACTCCGACGTCGGATCCTGGAAACCGCCCGCCGACAGGTGTTTGGCCACCGGCGCACCGAAGATGCCGCAACCCACCATGATCAGCAGCGCGACGACAAGGACGCGGCGCGGCACCGCGATGGCGAGCAGAGCGATGCGATGCAGCATCCGGATCCTCCCCTGAATTACCGTCGCTAAGTTATCAGTGATAACCCAAGGGGGTCAACGGTTCGGGCGATGACTTTCGGACGCTCCGCCGGTCAATCCGATCATGAACGACACACCCAGCCGAGAAGCCGCCCACGCCCTAGCATTGGCCGAGATGGCAGAGACCCACGCCGACGGTTCCACCGCGGGGACACGTGATATCGGCCTGTTGATCCTTCGCCTTGGGGTCGGCGCAGCCCTCGTGCAGGCCGGTCTGATCAAAGTCGCCGACTTCTCCATGACGGTGCAGTTCATGACGGAGGCCGGGTGGCGACTGCCGGCGTTCGCAGCGTTCATGGTCACTGCGACCGAAACCCTCAGCGGGGTGGCACTGCTGCTCGGGGTCCTCACTCCGCTGGCCGGGTCCGCAGCCCTGGGCGCCATGCTCTGCGCATGGGCGGTCAACGTCTCCGCCGCCGCCTTCTGGTCCGAACCGTTCAACGTGCCGTTCCTGATCGGTCTCGGAGCTGCCGCGCTGATCTTCACCGGCGCGGGCGGGTACTCGGTCGATGCCCGGCTCGTCACACGTCTCCCCTGGTCAACGAGGGTGCGGGTGGCGTTGCTGGTCCTCGCGTTCGCGGTCGCCGTCCTTACCTGGGTGGCGCTCTACGGTGTCAATCCGATCCACTTCACCGCCCCGCCCGCGCCACCGACTCCGTGACGGCCACGCGCCGGAAGACCCGTCTATCTACTCGCCGGTAAGAATTGCCACAGTATTCCGAAACGAGACTCAAAGAATCCTTAAAGGTGATGGTTACTGTCCAGTACATGTGGATCGACGACACCAGTGCTGATGTCATCAAGGTTGATTTCGACGCTCTCTACCACGGCGATGTCCTGGTCGAGGGTTTGACCTCCGAGCAGCTCGACGACGAGCAGGCACTGCCTACCGCAGTGTGAAAGAACGCGCGCCCCGAGGGGCGCGCGTTCTCCGCTTTTCGCTTTGCCTGGCCGTAGGGCAGCCCTACCGCCTGTGACGTGTTGTCACACCCGGGCCGCGGTCGGCGTGACCATCTCCCCGAGACGTCCGGTGATCAGTTGCTCGGCCTCCCCGACGATCCGGGAGACCAGCTCCCCGACGGTCGGGATGTCGTTGATCAGGCCCATCGCGGTACCGACAGTCCAGATCCCGGCATCGATGTCGCCGTCGTCGAAGACCTTGCGGCCACGAACGCCGGCCACCAGATCCTTGACGTCCTCGAACTGACCGCCGTCTTTGAGGATCTGCACCACCTCGCGCGACACCTCGTTGGACGCCACTCGGGCGGTGTTGTGCAGGCTGCGGAAGATCAGCTCCGTGCCCCGCTCGTCACCGGCCACGATGGCCTCCTTGACGTTCTGGTGGATGCAGGACTCGACCGTGCACATGAACCGCGACCCCATGTTGATGCCGTCGGCGCCCAGCGCCAGCGCGGCGACCAGGCCGCGGGCATCGGCGAAGCCGCCGGAGGCGATCATCGGGATCTCGATCTTGTCGGCCGCCGCGGGAATCAGCACCAGGCCAGGAACGTCGTCCTCACCCGGGTGACCGGCGCACTCGAAGCCGTCGATGCTGATGCCGTCCACGCCGAGGCTCTGCGCCTTGACCGCGTGCCGCACCGAAGTGCACTTGTGCAGCACCTTGATGCCGTTGTCGTGGAACATCGGCAGGTGCGGCGCCGGGTTGGAGCCGGCCGTCTCGACGATCTTGATGCCCGCGTCGACGATCACCTGGCGGTACTCGTCATACGGCGGCGGGTTGATCGCAGGCAGGATCGTCAGGTTGACGCCGAACGGCTTGTCGGTCAGATCGCGCGTCTTGGCGATCTCGTTGGCCAGGTCTGCCGGCGTCGGCTGGGTCAGCGCGGTGATAAACCCCAGCGCCCCCGCATTCGCCACGGCCGCAACGAGTTCGGCTCGTCCCACCCATTGCATGCCGCCCTGGGCGATGGGGTGCTCGACACCGAATGTCTCGGTGAACTTCGTCCTGATGGTCATCAGCGAGGCGCCATCCGGATGGCGCCGTCCAGACGGATCGTCTCACCGTTGAGCATCGGGTTCTCCACGATGTGCACGGCCAGCGCGCCGTACTCGTCGGGGTCGCCGAGCCGGGCCGGGTGCGGCACCTGCTTGCCGAGCGAGGCCTGGGCCTCCTCGGGCAGCGAGCCCAGCAGCGGGGTCTTGAACAGACCCGGCGCGATGGTGCAGACACGGATCAGCTCGCGCGACAGGTCACGCGCGATCGGCAGGGTCATGCCGACCACACCACCCTTGGACGCCGAGTAGGCGGCCTGCCCGATCTGGCCCTCGAACGCCGCGACCGACGCGGTGTTGATGATGACGCCGCGCTCACCGTTGATCGGCTCTTGCTTGGCGATCCGCTCGGCGGCGAGCCGGATCACGTTGAACGTGCCGATCAGGTTGACCTCGACGACCTTCTTGAAGGCGTCGAGCGGGAACGGTCCGTCCTTGCTCAGCGTCTTGGCCGCGTTGCCGATGCCGGCGCAGTTGACGTCGATGCGCAGCGGACCCATCTCCTCGGCGGCGTCCAGCGCGGCGGCCACCTGCTCGGGGTCGGTGACGTTGGTCTCGACGAACTTGGCGCGCGCACCGAGCTCCTTGACGGCCTCCTCACCCCGCAGGTCCATGACCACGACCGAGGCGCCCCGGTCGAGCAGTCGCTTGGTGGTCGCCAGACCAAGGCCCGACGCACCTCCGGTGACGACGGCTACGGCGTCTTTGATCTCCACAGATCTTGTCCTTTCTCTACTGTTTGAAAAGCGGGGTCAGACCCATTCACGCAGAACAGCTTCGGTGTCCGCGCCCGGCACACCCGGCGGCTTGGGAGCGGACGGCGCACTGCGTGAGAACCTCGGCGCGGGCGCCGGGTACAGGGATCCGTTCTCGGAGTAGAAGGTGTCACGCTCGGTGTTGTGCGGTTCGGACTCCACCTCGGCGAAGGACAGCACCGGCGTGACGCAGGCGTCGGTCCCGGCGAACACCTTGGCCCAGTGGTCGCGGTCGTGGGCGGCGAAAGCCTTGGTGAAGGCCTCGCGCAGCTCGGGCCAGCGGCTCATGTCGTTCTGGTCGGGCAGATCGGCACCGTCGAGACCGATTCCCTTGAGCATCTCGGCGTAGAACTGCGGCTCGATCGCACCGACCGCGACGTACTTCCCGTCAGCGGTCTCATAGGTGTCGTAGTACGGCGCGCCGGTGTCGAGCATGTTCGTGCCGCGCTCGTCGCTCCACATGCCCATGCCGCGGAACGCCCACATCATCATCGACAGCACGCTGGAGCCGTCGACCATCGCGGCGTCGACGACCTGTCCCTTTCCGGACCGCTCCCGTTCATACAGGGCCGAAAGCACCCCGACGAGAAGGAACATCGAGCCGCCGCCGAAGTCGCCGACGAGGTTCAGCGGGGGCACCGGGCGTTCGCCGGCGCGGCCGATGGCGTGCAGCGCTCCGTTGAGCGAGATGTAGTTGATGTCGTGCCCGGCCTGCTGGGCACGGGGGCCGTCCTGACCCCAGCCGGTCATCCGGGCATAGATCAGCTTCTCGTTGACCTTGGCGCAGTCGTGCGGACCGAGGCCCAGACGTTCGGTGACCCCGGGGCGGAAGCCCTCGATGAGCACGTCGGCCTTGGCGATCAGCCGCAGGACCATGTCGCGGTCCTCTTCGCTCTTCAGGTTCGCCGCCACCGAGCGGCGGTTGCGCAGCAGGTAGTCGCCACCGGGTTTGGTCGCCGGTCCGGGGCCCTTACCGGGCCGTTCGATGCGGACGACGTCGGCGCCCAGATCGCCGAGAATCATTGCGGCGTGCGGCCCGGGGCCGATGCCGGCCAGCTCGACGACGCGAAGTCCCTGTAGTGGTCCAGCCATGCCTAAGCGCCCTTCGTCAGAATCGTTCGGTTGACCGCCGACATAGCTTACTTGTATAACCAAGTCGGACCGGCCACGGGGCTTGAGCTGTCGGGAAGGCCCCCGATGAAGGGGACGTTCATGACCACCACCGACCCGACCACCGACGCCTACGAGGGCATTGCCGACCTCGCCGTCGGCCTCGACGACGGCGTTCTCACCGTCACCCTCAACCGGCCGAACAGCCTGAACTCGCTCACGGCGCCGATGCTGCAGGCGTTCGCGGCGACCTTGGAACGCGCCGCAGGCGACCCGCGGGTCCGGGTGGTGCGTATCGGCGGCGCGGGCCGCGGCTTCTGCTCGGGCGCAGGGATCAGCGAGGAAGACCACGCCAACCCCGGCGCGGCCGGACCCCCGACCGACGTGCTGGACGGGGCGAACCGCTGCATCCGCGCGATCGCGAACCTGCCGCAGCCCTCGGTGGCCGTCGTACAGGGCGCCGCGGCGGGCGTGGGGGTGTCGCTGGCCCTGGCCTGCGATGTCGTAATCGCCTCGGAGAAGGCATTTTTCATGCTGGCGTTCACCAAGATCGGGTTGATGCCCGACGGTGGGGCCTCGGCACTGATCGCGGCCGCGGTGGGGCGCATCCGCGCGATGCGGATGGCGCTGCTGGCCGAACGCATCTCGGCTCGCGAGGCCTACGACTGGGGCCTGGTGAGCTCGGTGCACCCGGCCGAGGAGTTCGATGCCGAGGTCGACAAGGTGATCGCCACGCTGGTGGCCGGCCCCGCGGTGGCGTTGCGCAAGACCAAGGACGCGATCAACGCCGCCACCCTGACCGAACTGGAGGCCGCGCTCGAGCGCGAGACGGCGGGCCAGTTGGTCTTGCTGAAATCCGCCGACTTCCGGGAAGGCACCCACGCGTTCCAGCAGCGCAGGGTCGCCAAGTTCACCGACTCCTAGACGATTTCGGTGTAGTTGGTCAACCTGAGCGAGACCAAGTACACCGAAAATCGCTCGACTCGGTGCGGGGTGGTCGGCAACCATCGATCGGTGAGCACGCAGTACGAGACCGGGCGCAGCAGCGCTCGATCGGATTCGGAGCAGCCGGTGGCCCCCGCCGGCTGGCGCGTGCTCGCGCCGTTCCGGTTCCGCGAGTACCGGCTGTTGATCGCGGCCGTGTCGCTGTCGATCTTCGCCGAGGGCATGTGGGCGGTCGTGATGGCGCTGCAGGTCATCGAACTCTCCAACGACCCGGCGGCGTTGTCACTGGTCGCGACCTGCCTGGGTGCCGGCCTGGTGGGGTTCGTACTGGTCGGCGGGCTGGCCGCCGACCGGCTCAGCCAGCGGGGCATCATCATCGTGGTCGAGGCCGTCAACACGGTGGCGGTCACCGCCGTCGCCGTGCTCGGATTCGTTGACGCACTACGGATCTGGCATATGGCGGTGGCCGCCGCGGCGCTGGGGATCGCGGCCGCGTTCTTCTTCCCGGCCTACAGCGCGATCCTGCCGAGGATCCTGCCCCCCGAACAGTTGTTGGCCGCCAACGGCATCGAAGGGGTGGTGCGCCCGGTCTTCCAGCGCGCCGTCGGCCCGGCCATCGCCGGTCTGGTGGTGGGGGCGCTGTTCCCGTCGGCGGGCGCCCTGGTGGTGGCCGTCCTGTTCGCGACCGGCTTGGCACTGCTGGTGGCCACTCGGCCACCGAAGGCGAAAGACACAGGGGCGCAACACGAGCCGCGGCCTCATCTGTTGCGGGACCTGCGCGATGGCTGGGTGTTCATGCTGCGCACCCCCTGGCTGTTGTGGACGCTGCTTTTCGCGAGCCTGTTCGTGCTCGTCGTCCTCGGCCCGATCGAGGTGCTGCTGCCGTTCGTCGTCGCCGAGCGGTTCACCCACGGCGCGCAGACCTACGGCTTCATCCTGGCGTTCTTCGGGCTGGGCAGCGCGCTGGGCGCGCTGGGGGTGTCGTCACGACGCCTGCCGCGCCGGTATCTCACGGTGATGATGGCGATGTGGAGCGTGGGTTCCGTCCCGCTGGTGATCGTCGGTGTCACGTCGTCGTTCCCGCTGATGGCGTTGGCCACGTTCGTCATCGGCGTGACCGACGGGACGGCGATGGTCATCTGGGGAACGCTGTTGCAGCGCCGGGTTCCGCCGGAGCTGCTGGGCCGGGTGTCGAGCCTCGACTTCTTCGTGTCGCTGGCGTTCATGCCGGTGTCGTTCGCCATCGTCGGCCCGCTGTCGAAGATCGTGTCGATGGAGGCGATCTTCCTGGCCGCAGGACTGCTGCCGGTGCTGCTGGCTGCAGTGGCCGTGTGGGCGGCCAAGATGCACCGCGACGAGGTGGCGCATCCGCTGCGTTAGACCCCGAAGATCGGGGGCAGTGCGAGCACCATGACCAGACCCCAGAAGAAATGGGTCAGCATCGGTGCGAGCACTCCCCCGGTGGCACGGCGCTCGAACGCACACACCGTGCCCAGGATGATCGCCGCGAAGCCCAGCATCGGGTTGCCGGTCGTGGCGGCCGTGGCGATCACGTAGAGCACCGTCGAGAAGATCACCGGGTGGAACTTCAGCAGCGCGGTGTAGACCGCCCCGCGGAAGAACATCTCCTCGGCCACTCCGTTGATCACCGTGATGAACACGATCAGCCACAGCGGTCCGGTGTTGGAGTACTCCAGCACCCGGGTGATGTAGTCGTTGAGCCCCGGCACCTCACGCACGATCAAAGCGCCGACGACGAAGATCGCACCGAGCGCCAGCCCGATCGCCGTACCCGTGATCACCGGCCGCTGGTTGCGGCCGCGGAAGCAGACGTGGCCCATGTGCAGCGGGCCGGAGGCGAACGCGCCCGCGGCCCACACACCCGCCAGCGCCAGCGTGAGCCAGATGAAGGTCTCGTCACCGGCCGGGCGACTCAGCGAGTAACCGAGAAGCGCGGCACCGACCAGAAGCACGACACCCACGATGAGCTTGCGGCGGTTGACCACCGACGGCGGCTCGTTGTAGGGCCGCGCCTTGCCGCGCGCGATCCTGCGCAGCTCACCGGCCCAGCTCGTCGGGGCGCTCATGCCGGAATCACCTTGGGCACCAGCCCGATCACGGCGTCCAGCCCGGTGCGTACCGCCGCCGCGACGGGTCCGGGAACGAACCCGATGAGACCGAGGAACGGGCGGGCGACGGGCGGCGTCACCGCGCCGGCCAACTGGCGCAGCCGCAGCGCGTCGCCGCCGGCCCAGTCGGGATCGGTGTCGGCGAGGTGGTGCGGATCGGTCAGCTCGTCGACGGGCCGACGCGCCAGACTGGCCGCGGCCCGCCGGATCGCGTCCTCGACGCCGACCAGGCCACCTGGCGGATCGGGGACACGGCCGCGCAGTCCCTCCGCCGACGCCATCATCGGATAGTCAAGTGATTCAACAAGATCGGAGGCCAAACCGGCCGGCACGGGGAGCACGACCCCGGTCAGCTTCGACACCGTCGCGATGTCGACGCCGTACACCGCGACCGGCGCGCGCCAGACCCCGGCGACGCGCGCGTAGGTACGCAGCAGGTCACCGTAGGTGGTGGTCTCCGGTCCGCTGATGTCGTAGGCACCGGCCGGAACCGTGTCGGCATCGGCCGCCGCGACGAGATAGTGCAGTGCGTCGCTGATGGCGATCGGGTCGATGGGATTAGCCGACCACTCCGGCATGGGCAACAGTAGGAACCGGTCGCCGACGTAACGCAGCATCTCGAACGACGTCGAGCCCGCGCCGATGACGATCGCGGCGCCCAGCCACACCACATCCGGGCCGCCGTCGACGGTCAGCGCGGCAGCAACCTCGGCGCGGCTGGTCAGATGCTCGGACAGCGAGTCGTCGTCGGGGACGAACCCGCCCAGATAGACGATGCGGCGTACCCCTGCCGCCTTGGCCGCCGAGGCGACGTTGGCCGCCGCCCGATTGTCGGCTTCCCGGAACCCGGGCTGCCCGATGCCGTGCACGAGGTAGTACACCACGTCGACCGGCCCGGCGTCGGTGAACGCCTGCCGCGCCGAGATCTCGTCGTGCGCATCGAGGGTGACCGTTGAAACGTCCTTGTACCAGCCGAACTCCGTCAAGCGCGCGGGGTCGCGGCTGGCGGCGACGACCTGATGACCGTCGTGGAGCAACGCGGTGACGAGCCGAGAGCCGATGTAGCCGGTGGCGCCGGCGACCAGTGTGCGCACGGGTTTCACGGTTGCCCTGTACCCCGCCGCGGCGTCTCAGAATCCGGGCTGCGGCGTCAGGTCCGTCACGCCGGGTCCCGGTGTCGCTTCACCAGCTCCTGGTACACCACCGCGTTGTGCCGGATCCCCTCGATCTCGGCCTCGCCGAGTTGCCTGCGCACCTTGCCGGGTACGCCGGCGACCATCGACCCCGGCGGGATCACCGCACCCTGCGGGACGACCGCGCCGGCCGCGATCAACGACCCGGAACCGACGACGGCGCCGTTGAGCACCACCGCCCCCATCCCGACGAGAGAGTTGTCCTCGATGGTGCAGCCGTGCAGCACCGCGTTGTGGCCGACGCTGCAGCCGGCACCGACACGGACCGGGAATCCGGGGTCGACGTGGATCGTCACCCCGTCCTGGATGTTGGCGCCCGCCCCGATCTCGATCAGTTCCGCCTCGGCGCGCAGGATCGCGCCGTACCAGGCGCTGGCGCCGGCGCCGATGCTGACCTGGCCGATCACGGTCGCGTTCGGGGCCACCCAGCTGTCGGGATGCAGTTCGGGCGAGCGGCCGGCGATGGGCAGGATCAGAGGCTCAGGCATGGGCGTCATCGTAGGGCCGGGTGAGCACGACCCGGCCGCCGCATGCGATCCTCACGTCGTGACAGCGACGTCAGCACCGACAGCACTCGACATCGTCGAGGGAGTCGACCTCAGTGGTAAGACCTGCGTCATCACCGGCGCGTCCTCCGGCCTGGGCCGCGAATCCGCGCGTGCACTGGCCAAGGCCGGCGCCCATGTCATCCTGGCGGCCCGCAACGCCGCCGCGATGTCCGAGACCGAGGCGTGGCTGCGCGCTCAACTGCCCGACGCGTTGCTGTCGGTGGTGGACCTGGACCTGACGTCGCTGGCGAGCATCGCGGCCGCCGCGGCCGAGATCAGCGAACTGACCCCCGTGGTGCACGTGCTGATGAACAACGCGGGCGTGATGTTCACCCCGTTCGGCCGCACCGTCGACGGTTTCGAAATCCAGTTCGGCACAAACCATCTCGGCCATTTCGAGCTGACCAGGCTGCTGTTCCCCGCGCTGGTCGCCGCGGACGGGGCGCGGGTGGTCAACCTGTCGTCGGAGGGCCACCGGATGGGCGACGTCGACTTCGACGACCCCAACTGGGAGCACCGCGACTACGACAAGTTCGCCGCCTACGGCGCGTCGAAGACCGCCAACGTGTTGCACGCGGTCGAACTGGACCGCCGGCTCCGCGACAGTGGCGTGCGCGCCTTCGCCGTGCATCCCGGGATCGTGGCCACCTCACTGGCCCGCCACATGACCAACGACGACTTCGCCAGCCTGAACGCGGCCAGTTCCACGCGCAACAGCGACAAGCCGGCCACCGACTTCCGGAAGCAGTTCACGACCCCCGAGTACGGCGCCGCCACCCAGGTGTGGGCAGCGGTCAGCACAGACCTCGACGATGCAGGTGGCGTGTACCTGTCCGACTGCGAGGTGCGCCGGGCCGCGGCGTACGCGGTCGACGAGGCCCGTGCGCTGGCGTTGTGGGACCTCTCGGAACGACTCTGCACGCGGAGCTCGCCGAGTTTAGGCTCAGGTGCGTGAGTTCGTCGGCGAAGGTCATCTACCTTCGCTCCTACGGTGACCGGGACCGCGAGGACCACCACGTGGTCGGGGCGGTCCTCGATGCCACCGCCGCGTTGCTGTGTGAGTTCACGTTCGACGATCTGACCACCCGTCGCATCGCCGAGGCCGCCGGCGTCACACACGGCGACCTCTGCGTGTACTTCCGCTCCACCGAGGCGATCGTCGCCGAGATCTATCTCGGCCTGCTGCGCGATGCGCCGCTCACGGTCGACATCGAGCAGTCCGCGCAGGCGCGGGTCGCCGCGCTGTTCAACCAGCTGGTGATGCTGCCGGCCGACCACCCGGGCCTGGCCGCCGCGTGTTCACGTGCACTGATCTCGCAGGAGATGTCGGCGCATGCGATCCGTCGGCGGATCCACGCCGAGCTGCACCGGAGGGTGTGCGCCGTGCTGCGCTCGGAGGCGTGGCCCGAGGTCACCGAGACGCTCGAGTTCGGGCTGGTGGGCGCGATGGTGCAGGCGAGTGCGGGGATCACCACGTTCGAGGCCACCGCCGGCGAGTTGGCCCGCGTCGTCGCGAGATTGTTGCCTGCGGGCTCCTGACAGCAAACGCACTGTTCAACGACCTGCTCAGCTTCCTGTCGGCGGCCGTGATGCGAGTTCTCGACTTGGCCGTGACCAATTCGTGCACTTACCATGCCAGGCGACTTGACAAGCGTAAGGAGCACACCGTGAAGACCCGCACCAGCAAGGCCATCGGCGTCGCTGTCAGTGCCGCCGCGATCGCCCTGTCGGTTCCACTGGCCATCAACGCCCACGCCGAGCCGTCCACCCCGGTGGCCGAGATCCCGGATCCGCAGGGACCCGACTGCGGCGCGTTCAAGGAGGCGCTGCCGAACTGGAAGGGGCTGGCGAACCTGCCCGTCAGCACCGCACTGTCCTCGATCCCCGACATCTCGTCGTTCAACTCCGCGATCTCCGGGCAGCTGAACCCGGCCGTCAACATCACCGGGGTGCTCGACAACGGGCCGTATGTCGTGTTCGCGCCCACCAACGAGGCGTTCGCGGCGCTGCCGCCCGAGCAGCTGGAGGTGCTGCGCACCGATCCGGCCGCGCTGACCAGCCTGGTGTACTACCACGTGTTCCTCGGCCTGCTCGGCCCTGACGACGTCAAGGGGCAGCGTCCCACCCAGCAGGGCACCGAGATCGAGGTGACGGGCTCCGGCGGCGACATCGCGGTCAACGAGACCACCAAGGTCGTCTGCGGTGGCATCCAGGCGCAGAACGCGCGGATCTACATCGTCGATCAGGTTCTCAACCCGGCCGAGGCGCCGGCCCCGATCACGCCCACCAGCACGTCTGAGACGAGCTCGACCGAGACGACGACCCCCACCACCCCGACGTCGACGGAGACGCCGCCGCCGGCTCCGGCCGAGGCGCCCACCGTGCCCGCGGCCGAAGCACCCATCGGCTAGCTACTCGCACCTACCTCGCCGAGATTGCGTTCAGGGTCGTCGATCCGCCGGCACCACCGCCCTGGACGCAATCTCGAGACACAAAAATGCCCCCGCCGCGGCGGGGGCATTTTCGTCCTCAGACGCCCAGCTCGCGGCCGATGATCTCCTTCATGATCTCGGTGGTGCCACCGAAGATCGTCTGGATGCGTCCGTCGACGTATGCCCGCGCCACGCGGTATTCGAGCATGTAGCCGTAACCACCGTGCAGCTGCACGCACTGGTCGACGACCTTCTTGGCGGTCTCGGTGGCCCACCACTTGGCCTTGGCCGCCTCGACCGCGGTCAGCTCACCGTCGACGACGCCCTGCAGGCAGCGGTCGATGTAGTTCTCGGTGACCTCCAGCTCGGTCTCCATCTCGGCGAGCAGGAAACGGTTGTGCTGGAAGCTGCCGATCGGCTGCCCGAAAGCCTTGCGGTCCTTGGCGTATTGCAGCGTCTCCTGAAAGACCGCACGCGCCCCGGCGATCGCCGAGATGGCGATCGAGAGCCGCTCCGACGGCAGGTTGGTCATCAGGTGGTAGAAACCGCGACCCTCCTTGCCGAGCAGGTTGGCATTGGGCACCCGGACGTTCTCGAAGTGCAGCTCGGAGGTGTCCTGGCTGTGCAGGCCCATCTTGTCGAGCTTGCGGCCCCGGGTGAAGCCCTCCATACCGCGCTCCACCACGAACAGGCTGAAGCCCTTGTGGCCGGCCTCGGGGTCGGTGCGGGCGACCACGACGCACAGGTCGCAGTTGATGCCCGAGGAGATGAACGTCTTGGAGCCGTTGATGATCCAGTCGTCGCCGTCGCGCACCGCGGAGGTGCGGATGCCGGCGAGGTCGCTGCCCGCGCCGGGCTCGGTCATCGCGACCGCGATGATCGTCTCGCCGCTGGCGATGCCGGGCAGCCACCGCTTCTTCTGCTCGTCGTTGGTGAGGTCCTTGAAATAAGGCCCGACGACGTCGTTGTGCAGGCTCAGCGCCGGTCCGTGCACGCCGGACTTCGCCATCTCCTCGTCGATGATCGCGTTGAACCGGAAGTCCTCCGAGCCGCCGCCGCCGTACTCCTCGGGCATGTTGAACCCGATCAGGCCGTACTTGCCCGCTGCGGTGTAGGCCGACCGGTCGACGATGCGCTCGGTCTCCCACTTCTCGGAGTTCGGCACGAGCTCACGCTCGATGTACTCCTTGACGGTCTCGCGGAACGCCTCGTGCTCGGCGTCATAGATGGTGCGCTTCATTCGCTTCCTTACTTTGCTTTCCAGACGGGCTCGCGCTTCTGGGCGAAGGCCAGCGGCCCTTCCATGGCGTCTTCGGTCTTCAGCAGCGTCGAGAACTCACCGAACGTCTGCTTCCAGAACGGCTCTTCGCTGCCGACCACACCGTCGACGGCCCCGTAGGAGACCCGCTTGCTGGCCTGCACGGCCAGCGGCGCGTTGCAGGTGATCCGCTCGGCCAGAGCCAAAGCCGCGTCGACCACGGTGCCGTCGGGCACGACCTGGTTGATCAGGCCCCAGCGCAGCGCGTCGGCCGAGCTGATCGGCTCACCGGTGTAGATCAGCTCCAGCGCCACCTTGCGCGGCAGCTGCTCGACGATGCGGAACACCCCGCCCGCGCCGGCGATCAGGCCGCGTTTCACTTCGGGCAGACCGAATTTCGCGCGTTCCTCGGCGACCACCAGATCACTGGCCAGAGCCAGCTCGGTGCCGCCTCCCAGCGCGGTGCCGTTGACCGCCGCGATGGTCGGCTTGTCGATGAAATGCCGCACGTATCCGGCGAAGCCCCATTCCGTGTGCTCGGGGTGGAAGAGGTTCTCGCCGCGTGAGATCGCCTTGAGGTCCGCTCCGGCACAGAACGACTTGTCGCCGGCACCGGTCAGGATGACGGCCCGGATCTCCGGATCGTCCTGCGCGGCCTGTAGGGCGTTGCCGACGCCGATGCTGACCGACGCGTTGACGGCGTTGCGTGCCTCGGGTCGGTTGATCGTGATGATCAGGACGTTCCCCCTGCGCTCGGTGAGAGCGCCGGGCGCGGTATCGGTCACGGTGTCGGTCACAGCAGTTCCAGGATGGTCGCGTTGGCCTGGCCGCCGCCCTCGCACATGGTCTGCAGGCCGTACTGAATGTTGTTGTCCCGCATGTGGTACAGCAACGTGGTCAGGATACGGGCGCCGGATCCGCCGAGCGGGTGACCGAGCGCGATCGCGCCGCCGTTGGGGTTGAGCTTCTTCTCGTCGGCGCCGATGTCCTTCAGCCACGCCATCGGAACCGGAGCGAAGGCCTCGTTGACCTCGAACGCGCCGATCTGGTCGACGCTCAGGCCGGACTTCTTCAGCGCCTTCTGGGTGGCCGGGATCGGCGCGGTCAGCATGATGACGGGGTCGGCGCCGGCCAGCACCGCGGTGTGCACCTTGGCGAGCGGCTTGCAGCCCAGCTCCTTGGCCTTCTCGGCGGACATGATCAGCAGCGCGGCCGAACCGTCGGAGATCTGGCTGGAGTTACCGGCGTGGATCACACCGTCCTCCTTGAACGCCGGCTTGATCTTGGCCATCGACTCGACGGTGCCGCCACGACGGATGCCGCCGTCCTCGAGAACCACGGTGTCGTTGCCATCGGCGTCCTTGGTCTTGATGCCCACGATCTGGTCCTTGAAGGCGCCGGAATCCTGTGCGGCGGCGGCCTTCTCATGCGAACGCAGGGAGAACTCGTCGAGCTGGGTGCGGCTGAAGCCCCACTGCTCGGCGATCATCTCGGCGCCCACACCCTGGTTCGGGGTCTGGGCGTAGCGGGCCTTGAACGACTCGCCGTAGGGGTTTCCGCCATTGGCCAGCGAGGACCCCATCGGGGTCCGCGACATCGACTCGACGCCGCCGGCGACGACGACGTCGTAGTGGCCGGCGATCACACCGGCGACTGCGAAGTTCAGCGTCTGCTGGCTGGATCCGCACTGCCGGTCCACGGTCACGCCTGCAACGGTCTCGGGCCAGCCGGCCGACAGCGCCGCGGTGCGGGCGATGTCGAGAGCCTGCTCACCGGCCTGCATGACGCAGCCCCAGATGACATCGTCGACGAGCGCGGGATCCACGCCGGCACGCTCCACAAGGCCGTTGAGGACCTGGGCGGACAGCTCGGCGGGGTGCACCCCCGACAGTGCGCCGTTGCGCTTGCCGACTGGCGCGCGTACGGCCTCGACGATGACGGCTTCAGCCATGGGGATACTCCTTCATTGGATGGGCTTTGCCCCGAAACTAACGAACAAGGTTTACTAGGTCAACCTACTGGTTGGTAGGTGTGCGTCGGCGCGCACCCCCGGCGGCAAAGTCCGCTTGATCCGCAGTTCGGGCACCACATGGTTTACTGAGTTGCACAGCTGGCTCAGCTGCGCGGTCGACTGCCTGAGGAGGTGCAATGACGCGCAACACCCCGTTGGCCCCGATGATCGGGCCGGACGCCGTCGCGTCACGCGCCGCCGTCCGCTCCCCCAAGACCGCCGAGCTCGTCGCGGGAACACTGCGCCGGATGGTGGTCGAGGGCCAGCTCAAAGACGGTGACTTCCTGCCCAACGAGGCCGAGCTGATGGCACACTTCGGCGTCAGCCGTCCGACACTGCGCGAGGCCGTCCGGGTGCTGGAGTCCGAACGTCTCGTCGAGGTGCGCCGAGGGTCCCGCACCGGGGCGCGGGTCCGGGTGCCCGGCCCCGAGATCGTGGCCCGCCCGGCCGGTCTGTTGCTGGAGCTGTCGGGCGCGACGATCGCCGACCTGCTGACCGCGAAGTCTGGAATCGAGCCGATGGCCGCGCGGCTGCTCGCCGAGTCCGGTTCTTCCGAGGCTTTCGACGAGCTCGAGCGGATGCTGGAGGAACTCGCCGCCGACAGCCACAAGTCCAGCCGGCTCGCCGAGGCCACCGGGCTGTTCCATCTGCGCGTGGTGCAACTGTCGGGCAATGCGACGCTGAGCATCGTCGCCGGCATGCTGCACGAGATCACGGTCAGGCACACGGCATTCGTGTTCAACGAGCGTCGCCCGGTCTCGAAGGCGGATTACGACACGCTGCTGCGGTCCTACCGCAAGCTGATGCAGTTCCTGCGCGCCGGTGATGCCGTCGGCGCCGAAGCGCATTGGCGCAAGCACCTTGACACGACTCGGGAGCTGTTGCTGACGGGCCTGGAGAGCGTGCCGGTCCGCGACGTGATGGGCTGACGCTCACCTGCGCCAAGTCACGTGCACCGGCACCGTGTCGTCCCACGGCTGGCGGGTGACCATGTCGGCGACCATGACGTAACCACGTTCGAACTCCCCGGTGGCCGCGTCGACGAGACGGTATTCCTGACGCTGTCTGTGAATCGGTTGCGCGTCGAGCAGCAGCACCCGCACCTCGCCGGGCTCGAACTGGCACCGCTTCTGCAGCGCCGCGATCAGTTGTTCGTTGTGCATGTGACCGTCGCCGAAGTTCCACCCGATCGCGGTGCTACAGATGCGTTCGCCGTCGGTGAGGACGTAGTCGTCTTCGCTCCCGTCGGCCATCGCCCGGTGCGCGAGCGTGAACATCGCGCGGCCGTGGGTGTTGAACGACCGGAACGCATACCCCATGTACTGGTAGACCTCCGCGGTCTCCTTGCTGCCGTAGAACTTCTCCATCTGCGCGGCGGGCATGCTGGCGATCGCGACGATGCCGTTGGCGATCTTCTCCGCCGCCGAGGGTTTCACGCACCAGAGCGTGGTGTCCCAGTTCCCCGCGTAGTAGCGCATGCCGGGCAGGAAGGACACCTTGCGGGGGAACAGGTTTCCGATCACCACCGTGCCGGCGACGGCGGCGAACAGCAGGATCGGCCACGGACTCTGCAGGTCGGCCAGACCGATTCCGGCGTTGCCGACGAACAACGCCAGCACGCTGAACATCATGAAGACGTTCCACTCCAGCGGCACGCCCATCGGGATGGCCGACAGGATGCCGAAGTGGAAGACGAGCATCACGAACGCGGCGATCGCGGTGGCCCAGCCGCCGTGGGAGAAGAAAAGGACGAGCGGCACCAGGCCCTCGATGGCGGTGCTGAAGTGGGCGAGGAACCGTGACGCCCGGCCCGGACGCAGGTCGTCGGGGAAGTGTTCGAAGAACTTCCGCTTGATCCAGCGCGGCCGCATCACCGGGTTGTTGCTCATCATCGTGGAGATGACGAACGGGAAGTGCTTGTTGAGCTTCGAGGTGGCCGCACCGAGCCAGATCACCAGGCACACCAGCTTGGCGGCGATGATGATGTCGGCCCCGCTGAACAGAAAGCACACCGCCAGCGAGCCGTACACCTCGCCGCGGGCGGCCAGGAAGATCACCTTGTCGCGCAGCCCGGCGACGACGAGCAGGCCGATGATCGTCGCGGTCTGCCACACCGGCAGCACCCCGACCTCCGACCCCAGCTCGGGAATGGGCCCGGTGCCATCAGAAAACAGCGCGAACAACAACATCACCAACAACGCGGCGTAGAGCAGTACGTCGAACGGTGTGCGGCTGTCCCCGGCGGTCAGCGGAACCCGGTTCGGCCACGGTGGCAGCCGAATAGTCCTGGGCCGCAACCAGTACAGGATCGATCCCATCGGTGGGAAGAACCGGTTGTTCAGCGGGCCGAAGCCGCAGCCGAGGCCGACGACCTCGAACAGCATCGTGTAGAAGACGACCTTCTGGTACACGATCGGCTCGTGGTACCAGGCGGCGACGTTGGTGAACCCGTCGATGCCGCTGGTGGTCAGCACGATCAGCCACGCCACCAGGATGTAGAGCAGGATCTTCACGACGTAGAACAGGTGCAGCACCACCGGCGTGCCGAAGCCGACCTCGGCCCAGTGCCGCGCCATCGGGACGATGCGCTCTGCCCGGGTGCCCTTGCTCCATTCCGCGTAGTCGACGACGGGCGCGTCCTGCTTGAGAAACCCCATGACGGTCAGACTAGAACGTGTTCCAGTTCCTCCGGGTGATTCGGGTGTAGTTGGTCACGTTGAGGTTGACCAACTACACCGAAATCCCTCAGGACGCGCTCTGCGGCGCCGGGGGGCGGTAGAAGATGACCAGCTGGCCGATGCCGCCGGCCAAACCCAGCACCACCGCGATGAGCAGGCCCCACCAGCCATGCAGCAGGTCGTAGATCCCGGTTCCGGAGAACAGGGCGTAGTCCAGGCTGAGCCTGCCCGCGCCGATGGTCGCGATGCCGACCGCCGACGCCGCCAGCACCAGGTTGTACTCCCAACCCTCCTTGACGATGAAGAAGCCGTTGGGCTTGTGCACCGTCCACGCCGCGACCAGCATCAGCGCGACGAAACCGGCAGCAGGGATCGGGGTCAGCAGCCCGACGGCCAGACCGATCCCGGCAGCCATCTCGGTGGTCGCCGCGATCCGGGCGTGGAACATGCCCGGCCTCATCCCCATGCTGTCGAACCAGCCTGCGGTGCCCTTGAGCCCGCCCTTGCCGAAGAACTTGTTGTAGCCGTGCGCGGCCATGGTCAGGCCGAGAACCACTCGCAGGATCAGCACGCCGACGTCGTAGGCAGTCATGCAACAGAACTTAGAACATCTGTCACGTCGCCGCCCACCCCCCGTCCACGCTGAGGACGGCTCCCTGGATGTTGGCGGCATCGTCGGAGGACAGGAAGACCACCGCTGCGGCGACCTCCTGCGGCGTGCTCATCCGCCGCGACGGGACGCGCGCCAGCGCCGGTGCGATGTGTTCGGCGAACTCCGCGGCACGTTCCGTCGCGATCGGTCCGGGTGCGACGGCGTTGACCCTCACCCCCGACGGTCCGTACTCGGCGGCCCACGACCGTGTCAGCGAGTGCACCGCCGCCTTGGTGGCGTCGTACACCGCCGACCCGGCAGTGCCGCGGAGGCCCGTGATGGACCCGATGTTGACGACGGAACCGGAGCCGCGTGCCGCCATGGCCGAGGCGAGGCGCCCGGTCAGCAGCATCGGTGCGATGACGTTGACCGTGAACGCCTCCGCCACCTCGCCGGCCGACAGGGTCGCGGTGGGCTCGGGCAGCAGCAGCTTTGCCGCGTTGTTCACCAGGATGTCGATGTCGGTGCCTGCCGCCTGGGCCGCGCGCTCTGCCAGGCTGCCGATCGCCCGTTCGTCGGCACCACCCAGGTCGGCCGCCACGAAATGCGCCGACGCCCCGGCGGCCCGGATGCCGGAGACCACGGATTCACCCCTTGCGGCGTCGCGACCGGTGACGACGACGACCGCCCCGTCGGCGGCGAGTGCGTGCGCGATGGTCACCCCGAGGCCGCCGGTGGAACCGGTGACCAGTGCTGTGCGGCCGGCCAGCCGCGTACTGTTTGGACTCATGAGTCCATACGCTGCTCCTAATAAAATGGACTCGCAAGTCCATAAATTGACGGTGAAGGGACGCGCCACCCGAAACCGAATCGTCGAGGGTGCCGCGGCCGAGATCCGGGAACGCGGAGTCACGGCGACCACGCTCGACGACATTCGCGCGCGCACACAAACGTCGAAGAGTCAGCTCTTCCACTACTTCCCGGACGGCAAAGACCAACTGCTGCTGGCGGTCGCCGAGCACGAGGCTCACATGGTGCTCGAAGACCAGCAGCCCCATCTCGGTGAGCTCACATCCTGGGTGGCATGGCGACGCTGGCGCGACGCAGTGGTCGACCGCTACCGCAGGCAGGGCCAGCACTGCCCGCTGGCGGTGCTGATGTCGGAGATCGGGCGCACCACACCGGGCGCGGAGGCGGTGAGCGCGGCCTTGGTCACCAAATGGCACGGCGAGATCGCCACCGGTATCCGCGACATGCAGGCGCAGGGCAAGATCGCCGACCGGGTCGACGCCGACCGCACCGCCGCGGCTCTGCTGGCCGGCATCCAGGGCGGTGTCGGAATCATGCTGTCCACAGGCGATCTCGGCTACCTCGAAGCCGCCCTGGACGTGGGCATCGCCGCGCTGCGCGGCTAGGCTAGGCGGTGGGCACCCAGTTGCCGTGGAACCCGGCCGGCACCCGGTGCGGCAGATTGACGGCGGCGACGTCGTCGAGGGTGGCGGCGTCGAGGATCGCCAGCTGGCTGCGATCCGTCGGACGATCGTAGATGTACCCCATCAGCACCCCGTCATCCTCGGCCGCGTCCGGCGATGACGGATGGAACACGAACTCGCCCAACGTCTTTCCTGCACCGAACGAGCGGGCCACGGAGCCTGCTCCGACGAAGTCGTGCTTGAGCAGGGTGTCTGCGCAGGATCCGCCGCCGGTGACCGTCGGGGCGTAGCCGTACCGGTGCCGCCTGCCCACCACGCGTTCGTCGACGCGCGGAAACTCCTGTCCCCGATCGTCGATCCGCGACTCCCGCACCTTTCCGTCGGCGAGGTCGACGGTCCACCGCTCCAGCGTCGGTATGCCCTCGTTGGGCCCGAGATGATCGGTGGCGAACATCTTCTCGTGCCGGACGACGTCGAGGACGACGGTGTCCCCGTCGTCGAAGGCGTTCATCGGATGGAAGACGTAGCACGGTTCGACCTCGAACCAGCGGACGTCGCCGTTGCCGCCCTCACGCGGCATCACTCCGATGCGCGCCGGATATCGCGGGTTCCACGAGTACGGGAACGCGACGTCGGAGCTGTCGCGGCCCGGCCGGCGCGCCGCAAGCGGATCAGGTATGCGCACCCGGCCGATCAACGCGGACAACACGAGTCGCGCCGGCAGTTGCAGCCAGCGCGGCACACCGATCGTGGCGGCCTGACGGGAGTCGAAGGTCACCGGCAGGTCGTAGAACACCACGTGCCGTTCGGTCAGGGAGAAGTCGTGCATCATCGGGCTGCCGGTGACCTCGACGTCGACGGTGCGCCCGGCCCGACCGTCGACACCGATCACCGAGTACTGCACGGTATTGCCGTTCAACAGGCAGTAGGACACCGCGTGCAGTTCGCCGGTCCCGGGGTCACGTTTGGGGTGCGCGGTGTATCCGCCGGCCAGCGTGCCGTCGAAATCGCAGACGCCGACGGTGTCCAGGTCGTCGGTCAGCTCGTACTGGGCCACGCCGGCTTCGATCAGCGCCAGCGTCTTGCCCGCGTGGCCGATCACGTTGGTGTTGGCACCGATCGGGGTCAGTCCGTAGTCCCCTCGGGGCGGCGTCTCCCCCAGCGCCTCGGCGACCCGCGGACTGCGCACCCACCGGTTGCGGTACCACTCGGCTTTTCCGTCCCGGATGCGGATGCCGTGCACCATGCCGTCACCGGTGAACCAGTGGTAGAGCTCGGGGTCGACCTCTGCGACCGGGTTCGGGCCGTTGCGCAGGTAGCGGCCGTCGAGATACTCCGGGATGTCGCCCACCACGTCGAGACCGGTGAGCGTGTACTCGTTTGCCACCGGTGCAAACGCGCCTTCGAGGTACTGATTGCCCATGGCCGATCCTCTACACCAGCGTTATCCGTGCACCTTGTATAACACCGTCGGGGCGCCATGTGGGGCTAACGCAGCTCCCGCTCGAGCCGTTCGAGGTAGGCGTCGATGTCACCGATCGCCGAGTCGGCGGCGTGCACGCTGACCGCGACCGTGTCGCCGATGCCGTGCACGCCGTGTGTCACGCCCATCATCGGGGACAGCCCGGGAAATCCGGTGGTGAGTACGACCTGCGCATCGCCGAAGCTGAGGTCCTTCGCACCGCGGTTGACGCTGGACACCACGGTGTTGCCCGTGACCGTCGGCGACCGCGCCTCGGGGTTGAATTTCCCCACCCCCCAGCGCAACAGCGGCGCGGGGACGGCGGCCAGGGCGGCCGCCTCGGCAGCCATCGCCGGATGGGTGGCCCGACGCCGACGCTGATGGAGATCGGCGGCGATCGAACGGACCCGACTGGAGAGCTCCCGGTCCGGGTAAAGGCCCACGCCGACGTTGCCGAAGTGGTTGTACGACAGCCGCGGTCCAGCTTTGGCCATCGGTACCTCGGCCCCCAACTGCGCCGGGTCCTCGCCGAGTTCGCGTAGGTGACCGGCCAGCGCAGCCGAAATCGCGGCCAGCGCACCGACAGTGACCGTCGCGCCACCGAACCGCTCACGCGCACACACCACGCTACGTAGGTGACAGGCCCCGGCCGGGCGGGCGTTGCTGCGCAGAGCGGGCCGCGGAACCGCCTGTGGTGGAACCATTCCCGCATCGGTATCGCGAACCAGACGTCGATACGCACGACCCGCGCCGAACGCGCGCAGCGGCAGCGCGGCCGCTCTTCCCCGGTGTGCGGTCAACGCAGGCACGTCACCGACGCGGCCGAAGAGGTGGGCTGCCAACGCCGAGGCCCGGATGCCGTCACCGAGCGCGTGGCAGATCTGCAGCACCGCAACCGAACCCGCTCCGGCCTCGGGCAGCAGCCCTTCGACGGCCGGGAAGACGTGCAGCCGCCAGGTCTGCACGCGGGGGTCGACCTGCTCGCCGACCAGCCCCGCGACCGCGGAGAGGCAGCCTTGCCAGGTGGCGTCGGCGAGCTGATGCACCACGATCTGGTCGGCGCCGGCCTCGCGCGGCGCCCACACCGGATATCTCCAGAATTCGGTGTCTTCGATGCACACCCCGAGGTCGGCACACTGCTGCGCCCTGTCCCGAACCACGCGCAACGCCCGGTCCAGGTCGGCCACGGGTCCGTCGAATGCGTACAGCAGGAACTGGTCGCTGGGAACCGAGGCCGACATCCAGTACGTCTGGGCGTCGACCGCCGAGAGCCGGCGCACCGTCATGACGCGAGACCAGGCGCGCAGCGCAGCGGCTACACCGGGTCGAACTTGGAGATCAACCAGCGGTCGCCGACCTTCTCCAATGTCACCCGCACACTCGACGCCGTGTCGGTGGGCACGTCCGCTCCGACCGACACCGTCTGGTTCACGAACAGGAGCACCACCGCCTCGGTCGGCGTGGCAGACACCGACGCGGCCGCGGGCACCGACGCGACCGCCGAGATCTGCTTCTCCTTGGCGCCCGGAATCACCACGTCATTGGTCAGCGACGTGTACGAATCGCGGAACTCCCCGGTCAGCAGGTCGCGTGCGGCGCCGAGCTGCTGCTCGACGGTGTCGGGCTTGTAGGACAGGAGGGCGATCGTGCTGTCCCTGGCGATCTGCACGGTCTTCTCCGCGAGGGACAGTCTGCCGCTGGGGCTGGCTTCGATCGCACCACTTCGGAAGGTGGTGTCCTGCCACTTCAGGTAACCCGCCCCGAGCGCCAGTACCAGGGCCAACGCCGGCAGCAGCACGAACGCGGTCAGGCGCGCCCATTTGCCGTCCCGTTTCGGCGTGGCGGCCGCGTCGTCGGTGGCCTCGGCGTCCTCACCGGCGTCCTCGGTGACCTCAGCGTCCTCATCGTCGTCCTCGGTGACCTCGGCGTCCTCATCGGCGTCCTCGGTGACCTCAGCGTCCTCATCGACGGTGTCGGTCTCCTCGGCGCCGGTCTTGTCGGCCGCGGACTCCGCGTCGTCAGTGCCCTTGGCGAGATCGACGGTGCCCTTGACGGGCTCGTCGGCCGCCGCGGTGGTGTCCTCGGTGATATCTGCGGTCCCGGTCTTCTCGTTGCTCATGGCACGAACTCCACGTTGGACACCTTGGCGTCGTCTCCGATCTTCTCCACCGAGATGCGCATCCGCCACGCCCGCGGTTCCTGTTCGGGTGCGCCGGCGTTCGACGTCTTCACCGTCACCGCGACGAGCACCTGTGCTTCGTTGGCGCCGGCGGACTCCAGCCCGGCCTCGGCGACGGTCCCCACGGACTTGGATTGGGCCTGCTTGACGACCTCCACGAACGGCTGCGCGCGCTGCTGGAAGTCGTCGTAGAAGGTGCCGGTGGCCGAGTCCAGGATGCGTTGCACGTCCGCCTCGGCGTTCTGCCAGTCGATCGTCGTGAGGTTGAGCGCGCCCTGTCGGCCCACCTGCAGGAACAGTTCGCGCCGGTGTTCGTCGCGGTTCGCCTCGTACGTGCGGTACCCCATCCAGGCGGTGAGACCCGCAAGAGCCAGCACGCCGACCAGGCCGGCGATGAGCGCGACCTTGACGTGCGACATCGGACTGCGCGGGGCGGCCTCGGCCCCGTCGGCCTCGTCGGCATCCTCGGCTTCGTCGGCCTCTGAATCCTCGGCTTCGAGGTCGTATTCTTCGATGACCTCGGAGTCCTCCGCCGTGTCCGACTCGATCTCCGCTGGATCCGCGACGGGCGCCGGCGTGGCGTCGGGGCTCCCGGCGGGCGCGTCGACCTCGGTGGTCGACTCCTCGGCGGGACTCTTCTCGTCTGCCATCAATGTTTCCTCAGCGGCCGGCGGGCCAGATCGGGGTCGGGTGCACAGGTCGGTACCAACCTACGTGTCCGACACCATATCGTCGGCGACCTCGGGGTAATTCGATGCACCGACTATTGCCGGACCCTCGGGCAGTGGACGCGCACCCCGAGTCGGATCGTCAGCCGCCGGGCGGGACGAGCATCGACTGCCACGGCCGCTCCCCGGACGCACCATCGGCAAGGTTGGACTGGGTGTACACCTTCCCGTCCGGCCCGACGTATTCGCCAGACGCGGGGTCGTATTCGGCGGCCGCGACGGGCAGCGGCGGCGTCCCCGGTGGAGGAGGCGTCACCGCGACCGGAACATCCGGCGGCACGTCTGGAATCGGCTCCCCGGACAGGGTGGCGTTCGGATCGCCCTTCCAGTTGTAGCCGTCGTTGAGCGGCACGTAGACCTCGTTGCTTTCGCAGTCCTGCCATGTCGGGGCGCGTTTGCCCGGTACGGAGATGCACGGCAGGTTGCGGGCGCCGCGGACGTTGAACGGCGCATCCTGCGGGACGCGGCAGTACAGGTTGCCCACCGGCCTGTCGGGGTAGTCCTCGAAGGTCGGCACCCGACGCTGCTGCGCCGGCAGGAAGCCGGTGGTGCACGGGGGCGGCAACTGCTGCGGCGGCAACGGGATCGGCGCAGGCAGCAGCGGGATCGCCAGGTTCAGGTTGAAGACCAGGGCATCACCCATGTAGTCCTGCTTGGTGTTGCGCTTGTGCACGCCGACGGCCTGCGTGACCGCGGTGCCCTGCGGCAGCAGCACCAGCAACTGCTCGAGGCTGGGCTGATAGGTGACCGCCACCTCGCCGATGCTCACCAGGTTGGCCAGCACGATCGGCAGTGTCGGTTGCAGGCGGTCGAACAGCGCCCGCACCTCCTCGGCGCCGCCCGGTCCCTTGTCCAGAATCCCCGCCACGGCGGGGTCCTGGCTCTGCAGCTGACCGGAGATGCTGGCCAGATTCGCCGCCCACGCCTGGATCGAGTCCCCGGTCTCGGTCTGCGAATCCAGCACCGGTTTGGACTGGTCGATCAGGGTGGTCAGCGACTCGAGGTTCTTGCGGGCGTCGATGGCCAGCGCGGTGCTCCCGGTGACCAGGCGGCGCAGTTCAGGCCCCAGCCCGCCGACGGCGGTGTAGGCCTCGTCGATAACCGTCTGCAGGTTCTCCTGCGGGATAGCCTCAAGGCCGGCGTTCGTGGCGTCCAGGACCCCGTTGATGTCCGTCGGAACCGTCGTGCGGTTTATCGGGATGACGTCGCCGTCCTTCAGCACCGGCCCGTCGGCGCTGCGCGGCAGCAACTGGACGAACTGCTCACCGACGGAGGACACGCTGTGCACCTCGGCTTCGAGGTTGGCGGGGATCTCGACGTTGTCGTTCAGCGACAGCACCGCCTCGACGCCGGTGTCGGTCAGCTGGACGCTCTTGACCTCCCCCACCTCGACGCCGCGGTAGGTGACGTTGCCCCTCGGATACAGGCCGCCCGTCTCGGGCAACTCCAGGGTCACCCGGTACTGCCCGATGCCCAGGAACGCGGGCAACCGCATGTAGGCGAAGACCATGATCACCAGGGCAGTCGTCGCTATGACGGCGAAGATCGCCATCTGGATGAGGATTTGACGAGTCAGACGCATGCTATGGCCCCTGGTCCCAGCGGTACGGAGCGATCAACGGGTTGCCCGCAGTGCCCGGGCCGCCCGCGTTGCACGGGTTGGGGAACTGCCCGATGGTGCGGCCCCACTGCAACTCCAACCAGGTCAGGTCGCACTCCCACCGGCTTCCGGTGAAGAACCCGGAGTCGATCCTGCTCAGTGTCAGGTCGAGGATCAACGTCAGGTTGGCATAGTCGCCGCGCATCCAGTTGGTGAGCGTCTCCTTGGGGAAGGGGAACGTCGGCAGGAAGCTCAGCGCGCGGGTCAGTGCGGGACCTGCGTCGGCCAGTTCCTCCAGTACCGGGCCGAGGTCTTCGAGCTCGGCGACCAGCGCCTCCTTGGTCTGGTTGACCGAGTCGGCGGCCAGCGCGCTGAACCTGCCCAGCTGGGTGAGCGCTTCGGCCAGGTTGTTGCGCTGGTCTTTGAGCACGGCCAGCGCATCGGGGATGGTCCGTAACGCCTTGTCCACCACGGGCTTCTGCTCGGCGAGCTGCCCCATCAGGTTGTTGAGGCTCTCGGCCGCGGCGATGATGTCGTCCTTCTGGTCGTCGAGGTAGCCGATGGCCTTGTCGAGCTGCTCGATCAGGCTGCGCAGGTCGTTCTCCCGGCCGGTGAAGGCGGTGCTCAGCGCCTCGGTGATGTCCTGGATGTCGCCGATGCCGCCGCCATTGAGCAGCAGGGCGACCGCGGCCAGCGCCTGTTCGGTGCTCGGGTACGCCCTCGATGACGAAAGTGGGATCAGCGAGCCCTCTTTCAGCCTGCCCTGCGGCGCCTCGTCGGTCGGCGGCGCCAATGCGATGTGCAGCGAACCCAGCAGGCTGGTTTGACCGAGTGTCGCCGTCGCGTTCGCAGGCAACTCGACGTCGCCGTTCAGCTCGATCGTCACCAGCGCATGCCAGCCCTGACGTTCGATCTTTCTGACGTGGCCGACGTTCACGTCACCGACCCGGACGCGGGAGTTCGGCTCGATGTTGTCGACTTCCGGCATCTGCGCCTGGATCTGGAACGCTCCCGGCCCCGTGCCCTGGACACCGGGCAGCGGTAAGGAGTTCAGCCCGCGCCAGCCGGCACAGCCCGACAGCAGCCCGGCCAGCACGGCCGCGACGACGATTGCGCGAAACGCCCTGGCGCGCATCATGATCCCGCTCCAGCCGGCACCATCAGGCCCTGAAGGCCGTCAGCCGGGTTGGGCGCGGTGGGCACCGCCTCCGCGGGCAAGAGCGGACCCAGCGCCGGGGGCAGCGGCGCACCTGCCGGTGGCTGTGGCGCACCTGCCGCGGGCTGCGGCGCACCTGCCGCGGGCTGCGGCGCACCTGCGGGTGGCGGCGGCGCCGCCGAACCTGGTTGCGGCGGAATGTAATCGGGCCGCAGCCAGT